>ODAK010003242.1_pt1 | contig 16941 bp, 14 predicted proteins | sample 1539591 | NCBI WGS metagenome assembly ODAK01 (sample SAMEA3539303, study PRJEB22396) | soil metagenome | biome: tundra; feature: field; material: soil | place: USA | collected 2010-05 | depth 0.15 m
ACAGCCCGGCCTTGAAGAAGCCGTGCGCGATCAGGTGCGCGATCGCGAACACGTACCCGGCGGGCCCGAGCCCCGCGGCCAGGGTCATGTAGCCGATCTGGCTCATCGTGGAGCCGGCCAGCGCCTTCTTGATGTCGTCCTTGGCACATCCGATGATCGCCCCGAACAACAGCGTCGCTGCGCCGACGACCGTCACCGCCAGGCGGGCGGTAGGTGACAGGTTGAAGATGGGGGCGGACCGGACGATCAGGTACACGCCGGCGGTCACCATCGTCGCGGCATGGATCAGCGCCGACACGGGAGTGGGGCCTTCCATCGCGTCAAGCAGCCAGGATTGCAGCGGCAACTGGGCCGACTTGCCGCAGGCGCCGAGCAGCAGCAGCAGCCCGATCGCGCTGATCACGCCCCCGCCCGCGGATCCGGGATGGAAGAACACCCCGCTGAAGGACACCGTGCCGAACGTCGCGAACATGAGCATGATCGCCAGTGAGAGCCCGGCGTCGCCGACCCTGTTCGCGATGAACGCCTTCTTGGCCGCGACCGCGGCGGACGGCTTGAACTGCCAGAAGCCGATCAGCAGGTAGGAGGCCAGGCCTACGCCCTCCCAGCCCGCGTACAGCAGCAGGTAATTGTCGGCCAGGACGAGCAGCAGCATCGCGGCGAGGAACAGGTTCATGTAGCCGAAGAAGCGCCGCCGCTCCGGGTCGCTGGCCATGTAGCCGACCGCGAAGATATGGATGAGCGAGCCGACCCCGGTGATCAGCAGCACGAAGCTGATCGATAGCTGATCGAGCTGGAGCCCGACGTTCACCTTGAACGCGCCTACCGCGATCCAGGAGTACACGTGCAGGTCCCGGCCGCGCTGGCTGGCCGGGTAGCCGAGCATCGCGAAGAAGGCGATCACGCCGTAGACGAACGCGGCCACCGGCATGGCGACGCCCAGCAAGTGCCCCCAGCGGTTGGTGCGCCGGCCGCCGAGCAGCAGCACGGCGGCACCGGCCAGCGGGAACGCGATCAGCAGCCACGCCGCGCGCTGCACGCCAGCCGCGGCCATGGTGGTCATGGCCGGGGCGACGACCGCATGCGCGACCGCAAGTGAGCCTCTCACTGCGCTACCCCTCTATACGGTGTTGGCCCGGGGAGGACGACCCCCCGGAACCCCCCGCTGGTCAATATTTCAGCAGGTTCGGATCATCGACCGACGCCGACTGGCGGGTGCGGAAGATGGACATCAGGATGGCCAGTCCCACCACGACCTCGGCGGCGGCGACCACCATCACGAAAAACGCGATGACCTGGCCATCCAGCGCTCCATGCATCCTCGCAAAAGCGACGAACGCGAGGTTGACCGCGTTCAGCATGAGCTCGACACACATGAACACGACCATCGCGTTGCGGCGCACCAGCACGCCGACCGCGCCGATCACGAAAAGGATCACGGCCAGCGCCACGAAGTGTCCCGGGCTCATGATCGCGCATCCTCCCGCCCAGTAGTGGATTGCCGTTCACCCTCGGCCAGCTCTGTGTCACCCTGGGCCAGCTCAGCCCGCCTCGCGGCGATGACCGGGCTGACCGAGAGACCAGCCGGGCTGCCGTCCGGCAGCAGCGCCGGCATATCCACCGCGTTGTGCCGCGCATAGGTCCCAGGTCCCGGCAGCGGAGTCGGGCGGCTGCCGGCCATCCGGAGCTTGGACATGCTGCGCTGGGTGGGCTTGGGTGAGGTCCGCTCCCGGTGCGCGAGCACCATGGCGCCCAGCGCCGCGGTGATCAGCAAGGCGCTGGTCGCCTCGAACGGGAACACGTACCTGGTGAAGATCAGGGTGGCGAGCCCGTTCATGTTGGACGGCCCGTACGAGGCGCTGGCGGCCCCGCCCGACGCCAGGGCCGCGTGCCCTACGACCAGGCTGAGCAGGACCAGCAGGCCGATACCCGCGAGGCCGGCGGCCATCCGCTGGCCCTTGATGGTCTCCACGAGGGAGTCAGCCGAGCTCACTCCGACGATCATCAGCACGAAGAGGAAGAGCATCAGCACCGCGCCGGTGTACACGATCACCTGGACGAAAGCCAGGAAGGGCGCGCCCTGCAAGGCGTAGAGGACGGCCAGCGAGAGCATCACGACGGCGAGCAGCACGGCGCAGTGCACGGCCCGGCGGGCCAGGATCATGCCGAGGGCCGCGGCCACCGCCAGGACGGCCAGCACCCAGAAAGCCGTGGACTCGGCCGCGGACGCGGCACCGCTCGCCGCGGCCAGCACCTCGCCGCGCGTCACCGCTCCGCCCCGGTCTGCTCGTCATAACCTGTCTCATCCGGCGTGGCCGGCGTCTCGGTCCCGCCTGGCGTGGCCGCCGCGGCCGGCCTGGCCGATGAGGACTTCGCAACCTCGGGATCCCACGTGGTGGGCTCCTCAGCCGTCGCCGCACCGGCGACGTGCGTGGCACCGAGCAGGTAATAGTCCTTCTCGGTCGGGCCGAGGCGCATCGGGTGCGGCGGCGCCTCCATCCCCGGCAGCAGCGGCGCGACCAGCTGCTCCTTCGTCCAGATGAGGCTCTCCCGGTTGTCATCGGCCAGCTCGTACTCGTTGGTCATGGTCAGCGCCCGGGTCGGGCAGGCCTCGACGCAGAGCCCGCACAGGATGCAGCGGAGGTAGTTGATCTGATAGACGCTCCCGTACCGCTCGCCCGGGGAGTAGCGGCCGTCCTCGGTGTTGTCGGCGCCCTCCACGTAGATGGCGTCGGCCGGGCAGGCCCAGGCGCACAGTTCACAGCCGATGCACTTCTCCAGCCCGTCGGGCCAGCGGTTGAGCTGGTGGCGGCCGTGGAAGCGGGGCGCGGTGGGCTCCATGACCTCGGGGTACTCGACTGTGTCCACCTTCTTGAACATCGTGCGGAAGGTGACGCCGAATCCCTTGACGGGGTTGAGGAAGTCAAACACCCGAGACCTCCTTGGAGGTGCCGTTGGCGGTGGACCCAGGGTCGCTGGGGCCACCGGTGGTAGCCCGTGGCTCGTCCCCGGCGCCAGCCGCGATGCCGATCCCGTGGTAGTGCGGAAGATCCATGGGCGGGATGGGGTAACTCCGCGGGGCCACCGCGGCGGCCGTGCTCACCACACCGCCGACCGCGGCGCCGTCCGGCTCGTCCTGCGCCTCCGCTGCCAGCCGCCGCCGTTCCGCGGCCACGTCGCCCAGGAAGAGCAGCAGGATGATGCACGCGACGATGAGCCCGGCCACGATATAGACGGGCGTGCTCCCGCCGTTCTGGCGGAATACCCGCATGGTGGCAATGATCATGATCCAGGCCAGCGAGATCGGGATGAGCACCTTCCAGCCGAACGTCATCAGCTGGTCGTAGCGGATCCGGGGCAGGGTGCCACGCAGCCAGACGAACCCGAACAGCAGGATCAGCACCTTGGCCAGGAACCAGAGCACCGGCCACCAGCCGCTGTTCGCCCCCGGCCACACCGACAGCGGCCAGGGCGCCCGCCAGCCGCCGAGGAACAGCGTCGTGGCGAGCCCGGCGACCGTCGTCATGTTGATGTACTCACCGAGGTAGAACAGCGCGAACTTGAGCGACGAGTACTCGGTGTGGAAGCCGCCCACTAGTTCGCCCTCGCCCTCGGGCAGGTCGAACGGGAGCCGGTTCGTCTCGCCGACCATCGTGATCAGGTAGATCACGAACGACGGGAACAGCACCACCCCGTACCAGGACGGGGCGTGCAGGATGGCCCCGAACAGGTGGAACGACGTGCCGTGCGCCTGGCTGGAGACGATCGCCGTGGTGGACAGCGAGCCCGCGTAGAGGAACACCGCGACGAACGACAGCCCCATCGCGATCTCATAACTGATCACCTGGGCCGACGAGCGGAGCGCGCCGAGCAGCGGGTACGGCGACCCGGAGGCCCAGCCGGCCAGCACGATCCCGTAGACGCCCATCGAGCTCATCGCGAGGACCAGCAGCACCGCTACCGGCAAGTCGGCGACCTGAAGCGCCGTGTGATGGTGAAAAATCGAGACCTCAGGCCCGAACGGAATGATGGCAAAACTCACGAAGGCCGGGATGACGGAGATCGCGGGGGCGATCACGAAGAGCAGTTTGTCCACATGCCTCGGGACGATGTCTTCCTTCAGCGGCAGCTTGAGGCCGTCCATCAGCGACTGGAGCAGCCCGAACGGGCCGGCCCGGTTCGGGCCCGGCCGTTGCTGCATGCGCCCGATGATGCGGCGCTCGGCCCAGATCGCGAACAAGGTCGTGATCATCAGGAAGAGGAATACGACCAGCACCTTGATGACCACCAGCCACCATGGCTGCTGGTAAAAGCTGTTCAGCGTCGGATCCGCCGCGCTGACCAGGCCGTGCTGGCTCCCCGCCGCGCTCATCGCGCGCCGCCGGACGCGTGGCCCAGGGCCGTCATTCCATGCTCCTCAATGTCACCAGGGTGCCGTAACCGGCGCCCAGTTCGCTCCGCACCTCGCACCCGAGGGAATGGGTCGGCAGCCACACAACCCGGTCCGGCATTGCCGTGGTCTGCACTGCGGCAGTCACCGAGCCGTGATCCGTGGCCACAGTGACCCTACCGCCGTCGATCGTGCCCACCTCCGCCGCGGTCGCGGGTGACATCCGGGCCACCACGGCGCGGGCTGTTCCGGCCAGGAACGGCTCGCCGTCCTGCATTCGCCCGGTATCGAGAAGCTGGTGCCAGGTGGCGAGGACCGCCTCACCCGGGCCAAGATCCCACCGCGCGTGCTCGCGGTGCCCGCGCCCGCCGGGCCCGGGCTCGGCCGGGCCGGGGGCACGGATGCCCGCCCAGGGACCCAGTGCGGCGAGTTCCCTGCGGGCCGCCGCGGCGTCGGGCAGCCCGAGGTGAACGTCCATCTCGTCGGCGATCCTGCCGAGGACGTGCAGGTCAGATCGGATGCCAGGGACATCGAGGGCGACGCCGAACGAGCCCGGCCTGCCCTCCCAGTTCACGAAGGTGCCCGCCTTCTCGGCGACCGCGGCCACCGGCAGCACCACGTCAGCCCGGTCGGTAACCGCACTCGGCCGCAGTTCCAGGCTGACCACGAACGGCGTCGCCTCCAGCGCGGCCAGGGCCGCCTGCGGGTCAGCCAGGTCCCCGGGATCCAGGCCGGCCACCACCAGGGCGTCGATATCGGTGGATGTCGCGGCGAGGATCTGCGAGGTGTTCCGGCCGGGAACATCCGGCAGGGCGGCCACCCCCCAGGCCCTGGCCACCTCAGCCCGCGCCTGGGCGTCAGCGACGGGACGGCCGCCGGGCAGCAGGGACGGCAGCGCGCCCGCCTCGATCGCGCCGCGCTCACCGGCCCGGCGTGGCACCCAGGCGAGCCGCGCGCCGGTGGCCCGGGCCAGCCTGGCCGCCACGGTGAGCCCGCGCGGCACCTCGGCGAGTCGCTCGCCGACCAGGATGATGGCACCGTGGCGGGTCAGTGCCTCGGCCGCAGCGCGGCCCGCCTCGTCCAGGTCGGACCCGGTGATCAGGCTGCCGAGCGCCTCGGCCTCGGCGCCGGGAATGGTGGGCAGCAGCACCCCGGACAGGTTGGCCAGCCCATGGCTGGCCAACGGGGCGACGGAGTAGACGGTCAGGGTCCCCGCGCGGACGGCCTTGCGCAGCCGCAGGAACACGATCGGCGATTCGTCGTCAGGCTCGAACCCGGCCAGCAGCACGGCGGGCGCGCGTTCCAGGTCCGCGTAACTCACGTCGATGCCCCGGCCCGCGACACTGGCGGCGAGGAACTCCGTCTCCTCGGCCGAGTGCGGGCGCGCCCTCATATCGATGTCGTTGCTGGCCAGGGCCAGGCGGGCGAACTTGGCGTAGCCGTAGGCGTCTTCCAGGGTGAGCCGACCGCCGGTGAGCACCGCGGCCCGTCCCCGGGCGGCGAGCAGCCCGCGGGCCGCGGTGTCGAACGCGTCCGGCCAGGATGCGGGGACGAGCACCCCGTCGGAGTTCCGGACCAGCGGCCCGGCCAGCCGGTCTGGCTGGGTGGCGTAGCTGAACGCCCACCGGCCCTTGTCGCAGTTCCATTCCTCGTTGACCGCTGGGGCGTTGCCCGCCAGCCGGCGGGTGACCACGCCGCGCCGGTGGTCGGTGCGCTGCCTGCAGCCTGACGCGCAGTGCTCGCAGACGCTGGGCTCCGACACCAGGTCGAACGGCCGGGCCCGGAACCGGTAGGCGGCGCCGGTGAGCGCGCCCACCGGGCAGATCTGCACGGTGTTGCCCGAGAAGTAGGAGTCGAACGGGACGCCCTCGGCGATTCCCACTTGCTCGTGCGGGCCGCGGTCGAGCAGTTCGATCAGCGGGTCGCCGGCCACCTGGTCGGCGAACCTGGTGCACCGGGCGCACTGGATGCAGCGTTCCCGGTCGAGCAGCACCTGGGTGGAGAGCGCGATCGGCTTCGGGAACGTCCGCTTGACACCGTAAAACCTGGTCTCACCCTGGCCGGTGGACATGGCCTGGTTCTGCAGCGGGCACTCGCCGCCCTTGTCGCACATCGGGCAGTCCAGCGGATGATTGACGAGCAGCTGTTCCATCACGCCGTGCTGGGCTTTCTCGGCCACCGGCGAGGTCATCTGGGTGCGCACCACCATGCCGTCGGTGCAGGTGGTGGTGCAAGAGGCTGGCGGCTTGGGCTGGCCCTCGACGTGCACGAGGCACTGCCGACAAGCGCCGACCGGGTCGAGCAGCGGATGATCACAGAACCTGGGTATCTGGATTCCGAGCTGCTCCGCGGCGCGGATCACCAGTGTTCCCTTGGGCACGGTGATCTCGAATCCGTCGATGGTGACGGTTACGCCGTCCGGCGGCCGGACCGGGTTGGCCGGAGCGGGGCCGGCCGGTTCGAGGGGGCCCGCGGGCGGGTTGGTTTGCACGGTCATCGGGCGGACTCCATCGCGAACAGGGTGGACGCGGCCGGGTCGAACGGGCAGCCACCGCGCCGCTGATGCTCGAGGTACTCATCTTTGAAGTAGCGGATAGACGACTTGACCGGCGCCTCGATCGAGTCACCCAGGGCGCAGAACGCGCGGCCGGTGATGTTCTGGCAGATGTCGAGCAGCTTGTCCAGGTCAGCCTCGCTGCCCTGGCCGCGTTCCAGGTCGTCGAGCAGCTGGACGACCCAATAGCTGCCCTCCCGGCACGGCGTGCACTTGCCGCATGACTCGTGCTCGTAGAACTGGATCCACCGCAGCACGACGCGCACCACACAGGTGGTCTCGTCGAAGAGCTGGACCGACCGGGTGCCGAGCATCGAGCCGGCGGCGGCCACCGACTCATAGTCCAGCGGCACGTCCAGGTGCTCGTCGGTGAACAGCGGCGTGGACGATCCGCCAGGCGTCCAGAACTTCAGCCGGTGCCCGGCGCGGATGCCGCCCGCCAGGTCCAGCAGCTCGCGCAGGGTCGTGCCGAGCGGCGCCTCGTACTGGCCGGGCGTGGTGACGTGACCGGACAGCGAGAAGATCCCGAACCCCTTGGATTTCTCCGTGCCGAACGCCGCGAAGTCCGCCGCACCATGCCCAATGATGTACGGCACGCTTGAGATCGACTCGACGTTGTTGACTACCGTGGGGGAGGCATACAGGCCCGCTATCGCCGGGAACGGCGGCTTGAGCCGGGGCTGGCCCCGGTAGCCCTCAAGCGAGTCGAGCAGGGCGGTCTCCTCGCCGCAGATGTAGGCGCCGGCCCCGGCGTGCACGACAATCTCGAGGCTGAAACCGGAACCCAGGATGTCATCGCCCAGGAACCCGCCTTCGTAGGCTTCGGCCACGGCGTGGTGCAGCCGCCTGATCACGTGCAGCACTTCACCGCGCACGTAGATGAAGGCACGGTCGGCATGGATCGCGTACGCGGCGATTATCATGCCCTCGACGAGTGCATGCGGGTTGGCCAGCATGGTCGGCATGTCTTTGCAGGCGCCCGGCTCCGACTCGTCGGCGTTCACCACCAGGTAATGCGGCTTGTCATCGCCCTGCGGGATGAAGCCCCACTTCATGCCGGTTGGGAAGCCGGCCCCGCCGCGGCCGCGCAGCGCGGAGTCCTTGAGCGTCTGGATCACCTGGTTCGGCGGCATCGCGAGGGCCTTGGCCAAGGCGCGGTACCCGCCGTTGCGCTGATAGGCCGCCAGGGTGAAAGAGTCCGGCTCATCCCAATGGGCGGTGAGCTCAGGTGTCAGCACAGACGTCACTGCTGCCTCCCGGTGTTGGCCCGGGGGGACGCCGCGCCGCCTGAGACAGTCCCTTCCCGGGGGACTCCCCCGGACCCCCGTGGCCCAGACCCCGGTGGCCCGGAACCCCCCGCATTGGTCCCCGCAGCATCGCCGGATTCTGGTGTCCAGCCGTGTTCCTTGGCGATCCGCAGGCCGGCCAGGGTCGCATGGCCCGCGGTGTGGCCGGCCGCCCCCTGGTCGTCCGGAAACCCGGCCAGGATCCGCGACGCCTGCTTCCAGGTGCACAACCGCGGCGCGCCACGGGTCGGCGCGACGTGGGCGCCTGATCGTAGCCCGTCGACCAGGTCCCTGGCCGACTGCGGGGTCATGTCATCGAAGAACTCCCAGTTGACCATCATCACCGGCGCATAGTCACAGGCCGCGTTGCATTCCAGGTGCTCCAGGCTGACCTTGCCGTCGCCGGTGGTCTCGTCATTCCCGATGCCGAGGTGCTCCTGCAGGCCGGCGAAGATGGCATCACCGCCCATCACCGCGCACAGCGAGTTGGTGCAGACGCCGACGTGGTAGTCCCCGACCGGCCCGCGCTTGTACATGGTGTAGAAGGAGACCACCGCGGTGACCTCTGCCTCGGTGAGCCCGAGCCGCTCGGCGCAGAACTCGATGCCGTCAGCGGAGACGTAGCCTTCCTCGGACTGCACCAGATGCAGCAGCGGCAGCAGCGCCGAGCGCGAGTGCGGGTAGCGCCCGATGATCCGCGCGGCATCCGGCTCCAGCCGCGCGCGAGCCTCCTGCGTCAGCGACATTACCTGTCCACGCCTCCCATTACAGGATCGATGCTGGCTACTGAGGCGATGACGTCGGCGATCATCCCGCCCTCGGCCATGGCCGGCAGGGACTGCAGGTTGGTGAACGACGGGTCGCGGAAATGGGCCCGGTACGGCCGCGTGCCGCCGTCGCTGACCGCGTGGCAGCCAAGCTCGCCCCGGGGCGACTCCACCGTCGCGTACACCTGCCCCGGCGGCACCCGGAAACCCTCCGTCACCAGCTTGAAGTGGTGGATGAGCGCTTCCATGGACTGCCCCATGATGTGGGCGATGTGGTCCGGCGAGTTACCCAGCCCGTCCGGGCCCAGCGCCAGCTGGGCCGGCCAGCCGATCTTGGCATCGGCGATCATGACCCGGTCGTCGGCCGGCCGGGGTCCGGCCAGCCGGTCCGCGCACTGCTCGATGATCTTGAGGGACTCGTCCATCTCGTCCATCCGGACGAGATACCTGCCGTAGGCGTCGCAGGTGTCCTGGGTGGGCACGTCGAACTCGTAGCTCTCGTACCCGCAATAGGGCTGGCTCTTGCGCAGGTCCCATGGCAGGCCGGTCGCGCGGAGCACCGGGCCGGTGACACCGAGCGTCATGCATCCGGTCAGGTCCAGGTAGGCGACGTTCTTGGTCCGGGCCAGGTACAGCGGGTTGGCGTCGAGCAGCTTGCGGAGTTCGCCGATCAGCGGGGGCATCACGCGGAGGAACTCGCGGATCTTCTCCAGCGCCCCGTGCGGCAGGTCCTGCGACACCCCGCCCGGGCGGATGTAAGCATGATTCATCCGCAGCCCGGTGACCAGCTCGAAGATGTCGAGCACCTTCTCGCGCTCGCGCAAGCCGTACAGCAGGACGGTGGTGGCGCCGAGTTCCAGGCCGAAGGTGCCGATCGCCATCATGTGCGAGGAGATCCGGTTGAGCTCCATCATCAGCACCCGCAGGGTGCTCGCACGCTCCGGGATCCTTTCCTCGATGCCGAGCAGCCGCTCTACCGCCAGGCAGTACGCGGTCTCGTTGAAGATCGGCGACAGGTAGTCCATCCGGGTGCAGAACGTGACGCCCTGCGTCCAGGTGCGGAACTCCATGTTCTTCTCGATGCCGGTGTGCAGGTACCCGATGACCGGCCGCAGCTCGGTCACCGTCTCCCCGTCCAGGGTCAGGATCAGCCTGAGCACGCCGTGCGTCGAGGGATGCTGGGGGCCCATGTTGACCACCAGGTGCCCGGCGCTCGTCCGGTCACCCGCCTCGTCCGCGGCGGCGACCACCTCGTCCCAGTCCTGGCCGCCGACGGTGTAGACCCTGCCCTCTGCCTCGGCCGTGTCCGAGCCCCCTGCATCAGCCTGGGTGGTCACGTGTACGACCTCCGCTCATCAGGTGGCGGCACGGTGGCGCCGCGGTACTCGACCGGGATCCCGCCGAGCGGATAGTCCTTCCGCTGCGGGTGCCCCTTCCAGTCGTCGGGCATCTCGATCCTGGTCAACGCCGGATGCCCGTCGAACACGATCCCGAAGAAATCCCAGGTCTCCCGCTCGTGCCAGTCGCAGGTCGGGTAGACGCTCACCAGGGACGGCACGTGCGGGTCGGCGTCAGGAATGCTGACCTCGACCCGGAGGCGCCGGTTGTGCGTGATCGACAGCAGTTGGTAGACGGCGTGCAGTTCGCGCCCGACATCAGCGGGGTAGTGCACGCCGGAGACCCCGCCGCACAGCTCGAAGCCGAGCGTGGCCTCGTCCCGCAGCAGCCGCATCACCTCGAGCAGATGCTCTCTCGGCACATGCAGGGTGAGCTCGTCACGGTCCACGATCACCCGCTCGACCGCGGCGTCGAAGTCCGCGTCGGTCCCCTTCAGGGCCTCGGCCAGGCCGTCGGCGATGTCATCGAAGTAGGAGCCGTAGGGCCGCTGGGCGGACGGCACCAGCGCCCGCCGGACCTGGAGCCCGCCGTAGCCAGAGGTGTCGCCGGTGCCGCCGGTGCCGAACATCCCGGTCCGCTCGACCTGCTCGTGCAGGCGTTCCTGGCCGGCCCGTGCTGCCGAATCAATCTGCGCTGCCGGATCAACCTGCGCGGCGGGGTCAGGAAGACTCTGCTCAGTCACTGGGCCGCCCCCGCACCAGGTGCGTGACTGTGCTGCATATGACCCTGGAGGTCCGCGGCCAGCGGCAGCCGCCGCAGCCTGGCCCGCTCCAGCTCCGCCACCTCGTGCTCGCGGTTCGCGCCGAGCTTCATGTTCTGGATCTTGTCGTGCAGCTTCACGATCGCATCCAGCAGCATCTCCGGGCGCGGCGGGCAGCCCGGCAGGTAGATGTCCACCGGCACGATGTGATCGACGCCCTGGACGATCGCGTAGTTGTTGAACATCCCGCCGCTGGACGCGCAGACCCCCATCGAGATCACCCATTTGGGCGCGGCCATCTGGTCGTAGATCTGGCGGAGCACGGGGGCCATCTTCTGGCTGACCCGGCCCGCCACGATCATCAGGTCGGCCTGGCGGGGCGTATTGGAAGCCCGCTCCATACCGAACCTGGCCAGGTCATGCCGGGGGCCCCCGGTGGAGATCAGTTCCATCGCGCAGCAGGCGAGCCCGAATGTGGCAGGCCAGACTGAACTCTTACGCGCGTATCCGGCCACCTTCTCGACCGTGGTGAGCAGGATCCCGCTCGGTAGCTTCTCTTCCAGGCCCATGCTCTAGTCCCACTCCAGACCGCCGCGCCGCCACACGTAGGCGTACACGACCAGCAGCGCGGCAATGAACGTCACCATCTCGACCAGCCCGAAGGCCCCGAGCCGGTCCAAGGCGACCGCCCAGGGATACAAGAAAACGATCTCGATGTCGAAGAGGATGAACAGCATCGCCGTCAGGTAGTACTTCACCGGGAACCGGCCGCCGCCCCGCGCCTGCGGGGTGGGCTCGATGCCGCACTCGTAGGCCTCGAGCTTGGCCCGGTTCCACCGTTTGGGGCCCGCCAGCGAGCCCATCACCAGCGAGAGAATCGCGAAGACGGCGGCCAGGCCGCCGAGTATCAGGATCGGCACATAAAGGCTCAGCATCGCGCGCCTCCCTTCCTTATCTCCTCCGGCATCTGTCCCAGGGACTGCCTAGGCCGCCGGCGTTATCCTAGACAGTGCGTTCATCACCCGGTCGGTCGCATGGCTACCACCCGGCTCGGTGAGGTTGGCCAGGACTTTCATGACGATCCGCATCAGGGCCGGGTGCGGCATGCCGTGCTTGGTCGCGAACTGCATCACCCGCGGGTTCCCGATGGCCTCAACGAACTTGCGCCCGAGAGTGTAGTAGCCCCCGTAGGTGTCCTTCAGCACCTGCGGGTAGCCCGCCAGCACGCTCTCCGCGGCGCGCAGGTCAGGCTGCGCCAGAGCCCGGGTGATCACCCTGGCCGCGATCTCCCCCGATTCCATCGCGTAGGCGATGCCCTCGCCGTTGAACGGGTTGACCATACCGCCGGCGTCACCGGCCAGGAACAGGCCCCGCGTGTAGTGCGGAGTCCGGTTGAAGGCCATGGGCAGCGCCGCGCCGCGCACGGGCTGCGTCCGGTTCTCCTCGGTGAAGCCCCACTCCGCGGGCATCCCGGCGAGCCAGCGGCGCAACAGGCCCCGGTAGTCGATGTTCTGAAACGCCGCACTGGTATTCAGCAGTCCGAGGCCCACGTTGCTGGTGCCATCGCCCATGCCGAAGATCCAGCCGTAGCCCGGCAGCAGCCGGTCACCGTCCCAGAGTTCCAGCCACGACTCCAGGTAATCATCGTCGTGCCTGGGGCTGGTGTAGTAGGTGCGCACGGCCACGCCAAGCGGCCGGTCGTCCCTCTTCCGCAACCCCATCGCCAGTGAGAGCCGCGACGAGTTGCCGTCCGCCGCGACCACGAGACGGGCCCGGTAGGTCCGTTGGGTATCTGTATCGGTTTTCGCCGCGGCCGCGGCGCCGGCGGCCGCCACGACCGGCTGCCGCCGGGCGGTGACCCCGACGATGCGGCCCTCGTCGTCGAGCACCGGGCCGGTCACGTTGACCCCCTCGAGCAACCGCACGCCCGCCTTCTCAGCCGTGCGGGCCAGGGTCTCGTCGAACCCGAGCCTCGTGCGCACCAGGCCGTACCCCGGGTAGTCGGACAGCTCGGGCCAGCGCAGTTCGAGGCGGACGCCGCCGCCGATGATGCGCAGGCCCTTGTTCTCTCTCCAGCCGTCCTTCGGGTCGGGCGTCACCCCCATGCCGAGCAGCGCCCTTACCCCGCGCGGAGTGAGGCCGTCGCCGCAGACCTTCTCCCTGGGGAACGTGGCCTTCTCCAGCAGGAGCACGTCCAGGCCGGCATTGGCCAGGTAGTACGCCGTGGCCGAGCCGGCCGGGCCCGCCCCCACGACGATGACGTCGGCCTCCTCCTCAGCGGTGCCTGAGGCCGCCGCTGCGCCAGGGGCCGCGGCTCGGCGCGGAGTTGCGGCGGCAGCCGCCTCGCCAGCGGGCTGCGGCGGAGTGCTCGGAGCGCCGGTCCCGCGGGCAGGTTCGGCGGCGGCAGCTTCGGGGGGAACTTCCTGGGTCACGGACCTTGTCCTGACTGTCTTGTGAACCGCTTCACAAGTGCTCACTCCGGAGTCTAGACCGTATCCCGCGGCCCGGACGACCCGCCCCTTTGCGGTCATCGCGGGGGCCCCGGCCAGGTCGCGGTCAGGCGGGACGGCGCGCGACATGAACGGTGACGACACCCATGGTCAGATTTCGCCAGCGTACTGCCGACCAGCCCGCGGCGGCCATCCGCCGCGCGACCCCAGCCTGGGCCGGCCAGTCCTTGATGGATTCGGCGAGGTAACTGTAGGCGTCGGGGTTGCGCGACAGCCGCCGCGCCACCGCGGGAAGCGCGGTAGTCAGGTAGCGCTCGTAGAGCGTGTTCATCTGGCGCCCGGGGAGGTGCCCGAACTCGCAGATCACCAGCCGTCCGCCCGGCTTGGTGACCCGCAGCATCTCGCTCAGGGCGGCGTCCGGGTCGGCGACATTGCGCAGGCCGAACGAGATCGTCACCGCGTCGAAGGCCTGGTCGGCGAAGGGCAGCCGGAGTGCGTCCCCGGCGACGAAGCTCACCGTGCCAGCGTGTGCACGCGCTCCCACCTGGAGCATGCCCAGCGAGAAGTCGCAGGCCACGCAGTCCGCGCCCGCCGCGGTAAAGGTGACCGACGAGCTTCCGGTGCCCGCCGCGAGGTCAAGGACCCGCTCGCCGGCCCGGGCCCCGACGATCCGGGCCACCACCCGGCGCCACCACCGGTCCTGGCCGAGCGAGAGCACGTCGTTCAGCAGGTCGTAGCGCTCCGCAACCCGGTCGAACATGGCGGAAACCTCACCGGGCCGCTTGTCCAGGTTCGCGCGTGTCATGCATCCAGCCTTCCACAGCCCCGCCGCTGTCCAGCACGCCGAGCACATGCGACACGGCGAGGGTCAGCTGGCCCTCGCCGTGTCGGATGGTCGGTTTTCAGTTGTCGTCGGGCTGCCCGGTCGGGCTGGGTCCATGCCTGCCCGCCGCAGGTGGGCCCCGGAGTCAGGCCGCCGCACGGTGGAGTCAGGCCGCCGCACGGTGCGGCTGCGTGACGCGGACCGCGTGGCTGCGGACAGTCGCGTACGCGGGGACGGCGCGAAGACCTGCCTTGGCGCCGAAGTAGGTGCGTGCCTCGGCGTAGTCCGGGGCCGTCTCAGGGCGCTTGAAGGTCATCCACAGCGGGATGCCGACGATCGCCAGTATCACCAGGATTGCCATCGGGAAATTGGCCAGGACCAGGGCGTTCACAGTTGCCTCCTCCGAGTCCGCCGGCAGCGGTTCCGCCGGTCGTTGTCGATACAGGAAGCATGCCGCGCGGGATTCTCAGCGCTCTCGGCAGAACTTCTGAGCCTCCTCTGAACCCAGGCAGCGCCCATTCCATGATCGCGGTGGATCGGGGGTCGCTGGCAGCCCCCGATCCACCGCCTCATGGAAATCCGGGCGCAGGGGGCCGGCGCGGGAGCGCGGAGGATCGTCACAGGAGGCTGGGGCGGCGCCACGGCTCGCCGAGGACGTGCTGAGCCAGGAAAGCCAGCACGGTCTCGTACCAGATGACGGCGTTACCCGGGGTGAGAACCCAGTGGTTCTCGTCCGGGAAGTACAGGAACTTCGCCCCCGCCAGGCCACCACGCACCCCCGCCAGGTCGGTCCACAGGCGCAACGCCTCGCCGATCGGCACCCGGTAATCCTTGTCGCCGTGGATCACCAGCATCGGGGTGACGATGCTCGCGGCGTGCAGGTGCGGCGAGTTGGCCTCGTAACGCTCCGGCTGGGTCAGCGGGCTGCCGAAATGCCGGCGCCACTCGGCGGGCGCGTCGGTTGTCCCGAACATCTGGTCCAGCGCCCAGAGGCTCGCGTGGCTGACGATGGCACGGAACCGGCTGGTGTGGCCCGCGATCCAGTTGGCCATGTAGCCGCCGAACGAGCCCCCCATCATGGCGGTGCGCGTCTCGTCAATGTCCGGCCGCGCCACCGCGGCGTCGGTGATGGCCATCACGTCGGTATACGGCCGGCCGCCCCACTCGCCGTGACCGCGGGCGATGAAGTCGCGGCCGTACCCAGTGGACAGCGCCGGGTCGGGCAGCAGCACCGCGTAGCCGCGGGCCACCATCAGCCACGGGTTCCACCGCCACGACCATGAATTCCAGCTGGCCAGCGGGCCGCCGTGGGCCCACAGCAGGAGGGGTGCGGGCGCGCCGGCCGACGCGTCAGCAGGCAGCGCGAGCCAGCCACGGATCGTCGCGCCGTCGGCCACCGTCTCGATCTCGGTCAGCCGGCCGGGGAGTTCCGGCGGCCCGGCCGGTCCCGCCAGCCGCTGCGGCTGCGCGCCGGGGGTGACGAGGTCGATGCGGACCGCCGCGGGCGGGCTGTCCACCGCCGCCCGCAGCGCATAGAGGAACCGCCCGTCCGGTGACGGGATCAGGCTGGAATAGGCGGCGTCGTCAGTGGTGATCTTCGTGATCGCACCGGTGTCGCGGTCGGCGCGGAAGACCGGGCAGCGGCCCCGGTCATCGGCCGTGAAATATACGCAACGATTCTCAGCGGCCCATGCCGCGGAGACGGGCCAGCGGTCGAGCCCCGCGAGCAGGACCTCCGGCCCGGCACCGCCGGTTGCGGCCGCGCCGTCACTCCCCGCATCTCCCGCCGGGTCCGCGGCACCGGCTGGCCCGCTGCCCGCCAGCGGCACGATAAGCAGGGTGACATCCCCTGGGGCGTCGTACGTCTCGTGCGTCTCCCGGGTGCACAGCACCGACTGGCCATCCGGCGAAATGCGCGGATCGCGGAAATCGAAGCCGGGGGCCGACAGGAGGGTGCTGCGCTCGCCGGTCGCGCAGTCGATGGCGAGCAGGTCGACCCGCCTGTTCCCGGCGTCGTCCCAGACGGCCCATCCGGTGACGGCGAGCCGGCCGTCCGGGGTCAGCTCGAAATGCTGCTCGTCCAGTGCGCGCCCGGGCTCGGGCGTGAGATCCCGCGGCTCGGCCTGGTCGTCACCGGCGTCGGCCAGCAGCAGGCGCGGTTCGCCCGGACCCAGGTCATGGTCCCAGTACCGGACCGGGGCGGCCTCGTGCAGGATCGCGGTGACGCCGGCGTCGCTGCGGGCCTGACGCCGCTCGGCATCCTGGCCGACGCCCGTCACCCCGGGCAGCACCGGCGAGGCGAGCGCCACGCGCATGGCGTTGCTGGCCGTAGCCAGGCCGGTCACCCCGCTGGAGAGCGCCACGATCCGGCTGGCCTCCCCGCCGCCCGGTGGCAGCAGCCACAGCGCGGGCTGCTCCTTATCGCCGGCGGCCCGCGGTGTTCCACTGGCCGGCCCGGGCCGCCTGGACAGGAAGCAGCAGGCTCCGTCCGGCAGGAACTCCGGGCTGGCCTCGCCCTCGGCCGACCGCGTCAGCCGCACTGCTTCGTGAGTATCCGCAGCACCAGCACCAGC
>ODAK010003243.1_pt1 | contig 16939 bp, 13 predicted proteins | sample 1539591 | NCBI WGS metagenome assembly ODAK01 (sample SAMEA3539303, study PRJEB22396) | soil metagenome | biome: tundra; feature: field; material: soil | place: USA | collected 2010-05 | depth 0.15 m
GGCAGAAGACGAACGAGGGCTGCGGAAGCCGACTCGGCGGCTACATGAACCCGCAGCTTTCGACGATGCTGAATGAGTCGTACGTCTATCCGAGTCCGGGTGCCTGGGCGGCCGGTGAGCGGACCGTGGTCTGCACTGTCCGCGGCACGAACGGCAAGCTCATTGGATCGGTCCGGACGACGCCCGGACCCGATCGTCGCCCGAAGCCGGCTATTCCGAGTTACGAGGCTGGCGGTGAGAGCCTGGCCTCCTGAATGGTCGGTTCGAATAGTTCGATCGGATTGCCGGAGGGGTCCTCGAGCAGGATCTGCTTGCCGCCGACGCCAGTGACGATGTCGTTGCGGAAATGCGCGCCGTGCGCGCGGAGCCGGCCGGCCAGTTCCTCGAGGTCCGTGACCTCGAGGCTGAACCGGTTCCAGCCTCCTGGTACGGGTAGCGTGCCGTCGGGCATCGCCTGGCCGCCTCCGGGTCCGCCGCCAGGTGCGCTGAGCACGAGCCGGAGATCGCCGCGGGACAGCATGGCGAAGGTGGGAGCCGGGTGCATGTCCTCGTGGAACCCGAGATGGCGGCAGTAAAAGTCGATCGCCTCGCCGACGTCGTTGACGATGTAGCGGACGCTGACGGTCGTCATGGGCGTACTCCTCTTCCTGTACGATCTCTTGTGAAACGTAGACGTTCTATAGCGATACGTTAACGTCTTATACAGCTGCTCGTAGCGTGTCGCCCGGTTTGACGCAGGCGGAGGTGGCCTCGATCACGAACACTGGGCCGGGGGCCAGCACGGTGGATCCGAGGATCGAGCGCACCCGCCTGGTTGTCCGTCAAGCCACACTCGACGAGCTGGGCGAAGTGGGCTACGGGTCGTTCACCATCGAGTCGGTCGCGGCCCGCGCGGGCGTGGGCAAGTCGACGATCTACCGGCACTGGCGGGACAAGCTCGCCCTGATCGCTGATGCGTTCGAGACATCGCACGAGGTGATGGTCCCAGACAGCGAGACCGGGACCGCGCGGGAGCGAACGGAACGGCTTGTGCGTCATGTCGCCGAAGTTGTCGTCGACTCCGCGTTCTCGCGCTGCATTCCGGCATTGATCGAGGGAGCCGCCCGCGACCCGCGCCTGCGGGAGTTCCACCATCGCTACTCGGCTGAGCGCCGCCAAAGCCTGATCGACGTGATCGAGGAAGGCGCCGCCGGCGGAGAGTTCCCGGCCGACGTCGACGCGGAACTCGCAGCCTTGGCCCTGCTCGGGGTCGTCTTCTACGGCCGCCTGATGGCCGCCGAGCCGTTCGAGCCCGCCCGAGCCCGCGAACTCGTCAACGCCGTCCTGCCACCAGCCCCGCGGAGAGAAGGAGACGGCCGTGAACAGCCAGCCCTATGAGGTGGTGCCGATCGGGTGGGTCGAGTCGCCGCTGGCAGACCTGGCTCAAGCCCCCTGCCAGGGCGACGAGGGCGCTCCGCCCGCCTGGCTCGTATTCGACCCCCTGGTGAGTGAGGGAATACGCGATCTGCAGGCCGGCGAGCGGATCATCGTGCTCACCTGGCTTGACCGGGCCCGCCGGGACGAGCTCAGCACCCATCCACGAGGCGACCCCAACAACCCCTTGCTAGGCGTGTTCAGCACCCGCTCACCCAACCGGCCTAACCCGATCGGCCTGCACCGTGTCCAGATCCTCGCCGTCGAGGGTCTGCGGATCCTTGTAAGTGACCTTGAGGCTCTCAACGGAACGCCGATCCTCGACGTGAAGCCGGTCCTGGACCCGGTCGAAGAACGATAGCCACGCCAGCCCGGCATCTGCGGCCACGTGCACCCGGGGCTCAGCGGAGATGCTGTGGCACGTCGAACTCGTCGCTGACCTCGCGCCAGATCGTCTTGGCGTCGACGCCGTCAGCGAGAGCCTGATTCACCGTCCGGCCATCGAGCTTCGCGAAGACATGATCCTTGGCCACGCTGTCGGCATACGCGTTGCCGAACTGTTCGCGCATTCGCCGCCAGAACTCCGTGAGCCGCACGGTCAGGCAGGTTACCCGACGCCCGGACCTGGCCCCATGTCAAGGCGGTCCAGTCTGTCGGTAGCACAAGGCAGGATGGAACTTATGGCCGCCCGTCAGTCCGCACCGCCGGACGCGCAGCCCGGCACACCGCCGGACCTGCCGTCAGGCGTGGATGCGCTGAGCGGGTTCAGCCCGGCGACCCGGGACTGGTTCACCGGCGCCTTCGCCGCGCCCACGCAGGCGCAGGCGCAGGCGTGGGCCGCCATCGCCAAGGGCGACAACACGCTGGTGATCGCGCCGACCGGATCGGGCAAGACGCTGGCCGCGTTCCTGTGGGCGCTTGACCGGCTCGCCGCGGCGCCTCCGCCGCCCGACCCGAAACTCCGCTGCCGGGTGCTGTACATCTCGCCGCTGAAGGCCTTGGCGGTGGACATCGAACGCAACCTGCGGGCACCGCTGACCGGGATCCGCCAGATGGCGCGGCGCATGGGCATCGAGGAACCGGATATCAGCGTCGCGGTGCGCACCGGCGACACCGCGGCCGACGAGCGCCGGCGGCTGGCGGCCAAGCCCCCTGACATTCTCATCACCACGCCTGAATCCCTGTTCCTGCTGCTCACCTCCAGGGCCAGGGACGCACTGCGCGGGGTGGACACCGTCATCCTGGACGAGGTCCACGCGCTGGCCGGCAACAAGCGCGGCGCCCACCTGGCCCTGTCACTGGAACGGCTCGACGCCCTGCGGATGGCTCCGGGGAACGGGACCCCCGGGGAGACCCAGCGGCCGGCCGGCCCCGTGCAGCGCATCGGCCTGTCCGCCACCGTCCGGCCGCCCGGGGAGGTGGCCTCGTTCCTCGGCGGGGCCAGGCCGGTGACCATCGCGGCGCCGCCGAGCAGCAAGCAGATCGAGGTGCGGATCGTGGTGCCGGTCGAGGACATGGCCGACATCGATCCCCTGCCCGCCCAGGGCGGCGGGTCCCCGGACGTTACTCCCGCCCAGCGCTCCATCTGGCCGCACGTCGAGGAGCGCGTGCTCGACCTCATCGAGCAGCACCGGTCCACGATCGTCTTCGCCAACTCCCGCCGCCTGGCCGAACGCCTCTGCGGCCGGCTCAACGAGCTTGCCGGGGAGCGGGCCGAGGCCCGGGCAGCGATCCCGGCCGCCAGCGGATACAGCACCGGGCCGCACCCCCCGGCGCAGGTCATGGCCCAGGCTGGCGCCTCCGCTGGCGCGCCCGCGGAGGTGGCCAGGGCCCACCACGGCTCGGTGTCGCGGCAGGAGCGGGCCCAGATCGAGGAGGCGCTCAAGGAGGGCAGGCTGCCCGCCGTGGTCGCCACGTCCAGCCTGGAACTGGGCATCGACATGGGCGCCGTGGACCTTGTCGTCCAGGTTGAGTCCCCGCCCTCGGTGGCCAGCGGGCTGCAGCGCACCGGGCGCGCGGGGCACAACGTAGGCGACGTGTCGCGTGGCGTTATCTTCCCGAAGTACCAGGGAGACCTGGTCCAGGCGGCCGTGGTCGCCCGGCGCATGCACAGCGGCCAGATCGAGGAACTGCACATCCCCCGCAACCCGCTCGACGTGCTCGCCCAGCAGATCGTCGCGATGACCGCGATGGACGACTGGGAGATCGGCGAGCTGGAGCGGGTGGTCCGGCGCGCCGCGCCTTTCAGCGGGCTGACCAGGCCGGTACTCGAGGCCGTCCTGGACATGCTGGCCGGCCGCTATCCCAGCGAGGAATTCGCCGAGCTGCGTCCACGGCTGGTGTGGGACCGCACCACCGGAATGCTGCACGGCAGGCCGGGCGGCCAGCGGCTGGCCGTGACCAGTGGCGGCACGATCCCCGACCGCGGCCTGTTCGGCGTTTTCCTGGCCGCGTCGCAGCGCGAGGGTTCCGGCCGCAACTCGCACCGGGTCGGCGAGCTTGACGAGGAGATGGTCTACGAATCACGGGTGGGCGACGTGTTCGTGCTCGGCGCGAGCTCGTGGCGGATCGAGGACATCACCGCCGACCAGGTACTCGTCTCCCCCGCCCCCGGGCAGCCGGGAAAGCTCCCGTTCTGGCACGGCGACGCCCCGGGCCGGCCTGCGGAGCTCGGCCGTGCGCTGGGCGCCTACTGCCGTGAACTCGCAGCGGCCGGGCCGCAGGAGGCCACCGCCCGGCTCAGCGCGGACGGCCTGGACGAGCTGGCCGCCGCGAACCTGATCCGGTATCTGACCGCGCAGCGCGAGGCGACCGGCTACGTGCCCGACGACCGCACCCTGGTGATGGAGCGGTTCCGCGATGAACTGGGCGACTGGCGGCTGGTCCTGCACAGCCCGTTCGGCGCGCAGGTGCACGCGCCGTGGGCGCTGGCCATCGCGGCCCGGCTGCGCGACCGCTACCCGGGCATGGACGTCCAGGCCATGCACACCGACGACGGCATCGTGGTGCGCGTCCCCGACGCCGACGACCCGCCGCCCGCTGGCATCGCTGAATTGCAGCCGGACGAGGTCGAGCAGATGGTGACCGCCGAGCTCGGCTCGTCCGCCATGTTCGCCTCCAGGTTCCGCGAGTGTGCGGCCCGGGCGCTGCTGCTGCCGAGGCGGCAGCCCGGCCGCCGCACCCCGCTGTGGCAGCAGCGGCAGCGCTCGGCCCAGTTGCTTTCGGTGGCCGGCAAGTACGGCACCTTCCCGATCGTGCTGGAGACCGTCCGCGAATGCCTGCAGGACGTGTTTGATGTGCCCGGGCTGATCACCCTCATGCGTGAGCTGGCCAGCCGCGCGATCAGGCTGGTCGAGGTCGAGACGCCGGCGCCATCGCCGTTCGCCCGGTCGCTGCTTTTCCGTTACGTCGGGGCCTTCATGTATGAAGGAGATGCGCCGCTGGCCGAGCGGCGCGCCCAGGCGCTCGCGCTGGACTCCTCGCTCCTCGCGGAACTGCTCGGCCAGGCCGACCTGCGGGAGTTGCTTGACCCGGCGGTGGTGCAGGAAACCGAACGTGAACTGCAGCGGCTCGCTGGCGTCCGGGCGTGCCGCGACGCCGAGGATGCCGCCGATCTGCTCCGGACGATCGGGCCGCTCTCGGATTCCGAGGTCGCACAGCGCTGCGTGGACCAGCAGGCAGCGCCCGGCTGGCTCGACGGCCTCGTCAGGCAGCGCCGGGCGCTCGAGGTCAGGGTGGCCGGCGAAACCCGGTGGGCGGCGATCGAGGACGCCGGACGGCTGCGTGATGCGCTCGGCGTGCCGCTGCCGCCCGGCGTGCCCGCCGCGTTTGCCGAGCCGGTAGCCGACCCGCTCGGCGACCTGGTGGCGCGGTTCGCGCGCAGTCACGGCCCGTTCACCGCGGCGGCGGCCGGCGCACGGTACGGCCTCGGCGTTGCCGTGGTGGCGAGCACGCTGCGCCGGCTCGCCGCCGAAGGCCGGGTGGCAGAGGGGGAATTCCTGCCCGGCGGGCGCGGCACCGAGTGGTGTGACGCCGGCGTGCTGCGGCTGCTGCGCCGCCGCTGCCTGGCCAAGCTCCGCAAGGAGGCGGAGCCCGCCCCGGCTGAAGCCCTGGTCCGGTTCCTGCCCTCCTGGCAGAACATAAGCCAGCCCGCGGCTGGCGTCCGCCGCGGAAATGCCGCCGGGCCGGGCAGCGCCATGCGCGCGGGCCCGGACGCGGTGTACGACGCCGTAAGCCAGCTGGCGGGCGCTGCCGTGCCAGCTTCCGCACTTGAGACCCTGGTACTGCCGAGCCGGGTGGCCGGTTACCACCCATCGGCCCTCGACGAGCTGACCGCGGCCGGGGAGGTGGTCTGGTCAGGGGCGGGCGGCCTGCCCGGTGGCGATGGCTGGGTCGTGCTGGCGCCGGCGTCCGCTGCCCCGCTGCTGCTCCCGCCGCCCGGGGACATCTCGATGACGCCGCTGCACGAGGCGGTACTCGCCGCGCTGGACGGGGGCGGCGGGATGTTCTTCCGCATGCTGTGCGACCGGGCCGTGACCATGCTGCCGGAGCAGGAGCGGGGCACCGCTGGTGACGGTGCGGTCGCCGCGGCCCTCTGGGACCTGGTGTGGTCAGGTCGGATCAGCAACGACACGCTGGCCCCGTTGCGCACCGTGCTCAGCTCGGGAAGGCCGTGGGTACCAAGCCAGGCCGCCGGCGGGATCCGGGCAGCCGGCGGCTCGGCGGTGACCAATGGCTCCGGGGTGACCGGCGGGCTGCGGGTGGCCGGCAGGCCTGGGCGGCAGGGCGCGCGGCGGCATGGCTACGGACGTCCGGCCATGCCCAGCAGGACTGGGCCGCCGACGGTCAGCGGCCGCTGGTCGCTGGTGCTGCCCGGCGAGACCGACCCGACCAGGCGGCTGCATGCCGTCGCCCGCATGCTGCTCGACCGGCACGGCATCCTGACCAGGGGGGCGGTAGCCACCGAGCGGGTGCCCGGGGGCTTCGCCGCGCTCTACCCCGTGCTGCGGGCCATGGAGGAGGCCGGCCAGTGCCGGCGCGGCTACTTCGTGGAAGGCCTCGGCGCCGCGCAGTTCGCGCTGCCCGGTGCGGTCGACCGGATGCGCGCCATGGCGGCGGACGCCGACGTCCTGGCTCTTCCCGGGGCGCCCGGCCCGGGGGTGCCGGACCCGTGGGTGATCGGTCCAGGGACTCCGGTTCCGGGGGCGCCTCCCGAGGCGGACGCGCCGCGGAGCGTTCTCGTGCTGGCCGCCGCGGACCCAGCCAACCCGTACGGGTCCGCCCTCTCCTGGCCGGACCGGCCGGACGAGACCCCTGGCGGCCACCGCCCCGGCCGCAAGGCGGGCGCGCTCGTCGTGCTCGCCGATGGGCACCTGGTCCTCTATGTCGAACGCGGCGGCCGGACCCTGCTGTCCTGGACCGCCGACCCCGCGGTGCTCGGGCCGTCCGCGGCCGCCCTGGCCGGTGCCGTCCGTGGCGGCGCGCTCGGGCGGCTCACCGTGGAGCGCGCCGACGGCGCCGCCGTGCACGACTCGCCGCTGGCCCAGGCATTGGAGTCGGCCGGGTTCCGCCCCACCCCGCGCGGCCTGCGCCTGCGCGGCTAGCTGAAGACACGCGTTCCCGCCTGATCCGTACGCGCAGGTCTTGCAGGCAAGCGTTGAATGGGAACCGGCGGATTGGTGATGGCAGCAGGCGGTTGACGGTGGCGATCATTCGCATCAGGGATTCGAACCGCCGCTGGTCGCGCTCGGTCCAGGGCAACTGCATCTGATCGCGGAACGGCGGTGGCAGGAATCCGGTGGTCAGGAATCGGTTGAGTGGGCCGAACGCAACGCTGAACGGCCGGGGCAGGTAGCCCATGATTGCCCTCTTCGCTTCATATTCTCGCAGCACGCGACGGATCGCCGGCCAGGTGAATCCCTCCCCGTGCAGCCTGGGGCTCAAGGAGGCGGGATCGCTCCCGAGGAGCGCTCGATGAGGCGGGTCGGGACTACATGCTCCTTGGCCGGGGACGTGTCCCCGTCGATCCGGCGGAACAGGATCTCAGCGGCCAGCGTCCCGATGGCCGCCGGGTCCTGAGCCACGACCGTCACCGCCGGCTCCAGGAGATCAGCGAGCGGGAAATCATCGAAACCGACCAGCGCGGTGCGGTGCCGCAGGGCCGTGTCGCGAAGCGCACGGATCGTGCCGATGGTGACCAGGTTCTGCTCGCTGAACAGCGCCGACGGCGGGTTGGGCCCGGTAAGCAGCTCGCTCGCCGCGGCCTCGGCAGCACCGATCGTGTGCAGGTCCTGCCGCACCAGATGGTGGTCGGGGGCGAGACCCGCCTCGCGCAGCGCGTCCTGGAATCCGGCGAAGCGCTCCTGGGCGGTCGCGATCGAGGTGAGATCACCCAGGTAGGCGATCCGGCGGTGGCCGTGCGCTATCAGGTGCCGGACACCGTTGGCCGCCCCGGCGCGGTTGTCGGAGACGACACTGTCAGCGGCCAGGAACCGGGGCGGCCGGTCAACGAACACCAGCGCCGTGCCCATCTGCTGCTCGTTGAGCAGGTAACTGTGATCCTGCCCGGCTGGGACGATGATGAGGCCGTCCACCCGCCGCAGGAACAGGGCGGCGGCCAGTTCCCGCTCCCGTTCGGCGTCCTCGTCGAGGCTTCCGGCCAGGACGCCCACGCCTCGCGTCCGGGCCACATCCTCCGCCGACCGGTAGATGCTCGCCGAGTACGGGTTCGCGGCATCCTCGAGCATCAGGCCGATCATCAACGATTTACGGTCGCCACGCCGCAGGCTGCTGGCGGTGAGGTTGGGCTGGTAGTTCAACTGCGCGGCGGCCCGCTGCACCTGGGATGCCAGCACCGGATCCACCGTTGTCGCCCCATTGATAACGCGGGACACGGTTTTCAGGCTGACACCCGCCAGCGCCGCCACATCGCGCATAGTAGGCCGAATGAGCTGGGACAACGACATCTCCTGATCAGCGCAGAGCAGTTGCCCGGTGACAGCTCGTGCATCGCCTACGAGATTATATGGTCAATATTGACTCATGACAGGCTAGCTGCTACCGGCTCAGTTCGGGGTTGGCGACGCGAGCCCGCGCCGCGCGCTGGACGGCATCTTCGAGGCTGCGCGCATCGGCTGATTCGGCCCCCGCCCGCTCGCACGTAAAAGCCGCGCTAACGCATGCCCTTTCGAGGAGGCGGCGTATTACGTCGTTACCCATCCGGTGCAGGCCAGTCGCTGGGGCCGCCTCGGGCGGCAGGTGGCCGACCAGCCCATCCAGCAGGGCGGAGGCGAAGGCATCCCCAGCGCCGACGGTATCCACCACATTGGCGGGAACTGCCGGGACTGTTATCTCGGCACCTCCTTCCGCGAGCGCGTAAACGCCTTCGGCGCCGCGCGTCACGATGACGATCCCGGACGTCATGCGTTGCCACTCGGCGGCGATCTCCCGGTATCCCCGGCCCGGGTAGAGCAATGCAATGTCGTCCTCGCTGGCTTTAATGACGTGGGCGAGCGCGAGTTGCCGTTCAACCCGGCTACGCTCGGCGGCGGCCGTGAACTCGAATCCGCTGCGCACATTGGGGTCGAAGAAGATCAGCACTTTGTCCTGACGCCGGGCTCGCCGCATTAGCCCTTCCAGCACCGCGGCACCGGGCGGGAATCGCAGCGCGAGACCGCCCACGTACAGGGCGCGGGCATCGGCGGGCAATACGTCGGGAACCTCGGACTCCGCCCACTGCCAGTCGGCGGTCCCGTTGGCATAGAAGCTGTATTCAGCCTTACCGTGGCCGTCGAGGACGGCGACCCCCAGCGTCGTTGCCTCCGCAGCCGGGACGACCATAGACAGGTCCACGCCAGCGTCTTTCAGATGCTGCCGGAGCATGGGGCCGAACGTGTCGGTGCCGATGCGCCCGAGGAAACAGGTTCGCCGGCCCAGGCGGGCCAGGCCGACCGCGACGTTGCACGGGGCACCGCCCGGCCGAGCGTCGAAATGGTGCTGCCCGCCGGGTATCGGTAGCAGATCGATGAGTGCCTCGCCGGCGACCACGATCACGGCCCACTCTCCTCGCTGCCGTATCGGGTGGGTGCTGCGATCTGCCCGGCGCCGTATTCGGCCGGTACTGCGATCTGCCCGGCACCCCATTCGGCCCATGCTGCGATCTGCCCGGCGCCCCATTCGGCCGGTACTGCGGTCTCCCCGGCGCCCCATTCGGCCCGTGCTGCTGCGATCTCCCCGGCGCTCCATTCGACGAGCGCTGCCATCTCAGCCACGCCCGGATCGTACGTGAAGCAGCCATTCGCCGTGGATCCCTGCCCCGGCCGCGGGCCGCAGCGCGCGGCCACGCCTCATCTGCTGGCCTGCGCAGGCCCGTCCGGTGATCATCGGCTGGCTCACCCTTCGCCGTGGGGTTTGAACCTTACCCATCACGACATCGTTGTCCAACCCGGGCCCGCCAGAGCCACCGGCGGAAGCGCAGCGGAGACGTGTGCACGCCGCTGGCCCGGTCACGCCGCCCCGGGCCGGGACAGTGCGGTCCCGGCCGGGCCACCTCCGCTCTGTGGTCACACTGGGTCTCCGAACTCAGGCCGTTACGGCGTTAGCGCAGGAAGCGTGCCCAGAGCGTGACGTTTTCATAACAGTTCAACATCGTTTCCCGGCCATGCCCTGGAGTGGAACGGGAGATGGAAGGCCGACCACCCGGCTGAGACCAGATCGTGTCCCGAGCCTCTTGACACCGTTGGCAGATCGGCACAAAGTGTGCGGACAACGATGTCCGTCGCGGCCCTTCCGGGGATGCCGTCGGGGGATGCCGCAGTCGATCGACGGAGAACTGGGTGAAGGACGACTCGTGGGCAGGGCGCGCGGCGGAAGACCCCGCCTCCGGTGAGACGCGCAAGCATCACTCACCGGCTGCGCTGCCGCATAGACGCATCTCAGCTTCGCCTCGACGGTCCGGTAGGGGTTTTTCAAGGAGGAACAGTGCTGATCCGCCGAAGTAGACGCAGCGGGATGATCGCGCTGCTTGCCATCGTGTCCGCAAGTTCGCTCGCGTTGTCCGCCTGCTCTTCGTCAGGGTCCAAGGCTTCGTCCGGGTCCGGCCCGGTCACGATCACGGTGGCGGTGACAGCGAATCCCTTGATGACGACGATCGAGCAGCTCACACCGGCCGGGTTCGAAGCCAGCCATCCCAACATCAAAGTGAAGTTCGTTACCTACGACGAGAACACCGAGCGCGCCAACGTGGAGAAAGACGTCGCCGCAGGCGGCGGCCAGTACGACGTCGTCATGATCGGCCCGAACGACATCGCCTCCTGGGCGAAGAACGGCTGGATCAGCGATCTGTCCTCGTACACCAGCAGCGACCCGAGCTACAACGTTGGCGACATCCTCAAGCCGATCCATGACGCTCTGTCGTCGAACGGCAAGCTCTACGCCGTCCCGTTCTACGGCGAGTCGTCGTTCATGATGTACAACAAGCAGATGTTCGCTGCCGCCCACGTGACGATGCCCGCGAACCCGACGTGGGACCAGATCGCAACGCTGGCCGCGAAGCTCAACAACCCGTCCCAGGGCGTGGCCGGGATCTGCCTGCGTGGCCTCACCGGCTGGGGAGACAACCTCGCCGCCCTGGACACTGTCGTCAACACGTTCGGCGGCCAGTGGTTCAACACGAAGTGGAACGCCGAACTCACCTCGCCCGCGTTCGAGCAGGCCACCAACTTCTACGTCAACCTGGTCAAGAAGGACGGCGAGAAGGGCGCGGGCAACGACAGCTTCAACCAGTGCCTGAACATCATGGAGCAGAAGAAGGCAGCGATGTGGTACGACGCCACGGTCGCGGCCTCGACCCTCGACGCCAAGCCGAGCCCCGTCGCCGGCGATCTCGGATTCGCGCCTGCCCCGGTCGAGAAGACCAAGTCGTCTGGCTGGCTGTGGAGCTGGGCCCTGGCGCTGGAAGGAGCGTCGAAGAACAAGTCCGCGGCGTGGCAGTTCATGGACTGGGCGACCTCGAAGAAGTACATCGCCTATGACGCCTCGAAGAACGGCTGGGCCAGCGTGCCGCCCGGCACCCGGACGTCCACGTACCAGAACCCGCAGTACCAGGCGGCGGCGAAGGACTTCGCCTCGCTCACCCTGCAGGAACTCCAGTCGGTCAACGTGGCGCAGCCCGGGGTAGCGCCGCAGCCCGTTCCTGGCATCCAGTACGTGGGGATACCGCAATTCGAAGCGTTCGGCCAGCAGGTCTCGGCCGAGATCACAGCGGCGATCGACGGCCAGGAGTCGGTCGCTACCGCACTGCAGAAGAGTCAGTCGATTGCACAGCAGGCAGTCATCACGGCGGGCCTGAAGAAGTAACGAGCATGCCCTGCCCCCGTGGCGGCGTCCTGGCCAGTGGCCTCATCGGCCGGGACGCCGCCGCGGGGCAAGCCCATTACGACTACCGGGGACATGCGGACCCGCTGGGAGGACAGCTCGTTGGTTAACGTGATCGAATCGGCGCCCCCGGTCCGTCAAGCGCGCGCCAAGCGCGCCGGGCAGCACGGTGCCGGGCCATGGATCCGCCGGGTGCCGCTCGTCCCAGCGCTCGTGTTCATGTTCGTGGTCACTCAATTCCCCTTCATCCTGACGCTGTGGTACAGCTTCCAGAGATACAACCTGAACTTCCCGACCAATCCCAGGGATTTCCCGACCCTGTGGAACTACCGGCAGATCTTCGGCGACCACATATTCCGCACCGCGGCACTCAACACGGTGCTCCTGACGGCCGTACCTGTCATCTGCTCAGTGGCCTTCGGGATAGGTATCGCGCTGCTGCTGAACCGGTACGTGTTCGGGCGCGGGTTTCTCCGCACGCTGATCATCAGCCCGTTCCTGGTTATGCCGACGGCTGCAGCGCTCGTGTGGAAGTTCACGATCCTTGACACCACATTCGGGATCCTGAATTTCTTCCTCAGGCCGTTCGGCCTGGGCAGCGAAAACTGGATCGGCCAGCACTCGCAACTCACCATCATCGCGTTCCTGACCTGGCAGTGGACCCCATTCATGGTCCTCCTGGCGCTGGCCGGCCTGCAAAGCCAGGGCCAGGATCAGCTGGAAGCCGCCCGGGTCGACGGTGCGGGAAGCTGGCGGATCTTCCGCTCGCTCACGCTGCCCCAGCTGCGTCCGTACATCGAACTGGGAGTCCTGCTCGGTTCCATCTACATCGTCCAGGCCTTCGACGGCATATACATCATCACCGCTGGCGGCCCGTCCACCGATACCACGAACCTGCCTTACTACATTTACGAGACTGCCTTCCAGGCGTATGACATTGGCCGGGCCTCAGCGATGGCCGTGGTGGTCGTCATCGCGACCATCCTGATCGCGACGGTCGCCCTCCGGGTGGTCTCCAGCCTCTTCAGCAGCGAAGGGATGGAAGGACGATGAGCCGGTCGTCGCGGACCCTGGCCGACCGCCAGACCAAGCCCCTTACCCGGCTGCTGCTCGGCTTGCTGACCTGGATCATCGTGCTCATATTCTTCTTCCCCGTCCTCTGGATGGCGCTGACGGGTCTTAAAACCGAGCCGGATGCCGACACCAGCACGCCGCATTTCATCTTCAAGCCGACGTTCGCCGAGTATGCGTCCGTCTGGAAAGGGGCGGGCGGCCTGAACAGCCTGCCACCCTACCTGGAGCACTCCGTCCTGATCACCGTCCTATCGACGCTGATCGTGCTGATCCTGGCGTTGCCAGCGGCCTACGCCCTGTCGATACGCCCGGTCCCCAAGTGGCGGGATGTGCTGTTCTTCTTCATCTCCACCAAAATGCTGCCCGTGGTGGGCTCCATCATCCCGCTCTACGTCATCGCCCGGACCCTGCACGTGCTTGACCACCAGCGCCTGCTGGTCGTCCTGTACGCCGCCATGAACCTGCCGATAGCGGTGTGGATGCTGCGCTCGTTCCTGCTCGAGGTGCCGCCGTCGATCATCGAGGCGGCGCGGGTCGACGGCGCGGGGCTGCTCCGGCAGATGCGTTCGGTGATCCTGCCCATCATCAGCCCCGGCCTGGCGGCCACCGCGCTCATCTGCTTCATCTTCGCCTGGAACGAGTTCTTCCTCGCCGTCAACCTCACCACGGTCAACGGGGCGACCATCCCGATCTACCTGGTCGGCTTCGTCCAGCCGGAGGGCCCGTTCCTGGCCCACTTGTCGGCGGCCGCCACGGTTGCCTGCCTGCCCGTGCTGCTGGCTGGCTGGGCGGCGCAGGACAAGCTCGTCAGCGGTCTGTCGTTTGGCGCGGTCAAGTAGGGCGGCCGGCGCGGCACAGGCGATTCGGCAGGTCGAAATAGTCCGAGGAGAAGTCCGGCGAAAGTGATGGCCCGATGCGAGCAGCGGTAATCAAGGAGTCTCACGAGGTTGACGTGATGACGGTCGAGGACCCGGTGCCGGGTCCCCGCGATGTGGTGGTGGAAGTCGCGGCCTGCGGCATCTGCGGAACCGACCTGCACATCCTGGAGGGCGAGTTCGCACCGTCACTGCCGATCATTCCCGGTCACGAGTTCACCGGGGTCGTCGTGGCCACGGGAACTGACGTCCGCGAGATGGCGGCCGGGACACGCGTCGCGGTCGACCCGTCGCTGTACTGCCACGAGTGCCACTACTGCCGGATCGGACACAACAATCTGTGCGAACGGTGGAACGCGATCGGGGTGAGCGTGCCGGGAGGGGCCGCGCAGTTCGCCGTGGCGCCGGTAGCCAATTGCGTCCGGCTGCCTGACCACATCCGCCTCGAGGACGCGGCGCTGATCGAGCCGCTGTCGTGCGCGATACGCGGCTACGACGTCCTCACGTCGCAGCTTGGCTCACACGTCCTCATCTATGGGTCCGGGACCATGGGACTGATGATGCTCCAGCTGGCCAAGCGCACGGGCGCCGCGTCGGTCGACGTCCTCGATATCAATCCGGAGCGCCTGACCACGGCGGTGGCTCTCGGCTGCTCCTCGGCCGCCGCCTCGGCCGACGAGATTGATCGCCCGCGTGGCTGGGAACTCGTGATCGACGCCACCGGTGCTGGCGCGGCGATCCAGGACGGCCTGTCCCGGGTCGCCCCGGGCGGCACTTTCCTCCAGTTCGGCGTCGCCTCGTACGACACCAGGGTCACGATCGAGCCCTACCGGATCTACAACAAGGAAATCACCATCACCGGCTCCATGGCGGTGCTGCACAGTTTCGAGCGGGCAGCGGAACTGTTCGCGGCCGGCGTGCTCGATCCGGATGTCTTCATCAGCGACAGGCTCCCGCTGAACGACTACGCCGAGGCACTCGCCCGGTTCAAGCGCGGTGAAGGGCGCAAAATTCAGGTACTGCCGTAACTGCCGCGTTCCCAGCGCGCAGTATCCCAGCACACCTGGAGCGAGGGGGGCTTGCGGAACACCAGGCCGCGGGGAGCGCTCGGGCGCTCCGGATCCAGGCCAAGCCCGGGCAGCCGCCGCACCGCGGCGTGTACCGCAACCTGCGCCTCCAGCCGGGCCAGATGCACGCCGAGGCAGAAATGCGGGCCGTGCGCGAAGGCCAGATGCAGCCGGGCATTCGCGCGGCGGACATCGAACCTGTCCGGGTCGGGAAAGACCGCGGGGTCACGCCCGGCGCCGGTGATCGACACGGTGACCAGGTCCCCCGGCCTGATGACCGCCTCCCCGATCCGCACCTCGCGGGCCGCGTACCGGTCGACGACGGCAGCGGCGGGCTCCAGCCGCAGTGATTCGTCGATCGCGCTCGGCACCAGGCCGGGATCGTCGAGGACGAGCCGGAGCTGACCGGGCTGGCTGAGCAGGTGCAGGATCGCGTTGGTGATCATCCCCTCGGTGGTCTCTATGCCGCCGAACATCAGCACCGCCGCGTTCGAGACGATCTCACCAGTAGCGAGGCCGCTGCCGTTCGCCGCCGCCTCGGCCAGCAACGACGACTGGTCCCCGGCGGCTAGCGTGGCCCGCAGGCTCGATCCGAGCAGCCCGAACGCGTCGTCTCCCGCCGGGCTCGCCGGCGCGCCCCGGGTCAGCGCGGAAACGGCCTCGACGATGGCGCCGTACCACGCGAGGACCGCCGAGGGGTCCACCTCACGGAGCCCGAGCGCCTCGGCGATGACTGCTACCGCGAGCGGCCCGGCCAGGCCGGTGCGCAGGTCGCCGGCGCCCGCGGGCTGCATCGCGGTCACCAGGCGTGAGGTCTCTGACTCGACAAAGGCCGTCAGCCGGGCCCGCACCTCCGCGTGGCCGAAGCCGCGGGTAAACGGACCGCGATGGCGGGCGTGCTCGGCGCCATCGAGCGAGAGCATGCTCGGGCCGACCACCCGGGCGGTCGAGAACCGCGGGTCGTCCACGGTGAATACCGCCGCGTCGCGCATGACGCGCAGCGCCAGGTCGCGGCGGGTGACCAGCCAGCCGCCGAGAGCGGGCAGCCACGACACGGGCTCGCGCTCCCGGAGCCTGGCCAGCACCGGATGCGGGTCGTCCTCGAGGTCGGCAAGAGTGACCGCCGCTCCCAGCGGGAACCGGCCAGGCACATTCTCTGGCGGGCCGGGCATGGTGCCGACGCTACTGCACAGGTCCCGGGGAATTCAGGGGCGGGCAGGCACAGCGATGCGGGCCCCGGGCTTGCGCTCGGAGCCCGCGTCGCCAGCCGGTGGTTACTGGTCGGCCGATGAGCTGACCTGCTGGTACCCGGCGGGGATGGTGACCAGCGTCTGGGCGACGTTGGCCGCGGTCGGCGGCAGCCACTGCACGTCGGTAACGCCCGAGGAGACCGTCGTGCCCGCTGAGCCGCCGTACGTCTCGGTCGAGCCGAACACCCGCACCGGAAGATAGGTCGTGGGGTTCACCCACAGTGTGTACCGGACACGAGCCTCCTTTTCATTGACGGACTTGGCATAACCCTTCGACAGCGGGACCGTCACGGACCCGCTGATCTCGGTTGTCTCCATGCCGTTAATCCGGACATGCCCGGTTACGGTGGCGGCTCCGCAGGCGAGCATCGTTGTGATGAAGGTTCGCCAGTTGGAGATCTCGGTCAGGGGCCCGCCCATCGCGAGCCTGGCTGTCGTCGAGCACGGCGCGGGGGCCGGGACGAACGAATGGGACAGGCTGTACTTACGGTTGTAATACGTGACGTAGGCGCCGGCGAGCTTCCCGTTCACGAGGGCGGTTCCGCTGGCGAGGTAGGCCTCGGGTCCGCCACGGTGGGTGCACGCCCCGTTGGACAGGATCTGACCGCAGCCGCGCCCGGAGAGCTGCTCAAACCGGCTCTGAGGGCCGTGCGCCCAGATGATCATCGTTCCGACGGGGAAGGTCTGGCCGGGAGATTTGGCCAGTGTGTAGCTCTGGGTCATGTGCCCGCGCATGACCAGATTCTCGTTGGCGAGCGCGCTCGCCACGTGCCGCATCACATAGGCGGTGTTCTGCATGCCTGTGCTGGCGCCGGTGCCCGGCCCTGCCGTGGCGCCGGTCGCGATCACCGCCGCCACGGTGACCGCCGCGGTCGCGCCCGCGATC
>ODAK010003244.1_pt1 | contig 16938 bp, 19 predicted proteins | sample 1539591 | NCBI WGS metagenome assembly ODAK01 (sample SAMEA3539303, study PRJEB22396) | soil metagenome | biome: tundra; feature: field; material: soil | place: USA | collected 2010-05 | depth 0.15 m
CGGTGGCCTCGACGGCACGGCACAACGCGTCGACCTTGTCGTTGAGCGCGGCCAACTCGCTCGAAGGTCCCGCCGCAGCACCCGAGGAAGCCGACGTCGGGGTCGAGGTCTCGCCCTGGCGAGCTTTGAGCTGCTCGTAGCAACAGCGCAGGAGCCGGGCCGTGTCGAACTCCTCGGCGACGTAGCGGCCGAGGAGCTCACCGGTCTGGATGTCGATGGTGTGGTCGGAGAAGATGGTGTCGAACGCGCCCAACACCTCGTCGAGGCGGTCCTGGCCGAAGTACTCCATCTTCTCGAGGTCGCTGCGGTCCGAGCCGGCGACCTCGAGGCGGTCGGCGAGGTTGAGGTCGTCGCGGTCACGGAGCTCGTAGCCGAGCTCGTTGACCCGCTTGGCGAAACTCATACCGTGCTCGCCCTCGCGCCACGCCACGGTGCGCAGCACCGCCTCGACGTCGGGGTCTGTGGTCTTGTCGATCCAGACCTGGAGGTACTGATGGGCGCGAGCCTCGTTGACCGCGATGACGTTCAGCAGTCCGAGGTAGCTGGGCTTGTCCGACATCGTGACTCCTCTCCTGGGTGGCGCAGCGCGCACCCGGTGTGGCCTTCTCACGGGGGAGGGCTCTCCGGAACGATCCCATGGACAGGACCGGTGGGCAAGCCGCCGCCCGAGCGCGAGGGGCCGGCTCTCGGTCGCCGCCCGAGCCGGCGCCTCAGTCGGCGCCCGAAACCGGTGAGAAGAGCGCGATCCCCGCCTCGTCGGACACCGCCTCGAATTGGGCCCGGACCGGCATCCCGATGCGGACGTCGTCGGGCTCGCATCCCACGATGTTCGTCATGACCCGGGGCCCTTCTTCGAGGTCGACGAGGGCCACGACGTAAGGGATCCAGTCCCGAAAGGGTCGGGTGTAGTTCTGGCGGATCACCGTGAAGCTGTAGACGGTGCCCCGCCCACTCGCCTCGACCCATTCGACCGGACCGCGGCAGACAAGGCACCGGTCGCGCGGATACAGCTGCCGGGCGCCGCAGTTCGTGCAGTGCTGGACGACGAGTCGCCCGTCGTGGGCCGCGGACCAGTACGGCGCGGAGTCGGCATCGGGCGTGGGGGCGGGGCGGGGTTTGGGCGGCCGTTCGTCAGTCGCGTTCGGGGTGCGATCGGTCATGGGGCCTCCCGTCCCAGTACGAGGGTGGCGCCGGTCGACAACATGCCGCCGGTGCCATGGGCCACGGCGATGCGGGCCCCGGGGACCTGGGTGGCTCCCCCCTCACCGCGCAACTGTCGTACCGCTTCGACGATGAGGAACATGCCGCGCATCCCGGGATGACAGGCCGAAAGGCCTCCGCCGTCGGTGTTGGTGGGGAGCCGTCCGCCGATCTCGAGGCCGCCGTTCTCCACGAAGGCACCGCCCTCGCCCTTGGCGCAGAACCCGAGGTCCTCGACGGTGAGCACCACCGTGATGGTGAACGAGTCGTAGAGCTGGGCCACATCGACATCGGCCGGCGTGATGCCCGCCCGGGCGAAAGCGACGGGCCCGCACTGCGCGGCGGGGGAGACGGTCAGGCTGGGCATGGCGGAGAGATTGAGGTGATGGGTGGTGGCGTGGGCGGCACCGAGGATGTAGACGGGGTCGCCGGGCAGGTCCGCGGCGCGCTCCTCGGTGGTGACCACGCACGCCCCTCCTCCGTCGGAGATCACGCAGCAGTCGAGCTTGTGCAGCGGGTCGGCCACCAGTCGCGACGACACGACGTCCTCGACGGTGATCGGCTTGCGCTCTTGGGCCTGGGGGTTGGTCGCAGCGTGATGGCGCATCGTCACAGCCACCGCGGCCAGTTGCTCGGGAGTGGTGCCGAACTCGTGCATGTGCCGGCGGGCCGCCATGGCGTAGTTGCCCACCAAGGTGTTGCCCCACAAGGCGTCGTAGATGGCGGGCCCGGGAGCGAACCCGCCCCCCCCACCACCGCCGGTGCCCAGCCGGCGCCCCATCTGGGAGAGCTGGACGCTGCCGTAGGTGACGAGCACCACGTCGACAGCCCCGGACTCCACCGCGTAGGCGGCGTGCTCCACGAGCACCTCGAACGACGACCCCCCCGAGTTGGTCTCGTCGAAGTAGATGGGATGGAGCCCCAGGTACTCGGCCACGCCGGTGGCGTACATGGGGAAGAAGCCGGTGGTGGCGAAGCCGTCGACATCGGCGAAGGTCAACCCGGCGTCGACCAGGGCGCGATCGGCGGCCTGGCCGTGCACGGCGTGCTCGGACAGGTGCGGGAGATGGGGGTAGTCCGACGTCGCCACCCCGGCGATCACGGCCCGTCGGCCGCGCCGCGGCGTCATCGGCGCTCCCCTCGGTGCACGGCGGCGCGAAAGCGCGGGACGGCGAGTTCGGGTCCCATGTCCTCCCACGCCACCTCGACGGGCATGCCCACGGTGACCTCCTCGGGTTCGACCTCGACCAGGTTCGACACGATGCGAGCCCCCTGCGCGCCGTCGAGCTCCACCGCCACCACGACGTAGGGGAGCTTGTCGGCCAGCGACGGGATGAAGGCTTGGCGCACGACCGTGAAGGTGTACACCGTCCCGGTGCCCGCCAGCGCGGACCACTCCGACGCCGAGCTCCGACACTGCGGACACACCGGTCCGGGGGGATGGCGCGTCTGGCCGCAGCCGGTGCAGCGCTGGACGACGAGGCGATGGTCGGCGGCCGCCTCCCACCATCCGACGGTCTCGGCGTTGGCGGCGGGCATCGGCATCTCGTCGGGGAACCAGCGCTCGGTCATCGCCGTCCCAGCACGAGCGCACTGGTGGGCACGCCGGCCGCACTCGTGACGAGGCAGGTCTCGGCTCCGTCCACCTGGCACGTGGACTCGCCCCGGAGCTGGCGCACTCCTTCGACGACGTGGTTGAGGCCGTGGATGTATGCCTCCGACAGGCTGCCACCGTGGGTGTTGGTCGGGAGGGCCCCGTCGGGCCACGCCAGCGCGCCCGACGCCGCGAAGAGACCCCCTTCGCCTTGCCCGCAGAACCCGAAGTCCTCCAAGCTGAGCAGAACCAGCCCGGTGAAGTGGTCGTAGATCTGGGCCACGTTGATGTCGCTCGGCCCCACCCCGGCCCGCGCCCACATCCGAGCCGCCACCCCCCGGGCCCCGGCACTGGCGTAGTCGTCGTCGGGCATGCCCACATTGGAGTACTGCCCGTGACCGAATCCCTTGAGCGCGCCCTGGGCCGCGCCCAGGACAGACACGGGGCCCTTGGCGCTGTCGGCGGCGCGCTCCGCGGTGGTGATCAGCACCGCGCAGGCGCCGTCGTTCTCGAGGCAGCAGTCGAAGAGGCGGAACGGTTCCGAGACCATGCGCGACGCCAGGTAGTCGTCCATGGTCATGGGGCGGTCTCCCATCACGGCGCGCGGGTTCCTCGCGGCGTGGGCCCGCGTCGTGACGGCCACGTGTCCCATCTGCTCGACGGTGGTGCCGAACCGGTGCATGTGCCGGCGCAGCACCATGGCGTAGGCGATGGGCGGACTGAACATGCCGAAGGGCATGGTGAACGCCACATGGGCCTCCAACAGGCTGGTGGCGCGACGCACGTGGGGCACGCGCGGCGGGCCGACACGTGCGGGCATGTTGCCCGGTCCCTGGCCGAAGCGACGGAACTGGCCCTGGCACAACGATCGGTACACGACGACGGCTTCCGCCGCGCCGCTTTCGATCGCCATCGCCGCGTTGGCGACCGCGGCGCAGGCCCCGCCCCCACCGGGGAGCCACGACAGACTGGCGTAGCGCAGTTCGGGTAGCCCCAGATCCGCGGCCATGAAGGTCGCCTCGTTGCGGTCCTCGGCGAACGACGCCAAGCCGTCGACGTCGTCGGGGGTCATGCCGGCATCGGCGATGGCGGCGAGGACTGCTTCCACCGCCAATTGGTACTCGCTGGTGTCGGTGATGCCACCCCACTTGGCGTAGCGGGTCTCACCCACCCCGACCACACAGGCGGCGCGCCCGTTGGTCGTCACCGCGCCGACCAGTCGACGTGGACCTCCTCGGTGTGCTCGCCGAGCAGCGGCGGGCGGCGCTCCATCACCCATGGCGAGCCATGGGCCAGGAACGGCGCCCCCGAGTAGGTGACGGTTCGGTCGAGCTCGGGGTGCTCGAGCTCGACGAAGTGGCCCCGGGCCCGCAGGTGCCGGTCGTCGAGGACCTCGTCGGGCGACCGGATCACGCCCCAGGGCAGGCCCGCCTTCTGGCCCAGCCGGTAGAGCGTCTCGCCGTCGTTCTTCTCGGCCAGTCGCTTGAGGGCGCGCCACACCTCGCGGTAGTTCCCGGCGCGGTGGACGGGGTCGGCGAAGGCGGGGTCCGACAACGGGCCGGCCACGCCGTGGTCCTCGAGCATCTCGAGCATGCCGGCGAACACGTGGGGACCGAGGAAGTCGGGGTTGAGCGCGGCGACCTGTCGGCCGTCCGACGCGGTGAGGGTGGGGTGGGGCCCGCGCCGGTGGACACCTCCCGAGCACAGATAGGTCATGAGGTGCCACTCGGTCATCGAGGCCGAGCACTCATGGGCGGAGACGTCGATGAGTTGTCCGACTCCCGACTCCGACCGCCACGCCAGCGCGCCCAGGACCGCGATGGCCGCGTAGGTCGAGGCCGTGCGCCACGCCTGGTCGCCGAGGCTGGCGAGCGGGGGGGTGTCGTAGAGCCCGTCGGCACCGGGCCCGTACCCGCACGCCGCCATCGACCCGCCCAGCGCCATGAGCACGAGGTCGTCGGCGAGGTAGTCGGCCCACGGCCCGTCCGATCCGAACGGAGTGACCGCGCACACCACCAGGCCCGGCGCGCGCTCGCGCAGGGAGGCGAAGTCGAGGCCCCGGGCCTCGGCCAGGGCGGGTCGCAACGTGTGGACGATGACATCGGCGCCGTCACAGAGCTCGAGCAGCGCGGCATCGTCGTCGATCACGACCGAGCGCTTGCCGACGTTGTCGGCCCAGAAGGCGAGGCTGCGGTCGGGGCCGGGCTCGTCGTCGAGGAACGGTCCTATGGCGCGCGCCGGCGCGCCGTCAACGGGCTCCACCTTCACCACATCGGCACCGAGCCCCGCCAGCAGCCTCCCGCAGTACTCGGCGGACTCGTCGGTGAGCTCGAGGACGCGCACCGCCTCGAGAGGAGCGCTCATGACAGGGCCCCTTCGGCCGCCAGGGCGGCGACGTCCGACGCGCTCATCCCGAGCACCTCGGTCAGCACGGACTCGTTGTCCTCGCCGAGACAGGGCGGACCACGGTGGAGCGCCCCCCCGGTGTGCGGTGGTGTGGCCGACATGCGGAAGGGAACGCCCTCGAGCGGGAGCGGCTCCACCTCGGCGTTGCCGAGCATGGTGTAGTGCCCGCGCGCCGCGAGCTGCGGGTCGCGCTCGAGGCGGTCCGCCGCGTCCTGGACCGCGCCGGCGGGGACCCCGGCGCGCTGGAGGAGGTCCATGACCTCGTAGCGGTCGCGCTCTGCTGTCCACGCCCCGACATGGGCGTCGAGGTCGTCGACGTGCTCGACTCGCCCCGCCATGGTGGCGAAACGGGGGTCGCGCGCCCACGGCGGGCGACCGATGGCCCCGACCAGTGCCTCCCAGTGCTCTTCGGTCCGACACGACACGACCACCCACTTGTCGTCACCCGCGGCGCGGTACGCGCCCGAGGGTGCGCTCGGGGGATGGGCGCGGCGATTGCCGGTGGGGAACCCGGGCCGGCGGCTGGGGCGGTTGTTGAGCGCGGCGTCGAGCAGGAGGGCACCCGACAACGCCGTGGCGGGCTCGAGTTGGGAGACGTCGATGTGCTGTCCCTCGCCCGTGCGACCACGGTGGATGGCTCCGGCCAGCACGGCGATGGCACCGAGGTAGCCGCCCACGTGGTCGAGATACGAGAACGACCAACCCGCCGGGGGCCGGTCGGGGAGGCCCACCATGAACGTGAGCCCGGTCAGGGCCTGCGCGGTCGGGCCCATGGTGACGTTGGAGGTGTCGGGGCCCTCGTGGCCGAACCCGCACATCGAGACGTAGATCAGGTCGGGCCTGATCTCGCGCATGACGTCGTAGGAAAGGCCCCAGCGATCGAGGGTGCCCGCCGCGAAGCTCTCGGTGACGACGTCGGACTGCTTCACGAGGTCCTTCAGCAGGGCCAGGCCCTTGGGATGGCGGGCGTTGACGGTGATGCTCTTCTTTCCCCCGGTGTTGTACTTGTAGAAGATCCCGCCCCGGTTGGGGCTCGGCGCCCCGGTGGCGTTGGCGAGGGTGGCGGCGCCGAAGGCCTCGCCACGTTCGCCGGGCTCGGGGACGAAGGGCGGCATGACCCGGATGGCGTCGGGGAATCGGGTGCTCTCCACCCGGATGACCTCTGCTCCGAGGCACCCGCAGATCAAGGTGGCCTGGGCCCCGAAGCCGAGGCGTGTGAAGTCGAGGATGCGAAGCCCCTCGAGCGCCATGGCGGACGCGCCCGGCGTGGCCCGCGCGCCCTCTCCCCCCCGAACCTGTGGCGTCACGGCGCCGACGATAGTGTGATCTCCGACACGCGTGTCAGGGAACGGCGATGTCGGGCCGACGCCGGGTGCGGCGTCACCGGCGGGGACGGGAGGGCCCATGCAGCTCGAGGACCTGGTGCTCGTCAGCGTGGACGACCACGTCGTCGAGCCTCCGGACATGTTCGAGGGACGGGTGTCGGCGCGCTTCGCCGACCTGGCCCCGCGCGTCGACGTGCGCGACGACGGCACCGAGATCTGGCGGTTCGACGGCAAGGAGGCCACCAACATCGGGCTCAACGCCGTGGCGGGCCGCCCCGTCGAGGAGGACGGCATCGAGCCCACCTCCTTTGCCGAGATCCGGTCGGGTTGCTACGACATCCACGACCGGGTGCGCGACATGGACGCCAACGGGGTCATCGCCTCGATGTGCTTCCCGTCGTTCCCCCAGCTGTGCGGCCAGCTCTTCGCCAAGGCCTCGGACCCCGATCTCGGCCTGGCCGTGCTCCGGGCCTACAACGACTGGCACATCGACGCATGGTGCGGGACCTACCCGGGCCGGTTCATCCCGCTGTCGCTCCCGCCCATCTGGGACCCGATGGCCATGGCCGACGAGGTGCGGCGGGTGGCGGCCAAGGGATGTCACGCCGTGTCGTTCTCGGAGAACCCTTCCAAGCTCAAGCTGCCGAGCTTCCACAGCGACCACTGGGACCCGTTCTGGTCGGCCTGCAGCGACGAGGGCACCCTCGTGTGCCTGCACATCGGGTCGTCGTCGTCGCTGGTGGTGACCGCCCCCGACGCTCCCATCGACGTGCTCATCGGGCTGCAGCCCGTCAACATCGTCCAGGCCGCCGCGGACCTGCTGTGGTCGCCGGTGCTGCGCAAGTTCCCCGACCTCCGGGTGGCGCTGTCGGAGGGAGGGATCGGCTGGATCCCGTACTTCCTCGACCGCATGGACTGGATCTACACGCGCCACCACGGCTGGACGGGACAGGACTTCGGCAACAAGCTGCCGAGCCAGGTCTTCGGGGAGCAGATCGTCACCTGTTTCATCGACGACCCGGCGGGCATGGAGCTGCGCCATCGAGTCGGCATCGACTCGATGTGCTGGGAGTCGGACTACCCCCACTCGGACTCGACCTGGCCCCAGTCACCCGAGATGCTCATGAAATCGCTCGACGGCGTCCCCGACGACGACATCGAGAAATTCACCCACCGAAACGCCATGCGCCACTACCGGTTCGACCCCTTCGTGCACCGCCCCAAGGAGCAGTGCACGGTGGGGGCATTGCGCGCCCTTGCGCTCGACGTGGACGTGACACCGCGGCCGGGGAACCGCGCCAGCGGACCGAGGATGACCAAGGCGGCCGACCTGACGCGCCACCCCGGGACGAACAAGTAGCCGACGAACCACCGCGCGGCGCCGCCCGTCAGCGCATCCGCACTCAGCGCATCCACACCTCGCGGATGCTCCCGGCTTCCATGTCCGAAGGACCGCGCCGGCGCTGCTCCCACATCTCGGCACAGCTCTCGGCGCAGAAGAGGAGCTCCCGGCCGTTGGCTTCACGGCGACGGGTCACCGCGGTGGCGTGGGTGAGCGGGATGCGGCAGACCGGGTCGGGCTGGGTGTCGGGCCCCGACTTGGGCAGGCCGATGCGGACCACGTCGATGGGTTGCTCCAGGCCGCGCACCGAGATCTGGTCGGCGGCCTCGACCGTCGCCCAAGGCGGGAGCTCGGACACCACCGATGACACGGCCAACACCTCCTGGCCCACGGCGAGGTCGCACAGCCGGGCCGCCACGTTGACGGCGTGGCCGATGTAGTCGTCCCCCTCGAGCAGGATGACGGTCCCCGTCGTGACTCCGCATTTGATCGTGACCGGTTCCGGGGCCACGTCGATGGCCGCCTTCATCTCCAAGGTGGCGGCCACGAGCGGCATGGTGTCGATACTCACGAGCATGGCGCCGTCACCGAGCCATTTGGCGATGCGGACGGCGCGGCGAGAGCAGATGTCGCGCAACGCCGCTCGGAAGACCCCGAGCACCGCCACGGCGTGTTCGTCACCTTCGGATTCGGTGAGCGCGGTGAATCCCGACAGGTCGAGGAAGGCGAATGTCCGTCGGACGCGCACGGGCCGATGATCGCACCGGCACCGATGTCAGAGCGAGCCCAGGCACACGGTGGTGTCGCCAGCAGCCCCGTCTGAAGGGATGACCAGAAGGATCAGCGGTCGTGTTCCTCGGTCTCGATGTCGGCCACCTCGGCCAGGCGGGCCACGTGACGGCCCCCTTCGAAGTCGGTGGAGAAGAAGACGTCGACGATGGCGAGCGCCAGGTCGGGGCCCAAGATGCGGGCCCCCAACGAGAGCACGTTGGCGTCGTTGTGGAGCCGGGCCAGGCGGGCCGTCGTCTCGTCATGACAGAGAGCGGCCCGTGCGCCGCGCACCTTGTTGGCGCTGATGTTCTCGCCCTGGCCGCTACCGCCGAGGACGATGGCGCGATCCGCCGCGCCGGTGACCACGGCACGTGCCGCCGTGGCGCAGAACCACGGGTAGTCCACGGGGTCGTCGGAGAAGGTGCCGATGTCGTCGACCTCGAAACCCTTGTCCCGGAGGTGGGCGGCCACCACCTGCTTGAGGTGGAAGCCGGCATGGTCACAGCCGAGGACGACGCGCATGGGGCGACAGCCAAACACCGACGGCGGGCGTTGGCAACCGGGGGCCCCCGGCCCCTCGTGGACTAGACCTGTCCCATGGTCCCCGCCTCCCTCGACGACCCCGAGGGCCGGTGTGCCTGGGCGACGAGCAGCCCCGAGATGCGGGCGTACCACGACCTCGAGTGGGGGGTGCCGGTGCGCGACGACCGGACGTTGTTCGAGCGCCTCACGCTCGAGGGCGCTCAGGCCGGGCTGTCGTGGTCCTTGATCCTCGCCAAGCGCGAGGGCTATCGCAGGGTCTTCGCCGGTTTCGCGCCCGACCTCGTGGCCAGATTCGACGAGGACGATGTCGAGCGGCTCATGGCCGACGCCTCGATCGTCCGCAACCGGCTCAAGATCGAGTCCACGGTGTCCAACGCCCGCGTCATCGACGCCATGCACCGCGCCGGCGAGACCTTCGCCGAGCTGGTGTGGTCGTTCGTCTCCGACGTGACCGTGGACAACGCGTGGGCAGAACTCGGCGAGCTCCCCTCGTCGACCGCCACGTCCACGGCCATGAGCACCGAGCTGCGGCGCCGCGGCTTTCGCTTCGTGGGGCCGGTGACGTGTTACTCGACCATGCAGGCCGCCGGGCTCGTGAACGACCACGTGACGTCGTGTCCCCGGTGGGGGGACCTGGGCGGGGCGGTAGGGTCGAAGACGTGACGCGCCCGCCCGCGAAGCCCCCCGAGAGCTCCGATGACTCGGCCCACACCGACCCCGTCGAGCCTGGGCCGCCCGGTCGTCGCGAGCACGGCAGCGAGGAGGAGATCGACGAGGCCGGTGACGAGTCGTTCCCCGCCAGCGACGCGCCGCAGTGGTGGTCGGGCGAGCCCGACGACAACGACAAGTAGCGCGGCGAGACCTCTGTGCGCGTCGGTGTCACCTCGTTCCTGACAGACCGGTCGATGCCGGTCGACGACTTCGCCCGTGCCGTCGAAGCGCGTGGATACGACTCGCTGTACCTGCCTGAGCACACCCACCTGCCGGTGGCCCTCGCCTCTCCGCCTGCACTGGTGAAGGGCGTCCATCTCGATGACTACAAGCGCAGCCTCGACCCCTTCGTGTCGTTGGCCGCCGCGGCCGTGGTCACCGACCGGATCCTGCTCGGCACCGGGGTGACCCTCGTCGCCCAGCACGACCCCATCGTCCTCGCCAAGCAGATCGCCACGCTCGATCGGCTGTCAGGTGGGCGGTTCGTGCTCGGCATGGGATACGGATGGAACCGTGACGAGGCGGCCGACCACGGCGTGGACTTCGAGGAGCGCCGGGCCGTGGCTCGGGAGAAGGTCCTGTGCATGCAGGCGTTGTGGTCCGAGGACGAGGCCGAGTTCCACGGCGTCCACGTCTCGCTGCCGCCGTCGTTCTCGTGGCCCAAGCCCGTCCAGCAACCGCGCGTCCGCACCCTCGTCGGTGGCGGGGCGGGGCCGGTGCTGTTCGCGGCGATCGCCGAGTACGCGGACGGGTGGATGCCCATCGGTGGGGCGGGCGTCACCGACGCGCTCGAGGCCCTGCGGGGTGCCTTCGTGGCGGCGGGGCGCGACCCCGACGGACTCGAGGTGGTTCCCTTCGGCACTGTTCCCGACGAGGGCAAACTCGCGCACTACGAGGCGATCGGTTGCTCCGAGGTCGTGTTGCGCGTCCCCTCGGGCCCCGAGCCCGACATGCTGCGGGTGCTCGACGACTACGTCCGTTTCCTGCCCCGACGGTGACCACGACGGGCCCGGGGCCTGGTTGGTTCGCTGATCCGGCCGGTTCGGGCGGACAGCGGTACTTCGACGGCACGAACTGGACCGAGCACGTGATGCCGCCACCACCACCGCCACCACCGGCGACACCACCACCCATCCCGCCCTATCCGGCATACGGCGCGGGGGCGCCGCCGGCATACGGCGCGGGGGCGCCGCCCGGATACGTCGCCTGGAACCCGCCGTGGAAGGGCGCGGAGCTGGCCGGCCCCAATCGGGCCCCACCGCCCTCGCCGAGCCCGGCCGACGACTCGTCGCCCGGCTGGTCGACGGCCTCTTGCTCCTCGGGGTCTTGGGTGTCTTGTGCGGGATCACGATTCCCATCGTCGCCCCGCACGTGGGCCCGCTCTTCCCGAACACCCCCGCGGACAACGGGCCCAACGCGCCTCCTCCGGGGATCTTCTGGATCTTCGTGGTGGTGTTCGGCTGCATCGTCGTCACCCAACTCGTCTCGATCGCCTACGAGAGCTTCGCCACGGCCCACTACGGGCGCACCTTCGGGAAGGCCTGGCTCCGCATCCGGCCGCTGCGCGTCGACGGGTCACCGGTCTCGGGATGGCGCGCCGTGGGGAGGAGCGCGCTGGGCGTGGCGGCGGGACTGATGAGTTGGATCGGGCTGCTCGATCCTCTGTGGTGCCTGTGGGACGACCGTCGGCAGTGTCTCCACGACAAGGTGGCCGACACCATCGTCGTCAACGACCCACGGGGCTAGCGACCTGCCAGCAGTTCTCCGGCGCGGCGCACGGCGTCGACACCCGACGTGGGCATGTTGAAGATGACGTACTGGACGCCCGCTCCGGCGAGCTCCTCGACCCGGGACGCGATCTCGTCCTCCTGTCCAACCGTGAAGCCCTCGGCATCGTCACCCGCGGCGCCGTGGAGCAGCTCCCAGGTGAGCTTGGTCTCCTCGGCCGAGTCGGTGATGACGAGCGTGGAGAGCACGCTGATCGTGATCGACGCCGGGTCGCGTCCCTCGGCTTCGCAGTGCTCGTGGAGCACCTTCACCTTGTGGGCGATCGTGGCGGGGCTCCCGGTGATGTTGCAGAAGTCCGCGTACCGGGCCACCAGTCGCAACGTGCGCTTCTCGCCGCCCCCTCCGATCAGGATGGGCGGACCACCGGGCTGGACGGGGCGGGGGAGGTTCCTCGCCTCGTGCACCGAGTAGTACTTGCCCGCGAACGTGGCGACCTCGTCACGGAACATCGACCGGCAGATCTGGACGGCCTCTTCGAGCCGTTCCATCCGCTCTTTCACCGGAGGGAACTCCACCCCGAGACCCTCGTGCTCGACGTCGTACCAGGCCGCCCCGATGCCGAGCATGGCCCGGCCCGCGCTGATGACGTCGAGGGTGGTGACGATCTTGGCCAGCAGGGCGGGGTTGCGGTAGGTGACGCCGGTCACCATCGTCCCCAACCTGATCCGGCTGGTGCGCGCCGCCAGGCCGCCGAGGAGCGTGTAGGACTCGAGCATCGGCTGGGTGGGCCCACCCAGCGCGGGCAATTGGTAGAAGTGGTCCATCACCCACAGGGACTCGAAGCCCGAGTCCTCGGCGGTCACCGCCAATTGGACGACCGCTTCGAAGAGCTGGTCGTCGGGCACGCCGAGGGTGAAGTTGGGGATCTGGAGTCCGATTCGCATGGCCCCGATCATGGTCCACTCTTCGACGCCGCGCTAGGCCGGGTCGACCTCGGGTGGTGCGAACACCACGAGGGCGGCGAAGTCGTCGCTGATGTCGACGAAGGTGTGGGGCTCGCCGGCGGGGACGAACACGGCGTGGCCGGTCTCGAGCGCGATCGAGTCCGACGGGGTGGTGAGCCGGGCCCGTCCTGCGGTGATGACGTACACCTCGTCCTCGGTGTGGGGGACCTGGTCGTCTGTCCCTCCCGCCGCCACGGAGTAGGTGCCAACACTGAGGTGGCCGCTGCGCATGTGCTCCACCCAATGGGTGGTGCCGTCTCGCGGGGCCGTGAAGACCCCCGCGCCCTCGAGTCGCCTGGCTCTGTCGATGGGTCGTGGCATCACTCAGTGGCCCGGGTGCACCGTGGTGGCGCCGGGAACTGTCCGTCCAACGAGAAGATCCCGTTGGTCCGCACCAGGTCGACGCGCCGCGGCGCTCGCAACGGCGCTCCCACTGTGGCTCAGCTGCCGATCAGAACAACCGAACGCAGCACCTCGCCATGTTCCATGCGGTGGAAGGCGTCCTCCACGCCTTCGAGGGGGATCGTCTCGGACACGAATCCGTCGAGGTCGAGCCGTCCCTGGAGATAGAGGTCGATCAGCATCGGGAAGTCGCGCGACGGCAGGCAGTCCCCGTACCAGCTGGGCTTGAGCCGCCCGCCGCGCCCGAAGAACTCGATCATGGGGAGGTCGATGCGCATGTCGGGGGTGGGCACCCCCACCTGCACGAGGGTCCCGGCCAGGTCGCGTGCGAAGAAGGCCTGTTCCATGACCTTGGGATTTCCCACCGCCTCGATGCAGACGTCCGCCCCGTTGCCGCCGGTGAGCTCACGCACCTTCTCCACCGGGTCGACCTCCGACGCGTTGACGCTGTGGGTGGCCCCGAAGCCCAGAGCCAATTCGAGCTTCATGGGATCGAGGTCCACCGCGATGACCTGCGACGCGCCCGCCAGGACCGAGCCGGCCACCGCCGCGCACCCCACGCCGCCGCAGCCGAAGACCGCCACGGAGTCGCCGAGGCCGACCTCGCCGGTGAACATGGCCGCCCCGAGACCGGCCATCACACCGCAGCCCAGGAGCCCGGCCGCCTCTGGTCGGGCCCGGGCGTCGACCTTGGTGCACTGGCCCGCGGCCACGAGGGTCATCTCGGCGAAGGCCCCGATGCCGAGCGCGGGGGAAAGGGCGGTGCCGTCGGCCAGGGTCATCTTCTGCGTGGCGTTGTGGGTGGAGAAGCAGTACCAAGGCCGACCCCGGCGACACGACCGGCACTCGCCGCATACCGCCCGCCAGTTGAGGATGACGAAGTCTCCCGGTGACACCGACGTGACGTCGGGGCCGACGGACGCCACCACGCCGGCGGCCTCGTGGCCGAGCAGGAAGGGGAAGTCGTCGTTGATGCCCCCTTCGCGGTAGTGGAGGTCGGTGTGGCACACCCCGCACGCCTGGACGCGCACGACCGCCTCGCCCGGACCGGGGTCGGGGACGAGGACGGTCTCGAGTGTGACCGGTTGGCCCTTTCCCCGGGCGACGACGCCGCGCACTTCGTGTGCCATCAGTTTCTCCCTCCTCGGAACTCGGTCGTGAAGGTATCCGACCCTTGCGCCGGGAGCGACCAGGCGCCGGGAAGTGAGCCTGTCGTCACCGACGTGCCCCGGTAGGCCCGCGCCACCATGGTCACGAACTGATGCACACCGTCCTCATCGGGTCCGAGCTGCCCCGGTACCCAGTGTTCGGAGGCCAGACCCCGCTGGACCGACTCGCATGCCGAGAAGTCCTGACGATTGGTGATGTCCCAGAAGTCCGAGGCGCAGGAAGGGTCGAACTCCGGTCCCTCGAGGTCCTCGGGGGAGAACGACCAGCTGCACCGGACGCGGGTGCGACCGGGCCCGAGCGGTGTGAGCAGGTGCGTCATCACGTAGTCGGGGTGCAGGCTCAGGAGCACGTTCGGGAACCGGCCATGGGCTGAGATTAGATCGCGGCCGCCTGCGCCTGCGCCTGCGCTCGGCGCGCCTTGAGTGCCGGAGTCAGCCCGCTTGAGCGAAGATCGCCGCGTAGTTGAAGATGCCCGTGACGTAATTCGAGGTGGAGGCGAGCATTCCCTTGGCCTGCACCGATTTCAACCCCTGGTAGTAGGCGGCCACGGCGGTGCGGACGTTGCCACCGTCGCGCACCGTCAGGTCGTGGATGTAGGCGGCGGCCATGGCGATGTTGTCGGGCCCGACCCGGGGGTCGAGGCTGGGGTTGTGGAGGAGCACTGTCTGCGCGTAGGTCACGGTCGACGGCTCGAGCTGACACAAGCCGATGGCGCCCGTCGCCGAGGTGGCGTTGGACTGCCATCCCGACTCCCACCAGCACAGGGCTTCGAGCAGGCTCGGCGCCACCCCCGACGCATTGGCCGCGCTCAGAAAGGCGGGCCGCAGCGCCAGGCGATCGGGGTGGGCGAGGAGCGAGGTGGGAAGCGGCCCGCCCGGGCCCCAGCCCGGAGGAAGCGCCGATCCCGGCAACGCGAGACGGGCTCCGGCGAACACGACATTGGGGTTGGCGATCTTGTTGGCCGAGACGAGGGCCGCCACCGTGGTCTGGTAGCGCGCCGCGATGGAGCTCAACGTGTCGCCTCTGCGCACCACGACGGTCGTACTGGCGGGCGCGGGCGCTGCCGGGCTCACCGGCGTGACCGTCGCGGCGGCGGGCCTGGGGATCTCGATGGTGGCGCCGGCGTAGATCTGGTTCGGATTGGTGATCCCGTTGGCCGCCACCAGCGCGGAGACGGTGGTGTCGTAGCGGTTGGCGATGGCGGTCAAGGTGTCGCCGGGGCGCACGGTGGTCGTGGCCGCGAACGCCGCGTCGGTGCTCCCCGCGCCGGTCAGCCACATCGTGAGCAGCAGGGGTCCGACGACGACAACGGTCAGGACCGAGCTGAGTTTCCTGACCCGCGACCGGGATCGGGTGTGGCGAGGACGACGGGGGAGTTGATGGCGAAAGGGGAGTCGGGCGGGATCTGTCTGACTTCGACGCATCGACTATTCATCGGCGCTCCGGGAGGGCCAGTGAAGTCCGGGTAGGACTGCCGTCCACCTGTTGTGGACACATCGCGAACGCGCCGAGCGCGGTCACGACGTGGTCACAAGAGGTTCACAATGCGAGGACCCAGTCCTTGACGATCCCTGCCACCTGGGAGTCCTTGCCTCGCAATCCGTGATCCCCACCCTCGAGCCAGACGTGGGTGACGGGCCCCGGGATCGCCGCAGTGGCGGATTCGAGCTCGTCGGGTGACCCGAAGGCGTCGCGGGTCCCCGATACGAAGAGACAGGGCACGTCGAGGGCCGGGAAATGCTCGATCCGCAGTCGGTCGAGCTTTCCCGGTGGGCGCAGGGGATAGCTGACGAGCACGAGGGCCGCCGCTCCGAGCCCGTCGGCCACCGCCATCGAGCACATCCGCCCACCCATCGACCGTCCCCCCAGTGAGATCCGGCGCGGCGCGACATGGAGTCTGGCGGCGAGTGTCTGTGCCGCGTCGACGACGGTGGCGACGAGCACCGGGGCCTTGTCCGGAGCGCGCCGGCCCGCCAACCGGTAGGGGAAGTCGATCCGTTCCACCCCCACACCCGACACCGAGACGGCTTCGTCGATGGCGACGAGCGCGGGTTGATCGCGCCCCGCGCTGGCACCGGGGGCGAGGACGAGGCCGGCCACGCCGCGCCTTCTCGTCTTCGGGGCGCTCGGCATCGGTCTGTCCTCGGGCACCTGCGTCAGGTGGCGGGCCCGGGGGCCAACTGCACGGTGGTGCTCTGCTGTTGACCCGACGTGTCGATCCAACCCAGCTTCACCGTCTGTCCGGGATGGTGCCGCTCCATCAGGTTGGTGAGGGAGTTCGCGCTCGTGACGCTCTGGCCGGCGAGCGAATTGATCACGTCCCCGGGCACGAGGCCGGCGTTGTCGGCCGGCGTTCCGGTCTCGACCGTGACGACGTGGGCCCCGGCGTTGAGCGGGGTGTTGTCGACCACGACGCCGATGAGCGCGGCGGCCCCGATGTGCACGGTGTCGGAGCCCTGCCCGGCCAAGATCTGCCTGGCGATAGACATCGCCTGGTTGATCGGGATGGCGAATCCCTCGGTGCCCGCCTGGAACTGGAACGCTCTCGACGCCGCGGTGTCGATGCCCATCACCGCTCCACCGGAGTTCACGAGAGGTCCGCCCGAGTCTCCGGGCCGCAAGGAGGCATCGGTCTGGATGAGCCCGGTGAGTTGCTCCGTGGTGTTGTCGGACTGGTCGCTGGCCGTGATGGCCTGGTCGAGATCGGTGACGTGCCCGTTGGCGGCACTGGGCGTGCCGCCG
>ODAK010003245.1_pt1 | contig 16934 bp, 17 predicted proteins | sample 1539591 | NCBI WGS metagenome assembly ODAK01 (sample SAMEA3539303, study PRJEB22396) | soil metagenome | biome: tundra; feature: field; material: soil | place: USA | collected 2010-05 | depth 0.15 m
CCGCGTTCGAGGCCTTCGGCACGTCCTTGCTCGATCAGCCGCTCGCCTGCGTTCATGATGTCCTCTTGCCCGTGGGGGCCCGCGATCTGGTCAAGGATAGCCCGAACCTCCCGGTCTTCAACCTCGGGCGCGGCGTCACGCAGCAAGTAGACGTAGAGCTGGGTCAGGAGCAATCGCGCACGCGCGTCCCGCGGCAACGTCGCGAGGATCGCTTGCATGTGCGGCGCCGCGGCACGCAGCCGCGAAACCGAGCGCGCGGCCCACAACGCCAGCTCGACCAGCCGCGCCAGCGCGTGGAGCTCGCGCGCGGCCAGCTGCTCGGGGGAGAGCGGACCCAGATCGTCGAGCACGAATCGAAAGAGCGGCTGATACCGTCCCACCGCCGCCAGCCACGAGGGGCTCGCCTCGAGGACCGAGGCGAACTCCGGTGCAGCCCCCCATCGGCCCCGCCCGTGATGCAGCACCACGGGCAGCACGACCGGTAGCTTGCGCCGCGGATGGTCTCGCTCGCATTGCTCCCACACGCGCAGCATGTACTTCAGAAGCCGCAGCGGCATTCGCCTGTCGAACGTCGACTGGTGTTCGTAAAGGATGTAGACAAACGCCCGGCCGCCATCGCGAAGCCTCGCCGTGTACAGCAAGTCGGTGTGCCCGTGGCGAAGCTCCTCGTCCACGAACGATCCAGGGCACACTTCGAGCGTCCCCAGGTCGAGGTGCTCTCGCACCGCGGGCGGCAGCAGCAGCGCGAGCTCGCTCCGCGCAAGGTCAGGCTGCCCGAAGCAAGCCTTGAACAGGGCGTCGTGCGGCGGCAGGGACGACGGCATGGCGGACGGGGAGCGCCCTCAGATGGCACCCTCGGCATGTTCTCGGCGGCCGCCCCGTCGAAGCGCGGGGTACCCCGATCAAGGCACAGAAGCGTTGGCTCGGGCACGGCTCACGCCTCGCTGTGCTACGCGCGTGCCGTTCGGTCGCGAGAGCATTTCGCCGACGTCGGTCACCTCGCGAGCTGTCGGGAGACGATCCGGAGCTGTCCGCGGACGGCTTCATGTGGGCAGTGGGACGTCGTCGTGGCAGACGCTTGGCTCGGGTGAGCTCGACGACTCTCGCGACTTCGCCGATGCCGTAGAGGCCTGGGCTCGCTGGCAGACATAGGAAGCCGCAGGCGCCGCCTGGCGCCTCGGACGCCGGCTGCCGGCGGCCTGCGCGGGGCAGCCGTTCACGCCGCGCGCGTCGGACTGCGCGGCCCGTGAAGCCGGGCGATGACGGTGCCCGCCACCTCCGACGGGTCGATCGGGCTGCCGTTCATCTCGATCCAGGCGTGCGCAAAGAGCGGCGCATCCTTGCGGGGCTCGACACCGATCACGACATCGGCGGTCGGCGTTCTGGCCGCGATCGCGAGGGCACGGCTCAGGCAGGTGCCATGGCGTGCGACGGCCCGCCAGGCTCGGCGCGCCTCGTCGGGAGTGTCGATCGGTGCGAGGTGCGCGCCGACGCGGAGGAGGATCGCGTGGGTGCGCGCGGGAGAGCAAAGTCGGAGCAGCAGCCACGCCAGGGCGTGGACGGGGGAATCACGGATGCCGGAGACACGGTGCTGCACACCGAGACGATTGCACGGAGACCGAGAAGGCACACGTCGCTCGCTCCAAGTTCGCTACGTCGCGAAGAGCGGCCGGAGAAGCGAAGATCTGCCCGGTTCACGGATCTGGAAGGCAGCACGGAGGGCCTTTTCCGACGTGGGTCGGGGCTACTGTGTGCTTCCCCTGGCGAGCTTTGATACAGCGCCGTTCGATGCGACCGGCCTCGAGCTCGGAGCGCTTTCGGCTCGAGGATCCTTAGGCTCCCGGTTCGACCACTCGGCCGTCCCTGAGCACGATCACGCGGTCGGCCACCTCGAGGAGCTCCGGCGTGTGCGCCGCAAAGGCCACCATGCCGCGCCCCGCGAGCTCGCCAACGAGCTCGGCGACGAGCGCGATCCCGGCCCGATCGAGGTTGGCGTCGGGTTCGTCGAGGAGAAAGAGCGACGCGTCCCGCGAGGCGGTAAGTAAGGACGCTGCGGCAAGAACGCGACGCGCGAGCGCCACGCGTCGCATCGAGGGCGTCGGGCGCGACGTCGCGAACGCGCACTTGTCCGCTCAGCGGCGCGGCCAGGGGCTAGGAGCATCCGCAAGCACGTGCTCTTGCCCGACCCGTTGGCCCCAGAGAGCGCAAGGATGTCGCGACCGTTCCCGTCGAGCGTGACCTCGGACAGAGCGGCCCCGGAAGGCTCGGGGGGTCCGTAGCGAAACGACACCCGGTCGAATACGATGGCCGCGGGGAGCGCGGGAGGCGCCAGCGCTCCGGGGCGCTCGTCCGGCATGCCCGCACGGACGACGCGCGCGAGCAGGCGAACCCAGCGCTGGTCGCGCACGAACGCGTGCACGCCCTGAGCGACGCCGACGAAGGCCGGCGTGACGCTCGCGAAGACGGCGGCGTCCGTGAGCGAGACTGCCAGCGATCCGCGGAGTTGGCCGTTCGCGAGGAGCGCGAAGGCCACGAGGCCCGTCACCGCCGCGAGGGACAGCCTGCCCGACAGGACGGTCGACAGCGCGACACGCACTCCTGCGGCGCTCCACGCGCGAGCCCGAGACCCCAGATCGGCCATGAAGGCGACCCGGCGACTCGACGCGACGATCTCGAGACGACCTTCGAGCGCGTCGGCGAATGCCTCGTAGACACGCTCCTGCATCTTCCAGGTGCGCTCGACGGCGCGCCCGACGGCGCGTCGTGACACGAGGAGCGCTCCGACCGCGAGGAGCGTGACGATCGCGGCAAACGCGACCAGCCGTGCCGGTTCGATGATCGCGACCGCCACGACGAGGAGCGCGCATGCAATCACGTCGCCGCAAGCGTTTGGCAGTGTCTGCGAGAGGAGCTGCGCGGCGTGGTAGACGCCTTGTGCGGCCTCGAGGTGGACGTCCTGATCGGGCAAGACCTCCGCGCGAAGGACGTCCCCCCGGAGGACGCTCGCCGCGGTGCGCTCGAGGAGCTCGGACTCCGCGCGGGACGTGAAGATGCGCTGGACCAGGGCGCGGACCGTGAACAAGGCGCCGAACAGCACGGAGATCGCGATCTTGTCTCGCAAGGACCGCTCGACGAGGGTCCACGCGAGGGCCGGCGCGAGGAGGCGCTGCGTGACCGAGGTGGTTGCGACGACGGCTGCGCGGCGAGTGATGGCGCGGGACGCGAGGGTGCGGAGATCGCCGAGGGGGGCGCGGGAGTGCAAGGCGGCGGCATCCTACGCGGAGGTGGGGCGATTGCGGCGGCTCACGGGGGCCGCGTTGGGCTGCGCGGTCCGTGAAGGCGGGCAATCACGGTCCCCGCTACCTCCGACGGGTCGATCGGCACACCGTTCATTTCAAGCCACGCGTGGGCGAACAGCGGCGCATCCTTGCGCGGCTCGACGCCGATGACCACGTCGGCGGTCGGCGTGCGTGCTGCGACCGCGAGGGCGCGGCTCAGGCAGGTGCCTTGGCGGGCGATGGCCCGGGCCGCGCGGCGGGCGCCGTCGGGCGTCTGGTTGTGTGCGAGGCGCGCGCCGATGCGGAGCAGGATGGCGTGAGCGCGCACGGGGGGAACAAGTTCGGAGGAGCACCCACGCGACGGCGTGAAGGGAAAAGTCGCGGATGGCCGAGATCTCCACGGGCTACGCCAGAAAGAGCGGCCCGAGAAGCGACGACCCGCGGAGCGACTCGCACGTCGCGAGGACGTCCGCGCGGGATTGCGCCCCTCGCAGCCTGTCGACGACCGCGTCGTCCGTCGCGCCCTCGAGGAGACAGCGTGCGACCTCGAGGGCGCGCTCGTCCAGCCCCACGTCCGAGATTTGCGGGGCTTCGGCCCTCGCGCTCCCCGTCGATACGTCCGTGACCCAGGCGTTGATCGCATCGATCTTCGCCAGTTCGCGGAGCCATCGCAGCACGGTCGCAGCCGGCTCTGGTCCGGGGAAGGCGCGGCGGATCACGTCGAAGATGGGCCCGCGCGCCGGGAGGTTCAAGAGCAGCGCGAGCAAGAACCGGTGCTCCGGCTGCTTGGCGAGCCGGCGACGCGCGATGATGTACTCGTCGCGACGCTCCTCTTCCGCGTACGCCTTCAGCGGCCCGAGGAGATCCGCGTGCGAGGGGCGGACGCTCTCGAGGAACGCGGCGTACTTGTCCTGGGACTCGAACCGCTTCGCCAGCCGCGTGAGGATGCGAAACGCGAGAAAGGCATCGGCCCTCTGAACCAACGCGCGCGCGAGCCGCTCGAACTCGGGGTGCTCGAGCGTGTGAAGAAGGTCGAGGGTCTGGCTCTTCCGGACCGCAGCCTCGGACTTGGCGAACGGATCCCACGCCAGGCCCGAACGCGAATAGGTATACTGGGGCCCGGCGAACGCGTCCGATGGCGTACGCACGACGACCGAGACCGACGGGCGGTCGAGATGAAAGAGCGCGTGCACCAGCCCGGCCCCCGCGAGGATCGGCCGAACGTCGCCGCGGACCAGGAGCTCGACGCCGACGAGATCGAGCTGTCCCGAGAGGAGCTGCTCGCTATACCGACGCGTGCGCGCGTAGCGATACGTGCTCTGCAGGCTCGACCCCTGCATCACGTGGAAGGCGCCCGAGAATCCGTGCTGATGAATCGCGGTCGTACCGTCGACCCAGAAGAGGACGTCAATCGAGAAGCCTTCGGTCCGAAAGACCGTGATGGGGGGCTGGCCGAACTTCGAGTCGATGTCCGCCTGGGGGACGAGCACCGGCGTCTCGTGCACCCAGCGGACGACGTCGAACGGATCCACGTGGGCGGACGGGGGGCGCTCGCGGAGCACGTCGGCGGCGATGTCGGAGAACGCCGCTTGGTCGAAGTCGGCGCGGCACCAACGATCCACAATCGCAAGGCCGAGCTCGTGAAAGAAGTTCAACGGGGCGCCTCTCCGCAGCAAGCGGGACACTAGCGCGAAACGTGGGAGGCTTCCTGCGACGCGCGCGCATCCGTTCCACATTTCGGCGAGCGCGGGCTAAGATGGTGGGTTGATGCGAACTCTTACCCTTGCGGCGATCGTGGCCGGATTCGAAGTGGTCGGGGCGACCTACGTGGCGGCCTGCAGCGTCAGCGGGGATGGCACCCGGGCCGTCGCGGAGGACGCCTCCTCCAGCGACGTAACGATCGATAGCCCCGCGAGTGACGGCGCGACGGAGGGATCTCCTGACGTTGTCTCGCACGAAGTCGTCGTCGAGGCGGCCGAAGATGCCACCGAAGCAGCCGTGGACGCGGGCAGCGACGTCGCCGCCTGCACGCCGGCAAGTTGCCCCGGCGCGTGCTGCGGGAATCGGTGTGTTCTCGAGCAGACTTGCGGTGGATGCTCCGCGGGGGCCCTCTTCTGTCCTTTCAGCACCACGGTGGTCAATTCGAACGGTCAATGTGTGGCGTCGTGCTCGACGTGCGCGGCGGAGGCGATCGACTTGAAAGTTGCCTGCATGTCGAGCGGCAGTCCCGCATCGGGGACCTGTGTGGCAAGCGCGAGCGACTGCCCGACGAGCGCGGCAACCGACGCCGGCCCCTGCTCGTCGGGGGACGGAAGCTGCGACATGTAGACGGGCGCGCGGGTTAGGGCCCAAATCGCTTCTCGATCGCGGTCACCCATTGCGCGACGGCGGCCAGTTCGACGATCGACGCGCCCAGTCCGGGAGAGCCTCGGAGGTCCCGCGCGGTGTCGATCGCGGCCACCACCACGCCGGTGTCGACGAGCGGAGCGAGGAACCGGCTGCCCTTGATCTCCGCGACGACCCGCGTCGCGGAATCCTCGTTCGCAATCCATCGAGCGATCAGCCCATCGCTCAGCGGCTCGTTCTTGGGGCGCCACGCCAGCGCGGCGGGGACGCGCTGCGCGGCCAAGCACCGCAAGAGCACCTTGCCGTACCGGAGGTCCATCGCAATCTCCGCGCGGAGCGAGCCGGCGAGCTCCACGATGCCCGCCCGGAGCAAGGGCGACGACCCCTCGACGCCGGCGGACAGGCGTACGAGCTCCTGGGCGCGCCAATATCGGCCGTGCGCGCCGAGGATCTCCGGCAGTCGCTCGCGAGCGCTCCGCAGCCGCCAAAACGCCACGGTCTCTTCCCACGCCGATGCGAACGAAGGGCTCTCCCAGAACCCCGTCCGGAGCCACGGGCGCCGCGCCCGGACGCGCCTTCGAGCTCGCTCGAGAAGGACGCTGGACACGGGGCCGCGCCCTGCCACGACGAAGTCGCGGAGCGTTCGCCGGGCCAAGGCGCGCGACACGAGTGCTGGGAGCAGTCGACCGATGGCCCCCTCTCGGATCAGGTCACCCGGCCGCCACGCCATGTCGAAGATCTCGTCGCCGCCCTCTCCGTTGAATACACGACGGAATCCGAGCTCCCGGGTCGCGCGAAGCAGGGCAGCGCGACCCGATTGGAGGATCGGCCCTGCGCAGACGGGGTCATCCGAGAGCGGGCCCGGGAGCAACGAGTCGGGTTCGCCGGTGAGCAGAATTCGATGATGACGGATCACCGGAAACGCGGCGATCAAGGGGGCGAGCGCCGCGGCGTCACCGAGGGAACCGTCGGGCGCGACGAGCGAGAGGGCGTCGAGGGGCTGCGCCTTTGCGAGGGCGGTCGCGACGACGCAGGAATCCACGCCGCTGAGCGCGACGCCGCTCGCCCCAGTTCGGGCGTCGTTGGCGACGGCGCGATCCAGCGCTTCGGCGAGCTCCCGGACCGCGTCTTCCGTGCGCGTTGCGGGCGAGGGTCGGAAACTCAGCCGAGCGCCTTCGAGCCTCTCGAGGCCTCGCGCTGACACTCGGATCAGCTCGCCGCCGGCCATCCGGTGGATGCCCTCAAAGGCCGTCGCCGTCGCGGTACGCGACCAGAGGCCGCTCAACGCGTGCGCGAGATAGACCGGGTCGAACGCACGCGGCGGGGCAGGCTCACCGAGGAGCGCTACGGCCCGGGTGCTGAGAAGGAAGGTTCGGCCGTTCCAGGTGTACGCGGGCGCTTGCAAGCCCACGGCGTCGCAGCCGACGAAGAGAGCCCGCTGGCTGCGGTCCCAGAGGGCATAGGCGTACTCGCCCTGCAGCCGCGCCAGGCCCGCGACGCCTGCGCGGCGATAGGCCTCCAGTACGGCGGCGGCAGCGCCCTCGCCCCCGCCCTCCACGTAACCTACGGCAGCCACGACCCAATTGGCGGTTACGAGGAGGCGAGCCGCGGTCCCATTCGGATCGACGACGGCAAGCCTTGCCGTAGCCTCGTCGTCGTGCCAGTCGCTGATCGTGGCGCAGCCGCCGTGGCCGATGTCGCCGAGGTCGCGCGCTCGGCGGCCCCAATCGGACCTCGGGAGAGGACCCGAGGCCAGGAGAAGAAAGGCCATGGGCAGGCACCCTACACGACTCGACCTTCACCCCCGACGTGGTAAGGTTCGGGCTTGCCACGTGGGGCCGGCTGAATGCACAATCACGCGGTCGCATCGTAACGACGAGAACGGAACGCCACTGCGCTGAGGATGGACGATGGAACCCGATCAGGTTGATCAAGGTGAGACCAGCGGCGCGGAAGCGCCCAAGCGTCCGTATCGACGGCCCGAGATTCGGCGGTTGGGGAGCGTCCGGGAGCTCACGCTTACGGTGGGAACAGTTGCCATCGCAGACGTGGTGCCCGGTTCGACTAGCAAGATCAATCCGTAAAGCTGACATTCCCCATGTTCGTTGCGGCCATCGGAGAGACCGATGAGGCGGCACGGTCCGCCATCGAGGAGGTTTCGAAGCATCTGCCGCAAGCGTCATCTTCGTGGTCCGTTCGCGCGGGAATCGCGATCGCGAGTTGGCAGGGCGCCGGAATCGAACGCTCTGTGTTCGCGGGCGATCACGCCTACGTGGGGACGATGCGAGGCGAGACCCCTGAACCGGGAACGGAGCTACGCGGTGATTTTGCCTTCGCAGCTCGATCGAACGGCACCCTCCGTCTAGCCCGAGGCCGCTTCGCAGGCCGGCCGCTGTACTGGATGCGAATTGGCTCCGTCTCGGTCGCGTGCAACCGGATTCTGCCGCTCGCCCTCCTGGCGGGGTACGCGACCCAAATCAACCTCGATCACCTACTCGCGTTGTTTGACCCGAAGTGTTGGGTGCTCGAAGCCCCCCTTCCCTTCGTTGGTGCAAAGCGAGTGCGCCCCAACACGGTGGTCGATATTTCCGCGACGGGAGGGGTGCGAATCCACGTCGGGCCGCTCCCCGAGGAGCGGGAGTTGACGCTGTCGACGCGCGAGCTGGCCGGAGCCTTACGACAGGAGTTTGAGGCCGCCGTCGCCCGGGAATGTGCCGGGGCTCGACGCGTAGCGGTTTTGAGCGGCGGCGGCGTCGATTCCAGCAATTTACTCGCAATCGCCCTTCACAACGCCCGTCATCACGGGACGGCCGAGCCGATCGCTCTGGCGTTCGACTACGGAGGCGAGGGCGACGACCGCCCTCACATGCGCGCCCTCTGCGACCATCTCGGTGTCGAACCTTTGCGCGTCGCGCCCGCCGAGGGAGCACCTTACGCCGGACAGGACCGCGTAATCGACGGAACTTTGCAGGGAACCGCACCCGCCTCGAGCGTATTCGCGCTCATGGCGCGCGCGAAGGCGGCAGGAGCCGAGCTCGTCTTGACCGGTGACGGGTCCGAGACCCTCTTGGACGCAGCGCCGCCTGTATTCGGCGATTTCTTCATGAGAGACCCCCTTGGTGCGCTTCGCTGCGCGTGGCGTTTTCGATCGATTTATGAAACGCGCCCGCAGTCCTGGCGCCGCCTGGTGCTCGGCCCTCTTCTGCGCCTCGTGGTCCCGACCGTTTTGGTCGAGCAGCGCCGGATCCACCTCGATCATCGCGCGGGGCTGCTCAAATCCCGCGCGCGGGCGTGGGCCGGCCCGCGCCTCAAAGCATTCCTGATAGCACGGCGCGACTACGCGCCCTCGAGACCCATTGAGAGCCAACGCGCCCGTGTCATGCAGCTCGCCTCGTCCTCCCTGCCCATGGTGCTTCGTGAATCGTTCTCTCGCTGGGAGATCGCGTGCGGATTGCCGATTTCGTTTCCTTACCTGGATGACGATTTTGCGCAATTCATGGCGCGCATCCCGAGCAACGCGATCTTTGCAGGGGCGCGGGAGCGTGGCTTGCTCCGCGAGTCGATGGAGGGGCTGGTCCCCGACAGCGTTCGCTATCGGGTGGACAAGGCGCGCGCCGACCGTGCCTTCGCCGAGCTGTTCTGCGCGATGGGCGGGTACGATGCCGTGAGGGATCTCGTGACGATGCGAGAGCTCGATCGTCTGGGCATCGTTGAGGCAAAGAGCTTTCGAGTGGCGTTCGAACGGTTTGCGGCAGATCCGTTTGCAGACGCCTCCGCTTGGGGAACGCTTTGGCCCGCCATCTCGGCAGAGAGTTACGTTCGCTGGTTCAATGACTTCACGGGACGGAGCGTGCCTTCGGCGACATGGAGCAATTCCGCGGTAGCGCCGGTATGATCGACGTGGACTCCGAGGACACCATCGAGTGGCTTCCTGCGGCAAGCTCCGACGGCATTCGCATCGGTCGACGGGGGCCACGGGTCGTCGTCGAGTGGCAGGGCCTCGGGCGGCTCTCGTCGTCGAACTCCGGATCCGACGGGGAGTTCACTGCCTTCGTAGGCGCCAATCCAGCGATTCTCGAGAAGTTTCGGGTGACGAGCCTTCTGGCGTGCCGCCGTTACCTCGCGGGAAGACTCTCGTTGCACGCATCGGCCGTTGGAGTTCCCGGCGGATGCATCGCGCTGGTAGGCGACTCCGGATCGGGGAAATCGACGACGGCAATGGCACTTGTCGAGCGGCACGGCGGCAGGTTCCTGGCCGACGACATCGTGCCAGTCGACTGGGACGGGGCCTCCCCCGTCGTTTGCCCGGTGGAGGACTCATTCTGGCTGAATTCCGACGCGTTGGCGTGGTTTGGGCTGCGGACGTCGTCGAAAGAAAAGAACGCGTGTCTTCCCCGAGCACGCTCGGGCGCGCCTGAACGGTTGGCGGCGATTGTGCACCTGGTCTTCGACGAGACCGTAGAGGGCGCTAGCATCCAGGTGGTCACTGGCCAGGACGCGTTCGGGGTCCTGAGCAGGGCTCACGTTTGCTATTCAGTGGGGGGGGATGAAGACGCGCTTCGAAATTTTGCCGCGCGCGAGCGGCTCGCCGCTGCGACCACGGTCTTTCGGCTTCGACGTCGACGAGCACTGGGGACTTTGGTTGTAGCCACTCACCTGCTCGAAGAGCACTTGTCGGGGCTATGAAATCGCGCACAAGCTAGGGTAGCTTCACGTAACCTGAGGTCCACAATGAAGACATCTAGCTTCAGCGCGTCGGTGCCCGCAACGATTGCGGCATCATCGGCGGCTCTCCTGATCATCGGACAACTGGTCAGCTGCGGAGGTGATAACGCATCGAGCCAGTCGAACCCGTCGGACGCTTCCGCCACGGACAGCACGACGACCCTTGACGGGTCGCCTCCGGCCGATGGGGGTGGCGCCGACGGCGCCGATGCGTCGGGGTCGACACGCGACGCCGACGCGGGCAGCCAGTCGGACGCCGACGCGGGCAGCCAGCCCGATGGTGCCGGAGTTGTCGACGGAAGTGACGGCGCGAGTTGTGCGGTTGCCGTCCCGACGGCGAGCGAGTTCTTGAGCACTATCGCGGACAAAATTTGTCAAACCTTGAAGGGGTGCTGCAACACCGGCTCGAGCTTCGACACGTCGGGCTGCCTTGCATTCTACGATAACCCGACGTTTGGCGGATTCCTTGGGGTCGGGCGCCCAGTCGCCTACCTAGACGGAGGGCGGATCGCGTACGACACGTCGGCCGCGTGCCTGTGTCTCGGAGCGCTGGACTCGCTTAGCTGCGGCCTTCTATCGCAGCAGTCTCTGACCGCTGTCCAGCAGACATGCCTCGAGGCACTCCACGGAACCGTCCCGATTGCTGGCACCTCTGACGCCGGGGACGCCGGGCGACCCGGATGCGCGTCGTCGTACGAGTGCGTCAGCGGATACTGCACTGCAAACTACCCGACGGATCCGATCGATGCCAGCCTCGGATTCTGCGCGCCACTCGTTACCGACGGGGGCGCATGCTCGAACCAGAACCAGTGTAGCTCTCTCGGGAACGGCATTCCCGCCCTGTACTGCAACGGCTCCATTTGCGCTCCGCGGCTCGAAGCCGGCGCGGCGTGCGGATCGACCTCGCAGTGCAGTTCGAACATCTGTCAGGTGGGAGCGGGCGGTGGTGCACCCACCTGCGTGAGCGGAGAGATATTCAGTTCGGCAGCCACCTGCGCCTTCTTTAGCCTTCCTGACGCCGGAGACGGCGGCTAACCACGCAACGCATGGCTCGACTAACGTGACGACCGCCCCCCACTTCCAGATCCCACCGCAGGTCCACGCCCGCCGCTTCGACGACGAGCTCGTCGTCCTACACCTCGGCGTTGGCGCTTACTTCTCCCTCGATCCGGTCGGTTCGACGATCTGGGACCAGCTCACGGCCGGCAGGACCCCCGACGAGACCGTCGTGGTGCTCGTCGCTGAATACGACGTCGACGAGCGTACGGCTCGCGCCGACGTAGCTCGCCTCGCTGAGGAACTGGTCGACGCGGGTCTCCTCGAGAGGTCGGCGTAGCTAAACCCACCCGACTTGCGATCACGGTCCCGGGCCACATGGTCTGGGCCTCTCCGTCCTTCCAACGTCTACCCCCGCCGTTTCGCGAGCCGTTTCGCCAGAGGCGCGAGCTTCCTGTTCACCGCCGCGACATCGAACTTCTCCGGGTCGAAGCCGCGCGGGGCCCACTTCTTCATCTCCGCGTATTCCTCGTCGGCCGGGTTCGCGAGGACCTGGAGCAGGTGCTCGTAGCCCGGCACGCCGCCGCAGTCCTCGGGCGGGCAAGCGCGTGCGCCGCCGGTGCAGCGCAGGGTCTCTTCGCCGGAGATCACCCGCTCGACGACGACGTCGTGCTCCCAACTGTCGCCGAAGTCGTAGTAGTAGACGAACTTCGAGCCCGCGCGGGCAACGGCGCCGAGCGGGGCGGCGCGCTCGTCGACGGAGAACATCTCGTCCTCGATTCCGGTCATCCCGAAGCGGATGTCACCGAAGCGGAAGTCGTGCAGGTGGCTGTCCGTCCACCCGAAGACGCGCTGGAGAATGTCGTGGAGCATCGCGAGCGATACGCCGGCCGGGACGCGCAGCGTGCGCCAGACGGAGGGCTCGATGCCGCGGAGCGACACGCGGAGATCGAGGGCGTCGCCGAGCACGGGTGGCGGTGAGCGTCGCATGCGGGCTCAACGATAGTGCACGACGTAGACGAGCGCGACGAACTCCGTCGTACTTCAGCCGGGGGGCGAGCTACCGGCGGGCAATGCCGAGCGTCAAACGACCCAGAGCGACGCAAGGTCGAGCTCGATCGCGTCGAACGGCTCAGCGCGAACCACCGCCTCGTCGCGCCAGACGCCGACGACGCGGTACGTCCCGCCGTCGAGGCGCTGGACCTCGAGCGTTCGGAGCGCCGGATCGACGAGCCAGACGTGGCTGACGTGCTCGGCGGCGTAGATGGGCAGCTTGTCGGCGCGATCGGTCGCGGCGGTGCGAGCCGAAAGGACCTCGCAGACCCAGTCCGGCGGAAGCTCGAATGCGGCCGTCTCGATGGGGAGCCGCGGCATGCGCTCTCGACGCCATCCGGCCAGGTCCGGGACGAGCACGTGCCCGCCGCGCAAGTGGAGTTCGGGCTCGTCGAGAATCCACCAGCCGCCCGGTCCGCCGTTCCCCAGGTCGAAGGGACCGCCCAGTTTGATGCCGAGGCGCGACGTTGCCAGCGCATGCGGTGCGGCGGGTCGGAGTTGGGTGATCAGAACCCCGTGGATGATCTCCGCGACGAGCCCGTCGGGCACGGCGAGGAGATCGTCGTAGGTCGCGCGCCTCCCCGCCGGGTCGGACATGCGATCCAGTGTAGCCGACGCGGCATGGGGTGGTCCCCCGATCGCTGGGAGGCGCCGAACCATCGAAGGCTCCTCCAGTCGCGCGCGCAGGGTTCCGGCGCGAGCCGATCACTCGTCGAAGTCTCGCGCCGCGCGCTACCGCGCGTACGCCTTTGTGCGCGGATCATCGGGCGCGAGCTGGGCTGCGGCCAGACCTGCGAGCGCGATGCGCGCCTCGTCCCTCCTCAAGGTCGCCGACCTGAGCACGCCCGTCCGCGAGATCGCGACGTCGGCGCGGAAGAATCACTCCTCTTCGCTTCCCTGCCGTTCCAACGCATCGACCTCGGCCCAGAGGGCCGACACGTCGATTCGCAATCCCTTGCAGCCGGGAACGTCGATCACGCCGCCGGTCACCCCGACGCCGTGGGCGTACCGCCCATCGGCCGCGCGCTCGAGGATCTCGAAGGTCCGCAGCTCGGGGTCCACGATCCAGTACGTCGACCACGATTGCTGGCGACCGCGAATTCATTCCCGTGGCGGCAAGGCCGTTGCTCTCGTGGCGCACGGCCCGGAGAATGCGTAGACTAGAGCTGGCGAGGAGCGCCGTGGTGTCCGACCTTCCCTATGAAATTCGTGATGTTGCCGACCCGGAGGGTGGGCTCATCTTGGAGCTGCACGCCGAGGGGCAGCGGATCGCTACCGCCAGGGCTCGCGCTGATGTGCTTGCCGATATGGGGACCATGCTCGGGCTGAAGCGGGAGAGCGTGCGCGCGCTGCTCGAGAAGGCTCTGGTCGATCAGCTCAAGCACCAGCTCGCAAAGGTCGACGTTGCACCGCCCGAGCCCGCGACGCCGGGCGGGTTGCGCTTCGTGAGCCGGTACGTCTACCGCGACTTCGACGACATCTCGACCGGCGTCGTTTGGTACGACGTCCCATCCAGCACTACGGGGCCCGACAACCTTCCCGCCGTGGTTCGGAACAAGATGCGCTTCGAGGTACATCGCAAGCTGACGGAGAAAAGTCCGAACGCTCTGGGCCTCGTCGAGCTCTTGAAATAGTAAGTAGTAAGCCGATTCGCATGGCCGCGCTCCTCACGTTCGACACGAACGTTATCTTCGACATCTGGTCTGGGCGCGACGGCGATCACGCAGTCCTCCTCCTCCAGCTTGCCGAAGCCGGACGAGTCGAGCTCGTGCTTCCCGAGTTCGTCCTGCTCGAGTTTCGCGGCACCGCGCTACGCTGGCTGCGGGAGCAGCGCTCGCGGATCGAGCCTGTGCGACAACTGGTGAAGGAGTGGGAGCGCTGCGAACCCCTCGGCGACGCTGCTGATGATGTGCGCGGCGGCGTTCGCAAACTCCTCGGCGAGCTCGAGACGCTGGGCAACAACGTCGATCCGGTCATAGCGATCGGACTCGAGCAGCATCTGAATCACGGCTTCAACTTGTAGGCGCGCTCGATCACGGTCGCCATATCCGGCCCCTTCCAGTACGGCTCGATCCACCGCAGCTTCTGATCGGTCCACCCCTTCTGCGGTCGCCGCCAGTGGCCGCGCACCATGAACCGCGAGAGCATCGCCCGGCCCTCGGGCGCCCGTTCGAGCTCCTGGAACCGTCGCACGCTGCGGATGTCGATCGTGCCCGGCAAGAAGTAGACGGAGTCCGAGGTGCGCGGCGAGAGCAGCGACTTGGGCTTTCGGGGAGGCCGCGTGGGTGCGGTTCGAACTTCGGGCGAAACCCCCGAGCTGGTCGCATAGAGGATCGCGTTGATGGCCAGCCGGAGCAGCCCGCGAACGGGGTTCACGTCGGGCACCGGAGGATCGGTGACGGGCGGCGGCGGCGCGACCGCGTCGAGGAAGGCGCGCACCGACGCCTCGGTCCCCGCCGGCACTTCGTACCGCACCAGGCTCGGCAGATCGGCGCCCAGCGCGTCGAGCGCGAGCGTGATCTCGAGGGTGCGACCGTCGCCGCTTCCGACCTCGATCACGTAGGCCGTCACGACGCGAAGGAGCTGCCCGCGCAAGGGATCGTCCTTCGTTCGCGCGAGCAGACGCTCCCCCAGCGAGAGCGCGTGCCGATCGGTGAGCGCGAGCGCGAAGCTCGGGAAAGGGACGCGCAGCTCGCCGCCCGCGATGTCGAGCTCGGTGTGCTCGAGCATGTACGACAACGCGGCGTCGACCCAGAAGACCTTGCGGCGGTGGAGGTCGAAGTTGACCATCAATCGCAGGTAGGGCGCGGCCACGGCGCCCCCTCCGCCGCTGTCGTTCGCCGAGACGCGCTCCACCCGGAGGAAGCGCTGCAGCTCGAGGTCTGCGCCGAGTTCGTCTTCGCCGAGGACCGTCGAGGCGTCCTCGAATCCCGCGTCCTTTCGGAGGCGTTCGGCCGCAGCGCGGGACACCTCCGCGCTTCCCGGCACCCGCTCGGCGACTCGCTCGTGGGCGAGCGGCGGTGGATACGACGTGTCGACCCCGTCGTCGAGATCGAGCTCGTCCCACATCCACGACGGGTCGTACGCCGGCTCGCCTTCCTTGAGGGCGTTCTCGTACATGCCCTCGAGACCGTGGATGAGACCTTCGAGGCGCGAGCGAAGCGCGGGCAGCTTGGATGCCTCGCGCGGGGTGCGGCCATCGAGCGAGGGCACGGGCTCGTCGATCCACGCGCGGTAGTGGCGCGCGTAGTACTCCGCGACGAGCGCCTCGGCCACGTCCGGGTCGAGCTTCCGGCCGGAAGACGACTCCTTCGAATCGTGCGGGTCCTCGCGGCCGAGGGCTCGCGCCGTGACAGACTCCATGACCCGACGTCGGAGGTCTTCGTGCGTTGTCGCGCGATGTCGGATCGCGCGGCCTGCGAGCCGCTCGACGAGTGCCCTTCCTCGCGCGCCCCGTTCCACGGAATTGGTCTCCAGCACGAGCGTCTCGCCCTGGAGCGTCATCGTGCCCAGGCTCGTCAGTGTGCCGGCCGCGTTGTCTCCCGCCCATGCCCAGGCGCCGTCGTTGCCGGTCGTGATGCCATCGGCTTCGGCGCCGTCGAGAGCTCGGACGAGCGCACCCACGTCGTCGACGTGGAACGACGCCCGCGTCACGACCATGGATTCGCCGTCCGTGTTCTTCAGCTCGGGGACGGCGGGCTCGAAGATCGACGTCGCCCATACCTCGTGGAAGAGGGGCGGCAGCTCCTTGTAGAAGTCGTCGATCGCTCCCGCGGGCTCGTCACGAAAGAAGTCGTCGCGGCGCTGCTTCACGGCCGCGAGCGCGGACTCTCGCCAGAGGTCCGGGATGTGGAGCAAGGCCAGCTCGATTTCCGGGCGGCCCGAGCAGCCGCGAGGGATCACCCGGGCGGCGAGGCAGGTGTGCCGCGCGATGGTGCGCGAGCCGCTCCGCTCGTTGACCTGCACGACGGTCCCCTCGACGAGGTCCCGCAGCGTCATCGACGATCCGGGAACGGTGTCGGTGACCTCGTAGAGGCGCATGGAGGAGCGGCGCAGGGCCAAGAGGTACGACCGCTCGCCGGGCGTGAGGTCCGCCTGCTCGAGGAAGAGGTCGATGATCCGGGAGTCGTCTTCGAGCCGGTAATCGAACGCGAACCACGTCTCCTCGACGCCCTGCGACAGGGCGAGGAGGTCGGGAGGGAGCTCCTCCTCGCGGTCGAGGTGGCGCCCCCAGAACTCGTCGAACGCCTCTTCCTCCTCCTCTTCCCAGAGCTCGTCGACGAAGAAATCGAGCTTCTCGATGGCAGACACGCGCTCCGCCGGCGTGTGGACCATGCCCGCTGGCTTCGGGGAACCGGCCGGTCGTCCACAACATTTCTTGAACTTGATGCCGCTGAGGCAGGGGCAGGGATCGTTCGGGCGCGCCTTTCTTCCCATGGCTCAACCTCTAAGGCCTCCGGCCTCGCGCCGGCAACGGTATGATCATACTTTGGAGCATACTGGAGGCACCGTGGCGACAACCGAGCGAGTGACCGT
>ODAK010003246.1_pt1 | contig 16922 bp, 10 predicted proteins | sample 1539591 | NCBI WGS metagenome assembly ODAK01 (sample SAMEA3539303, study PRJEB22396) | soil metagenome | biome: tundra; feature: field; material: soil | place: USA | collected 2010-05 | depth 0.15 m
GGTGGCCGCTCGCATCGACCCGCGCGGCTTGTCGGATATGCTGAAGAAGCTCAAGGCCGATCAGGAGAGGATGATGTTCTCCCATGTGGCGCCTCAGGCCTTCAGCAGCCATCCGGCCACGGACAAGCGCCTCCGGCGGCTCGATGCGAAGTGGCAGAAGCTGAAGGACAAGTCGGGCTTTATTGATTATGGGGCGGTGAAGCCATAAAAGTGATCAGTGACCAGTGATCGGTAATCGGCGGATGATGAGGAACCTTATGAACAAGTGCTGGCGGATGGTGATACTGGCGGGCTTCGGATGCTTGCTGGCAGGAGCGGGCGTAGCGGGGCAGACGACTACTGCGGCAAGCGCCTTGCAGTGGCACGACGCGCGTGATCTGGAGGTCGAGGGCAAAGGGTGGGCGGAAACCAAGCGTTTCTACGACCGGTGGCCGGCGCGCGCCGAGGGCAAGGTGCGCGGCGCGGTCTGGAGTCTGGGCGAGGATTCTGCCGGCCTCGCGGTTCGGTTCGTGACGGACACAACCAGCATTTCCGTGCGGTGGACATTGCGCCGCGAGCATTTGGCGATGCCGCACATGCCGGCCAGCGGCGTCAGCGGCGTCGATCTCTACGTTAAGGCCAAAGGCAAATGGCAATGGCTCGGCAGCGGTCGTCCCGACAAGTTTCCCACTGAAGAGAAGAGCGTGGCCGCGAATATGAAGGCGACCCGACGCGAGTATCTGCTTTACCTTCCGCTATACAACGGCGTCGAAGAGGTGAAGATCGGCGTTCCACCAGAGGCGAAGTTTGAGTCCGCGCTACCTCGCCCGGCTGGGCTTAAGCCGATCGTGTTTTACGGCACTTCCATTGTGCAAGGCGGCTGTGCCTCGCGTCCGGGCATGGCTTATCCGGCGATCCTGGGCCGGCGGTTGGACCGGCCGCAGATCAACCTGGGATTCTCGGGCAACGCCTGGAGCGAGCCGGAGGTGGCCCAACTTCTCGCCGAACTGGACCCCGCAGCGTATGTGCTGGACCCCCTGCCGAACATGAAGGAGGAATGGGTGGTGCCGCGACTCGAACGGTTCATAGAGATCCTGCGCGCGGCACATCTGAAGACGCCCATCGTGCTGGTGGAGAACGTTCCCTATCCCGACGGGGAGTTTGTGGTGCCGCGGGGCGAGCGTTATAAAAAGTCCAACGCGCGCCTGCGGGAACTTTACCAGCGGCTTGTCCGGGCCGGGGACAAGAACCTGCTTTACGTTCCCGCTATGGGGTTAATCGGCGCGGACGGTGAGGGCACCGTTGATGGCACGCACCCGACCGACCTGGGTTTCATGCGCATGGCTGACGCAATTGAGCCGGCGCTCAAGCGCGCTCTCAAGATGAGTCATTGAGTTCCTGGCGCACGGCTTCCAGCCTGCCTGGCTGGGCGGGTCTTCAATTCAATCGGCAAAACGGGGGTTTGACAATTCGTCCGATGCTCACAACACTGTGAGCCGTGTTCTTGAAGTCATGAAATACTATTCTTCTCTCGCGGTAGCAGCGGTTTCGCTCCTCACGGTTGCGCCGATGTCGGTCCTGGCTGGGCAGCCCACCTCTTCACTGGTTTATGAAACCCCGCACGAGTTTTTCGGCAGTGGCGATTTTGACAAGGACGGCCGCACTGACTTGGTGATCGTGGACAAGGAGACCGGCAAATACCGGCTTGGCTACCAACTCACGCCCGGCGTGTTCTCCTGGGTGGACTGCCGGATGAGCGGGATTAAAGGGATCGCGGGGTTCAGCATTGGCCACGTGCTCGCGGCGGACCAGCAGGCGCTCGCCTTTACGTCGCCGGACGACAACCAGATTACGCTGGTGGGCGTGGCCAGCGCGACCGGCCCGGACCGCCCGGTGATCGTGCCGTTCACGGCGGGGCTGGGGCCGAATACGGTCGTGGCGGTGGACATTGGCGGCGCTGGAAAGACCGCCCTGGCCGACCTGTATGTCGGCTCCATCTATAACTCCCCGGACCCGAGCCAGGCGGCGATGCTGCGCAATGACGGCGCGGAGTTTCCCAAACTCGCCGAGGCAATCCTGGCCGGACCTGCCCTGCGCGGCAACCGGCTCGCGCTCAAAGCGGGCGGGCCGGAACTGCTCTGCCTTCTGGTGCATGAGGACAAGGCGGACACGCTGCGCGTCGAGGATCTCAGCAGCGGCAAACCGGTGGTCGTCGCCACTGCCGCCAATCTGCCCTCCGGCTCCGAATATGCCGTCGGGAGCTTTCGCGGGTTGCCATTGCGCGACTTCATAGTTTATAAGCCGGGTGATAAGAACCTGACCGTGCGCCCGGTGGAAGAGCCTGCGCCCGGGCAGTTGCAGTTTGGCGCCGGCCAGAGCTTCGACCTGGGGCAGCCGGTGCGGCGAGTCATTGCGCTCGATGGCAGCGCAGCGAATCAGTTGTTCGTCATATTCGGCGAGGGTGACAAGGCGGGGGTGTTTGATTTCGACGGAGCGAAAGCGCCGGCGCTCGTCCAAAGCCTGACCGCGACCAACGCCGCATTCACCTGCGCGGCGAGTTTGCCGGGCGGCTTCATCACCTTCTCAGAGCCGACCGGCGGCAAGTTCTCCACTCGTTACCAGATCTACCAGGCGAGCGGCGGGGCATACGCGCCCGGAGCCTTCGGCAGCCTGGCTTCGCTGGCGGACAACGACAATATCACGATCCCTGACATCCACGCGCGGGTTACGGCCAAGCAAACCGTCGCCAATGAAAGCGACATGAAGGTTTACACCAACGCCATTCCCGGCACGGGCGTGACCTTCGCCATGGTGCCGATTCCCGGCGGTGAGTTTGTCATGGGCAGCCCGGACACTGAGCCGGGGCGCAAGCCGGACGAAGGCCCGCAGCACAAGGTGAAGATTTCTCCCTTCTGGATGGGCCAGTGCGAAGTGACCTGGAACGAATACGAGCTATTTATGTATCCGGACGAGGAAAAGCGGACGCGCGCTACCGTCCCAACCGACGCCGCCGGAGACAAGCTGGCCGATGCCGTGACCCATCCCTCCAAACCCTACGTCGAGATGAGCTTCGGCATGGGCAAGGACGGCTTCCCGGCCATCAGCATGACGCAGCACGCCGCCAATAAGTATTGCCAGTGGCTCAGCGCCAAGACGGGTCAGTTCTACCGCCTGCCGACGGAAGCCGAATGGGAATATGCCGCCCGCGCCGGCACGACGACCGCGTATTTCTTTGGCGACGACAAGAGCATGCTAGGTGAATACGGCTGGTTCGAGCAGAACAGCGATTTCAAGTACCAGAAGGTCGGCAAGAAGAAGCCCAATCCCTGGGGCCTTTACGACATCTGCGGCAATGTCGTCGAATGGGTGCTCGACCAGTATGACCCTGACTACTACAAGCAGTGCGCCGGCAACGGCGGCACCGTCGATCCGTGGAACAAGGCGACCAAGGCCTACCCGCACTCGGTGCGCGGCGGCTCCTGGGATGACGACGCCGGCTCGTGCCGCAGCGCGGCTCGTCGCGGCTCGACCCGAGCCTGGAAAATGCAGGACCCGCAGTTGCCCAAGAGCATCTGGTATTTCTCGGACGCGCAGTTCGTCGGATTCCGCATCGTGCGCCCGCTGAAAGTGCCGCCGCCCGAGCAGATGCAGAAGTACTGGACAAGCGGCGTGGAAAGAGACTGAATGGCCGGTATGCGTTCTTCGTCGGTAATAACACCGGCTCTCGACAGCAACCTGTAACAGACAACAACAACGTGAAAGGCCTTATGCAAGATTATCCAAACCAAACATCGTCGGCGTTCTCCCGCCGTCAGTTCATTAAGAGTTCTACCCTCATCGCCGCCTCGGCGGCTGCCGCCGCAAGCTTCCCCTCGGTCCTCCGCGGCCAGGACAAACAGCCCATTAGGGCAGTGATTATCGGCCTGGGCGGACGTGGCAGCGGCGCTGGGCGGGATTTCACCGATGCTGCCAAGGCCGTTGGCGCGGATGCCAAGATTGTTGCCCTGGCTGACATATTCCCGGAAGCGGCCAAGAAGGGCGCCGAGAACTTCGGCGTGCCCGAGGACAAATGCTTCAGCGGTTTTGACGCCTACCAGAAGGCGCTCGCCGTCCCCGGTGTGAACTACGCCATCCTGGCCACCCCTCCCGGGTTCCGCGCTTCCCATTTCAAGGCCGCCATCGAAGCCGGCAAGAATGTGTTTATGGAGAAACCGGTCGCGGTGGACGGCTCCGGCTGCCGCGTCATGTATGCGACGGCGGAACAAGCCAAAGCCAAAAACCTCAAGGTGGCCGCCGGCACCCAGCGCCGCCATCAGGCCGGCTACCAGGAGACCATCAAGCGCATCAAGGACGGTGCGATTGGCGACATTCTCACTTTGCGCGCCTATTGGGTCAACGGCGGCCCCATCTGGCACCGCGGCGACCAGGGCAGCACTGAACTCGAACGGCAGATTCGCAACTGGTACCACTACATCTGGCTCTGCGGGGACCATATTTGCGAACAGCACGTCCACAACCTTGACGTCTGCAACTGGATCATGGGCGATCACCCCACCAAGTGCTGGGGCATGGGCGCCCGACAGCAGTTGAACGGCAAGTCGGGTGAGATTTGGGATAACTTCGCCGTGGAATATGAATACCCCAGCGGCGCGCGGATGTACAGCTATTGCGGCCAGGTTAAGCGCGAATGGGCCTCCGTTAGTGAGGGCGTCCAGGGCACTAAGGGCACTGCCAATCCCAGCGGGCACATTCAGCCCAAGGGGGGTTCGGTGTGGCGCTACAAAGGGGAGGACGTTGGCCCGTACGTGCAGGAACACATCGACCTCATCAACGCCATACTGAACGACACGCCGTTGAACGAGGCCAAGCAGGTGACCGACAGCACGCTCACCGCCATCATGGGCCGCGAGGCCGCTTATAGCGGAGCCGGAGTCGATTGGGAAACGGTCCTGGAGTCAAAGTTTGCCTACGGCCCGGAACTGCTTTACGAGAACTGCTCCAAGATGGAATGGGGCCCCTTCCGGACCTTGCAGCCGCCCATGCCTGGCTCGCACAATATCTTCAAGGACCCGCCGATGCTCCCCGTCGTCAAAGCCTGATGGCCGCACGGCAAGGTTTCAATTCAGGGCCGGCCAGATTGGCCGGCCTTTCTTTTGCTTAAATGATGTCCGACCAACAGCCAGTATCGGCATTCGGCCCTTCGGCCTTCTTTCGGCTATTGGCTATCGGTCCTTCGGCTTTCGCTTGGCTATTGGCTATTGGCTATTGGCTATTACCCCTCCTCGCCGTCCTCCTATTCCTCACCGCCTGTCGCTCCACCCCTCCGAAGCAGCCCTTGCACCGCTATGAATTCGCTCATCCGGCGATGGGCACCCTGATCACCATCACCCTTTACGCCCCGGAACCGACAGCCGCCAAAGCCGCTGCCAACGCCGCCTTCCAGCGCATCGACGCACTCGAAGACATCATGAGCGACTACCAAGCCGACAGCGAGCTGATGCGACTCTGCGATCAGCCCTTCGGCACGCCGGTCCCCGTCAGCGCCGAACTCTTCGACGTCATCCAGCGCGCTCGCAAGATTTCGCAGCTCTCCGACGGCGCATTCGACGTGACGGTCGGCCCATATATCCGGTTGTGGCGCTTCGCCCGGAAGCGCAAAGTCCTTCCCACACCGGCCGAAATTGCGACCGCCCGGGCCGCAGTGGGCTGGCAAAAACTGCGACTGGACCCGCGCGCGCGCACCGTGACGTTGCTCGTGCCGAACATGCGCTTGGACCTGGGCGGCCTCGGCAAGGGCTACGCCGCCGACGCGGCGCTGCGCATTTTGAAGGACAAGGGCATCGACCGCGCGCTAGTGGCGGCCAGCGGCGACATCGCCATCGGCAATCCTCCTCCCGGCCAGCACGGTTGGAAAGTCGGTATCGCGCCCTTTGGTGGCGACACCAACCAGCCGCCTCGAACCCTCCTGCTGCACAACGCCGGCATCTCGACCTCCGGTGACACCGAGCAATTCATCGAGATCAATGGCGTTCACTATTCCCACATCGTCAATCCGGCGACCGGCCTCGGCCTCACGAACCGTATTCAGGCCACCATTATTGCCCCCGACGCCACCACTACCGACAGCCTGGACACCACCGTGAGCCTGCTTGGCGTGCAGCGCGGCCTTGCGCTGATCGAGTCCTGGCCGCACCTGGCCGCCTTGATTGTTACGATAGAAGACGGCCAGCCCCACACCTTCCCCTCGAGCCGATTCCGACAGATTCCCCAGCCGCACTGAGCCGTATCCACCCGGAAGAGAACCCCATGGATTTGCCATCTGCCATTTGCGCTCTGCCATTCCTGTTTGTGGCTCTGCCGCGCTCCGTCCATCTGAGGTTGTATTGAATTCTTAAGGCTGAGATTACCCCCCTCGCGCCTGCGCCTTGCGTTTCCTGGACTCGGGTCTTGACCCAAGGCTACGAAAGCCAAAGAATACCCCCGATCAAAACTATGCGCTCAAAGACTATTCTGCTCCTTGGATTCGTTGCCTGCACCCTGGCCCTGACCCCGACGTTTGCCCAACAGCCGAACGACATCCATTTGGACCAATTCAAACCGCTCAAAGCTCCCAAGCCGCACGGGCCGCTTTTGCGGCAAGGAGATCGCCTGGCGATATGCGGCGATTCTATCACCGAGCAGAAGATGTATTCCCGCCTCATGGAAGATTACCTGACCATGTGCGAGCCGGAGCTGCAGATTTCGGTGCGCCAATACGGCTGGGGAGGTGAGCGCGCACCGGGATTCCTGGCGCGCATGACCAACGACTGCCTCCGCTTCAAGCCGACTATCGCCACCACCTGTTACGGCATGAACGACCATGAGTATCGCGCCTATGAAGACCGCATCGGAGAGACCTATCGCTCGAACTCAACCGCCATCGTCGAAGCATTCAAAGCCAATGGCGTCCGCGTCATTCAAGGCTCGCCCGGCTGCGTGGGCAAGGTCCCCAGGTGGACCCCGCGGACGAACGATACCCTGATGGACCTGGAGCTTAACCTTTGCCACCTCCGCGACATCGGCATCCAAGTGGCCGAAAAGGAACACGCCGGGTTCGCCGATGTGTTCTGGCCCATGCTGACCGCCGGCGTGGCCGCGCAGAAGGAATACGACCCCAAGTACGCCATCGCCGGCGGCGACGGAGTGCATCCCGGCTGGGCCGGCCATACCGTAATGGCTTACGCTTTCTTGAAGGCAATGGGCTTAAAGGGCGACATCGGCCTGTTCATTGTCGATGTGAAGAAGAACAAAATGATAACCTCCCCGGGCCACGTGTTGGTCTCGGCGAAGGACGGCGAGTTCACGATCAAGAGTTCGCGTTATCCCTTCTGCGCCTGCGTGCCGGCGGACCAGGCCGCGGCGTCGTATCCGGTCTGCGAAAAAGATGACCCCGCCAAAGACAACAGCATCCGTTCTGCCATGACCCTCATTCCTTTCAACCAGGAGCTCAATCGGCTAACTCTCAAGGCCAACAACGTCAAAACCGCGAGAAGCTACAAAGTCACCTGGGGCAGCGAGAGCAAGACCTTCACCGGCTACCAACTGGAGCGCGGGATCAACCTGGCCGCGGAATTCCCCTGCAACCCCTTCTGCGAGGCCTTCGCCAAAGTGGATGCCGCGGTCGCCGTTAAGCAGGCCTACGAAACCAAGCAGATCAAGCAAGCCTTCCGCAGCCCCGAAGTCAAAACCGACATGGATGGCGTTGTCGCAAAGACCGAGAGCCAACGCGAGCCGCTAGCCGCCGCCATCCGGGCAGCCTTCGTGCCCGTAACCCATACGATCACCATCGTCGCCGCAGAGTAGAGCGAAGAGAACCACAGATGGACACAGATAAAAACAGATTCTGAGGGCCGGCCTCAGGCCTTGTTACTGTGAGCGCATGACTTGGCTTGGCCATCAGCCATTTGCCATCTGCCATTCCTGTTTGTGGCTGTGCCGCATTGTGTCCCTCTGTGGTTGGTTTGAATTGTGACGGCGCAGTGGCCTATGCCCTCGGATGCGCCGCATCGTAGGCCCGCTTGAGTCGCTCCGTGGTCAGGTGCGTATAAACCTGGGTCGTCACCAGGTGGGCGTGGCCGAGCAGCTCCTGGACGCTGCGCAGATCCGCCCCCCCATCCAGCAAATGGGTCGCGTAGCTATGCCGCAGCTTATGCGGCGTCAGGTGCGGGTCCAGACCCGCGACGGCGAGGTATTTCTTCAAGCGCAATTGCAGTTGTCGCGGCAACACGGGCTTCCGCTTCTTCGCGCCGGCCAGGAACACCGGGGCCTCCCCCGCTGGCGCCAGAGGCAGCAAGTCCCAGTAACTCTTAATCGCCTCCAACGCCGGCTCGCCGATTGGCAGCAGCCGCTCCTTCTTCCCCTTGCCACGCACCCGCACCACGCGTTCATGCCAGTCAATGTCCTGCGCCACCAACCCGCAAAGCTCGCTGATGCGCAACCCGCACGAATAAATGGTTTCCAGCACCGCCACGTCGCGGCGGCACGTGAAGACCGCGCGAGCATGCGCGGCATCGCTTCCGCCCTCCGCCGGCAGCAGCTTCAGCGGCGCGGCCAGCAGATCGCCCATCTGCTGCGGCGTTAAGAACTTTGGCAGCCGCTTGCCGAGCTGGGGCAGAGCGAGGTTCTTGATCGGCGAAGTTGCCACCGCTCCATGCCGAACGAGGAAACGGTAGAACGTCCGCATGGCGCTGAACCGGAGCTGGATGGCCGCCCGGCTAAGTTTGTGGCGCCCCAGGAACCGCAGGTAAGCGCGGAAATCATCCCGTTGCAGTGTCTCCCACGCCGGGGTCTGCTTCCGCTCCGCCTGGTGCCAGCGATGAAACTCCAGCATCGCCTGCCGGTAGTTCCGCTGCGTGTAGGTCGAAGCGCCCCGATCCGTGGCCAGGTGCTGCAGGAACTTATTGATCCACTCGTCGTTGACCGGTGGTTGAGGCTCTGCCGGCTTCACTACGCCGCGCTGTTCGTCGTCTCAGCCTCGCGCGGCGGGAAATCAAAGGTGACCTTGCCTGCCTCATCCATCATCAGGTAGGCGGTGAACGCCCGGCCACTCTTGGCGGAAATGAAGCCCTTGAGTAAATCCGTTTTGCCGTCCGTCAGCAATTGCGTCGCCTGCTCCCGGTCGATGGGCTGCTGCAGGATCGTTTTGCTGATCTTGAATTTGCACGGCTTCTTGTCTGCCTGCGATTGCTCGCACACGTAAGCTTCGCCGCCTTCGAACACCCGCTTGCCACACTTGGGGCACTTGCCCAGGGACTTCTGCCCCGTGAAGTCAATCTTCGGCTGGGGCTCCACCGGCTCGCCCGCCTTGGTGGCTGCCGTCTTCGGCTTCGCCTCGCGCGCCTCGAACTCAAAGCTCACCTTGCCGTCCTTGGCCACCAGGAACGCCTTGAACGGCCGCCCCTTCTTGGAGATGAACTTCTCCAGCAGATCCGTCTTGCCGGTGGCGAGCAGCTTCTGCATCTGCTCGCGCTCGATGGCCCGCTGCAGGATGACCTTGCCCGACCGGAAATCGCACGTGCGAGCGGCCCCGACCGCCTTCTCGCAGACGTAAGCCATAGGCGCATCGAATACGCGCTGGCCGCACTTCGGGCACTTCCCCAGCGGCTCCTGCCCCGTGAAATCGACTTCCGTCACTGTGCCATTCGCATCCAGCCGGTCCTGGCCGAAATCAAACTCCGGCTTGAGCTCCGGCGTGAGCTTGATCACCGCCGCGAAAGGCTTGCCCAGCCGGCTGCGAAATCCTTGCAGCGGCCCGACCTGGCGCTTGGTAATGAGTTCCTCGACCTCGGGAATCTCAAGCTGCCGCCCGGCCACGATCTTCCACAAGCTGAACTCGCACTTCTGGCACTGGAACTTCTTGTAGTTCTCGTGTATCTCGCCGCCGCACTTGGGGCAGGGGACCTTCAGCGTTCCGAAATCGCCGGGCACCGTATCGCTCTCATGCCGCTTGGCCTTGGCGACGATATCGCGGGTCATGTCGGCAATCTCCTTCATGAAATCCGGCCGCTTCATTTGCCCGCGCGCCATGCTGTGCAGCTTGAACTCCCAATTGCCCGTCAGCTCCGGCGAGGACAACTCGGGAATCTCCAACCCGCGCAGCAGCGTGATGAGGGAAAATGCCTTGGCCGTCGGTTGCAGCTCGCGTCCCTGGCGCAGCACGTACTTCTCATAGATCAGCCCCTCGATGATCGCCGCGCGCGTCGCGGGCGTGCCCAATCCCTTTTCGCGCATGGCCTCGCGCAGCTCCTCGTCCTCAACCAGCTTGCCCGCGCCTTCCATCGCGCTGAGCAGCGTTGCTTCCGTGAAGCGCGCCGGGGGCTTGGTCTTCTCGGCGATGACTTCAACATTGGTGGTCTGCACCCGCTCGTTCGGCTGCACCGGCACGAGCGTCGGCGTATCGTCGGTCTGCGCCTCTTTGCCATAGATGGCCAGCCAGCCCGCGTTCGTCATCACCTTGCCTTCGGTCTTGAACGGCTCACCCTCCACCCTCGTAATGCGCGTGGTCACCAGAAACTCCGCTGCCGGATAGAACACCGCCAGGAACCGTTTGGTCACCATGTCGTAAAGCTTCGCTTCCAGTTCCCCCAGGTGCTTGGGCGCGAGCGAGGTTGGGATGATGGCGAAATGGTCGGAGACCTTGGCATTGTTGAAGATGCGCTTGTTTGGCTTGACCCAGCCGTTCTTGAGTATCTGGCCGGCAAACGCGCCATAGCTGGTCTCCTCCAGCATCCCGAGCGTCGTCTTGACCGTCGCGATGTAATCCTCCGGCAGGGCGCGGGAGTCCGTTCGCGGGTAGGTAAGCACCTTATGCTTCTCGTAAAGCGACTGGGCGATCGAGAGCGTGGTCTTGGCCGAAAACCCGAACCGCCCATTCGCCTCCCGCTGCAAGGTCGTCAAATCGTAGAGCGCCCCCGACATTTGCGTCGTCGGCTTGCTCTCCTCGGTCACGACGCCCGGCTTGCCGAGGCACTTGGCGCGGATGTCCTCCGCCCGCTTGGCCTCCCACAGCCGCTCCGGCTTCAGGTCCCCCTCGCCGTCCTTCTTGGCGAACTTCTCATCGAACCAGCGCCCGGGGTATTCCCCCGCCTTGGCCAGGAACGTGCCGTGGATCTCCCAGTAATCCTTCGAGACGAAGTTCTTGATCCGGTCCTCACGCTCCACGAGGATCGCCAGGGTCGGCGTCTGCACGCGCCCAACCGTGGTCAGGTGAAACCCGCCCGTCTTCGAGTTGAAGGCCGTCATCGCCCGCGTGCCGTTGATGCCCACCAGCCAATCCGATTCCGAACGGCACACCGCCGCATCCGCCAGCGGTTCCATCGACACACCGTCGCGCAAGTGCTCGAAGCCTTCCCGAATGGCGGCGGGCGTCATGGACTGCAACCAGAGGCGCTTGATGGGCTGCTTGGCCTTGGCGTATTGCACCACGTAGCGGAAAATCAGCTCCCCCTCCCGGCCCGCGTCGCAAGCATTGACCAGCGCGTCCACATCCGGGCGCTTGAGCAGCTTGAGCAGCACCTTGAGCCGCGATTCGCTCCGCTCGATGGGACGCAGGTCGAAGTGCGGCGGGATGACCGGCAGATTAGCAAACGACCACTTGCCGCGCTTGACCTCGAACTCCTCCGATACGCACAACTCCAGCAGGTGGCCGACCGCCGACGACAGCACATAGTGGTCGCTTTCGTAGTAGTCGTTCAGCTTCTTGAACCCGCCCAGCGCTTTGGCGATGTCGCCCGCGACGGACGGTTTCTCGGCAATAATCAATGCCTTGCCCATATATTCCAATGACACCTACACCTTGTCCGCCTAAAGGGCAACTCGGTGCAAGCGGCGCGAACGTGGCCTAAACCCGCCCCCCTGTCAAAGATTTCCGCGCCAGGCCGCGGTGCCTGGATGCATCCGGACGACACCGCGGATCCTGGTAGAGTTGGAATCCCAACTCCGAAGCCCGAAGCCCGAAACAAATCTGAAAAGCGGCTCAACCGCAACGGCGAAAGCCTTCCAAGCACGTATTGCGACGCAAAGAGGTGGCGTTGCGCTCACGCGGCCTTGCGCCCGCGGTCGTCGGCCCCTTCCAGCCAGAACTTCTTGAAGCGGCCGACCAGGGCCGTCAGCTCTTCCATGGAGTGCGGCTTGACGAGATACCAGTTCGCCCCCAGACCATACGCCCGATTCATGTCCTTGGTCTCATCTGAGGAACTGAAGATCACCATCTGCAGACTGTTGAAGCCCGGCTGCTTTCGCACCCACTCCAGCACCTCAAACCCATCCAGGCGCGGCATATTCAGGTCCAACAACACCAATTGCGGGAGGGGATGAGCGGCGCGGTCGGCAAATTTGCCCTCGCCTTGCAGGTAGTCGATGACTTCCTGGCCGTCGCGGACGAAATGCAGCACGACGGGAATGCCGGCGCGTTTGAACGCCCGCTGGAAGAAATAGGCATCCGTCGAATCGTCTTCCGCCACCAGGATGTGTCCAGAATCACTCATATCTTCAATGCGCCACTTGCATGTGTACGTAAGTCACGCTGGTCGAGATTTCAAGTCAGTCTCCGCGCTACTTTCGCTCGACGCAACCCCGACCATGAACTGGCACGCTTATTGGGACGGTCAGGCCTCCTTCAGGCGAATAATCACGCCCGTGCAGGAGCCCTCGTGCAGATTGATCACCTCATACGGTCCAATCCCCGCCGGAATCAGCACCGCCTGCAATCGCTCCACCGTGACCTCGCGCGCCGGATCATGCTTGGGCCGAATCTTCACCATCTTCCCCTCGGCCAGCGTCAGGATTTGCAGGAAGCGGCCCTCGGTGTCGCCTTCAGCGCGCTCATCGAAGATCAAGCGCTCGATATGGAACGGCATCTCGGCCACCGTGGTGTATTGGTCCTGGCGGAAATCGCGGGTCCAATGCTTCACCAGGGGGCGGGCGCGCAGTTTCTCGCGCACATAATTCTCGCGCCGCCAGCGGTTGTTCTTAAACGAGTGGTCCACATGCATCCGCATTGGTTTGCCCGTCATCGTCTTGGCTGTGTCGTCCCAGGTAGGGCGGCAGAAGTCGTAAGTGAAGAACGAGTATTCGGTGCCGCCAACGCTGGGGCAGGTATCCATCTCCAGGATCATCTGGTTGCCACCGTGGCCGTGCGTTGTGCCGGGAGGGATAAGGAAGAGGTCGCCGACGTTGGTATCCCAGCGCTTGATGAACTCCTGCCAGTTGGGGATAGGCTTCCCGGTCTTATTGGATTCGCGGCAGAGGCGCTCCCACTCCTCGAGGTCCGCGTCCTCCTGGTAACCCATCCAGGTGGTCGCACGCGGGTAAGCCTCCACGATGTAGTAGGTCTCGTAACGCCCGAGCGGCTCCTTGAAATGGCGGCGCACGTATTCGGTGTCCGGATGGTCGTGGATGGGCATGCTGGACCGCTCGAACGGCACCGGTTCCGGGAAGTAGCCGTCATCCAGCCAGACTTGCAACGGCAGCAGGCCGGGGAATTCGCGATGAATCTTCTCGCCCACCATCTGCACCGGGTGCTGCATGATATTCTGGGCCGGTATGTTGATCAGGTCGCCGGCGCCCACATCGATCAGGATGCTCAACTCGATGCCCGCCAGCTCATTCCACGCGTTGCATTCCAGGCCGGGCACATCCCATAGGTCTCGATAACGATACGCCCCCCACGGTCCAGGTTGCATGATCTTGACCTGCTTGATGGGTTGCTTGACCAGTGCGGCGATGGTGGCCTCGTAAGGTTCGCGCGGCATCAGCTTGGGATTGGCTGCGTCCACGGCGTCCACGTAATAGTCCATTGCCTTGAACGCTTGAAGCTTCTGGCGGTAAAGCAGGTAGAAGTCGCAATAGTAATACATCTTCCAGGCATAGTCATGGTCGGGCTCCGCACAGCCCAGGGGAACCAGTTCCCGGTCCCACATTTGCCAGAGCATTGGCTGCATGGTGAAGTCGAAGTAGAAGCGAGCGGTGTAACAATCCTCCAGCGCTTTGATCGCCGCTCCCGGGCCGTGGACAAGTATCACGTCCGCTTCACCGGCTTTGCGGCGCTGCGCCTGCAAAGTCTCGCGCAGCCGGTCCCGGCGCGATGGGTCAACCACGTCTTCCAGCACCCCAACCGTGTTGACCACCCCAAAGGCCGGATCATCCCCCACGAAGGGTTGTCGGTATTTCCTAACCTCCTCCGGGTCCTTCAGAATCGTGCGGGCATGAATGGCGTTCACCTTGAGCCCAGCCTTGGCGGCGCGTTTCTCAAACTCAGCCGCCAACTGGGTGGTCTTGACGCCATACCATCCATCCCATGCCAGCGTGACGCCTCCGGTGCCCTTCTTGCGGGCATCCGCGGCGACCCGCACGATCTCATCCATCACCGGCCCAAGCCCGGTTCGCACCTGTGCTCGAAGGCGACTATCGAGCGGCACCTTATTTTCGGCATTCTTGCGATATTCGTACAGCGGCATGGTTTCGTCCCTTTCTTGTTCTTAATTCGTGTTGGGAATTGGCTGAGTCTAGCACAACTCACCGCTCCTAGCAAAGAGCTACGGCTCTCCCTGCTACATTCTGCTTACCATCCAGCCCCAGCTTGCAGGAAACTAACATCAACCGCTGCCTGCGCCTGCTTGCCGCTGGCCGATTTAAGCAGGATGGCTCGGTTCCCTTGGACCGGCCGAATCGAAACCACCCGGTCAAAGCCCGCCGGGATATCCGCCATCCCCATGATGTAAGACACCACGAGCGGCTTCTTGGGGTTCAGGGCGAGGCAGGTTGGAAACCCCTTGCGGGAGATGGGGTTCGTGCGCGCAGACTCAGCCAGACCGAGGTGAAAATACGAGGTGACTTCTTCCAGCCCCATCACGTTGATGTGCCGGCTATTCCACGGCGGATAATGCCGGCCCCCGTTGGAAAGCCAGAAAACGGTCTCGCGCAAGACGCGAGGATCCTTTAGCGCAAACCAGACATACCGCTCTCTGGGGAAGCTCACGGCGGTCCAGGCAAAAGGTGCCTTCGCGTCGCTCACCAGCATGACCAAATCCTCGAAGCCGCGCCGGGCTGGATAGCGGGTCAGGTCGGCGGTCTCCCCGTTTTGGGTGGGAACCCTCTCCAGTGACTTGAACTCCGCTCCGGGTTTTAGCCATGAGTAACCCCGATTCTCGGGGAGCTCAAAGGCCTGGGGGAAGACCTGGCCATAGACGAAACGGCTGGTGGAGACAAACCCGCTGCCTGGTGAATCAGGGAACTTGAGCATGGCGTGGTGTCCCAGGTTCATCGGGCCGCTCATTCCAGTCACCACGTGCTGGGAATAAACCGTGTTCTGGCCGTCCACGACCCAAATCCTCTTGTCCACCTGCCCTGGGCGAACCTTCGTCTTAAGGCTTAGGTGGAGACAACTCCTGCCCGCCTTGGTTTCCAGAGATCGAAACTGCCAGCGGGCATTAGCCGTTTCTCCATGAACCGGATGCCGCTCGGCGCCAAACGGCGTAGCGTTGCCGCCAAACGGCAGGCAGAAGAAATCGCCGCGCAGGGCTTTGATAATGGATGGCAGTGAAGGATCAGTCTCTTCTTCGGCCCACGGCGCGACCGAGTAGGGTTGGAGTTTCCGGCCCTTGCGATCAAACGTGATGGGGCCTAAATGGCCGCCCAATTCGGTGACGAAGGCCTCCACTGAACTTGACGCCAAGCGCCAGGAAGGTTGGCCATGAATGATCTGTTTGCCGCGAGGAGCCATTGCCTTTGTTTGCATGGCAGCAGAGTAGGCAAAGCCTGTTCACTTGTCCCGGGTTTTGTGCTATGCTTCTACATGAGATTACTATTGTGCATGATCTCATTGTCGGATGCCGACGCATGGTCCAAGGCCGTGGCGGGTGATCGTCCCTGCGCCGGCCTTCCGGGCCTCTCCCAAGCCAGGTTCCCTCATGCGACCCACGGGCAAAGAGAAAGGTGAGCCATGATCAACCGCCAATTGGAGCTGGGATTCGAGAACCGATCAGGGCTTAGACCGACGGGCCGAAACCGGAGGCGTTCGGGTCGCGCCAATTGGTGGTTCGAGCGGATGCGGGGAGTGGTGAATCACGCTCGTGATTGGCCGCCCGCTCCTCCTTTGGCGAAAACGCTTCGTCCGCCGGCGGATCGAGTCAGTGCGGGTGCCCCGCCGTCAGGAGCCACCCGGCAGACCCGGGGTTCTTCGGTCCCGAGCACCGGAGCCAATGCCCAGACCACCTCGGAACCGCATCGCTGGAAGTTTAGTCGCACCCGCCGCCTGATTTGGGAATAACCCGAAAGAGGGATTGCCAGCCGCGCTCCGCGAGAGCGACACACAAGCCGGCTGCGGGTTGGTTGCTAGCCAATTGCTAGCCGGAGACATGGGAGTGTCCTTCGTATTCTCATGGTGTTCTCTTCGTGTTCTCTTCGTATTCTCTTCGTGTTTTCCTCCTGCGCGCGCTTCGGGAATACTCTCACGGTCAGATGATGGGGCGGCGCCTCGGATGCCGGCAATCAGAACCGGAGCACTTCGATACGCGGCTCCAGGTTGCTTTACCCGTTAAGCGTCCAGCCGGAACGATAGGTTCGGGCCAGCAATTCGTTGGCCTCTGGAGAGTCGGTCACTTGGCCCGCGGCGCCGTCGTATTTGATCTTCTTGCCGACGCGGTAAGCCACCAACCCGAGAAGCATCATCTCGATCATCTTCCCGGCGTAGTCGAAATCGCAGGAGGTCTTGAGGCTGCCCTTGCAGGCGTTGATCCATTGCTTCTGGAAGTTTCCCAGCGGCGGAAGCAGGGCAGACTTGGGCCGCGGCTTGTAATAAGTCAGGTCGGCCTGGTTGCCGTGCGGAAACACAGCGCGCGTTTCGAAGTCAGCCGCGAGACAGCCCTTGCTCCCCTCGAAGAGCGCGCCGTGATCAATCTTCTTGA
>ODAK010003251.1_pt1 | contig 16915 bp, 12 predicted proteins | sample 1539591 | NCBI WGS metagenome assembly ODAK01 (sample SAMEA3539303, study PRJEB22396) | soil metagenome | biome: tundra; feature: field; material: soil | place: USA | collected 2010-05 | depth 0.15 m
CGCCGAAGCCGCCCGCGCCACCAAAACACTCCGGTTGGCCACGTCCGCGGATCGGCTTGCGGTGTGGAGCGGGTCGCGCAGGTGGCGATCGACGAGCACTGCCTGCAACTCACCCCACCCGACCTCATGCCATTGGTCGCTGCCTTTGCTCGAGCGGACGGTGCGTCGGTGTTCCGCCGGCACCGCGCCGAAGTGTTCACCTCGCCCGTCATCTTGGCGGCTGAGGATCGGTTGTTGGCTGCGGCGGCGAGCGGCAGCATCGGGCCGCGCGTCGACGACGCCCGTGTTGCCCGCGTGCTGGCGACGTCGGTGTGGGGCACCCCCCTGGCGGTCGATCAACGCACCGCTGTGGCGACGATCGCGGGCTCGGGACGGATGCTCGATGTGCTGGTCGGGCCGGCCGGGTCCGGGAAGACGACCACGCTGCGGGCGCTGCGCGCGGTGTGGGAGGACGCGCATGGGGAGGGTTCGGTGATCGGCCTCGCCCCATCGGCGACCGCGGCGGCTGAGCTCGCGGAGTCGTTGGGGATCGGGTGTGAGAACACCGCGAAATGGATCCACGAAACCGCCGCGCCACGGGCCCGCGAACGCGCACAACTGCTCGACCAGCTGCGCGCCGAGCGTGCGATGGCGGTGGCCGCGGGCTACACCCAACGGGTCGTTGAGATCGACCGGCAAGGTAACCAGCTCGCGCAGACTCATCGCCGCTTCCAGCTGCAATCGGGTCAGTTGCTGATCGTGGATGAAGCATCGCTGGCCGGCACCTTGACCCTGGACCTGCTCGCGACTCAGGCCGGCGCGGCGGGGGCGAAACTGCTACTGGTCGGTGACCACCGGCAACTCGCCTCCGTCGACGCCGGTGGGGCGTTCGGGCTTCTCGCCACCCACACCAACGCGGTTGAACTGACCTCGCTGTGGCGCTTCACCCACGAGTGGGAAGCCGACGCCGGGCAACAACTACGGATCGGGGACACCGACTGCATCGACACCTATGCGGCGCACGGTCGGTTGCACGAAGGACCGGCTGAAGCGATGACCGCCGACGCGTACGCGGCGTGGGAGGCCGCGATCCGCAGCGGGCAGAGTGCGTTGTTGATTGCCGCCGACAACGCCGCCGTCGTCGACCTGAACACCCAAGCCCGCGCGGCTCGCGTGCGTGACGGGGTCGTCGAGGCGGCCGGTGTCCGGTTGCATGACGACGCGGTCGCCGGTGTCGGCGACGTCATCGTCACCCGCCGCAACCGGCGCGACCTGCGCACCAGCACCGGCGCCTGGGTGCGCAACGGCGACCTGTGGACCGTCCTCAAGCGACACGACGACGGGACGCTGACACTGCAACGCAAGACCGCCAGCTCGTCCCGAACAGGAGCGAGCCGGTCGACAGTGCGGCTACCCGCCGACTACGTCGCCGTGCATGTCGAACTCGGCTACGCGACCACCGCACACCGCGCCCAAGGCATAACAGTCGATGCCACGTTCGCGGTGCTGCGGCCGGGGATGAGCCGCGAACTCGCCTACGTCGCGCTGACCCGCGGCCGCACCGAAAACCACGCGTTCATCGCCACCGACGTCGCAGACCTCGACTACGACGGGGCGCCCGCACCCGAACACACCGGGCGGCAGATCCTCGAACATATCCTCGCCACATCGGCAGCGCAGACGTCGGCGACCCAGACCCTGCGTGCCCTGTACGACGAGACGACATCGCTCGCGCAGCTGGCACCGATCCACGAAACCCTCGTCCAAGAAGCGCAACGTCAACGCTGGGCGCGAGTGATCGCCGGCTGTGGACTCACCCTCGAACAGACCGACGAGGTGCTGACCTCACCCGCTTACGGCCCATTGATCGCCGCGTTACGCCGAGCCGAACACGACGGCCACCCCATCGACCGCGTGCTGCCCGCACTGGTCGCCGCAGCACCCGTCAACGGGCGCGCAGACGGAATCAAGGATGCGGACGGCGGCGCCGATCCGGCGCGCGACGTCGCTGCCGTCCTGCACCACCGCGTCACACGCTGGCACGTCCAAACCCCACCAGCGCGTGGGCCTCAGTCGCAGTTGATCGGCGGCATCATCACCCCCGCCGGCCACCTCGACGATGCAGCTACCGACCAGGTCCAGGCGGTCCACCAACTTGAGAATGTCATGACCAACCGCATCAAAACCCTTACACAGCAGGCCATCACGCAGCGCCCGCCATGGCTTCGCGCCCTCGGACCCCCACCCGCCGATCCGCGCCGCCTTGGAGGCTGGACCGATGCCGTGACCATGATCGTCGCCTACCGCGACCGCTACGCCGTCCCCGAGCACAGCCACCCCTTGGGCAGTCCCGACATCGCCGACCCCGACCAAGCCATCGCCCGACGGCGAGCTAGCACGGCTGGCCGCCACGCCGCCGCCGCCGCAAACCCGCGGCGCCACCCGCCGTCCACACCAACCCCACACCGCTCACCGTCCGTGTGAACAACCGAATCCCCACCACACAACAAGGAGAGAGCATGCAGGAGCGCGACCATGAACTACTGACGATCACCGAGGCAGCGGAGCTTGTCCGCTGCCCCGTTGCCACCCTGCGCTACTGGCGCCATCTCGGCGGCGGACCGTGCAGCTTCCGAGTTGGCCGGCGGGTTCTCTACCGACGCACCGACATTTACGAGTGGATCGCTGCCCAGCGTGACGCGACACGATCGGACACCGCATTGGACCGCCAGCAAGCGTCCGGCCGGCGGCGGGTGTCGATATGTATCAAGACGGCCGCGCCGGGCGGCAGCCGCGCCCAGAATGCGTCGACCGCCGCGGCACCGCCTGTGTCCGATGAGAGGGCCAGGATCGAAGTCGATGACCGCCAGCCAAGGCTCGACGAGACGAGGCGCGGTCGAAGCCGACCCCCGCAATGCGACCAACCCCTTGACTCCTTCGAAGAAAGACGACTATGACGTCTCGACTGCACAAAGCAACCTGGGGTCCCTACGCCGGGGCCGGCTCAGAGTCGGCCGCGGCAGGAGCAAGAGACGACAAGGTCGCTGCTCTTGACCACCGACCAACTGTCGGCGTGACCACGCTCCACGTCTACGAGACCGAGATGTAACAGCTGATCCCCAAGCTTTTCGAGAGCGAGGACTGAAGCTATGGCAAGTATCGCCAAGCGACCCGACGGACGGTGGCGCGCCCGGTACCGCGACGCAGCCGGCCGAGAGCACTCCAAGCACTTCCCGCGCAAGGTCGACGCGACGCGTTGGCTCGATCAGGTCACCGCGGCCGTTGTGTCCGGCGCCTACGTCGATCCGAAGTTGGCGCGCACGACGGTCGAAGCGTGGTGTGACCGGTGGCTCGAGGGCTACGCGACGCGCAGACCATCGACGGTTCGGCAGGCGAAGGTCCATGTTGCGCAGATCAAGGCCGCGTTCGGCTCGCTTCCGTTGTCGGCCGTGCGTCCCTCCCACGTCAAGTCGTGGACGGCGAAGCTGAAGGCCGACGGCAAGTCGACGAGCTACGTCTACGCGCTGCACGCCCGACTGGCTCAGGTGATGGCCGATGCGGTCCACGACGGGCTACTGGCCCGCAATCCATGCTCGAGGAGGACGTCGCCCGGCGCAGGGTCGCAGCGTGCTTATGTAGCGACGACGGAGCAGGTGTGGGCACTGCACGACGCGATGCCGAAGCATCTGCGCATCGCGGTATTGCTCGGCGCGTTCGTCGGGCTCCGGACAGCCGAGGCGTGCGGGCTGCGAGTGGCCGACGTCGACTTCATGCGCGGCATCGTGTCGCCGACCGTCCAATGGCCAGGTGAGCCGCTGAAGTCAGAGATGAGCCGGACCGCTGTGCCGATTCCGAACGAGCTCGCACTCGAGCTCTCCGCCGCGGTGAAGCAGTGGCCGGCGACCACGGTCGTGTCTGACGGCGCCGGGGGAGTCGCGGCGCCGTGGGCGATCGAGCGTGCGATCCGGACGGCGCGAGCCAAGGTCAAGGGCTTGCCTGCCGGCTTCCGCTACCACGATTTGCGCCACTACTTCGCGTCGCTGCTGATCTCATCGGGCGCCGACGTCAAGGTCGTCCAGGCCCGACTTCGCCACGCCTCGGCGAAGACCACTCTCGACACCTACGGGCACCTGTGGCCCGACAGCGATGAGTCCGCACGTGCGGCCGTCGGAGTGGTGCTGGCTGCCCGTGCGGACTCACTGCGGACTAAAGAGCTCGCCTCTGGCTAAACCTGCAGGTCAGAGGCTTGCGGGGGCTAGATGTCGAAGTAGAGCTCGAACTCGTGCGGGTGCGGGCGCAGCCGCATGGCGTCGATCTCGTTCTTCCGCTTGTATTCGATCCAGGTGTCAATCAGGTCCTGGGTGAACACGCCGCCGGCGAGCAGGTAGTCCTGGTCGACTTCGAGCGCGGCGAGCACCTCGGGCAGCGAGCCCGGCACCTGCGGAACACTTGCGTGCTCCTCGGGTGGCAGCTCGTAGAGGTCCTTGTCGACCGGGTCCAGCGGCTCGATCTTGTTCTTGATGCCGTCAAGGCCGGCCATCATCATCGCCGAGAACGCGAGGTAGGGGTTGCACGACGGGTCGGGCACCCGGAACTCGAGCCGCTTGGCCTTCGGGTTGCTGCCGGTGATCGGGATCCGGATGCAGGCCGAGCGGTTGCGCTGGCTGTAGACCAGGTTGACCGGAGCCTCGAAGCCCGGCACCAGCCGGTGGTAGCTGTTCACCGTCGGGTTGGTAAACGCGAGCAGGGACGGCGCGTGCTTGAGGAGACCGCCGATGTAATGACGGGCCATGTCGGACAGACCCGCGTAGCCGAGCTCGTCGTAGAAGAGCGGCGCGCCATCCTTCCACAGGCTCTGGTGGCAGTGCATGCCTGAGCCGTTGTCGCCGAAGACCGGCTTCGGCATGAAGGTGACGGTCTTGCCGTTGCGCCACGCGACGTTCTTGATGATGTATTTGAACGTCAGCAGATCGTCGGCGGCCTTCAGCAGCGGCGCGAACTGGTAGTTGATCTCGGCCTGGCCTGCACTGCCGACCTCGTGGTGCTGGCGTTCAACCGTCAGGCCGGCGTTGATCAGCTCGCGACTCATCTCGGCGCGCAGGTCGGCGTAGTGGTCTGCCGGCGGAACGGGGAAGTAGCCACCCTTGTTGCGGACCTTGTATCCGCGGTTGCCGCCTTCCTCCATGCGACCGGTGTTCCACACGCCCGCCTCGGCGTCGATGTAGTAATAGCTCGAGTGCTGGTTGGTCTCGAACCGGACGTTGTCGAAGATGTAGAACTCAGCCTCGGCGCCGAAGTAGACCGTGTCGGCGATGCCACTGCTCGCCAAGTAGGTTTGGGCCTTCTTCGCGACATTGCGCGGGTCGCGGCTGTAAGCCTCGCCGGTCAGCGGATCGTGGATGAAGAAGGTCAGGTTCAGCGTCTTCTCGACACGGAACGGGTCGAGCACGGCAGACGTCGGATCGGGCAGCAGCAACATGTCCGATTCGTGAATGGCCTGGAACCCCCGGATCGACGAACCGTCGAACCCGAGACCGTCGCTGAAGATCTTTTCGTCGAAAGATTCAACTGGCACGGTGAAGTGCTGCATGATGCCGGGCAGATCGCAGAAGCGCACGTCGACGGACTTGACGTCGTTTTCCCGGATGTACCCCAGGACCTCGTCGGCGCTGGTGAACATGAATCTCCTCCTCGGGGCGGCTGGAACGTGACGCAGGCTAGGGGAATGCGATTTCCCGTGCGTGTCTCGTACGTTTCCTGGGCGTTACGTCGCGCCCACCGGCCGTCGTGGAAATGAGCATTCGGCGGGAAGGCTATCGTGGCCGACGTGGCTAGGGTTAGTGGGTCTTGGCTCGATGGTCCGGGCGGCGGCACGGCCGCCGCGGACGCGGGCATGTACGTCGGCCAGCGGCTCGGGCTGCCCGCTAACGGTGCGCGATCGGTCGCTGGTTTGGGCGCCCGACTCGGGGCGCTGTGCATCGACTGGCTGATCGCCGTGTTGATCACCAGCCCGTTCACCGGCCACCGACCGTTCACGCCGGGGAGCAACTCGCCGTGGGTGCTCGCGGTCTTCGCCGTCGAGTACATCGTCTTGGTCACTCTTATCGGCCGTACGATCGGCATGCGGCTGTGCGGCATCGGGATCATGCGGCTCGACGGCCGCCGCGTGACCTTCCCATGGGTCGTTGTCCGCACCGCGTTGCTGGTGCTCGCCGTTCCTGCGGTGATCTACGACCGCGACCGACGTGGGCTGCACGACAAGGCTGCCGGCAGCGTCGTCGTCCGGCTGTGATCGGGGTCCTTAAGTCCTAGCGAGGGGGAAGCTTCACACCCTTGGGCATCCTCGCGCCTTTCGGCATCGGGCCCTTCGGAATCGGGATCGGCAGGGTGCCGAGGGCGCGCATGCGACCCTCGATCTCGTCGACTGTCGCGCCCTTGAACGTGCGCGGCAGGCGAGTCATCTTCTTCTGAAGCTTCCGCAGCGGGATCTGGCCTGGCTCGACGCCGACAATCAACACCTCGATCGGCGTGCCGGCTGCGACGCGTTGCACGCGCTTGCGCTGGTCTGCGAGCAACGGCTGGAGCCTGTCGGTCGAGCCCTCGCCGACCAAGATGACGCCGGGCTTTCCGACGACGCGGTGAACGACGTCCATCGATCGCGTTGCGGCGACGTTGGGCGTCAACCGCCAGTCACCACGCATGCTGTCGATGATCGCGGCAGCCGCGCCGGGCTGGCCTTCGATCTCACCGAGCGCGGAGCGCTGCGCGCGTTGGCCGAACACGATGAACGTGACGAGGACGGCGCTAATGACGCCGAAGACGCTGAACAGAATCGGGTTGCCGAGAACGATTCCGGCAAGCTCGAAGAGGGCGAGCGTGGCGACGAACGCGAGCGCGAGGTACGGGATCAGCCGCTTGTCGCGGCCTCTGGTGACGACGAAAGCGTCGCGGATCTGCGCGGATCGTTTCGGCTGGCCTGCTCGTGTGGCCTTGCGCGCCCTGCGGGCTGCGCGACCTTTGAGCGGCGCCACGTTCTTCTCGGGTTTCGGCATAGTGCGGCTCAGGATACGGGCGTGATCTCGGCGGCGTCGCGCTGGGCGAGTGCGTCGCGGTAGAGCCGGCCGGCGCGGTAGGAGGAACGCACGAGGGGTCCGGACATGACCCCGGCGAAGCCGAGCTCGCGCGCCTCGGATTCGAGCTCGGCGAACTCGGCCGGTTCGACCCAGCGCTCGACGGGGTGGTGGCGAAGCGACGGGCGCAGGTACTGGGTGATGGTGATCAGGTCGCAGCCGGCGTCGCGCAGATCGACCAGCGTCGAGCTGATCTCGGCCCGTTCTTCACCCAGGCCCAAGATGAGGTTGGACTTCGTGATCAGCCCGCGCACGCGGGCCACGTCGATGACCTCAAGTGATCGTTCGTAGCGAAACCCGGTACGGATCGACTTGAAGATGCGCGGCACGGTCTCCAGGTTGTGCGCGAAGACTTCGGGTTGCGCGTCGAAGACCTGCGCCAGCAATTCGGGCCTGGCGTGGAAATCGGGGGTCAGTAGTTCGACGCCGCAGCCGGGCACCGTGGCGTGGATCTCGCGAACCGTCTGCGCATACAGCCACGCGCCCTCGTCATCGAGGTCGTCGCGGGCGACGCCGGTGACCGTGGCGTAACGAAGCCCCATCGTGGCGACCGACTCCGCGACCCGGCGCGGTTCGTCGCGGTCGAGTGGAACGGGTCGGCCGCTGTCGATCTGGCAGAACGAACAGTTACGCGAGCAGGTCGCGCCGCCGATCAGGAACGTCGCTTCGCGGTCTTCCCAGCACTCGAAGATGTTCGGGCAGCCGGCTTCTTCGCAGACCGTGTGCAACCCCTCGCTGCGCACGAGGTCCTTCAACGCGGTGTACTCCGGACCCATCCGGGCGCGGGTCTTGATCCACGCCGGCTTCCTCTCGATCGGTACCGCCGCGTTGCGGGCCTCGACCCGCAGCAGCCTGCGACCCTCGGGCGCGACAGCGCTCATGCGGACACCTTGCTTGCCCGAGTCGCATCGAGTGCAGCCGATAGGTGGTGTTCGACGAACGGAAGTACCTCATCGACGCTGACGTCGCGACCAAGCTCGCGCGACAGCGATGTCACGTCGGCGTCATCGATTCCGCACGGGACGATCCGGCCGAACCAGCTCAGATCCGGGTCGCAGTTCAGCGCGAACCCATGCATCGTCGTACAACGAGAGATACGGACGCCGATTGCCGCGATCTTGCGCACCGCCGCCCCGCCGTGACCGGGCACCCACACCCCTGAGCGCCCGGCGATCTGGATCGCTGCGACGCCAAAGTCCGCGCACACCGCAATCAAGGCTTCCTCCAGCCGTCGCACATGCCCGACCGCATCGACCGGCATTGGCAACCGCACGATGGGATACCCGACAAGCTGCCCCGGGCCGTGCCACGTCATGCGCCCGCCGCGGTCGACATCGATTACCGGCGTGCCGTCGACAGGCCGCTCGAAATCTTGCGTGCGACGACCGGCGGTGAAGACCGGCGGATGCTCTAAGAGCAGGCAGGTATCGGGGATCTCGTCGGCCACCCGAGCTGCGTGTACGTCGCGTTGCATGTCCCACGCCTGCTCATACGGGACGACGCCGAGGTGCTTGAACGCGATCACACTCTCCACGATACGGGGTCGGCACGGCGCCGGTGCGAGCTCAGGGGTGTGGACAACCGCGGCGGGCGACCGACTTTGTGCGGTGCAATGGCGGCGTGGACGACTTCTCGCTTCCGGGCTACAACGTCGAACAGCTGGTGGGGTTCGGCGGCTCGGGTGAAGTCTGGCGTGCGCGTGACTCGTCAACCGGTGAGGTGGTAGCGCTCAAGCGGCTGCGAGGCGACGCAGCGACCGCGCTATCGGCGCAGCAGCTGTAACGGGAGGCAGCATTGCTCGCGACCGTGCGCCACGACCACATCGTCGCGCTGCGGTCCGTCGTCGCGACGAGCGACGGCATTGTGCTGGTACTCGACTATGCCGCGGGCGGCAGTCTTGCGGCGGTGCTCGGCGTCCGTGGCCGGATGTCGGCCGGTGAGGTGGTCACGATCGGCGCACCGCTGGCGCAAGCGCTGGCGGACATTCACGCGCGGGGTCTGACCCACGGCGACGTCAGCCCAGGCAACATCGTGTTCGACGGGGCGGGCAAGCCGCTTCTTGGCGATCTCGGCGTCGCAACCCTCATCGGCGAGCAAGCGGGCGCTGTCGGGCGGACGCCGGGCTACGCCGACCCGGCGCTCGATCCCGGCCCTGCTAGTGACGTTCATGGCCTGGCTGCGGTCTGCTTCAGCGCACTCACCGGCGTCCCGCCTTACGGCGACGCCGACCCGATGGTCGCCCAGTCGCTTGGACCGCTCGCGCCCGGCGTTCCCGCTGCATTAGTTGCCGCGATCGAGGCAGGGCTTGACCCTGATCCCGCCGCTCGACCCGACGCCGCTGTGTTCGGCCGCGCGTTGTTCGCATCGTGCTCGCCGGTTGCCGTGCGGCTCGCACGCGCGAGCCAGCCGCTGGGCGGGACCGCCGCAGCGACCACGCACGTGGTGCCGGGGTCGGTGCGCGTCGCGGAAGTATCCCCGGATACGGATTCGCCGTCGGCGTCGCGCTTTCGTCGCAATGGGCCGGTGGGTCGGCATCGCTGGTCGGTGCGCCGTCGCGTGCTAGCCGGCCGGGTCGTCGCGGCTTCGTGCGTGGTCGACCTGCTCGATGCGGCCGTTGCCATCGGGGTCGCCTGGGGATGGGCCGCCCACGGTCATGGTGCGTCGGCTAGCGTCGCGGTCGCGTCGGCGAGCGTCGCGGTCGCGCCGGAAGCAAGCCCGGCGTCCACGCTCGCAACTGGAGAAGCGACGCCGTCCGCCGCCGACGCTGCCCCGTCACCTCAGGCGCCGGATTGGGTCTCCGTGCTCGGTGCACTCGACCGCAGCCGAGACGGCGCGTTTGCGGACGCCGACGCGAACGAACTCGACGCGATCTACGTGCCGGGGTCCGCAGCTCTGACGAGCGACCGCGCGACGTTGGGTCGCCTGGTCGTCGCTGGTCAGCGAGTGCACGGTCTGCAGTTCGTGCTCGAGTCGGTGCGGGTCGTCTCCCAGTCGCCGGGCGAGGCCACGTTGGCCGTAACGGACATCCTCGCCGGGTATGACGTCGTCGATGCCGGAGGAGTGGCGACCCACGTCCCTGGGCGAGGCGTTCGGAACTGGAGCGTCGTCCTGCGTGCGCAGCCCTCACCCGGGCCTGCAGACCAAGCGCCCGCAGTCGCATTGCGCTGGCGAATCGCCTCGATCGCACCCGCCTGAGCCGCTCGCGACGATGGCCTGGCTGGCGACGCGGGCATTTGAGAGTTACGAGCGTCGACCTACGGTCCGGGGAGCGCGTTCAAGCTGCCGCCGTTTAGCGCAACTTCAGGAATCGTTGTCATCATGACGGGATGAACTTCGGCGTTCGGGCGGCCGGCGGCGCGCTGCCGTCGTTGCCTCCTGCGCCGACCGACCCGGCGCCGTCGATTGACGGCGCCGGGCAATCGACGTCCCGATGGCGGCGTGTTCTCGTCATCGAGGTGTGGATCGTTTTCGCGATCAGCCTCGGCGCAAGTGGACTCGGTGCACTGCTCCAGCTCATCGATGACCTCACGGTCAAGCACGTCGCGCTGTCGTCGCAGCATGCGACCCTCAACGGTTCTGTTACGCCAGATCGACCGTGGCTGGATCTCGCGTTCCAGCTGTTCGGCATCGCCACCGCCCTGGTTCCGGTCGCGTTGGTGATCTACCTGCTGCACCGGTCGAGGGAATCGCTACGCACCATCGGTGTCGACCGGTCGCAGTTCGGTCGTGACGTCGGGCTCGGCGCGCTGCTCGCCGTGTGCGTCGGTGGCGCGGGCCTCGCGCTCTACATCGGCGCACATGCGGCCGGTGCGAATGTGGTCGTGGTTCCCACAACGCTCGGGCCGCATTGGTGGCGGATTCCGGTGTTGTTGTTGTCCGCGGCGCAGAACGCGATCTACGAAGAGGTGCTCGTCAGCGGCTACCTGCTGCACCGGCTGCGGCAGTTCGGCTGGGGCGACAACAAGGCGCTCGCGACGAGCGCGTTATTGCGCGGTTCGTACCACCTCTACCAGGGATTCGGTGGCGCGCTGGGCAACTTCGTGATGGGCCTCATTTTCGGCCGGGTGTATCAGCGGACCGGGCGCACGTTGCCGCTGATCATCGCGCACACGCTGATGGACGGGGCGACGTTCATTGGCTACATCTACTTGGCGCACAAGGTTTCCTGGCTGCCAACATGAGGGCCGGCGTCCGGCTGTCAGGCGTTCGCTTCGACGAGGGCGCGCAGTGCCGGTCCGATCTCGGAGTAGCCGAACTCGAAGCCGGCGTCGACCAGCCGTTTGGGTAGCACCCGCTGCCCGCCCACGACATTGCCGGCGAACTCGCCGAGCACCGCCTTCAACGCGAGCGACGGCGCCGGGAACAACGCCGGCCGGTGGACGGCAGCTGCGATGGCCTTGGTGTATTCGCGGTTGGTCACCGGGTTGGGCGCCGTCAGGTTGACCGGCCCGCTGACGTCGTCCGCGTCGAGCAGGAAGCGCATCGCGGCAATGTGATCAGGGCGCGCTATCCAGCTGACGTATTGGTGTCCCGAGCCGAGCCGGCCGCCGACACCCGCCTTGAACAGCGGGAGCACCTTGCCGAGCGCACCACCCTTGGTGCTCAAGACGATGCCGGTGCGCAAGAACACCGTGCGAATGCCTGCGTCGCTTGCGGCGGCGGCGGCGGCCTCCCACTCGCGCGCCACCGTGGCCGCGAAGTCTTGCGCCGCAGGAGCGTCCTCGGCTACGAAACGATCGCCGGTGTCACCGTAGAAACCGATGGCCGAACCTGACAGCAGGACCGCCGGCTTGGGCTCGAGGCTGGCCAGAGCTTCGGTGAGCAGCCGGGTCGACGACGTGCGGCTATCGAGGATTTCCTTCTTGTAGCCATCGGACCATCGGTGGTCGCCTAGGCCTGCGCCCGCGAGGTTGATCGCCGCGTCGACGCCTCGGAGTCGCTCCGGATCAGGACCCCGACCCGCGGCCGGATCCCAGCTGATCTCGTCGTCCGCCGTTGCTTCACGGCGCACGAGGCGCAGCACCTCATGCGCGCGCCCTTCACCTTCGCTGCCCAGCACGCGGACCAGTGCGGACCCGATCAGACCGGAGGATCCGGTGACGACGATCTTCATGGCCGATGCTCCTGACTCTTCATGGCCGGTTCTCCGGACCTAGAGGCCGAGGTCGGCTTCGAAGCGCCCTTCCTCGAGTCGGGCCTTGATCGTGCTCAGGAACCGTGTCGCGTCGGCGCCGTCGACGAGGCGGTGGTCATAGGTCAGCGCGAGGTAGACCATCGAACGGATCGCGATCGTCTCGCCGAGATCGCCGTCGTCGACGACCACCGGACGCTTGACGACAGCTCCGGTGCCCAGAATGCCGACTTGCGGAGGCAGCAGGATCGGAGTGTCGAAGAGCGCGCCCCTGCTGCCGGTGTTCGTCAGCGTGAAGGTGCCGCCCGACAACTCGTCGGGGTTGACCTGATTGTTTCGCGTGCGATTAGCCACATCGGCGATCTTCCTGGCGAGACCGCCGAGGTTGAGGTCGCCCGCGTCCCGCACGACCGGCACTAGCAGCCCGCGCGGGGTGTCGACGGCAATACCGAGGTGCTCGGCGTCGTGGTAGGTGATGGTGCCCGCTGCGGTGTCGATGCTGGCGTTCACCACGGGATGCTGCTTCAACGCTTCGACGGTGGCCAGCGCGAAGAACGGGAGGAACGATAGCTTCACGCCTTCACGCGCCTCGAAGTCGGCCTTCGTCGCGTCGCGCAGCCGCGATACCCGCGTGACGTCGACCTCGACGACCGTTGTCAGTTGCGCGGCGGTCTGCAGGGATTCGACAAGACGAGACGCCAGGACGCCGCGAAGCCGCGACATCTTCTCGGTCCGACCGCGCAGTGCGGCTGCCGCAGGGCTCGGCTGGGCGGCAGTTGTCGTCGTCGTATCCGGAGCACTCGGTGCTGTCGCGGCAGTCTTGGCAGCCCGCGCAGCTTCAGCCGCGGCGAGCACATCCTGCTTGCGGATGCGGCCGCCCACGCCGGTGCCGCTGAGGGTGCTGAGGTCGACGTCATGTTCGGTGGCCAGCTTGCGCACCAGAGGCGTCACGTAGGACGGGTCGCCGCCGTCGCCGCTGGCCTCGGTCACCGCCTCCGTCGTCGCGTCAGCAGTTGCCAGCGGAGCGGGAACGGGCGCGTCAGCCGGGGCCGCCGGTGCTGGGGTCGGTTGCGCAGGTGCCGCTGGTTGCGTGTCAGCCGAGGCGTCCGGCTCCGGTGTTTGTGCGGCTGCTGGTGGCGCCTCGGGCTCCGCTGGCGGCGCGGCCTGCGTCTCGGCCGTGGCCGGCGCTGCTGCCGGCGTACCCCCGGCGGATCCGTCATCGATGACCGCCAGTTCGGAGCCAACCTCGACGGTTTCGTCCTCGGCGACGGTGATCTTGGACAGGATGCCGGCGACGGGCGAGGGGATCTCGGTGTCGACCTTGTCGGTCGAGACCTCGAGCAGCGGTTCGTCGACGGCGACCTGGTCGCCCTCTTTCTTCAACCAGCGGGTGACGGTGCCCTCGGTGACGCTCTCCCCGAGGCGGGGCATCGTGACGGAGACCGACATGAGGCCTATGACTCCCTGGTTCGCAACGCGGAGTGGACGGAGCTAGCTGTGCACGTGGAGCGGCTTGCCGGCCAGGGCCATGAGGGCCTCGCCGATCGCTTCGGTCTGAGTCGGGTGCGGGTGGATCAACTGAGCAACTTCGCTCGGGAGCGCCTCCCAGTTGTAGATGAGCTGGGCTTCGGCGATCAGTTCGCCCACCCTGGCCCCGACGATATGGATACCCACGACCGGGCCGTCGGCAACCGCGATCACTTTCACAGCGCCCGACGTCTTCAGGATCTGGCTCCGACCGTTACCCGCGAGGTCGTACGTGAAGCTCTTCAGGTTGTCGCCGTACTTCTCCTTGGCCTTGGCCTCGGTGAGCCCGACGGAAGCGACCTCAGGTTCGGAGTAGGTGATCCGCGGAACGCCGTCGTAGTCGATCGGCACGGGGGACAGGCCGCCGAGACGCTCGGCGACCAGGATGCCCTCGGCGAAGCCGACATGGGCAAGTTGCAGTGTCGGGATCAGGTCGCCGACCGCGGAGATAGTCGGCACGTTGGTCTGGCAGTACTCGTCGACAAGAACGAAGCCACGCTCGGTCGCGACGCCATTCTCTTCGTATCCGAGGCCGGCCGAGACTGGCCCACGACCGACGGCCACCAAGAGGTACTCGGCCTCGATGGTCTTGCCTCCCTCAAGAGTCACGACCACGCCGGCATCGGTGGTCTTGACGCCTTCAAAGCGGACACCGAGCTCGTAGTTGATTCCGCGGCGGCGGAACGCGCGCTCAAGCAACTTCGAGCTTGCCTCCTCCTCCAACGGCAGCAGGTGGGGGAGCGCCTCGACGATCGTGACCTCGGAGCCGAAGGACTTCCAGACACTTGCGAACTCGACGCCGATCACGCCGCCACCAAGGACGACGACAGACGCCGGCACCCGGTCGAGCCGCAGCGCGTGCTCGCTGGTGATGATCCGGTCGCCGTCGATGTCAAGGCCAGGCAACGACTTGGGCGCGGCACCGGTTGCCAGCAGGACGTGGCGGCCTTCATACCGCTGCCCGCCGACCTCGACCGCCGTCGGCGAGACCAGCCGACCCTCACCCTCGATGTAGGTGATCTTGTTCGCCTTCACGAGGCCCTGGAGACCCTTGTGGAGGCGGTTAACGACGCCGTCCTTGTAGGCGTGCACGGCCGGAATGTCGATGCCATCGAAAGTCGATTTGACGCCGACCGATGCGCCGTCGCGCGCGCCGTCGGCGATCTCGGCGGCGTGCAGCAACGCCTTGGTCGGGATGCAGCCGCGATGCAGGCAGGTGCCGCCGACCTTGTCCTTTTCGATCAGTGCGACCGAAAGCCCAAGCTCGCTCGCGCGAAAGGCAGCCGCGTAGCCACCACTCCCGCCGCCGAGGATGACCAGGTCAAACGTGCCGTTCTCGTCTGCCACGAGCACTCCTTACGCGAGTGGTTGCGCACCGATCGTGCAGCGCCTGCGGGATCGCCGCGGCGTCCAACATCATTCTCCCACGCCGGTCTAGCGCGCGGGACCGCGCAGGTGTGGGGCCGCTGAGACCGCGCGTCAGAGCCGACCGGCCGCTACGTCGTCCGCGAGTTGCACGAAGGTGCGGACCGCAGCACCGGTGCCCCCCTTCGGGGTGTACCCGTAGGCATCGCCTTGATTAAACGCCGGACCGTGAATGTCGAGGTGCGCCCAGGTGATCGGCTCGCCGTCGCGCTTTCCGACGAACTCAGCTAGGAAGCTCGCCGCGACGAGCATGCCGCCAAACGCCTCACCCATGTTCGCGATGTCAGCGATCGAGGAGTCGAGCGACTTTCGAAGCTCGGGCGGCAGTGGCATGGGCCACATGTGCTCGCCCGCCCGCGTGGCGGCGTCGACAACCGCGGTCCGAAAGTCGTCGTCGTTGGCCATCACCCCCGACATGCGGGTGCCGAGCGCGATGAGCTGCGCGCCGGTCAGCGTCGCGGCGTCGACGATGAGATCGGGCAGCTCTTCACTAGCGCGTGCAAGGGCATCGGCCAGAATGAGCCTGCCCTCCGCATCGGTGTTGAGCACCTCGACGGTCTTCCCGCCGTAGATAGTGATGACGTCGGACGGCCGCTGTGCCGTACCCGACGGCATGTTCTCCGCGAGCGGCGCCCAGCCGGTGACGTTGACCGGCAACTTCAGCCGGGCGATCGCCACCATCGCCATCAAGACCGCGGCCGCGCCGCCCATGTCCGACTTCATCCACTCCATCGGCGCCGCCGGCTTGAGCGAGAGCCCGCCGGAGTCGAACGTGATGCCCTTGCCGACGAGGGCCAGCGTCTTCGTCGCCTTCGGATGCCGGTACGCCAACCGCACCAGTCTCGGCGGATTCACCGAGCCCTGCCCGACGCCGATGATGCCGCCGTAGCCGCCCTTCTTCAGGGCTTTCTCGTCCAGCACCTCGATCGCGAGGCCGGCCCGATTCGCTTCCGCCGCCGCGATTTCGGCGAACTCTCGCGGGTGCAGATCGGACGGCGGTGTGTTGACGAGATCACGCGCCATGCACACCGCGTCGCAGACGATCTTGGCCCGCGCGACCGCTTGCCTGGCTGATCGCGGTATCGGGTCGCCGACGAGAAGCACCACCGATCTGGCCGGGGAGAGGTAACCGTGCAGCGTTGCGTTGCGGTACCGCCGGTAGGAGTACGCGCCGAGCAATGCACCTTCGGCGACGGCCGTGATGGCATCGTCGGTATTGGTGCTATCGGCCGCGGTGCCTAGCGAAATCGCGACCTTGCCTGCGCCAGCGAGCGAACGAAGGGCGACGCCAGCGGCTCGGCGTAGCACCTCGGGCGCGAACTGCTGTCCTCGCCGAATCGGCGGGCCGAGGCCGACGACGACAACCACCGGCGCCGCGGTCGCGCCCAGAGTGGCTATCCGGTGGCACTCGCCGGCCTGACCGGTCGCGCCGAGGCTGACCAGCGTGGCCAACAGTCGCCGGCGCAACGCGACGTTGATGGAACCTGAGCCAGGGACGAGCACGGGTCGCCCGTCCGGGCCCGCAGCGACGCCGACGACAACGGCATCCGCCTTGATCTGGTCGGCGGGTTCGGTAGCAAGCACGATGGCAGTCACGGCCGCCGATCGTATCCCGCCATCGACAACGTGGCGCTGAGTCGCACCACCCTTCCCGTGCGCGTCAGTGCTCAGCGACCGCGGGCTGTGGCCGCGCAGTGTGGTCGCGGGCGCTTTGTTCGACTGC
>ODAK010003254.1_pt1 | contig 16910 bp, 13 predicted proteins | sample 1539591 | NCBI WGS metagenome assembly ODAK01 (sample SAMEA3539303, study PRJEB22396) | soil metagenome | biome: tundra; feature: field; material: soil | place: USA | collected 2010-05 | depth 0.15 m
GTCCGCTTCGGTCGCCGGCGCGGCGCCTGAGAGCGCCCATGCCTGAGAGCGCCCATGCCTGAGAGCGCCCATGCCTGAGAGCGCCCACGCCTGAGAGCGGCTCAGGTGTTGTTTGGCGGTCGGTTAGCGCAGGTGCGCGGCGAGGCCTGCTGGCGGCCGGTTCTGGCTGGCTCGCGGCCGCGAGCGGCTCGGCGGGGCGGCGAGCAGGAGCGACATGGCGACCCGTCCACGCCGGCGCGGCCGAGCACGGGCGGCGCGCGCGGCCGATCCCAGGCGGCGCCGTCGATCTCGGGCGTGACGTCGATCTCAGGTGCGGCGTTCGCTCAACCCCGGTGCGCGGCCAAGCCGGCCTCGGCGTGACGCCCGACTGCGTGCTGTGACGCCGCTGCGAGCGGAAGCTCGAACCAAAAGGTGCTGCCGCTCTCCGGCTCGCTGTCGGCGCCGATCGTTCCGCCCATGCGTTCCGTCAACTCGCGCGCGATGGCGAGCCCAAGGCCCGTGCCGCCATAGTTGCGCGTGGTCGAGACGTCGGCCTGCGTGAAAGGCTCGAACATGTGCTCCAGCGCTGGCGGAGCGACCCCGATGCCCGTGTCGGCGACCTCGACGCGGACCAGGGAGTCGTCCCCGAGACCCGGTCGGCTGGTCACGCTGACGGTGACCGATCCGTCTGCTGTGAACTTGACCGCGTTGGAGACGAGGTTCAACAGGATCTGGTGCAACCGTCTACTGTCTCCCCGCGCGCGCAGCGGCACCTCCTCAGCGAACTGCAGCGCGAGCGCGAGGCCCTTGGCCTGGGCTTCGAAACCGGCTACCGCGCATGCCTGCTCGATCGTTTGGCGCAGGTCGAAGTCGGCGATGTCGAGCGCGAACTGCCCCGCCTCGATCTTCGAGAGGTCGAGGATGTCGTTGATGATCGCCATCATCTGCTCGCCGGAGCGGGAGACCTGCTCGGCGTAGGAGCGCTGCTCGTCGGTCAGCTCGGTGTCGAGCAGCAGTTCGTTCATGCCGATCACGCCGTTCATCGGCGTGCGGATCTCGTGGCTGACGTTGGCCAGGAACGCCGACTTCAGCTTCGACGCCTCGATCGCCTGATCACGCGCGACGGCCAGCTCGGCGAACGCCCGGTTGCGCTCGGTGATGTCGTGGCTGAGCACGATGCGGCAAGCGCGACCATCGAGCACGAGGTTGTCGCTGGTCACCTCGACGTCGATGATCGTGCCGTCCTTGAAACGATGGCGCCACGCGCCTTTTGTGGTGGCGAAGCCTTCACGATGCCGCCCGTTTACGGCAGCCAGGTAGGCCAGGAAGGCCGGCACGTCCTCTGGCGGTCGCAGGTCGGCGGCCGTCATCGTGAGGAACTCTTCGCGCGAGTAGCCGTAGCGGGCGACCGCTGCGTTGCTGACGGCGACGATCCGGAGCGTCTCGTGGTCATACACCCACATCGGCTGCGGGTTGTGCTCAAACAGCAGCCGATGCTGGCGCTCGCTGGCACGCAGCTCCTCGCGGCTGATCGCCAGCGCCTGTTCGGCTTCGGTCTGGCCTGTAATGTCGCGGGCGATTCCCCAGGTGCCGATGATCTCGCCCTGCCCGTCGAGCAGCGGCAGCTTGGTCGACGAGACCCAGGCGTCGGGGCGATCGTGAAAGGTCTCGCGCTCGGCCTTCGCGACCATCGCCTCGCCGGTCGCGATCACGCGCTGCTCATCCTCGAACGCCGCCTCGGCGTGCGGCCTGCTGAAGATGTCGAAGTCGGTCTTGCCGATCACGTCCTCAAGCGTTCGACCCGGCGCCACCGCCGTCAGCCAGCCGCTGCTGACCAACACGAAGCGGCTCTGCAGATCCTTGAAGAACACCCGCTCCTCAGGACTCTCGAGCAGATTGCGCATGCACGCCAGCTCCAACTCCTCGTAGGAGGAGCCGCGCAATGGAGTATCAGATCGAAGATCGCCCAAGACGAAACCCGCGATCGCACGGTCGCACCCTTGGATATCGGCCTTTGTGGCGCCAACGTTGAGCGGATGGCGCAGCTGCCAGACGTCGGATCGACCGCCTTGCGTCAGCGCCCGCTCGGACGTTGCGAATCGGCGTGCTCGAGACGCCGCGCGGCGCCTCGACGAGCCGTTGCTAGCCGAGGCGCCAGTGCTCGTGCGATCGAGCGTCCACGTCGGGGCGGCCAGGATCGGCGCTCTCGTCGATCGGTGCCTCACGACGCTCCGACTGAGTCTCTCTCAGACGGTTTCGCTCCTGCTGCACGACCCAGAGTCGGATCTTGCGCTCGACGTGCTGCTCGTGTCCCCGCATGGCTCTTGTCCCTCCTCGTGCGACCTGAAGAGCATGCTCGCGCGGGCGGGTGGACCACGCCTTCGACGCAGGTCCCAAATCAGCGCCACCGCGACTCGACAGCTGGCCCATAGGAATTCGCGCCGAGATCGGCGCGGTTGGCGCGCGGGGACCGGCGCAGGCGCGCCGCTGATACGCCGGGAGGTGGCGGCGTCGGCACGGCCGCGGCTGCGGCGCGGGCGCGCCGGCGCCCCTCGCACGAGCGCGTCGCGGGAGCTGGCGCATGCGCGACGCCGAACCGGCAATATCTCTGCCTGAGATGGCAAGCGAGACTGACGTCCGCGAGCTCGCGCTGGCCTTGCCAGAGACCACGGAGCTGCCGTGCGACGGTACTCCCGGCTTCTGGGTGGCGGACTGTCTCTTCGCTCAACTGCGCGAGCCAGACGTTCTCATCCTGTGGGTCGGGAGCCTCCCCGAGAAGGACCTCCTGCTCGCCGCCGAGCCCGCGAAGCTGTTCACCCTTCCCGACTACGAGGGTCACCCGAGCGTGCTCGTGCGACTCGCGGCGGTGAACCACGGCGAGCTTGACGCGCTGCTCGAGGACGCCTGGCGCGTTCGCGCCCCCAGGCAGCTCGTCTCCCTGTTCGACCGTGGCGGCGTGCCAACGCCGCCACGCTCTCACCACAGCTGAACGCCGCCGCCGCCGCTACGGGCAGCCGCCGCCGCCCTCGCTCACGGCTGCGAGGTCATTGCGATGACGCTGAACATGGCGCCCTGCGGATCCGCCAACGCGGCGACCCGACCGATCGGTATGTCGAGCGGACCGAAGGCGACGCTGCCACCGATGCCGGTGGCCCTGGCCACGGCTTCGTCGGTGTCGCCCACGGCGAACCACACGTGCCAGTGGTTCGGCAGGCCCTCCATCTGCGGCGCCGTCGCTCCGCCCACCATGTCTTCGCCGACGTAGAGCGTCGTGTAGGTGTCGTCGCCCATCGGCGCGTCCCTCGGGCTGATCCCGACGACCGCCTCGTAGAACGGCAGGGCGCCGGCAAGGTCGTCGCTGGTGAGCTCGTTCCAGGTCAGCGTGTCCGGCTCGTTGACGAGCGTCGCGCCGATGTGGTTGCCGGCCTGCCAGAGGCCGACCGCCGCGCCGCTGGGGTCCGCGACCCAGGCCACTCGGCCCGCATCGACGACGTCGAACGGCTCCATCAGGAAGCGGCCGCCGGCGGGCGTGACCTTTGCGGCGGTGGCATCCACGTCGTCCACGGCGATGTAGGTGTTCCACATCGGCGGCACGTTGCGCTCGACCAGCTCCGCGCCGTGAGCAGTGATCGCGGCGACCCGCTCGCCGTCGAGCTGCGCGATCGCATACACGCCCCCACCGGGGATTGGCACCTCAGCGAAGCTCCAGCCGAACAGCGCGGCGTAGAACGCCTTGGCTGCCTGCAGGTCTGTCGTCTGGAGGTCGACCCAGTTGGGGGTGCCTTCGGTGTAGGAACTGCGCGACGGCATGCGGATCCTTTCGGTGGTCGGACGGGCAGCGAGCCGTGGCCTATCTGGCGTCACCTTACCCCCCCGCTGCAGCGGCGGCGTGACGCGGCCGTTACGCGCGTCGCACGAGTCGGCTTAGATATCGCGGCGATGAACTCGAGCGGGCCAGTGGAACGACCGACCGTGCGTGAGCGCCACCGCGTGGCGATCGTCGGCTGCGGCTTTGGTGGCCTGTTCGCCACCAAAGCACTGAAGAAGACGGACGTGGCGATCACGCTCGTCGAGCGAACCAACCACCACCTCTTCGCGCCTCTGCTCTACCAGGTGGCGACCGGGATTCTGTCCGCCGGTGAGATCGCGCCCGCGGCGCGCGACGTACTGCGTAAGCAGCGCAACGTGACGGTCGAGATGGGCGAGGTGACGCGGATCGATGCGACGGGAAGGCGACTGGCCGTGCGCTGCCCGGACGGAAGCGAGCGCGCGATCGACTACGACAGCCTGATCCTCGCGGGCGGCATGACGACTTCCTATTTCGGCAACGACGGTTTCGCGCGCTGGGCTCCGGCGATGAAGACGGTCGAAGACGCGATGGCGCTACGCGCGCGGATCTTCGGCGCGTTCGAGATGGCCGAGTGGCAGACCGACGCCAAGCAGCGGGAGGCGTGGCTGACCTTCGCGATCGTCGGCGGCGGACCGACGGGTGTCGAGCTCGCCGGGCAGATCGGGGAGCTGGCCCGGCACGCCCTTGCCGGCAACTTCCGCAACTTCGATCCTGCGCAGGCGCGGATCCTGCTGTTCGATGGCGGCGAGCGAATCCTGCCGTCCTTCGGCGAGCGCCTCTCACGTAAGGCGACCGAGGCGCTCGAGCGATTGGGTGTTGAGGTTCATGCGCACACGATGGTCACCGCGCTCGAGGTCGACAGCATCTCGGTGCGCGACGGCGGCGGCGAGGAGCGCACGATCCCGGCGATGACCAGCATCTGGGCGGCGGGCGTGCGCGCCGCGCCGCTGGCGACGCTGATCGCAGCCGCGACCGCAGCGCCGACCGACGCCGTCGGCCGCGTGAAGGTGAACGGTGACTGCTCGATCTCGGGTTACCCGGAGGTCTTCGTCGTCGGCGACATGATGGATCTGGACGGCCTGCCCGGACTGGCGGAGGTGGCGATGCAGTCCGGCGCTCACGCCGCGAAGGTGATTCGGGCGCGGGTCGAGGGTCGCGGCGAGCCGCGACCGCTTCGTTACCGCGACCTCGGCGAGATGGCCGCGGTGTCGCGAACGTCGGCGGTCGCCCGCTTCCGCGGACTCGAGTTCAGCGGCCGTCTGGGCTGGCTGATGTGGCTGCTCGTGCACCTGCTCTTCCTCACCGGCTTCAAGAACCGAGTGACGACCGTCGTGCACTGGGCGATCACGTTCGTGGGCCGGGCTCGCGGCGAACGCGCGATCGCGACGCGTGATGCGGCGGTCGACCGGCGCGAGGAGTCAGCGCGGTTCTAGACTGCTGCACCGAGGTGCGGCAACCACCGCCGTGGAGGAGCATTGCGGCGAACGAAAGGATGACCCGATGAGCGAACCGTTGCGCTGGGGGGTGATCGGCACGGGTGCGATCGCCGCCGCCTGGGTCGAGGACATGGGGATGACCGACTCCGGCCGGGTGGTCGCGGTCGGGTCGCGCAAGCTCGAGACCGCGGAGCGCTTCGCGGACCGCTTCGACGTTGCCAACCGACATGCGAGCTACGAGGAGCTGGTCGGCGATCCGGAGGTCGACGCCGTCTACGTCGCGACGCCGCATCCGCTGCACAACCCGTGCGCGCAGCTCGGCCTGCGTGCCGGCAAGGCGGTGCTCGTCGAGAAGCCCTTCACGCTCAACGCCGCCGAGGCGCAGGAGATCGTGGCCCTCGCGCGGGCCGAGGGTCTGTTCCTGATGGAGGCGATGTGGACGCGCTGGCTGCCGCACATCGTGCAGATTCGGGGGCTGCTCGCCGACGGCGCGCTGGGGCGGATCATGACCGTCACGGCCGACCATGGGCAGTATTTCGCGCCTGACGGCGACTTCCGGCGCTTTGCCCGCGAGCTCCACAGCGGCGCACTGGGGGACCTCGGCATCTACCCGGTGTCGTTTGCCTCGATGGTGCTCGGCACGCCGGAGCGGATCGTCAGCCTGGCCACGCCGGCGCCCGACGGCGGCGATGAGACGACCTCGATGCTGTTCGGCTATGCGAGCGGCGCCCAGGCGCTGCTCACCTGCACGCTGTCGGGCAAGAGCCCGACGCGCGGAGCGATCGTCGGCAGCGACGCGCGCATCGAGATCGACGGAGACTTCTACAGACCTTCGTCGTTCAGTCTGATCTCGCGCACGGGTGAGGAGACCCGCTTCGATGTGCCGCACGAAGGCTGGGGCCTTCGCCATCAGGCCGACGAAGTCGCCCGCTGTCTGCGTGAGGGGCTGCTCGAGAGCCCGGTGATGCCGCTGGACGAGAGCATCTCGATCATGCAGACGATGGACGCCGTGCGCGACGCGGGTGGCGGGTGATCACCCGAGCCTCGGCGTCAGCGGCGGAGCCACGCCGGGAGCGCCGCGCCGCCGTCGATGTCGCGCAGTCGGCTGAGTTCGAGCCGGCCGGCCTGTAGTACAAGCGCCGAGCGTCGGATGCGCGCAACACGCCCGCTCCGTGTCCAGCCGAAACCGCACAGCTCGGGTTTGACGCACGCGGGTGCAGCCGGTTTACTTCCACGCGGTCGCCGGGTTCTCTGGGATGCGAGCGCGGGGAGGGGGCAGGATGCTGGCGCTGGCGCAGGTGATGGACATGGTCCCGGAGCTCGCGCACCGCAAGCGGGAGGTCAGCCGCCTTGCGGGCGGGCTGACGAACTCCAACTACAAGGTGCTCACCCCGGCCGGCTGCTACCACGTGCGCCGCTGGAGCGACGACACGGGCCTGCTGGCCATCGACCGCGATAACGAGTACGAGAACTCCGTTCGAGCCGCCGAGGTCGGCGTCGGTGCGGATGTCCTCGCCTACCTGCCCCAGCACAACGCGATGGTCATGGAGTGGCTCGAGGGCACGACGCTGAGCGCCGCGCAGCTGCGGCGCGGGAGCCTGCTCGGAGAGGTCGCCGCGGCGTGCCGGCGGCTGCACGGCGCCGGGCGCTTTCGCGACGACTTCGACATGTTCGAGATCCAGCGCGGCTATCTCGAGATCGTGTGCAGCCGCGGCTTTCGGCTGCCGGATCGCTACGAGCAGTTCGAGCCGCACGTCGCCGCGATCCGCGATGCCTTCGTCGTTCGCGAGGAGGGCACGGTGCCCTGCAACAACGACTTGCTGGCGGAGAACTTCATGCTCACCCCGTCGGGACTGCGCCTGATCGACTACGAGTACTCGGGCAACAACGACCCGTGCTTCGAGCTCGGCAACATCTGGAGCGAGTCCAGCCTCTCGCTGCCCCAGCTCGAGCAACTGGTCGGCGCCTACTACGGCCGCCACTCGCGCCACAAGGTCGCGCGTGCGCGACTGTGGGGCCTGATGTCCAACTACGGCTGGACGCTGTGGGCGTCGATCCAGGACGGCGTCTCGAAGATCGAATTCGACTTCTGGTCGTGGGGGCTCGAGAAGTACCACCGCGCGGTCGAGGAGTTCGAGAGCCCGATCTTCGAGCAGCTGCTTGACGAGGCGCGCCGCAGCGACTGACGCGCGCCGAGCGCGCCTGGCGTCCGAAGCTCAGCTGGCGTCCGCAACTCGTGCGCGCTCGTAGCTCACGTGTGCCCCGCAGCGCCCGGACCCTCGCCGCGGCGCGGCCAATAGGCCTCGAGATCGGCGAGCCGGCGCGGGGCGCGCGCGAGCCGCCCGACGGTTTCGGGCGTGCGGGCGTCCAGCTGACTCGCCGCGACGATGAACAGCTGCGCCGTCGTCAGCGCGTCGCCGGTCGCCGTGTGCGGCGAGTGCACCGGCAGCCCGCAGGCGCGCGAGAGCTCGCCCAGGCCCATGCGCGCAGGCAGCTCCCCGTCGCGCTCGGCCAACCAGATGCGAGCGAGCAGGGCGGTGTCAAGCAGGGGACCGCGCAGGCGCACGCGCAGACGCCGCAGCGCGGCGCCGAGGAAGGCGCGCTCGACAGGGGCATGGTGGGCGACCAGCACGCGACCGGCCATCGCCGCCAGCAACGGCTCGAGCGCCTCCGCGAGCGCCGGCGCGTCGGCGAGGTCGGCGGGGCGGATGCGGTGCACGCGGATCGCTTCCACGGCGAGCCGCCGCGTTGGTCGCACGAGCCCAGCGGTCAGGCCATCCAGCCGCACGCGCCCGCCGTCGATCGGCAGCGCGGCGAACGAGACGATCTCGCCCTGTTGCGGGTCGAGGCCGCTGAGCTCCAGATCGACGACGCAGTAGCCGGCTTCGCGCCACGGTGTCCGCGCCATCGGCAGGCGCGCCCCGGCGTAGGCGCGCGCCGCCTCGCCGCGAGCGAGCCGTCCCACCCAGGGTCTCACCAGGTGGACGCCTGCAGCTCGGCAGCGACCCGCTTCTGCACCGCGGCGACCGCGCGGAAGGCCTCCTTGAGGTAGCTGCGGGTCAGCGGGCTCAGGCCGGCGGGATCGATGTAGTCGTCGGGCGTGTCGCCGGCGCGCAGCTGTGCGATCTGATGCTCGACCCGCAGGCCGACGATCAGCTCGTGAGCTTCGAGCAGCGTTCGCGCGTCATGGGCGGGCAGCGTGCCGGCCTCGCCGGCGGCGCGCAGGCGCTCGGCGGTCGAGGTGCAGGTGACCCCCGCCGACATCGCCGCCCAGCGTGCAAGATCGACGATCGGGAGCACGCCGCCGTGCTTGAGGTCAAGCTGACCGCGGCGCTCGCCGGTGTGCTCAACCACCAGGCCCCGCAGGAACCCGGTCGGCGGCCGGTGCGAGAGCGCGAAGCGCGCGAGCAGGTGCAACAGCGCCGGGTGGCTGGGCGCGAGACAGAACTCCTCGGCCACCGGCGTTCCGGTGTGAATGCCCCACACCGGCCGGCTGTCGACGAGCACCGAGGTCAGGATCAGCGCCTTCTCCTGGCTGGGGTTCTCAAGCCAGCTGCGCGCTACCCGCCGCCACGACTCCTCCGAGCGCACGAAGAGCACATCCGAGGCGGCCACGCCGTGCTTGTCGGCGTGCAGTCCGCAGGCGGCGAGGCCCTCCACGACGCGCTTGCCGAGCTCATGCAGATGCGGGCGGATCGCCTGTTCGTCGATCTCGCCGTACCACACGATCGCGCTGTCGGCATCGGAGCTCGGCACCGCCTCGCGCCGTGCCTGGCTGCCCAACGCGAGCCACGCGAACGGGGCTTCGGCGTCGCCGAGCTCGGCCACGGTCAACTCCACGAGGCGTCGCGTCAAGGCGTCGAGCACCACCGAGTAGATCGCCGCGATGCTCGTGCCGGCGAGCTTCGTCTCGTGCAGCGCGACGACCATCGGGGACAGCTGACTCGCCGCGTCGGTCACCTCGGCGACGGTCTTCGCGGCGGCGATCATGCGCCGGACGTAGAACGAGTTGCGCGTCTCGACGGCGATCAGGTCGAGGTCGGCGACGACGCCGATCAGCTCACCGCGCGCGGAGATCACGGGGAAATGGCGAAACCCGCGGTCGAGCATCTCGAGCAGGACGCCGCCGCCGAGCCGGTCGGGCGCCACCGTGTAGGCCGGCGCGGTCATGACCGCACTGACCGGCTCCTCCGCCGAGAGGCCCGCCGCGACGACGCGCGAGCGCAGGTCGCGGTCAGTCACGATCCCGAGCGAGTCGCCGAGCGTCACGACGACAGCTGTCGCCCCGGCCGCGTTCATCAGCCCGGCGGCCTCTCGGATCGTCGTGCCCGACTCGACGATGACCGGCGCCCCGCGGATCAGCGAACCGACCGGAAGATGTGCCGGATCGCGCCCGCCGCCGGCGCTCGGCAGCGTGCTTGGCGCCGGCGCATCGCCCAACGCGTCGCCGCGCGAGGTCAGCAGCGAGCGGGCGACGAAGCCGACGCTCTCCGGTCGCGCGAGCACGCGCAGCGCAACGTCGGGGCCGATCCGGTAACAGAGCGTGTCCTCGTGGGCGCGCGCGGTGAAGCCGGCGGGGAGGCCGGAGAGCATCGAGCCGTGGCCGAACAGCTCGCCGACGCCGAGCAGGTCGAGCACCGCGTCGTGGTGGACGATCGCGACGGCGCCGCTGCGCACCACCCGCACGTGCGCAACCGGCTCGGCTCCCTCGGCGAAGATCGTCGTGCCGGCGAGGTGGAACTCGATCTCCGCGGTGCCGGCGACGAGCTCGACGTCCGCCGCCGAGAGCGCGTCGAACGGCGCGTGGGCGCGAAGGAAATCGGCTACGTCGGACAGCGCTACGCGAACACCACCGTCGCATTGCGGTTGACGATCACGCGATCCTCGAGATGCCAGCGCACCGCGCGGGCGAGCACGACGCGCTCGATGTCGCGGCCGATCTGGGACAGGCGCTCGGCGCTGTCGCGGTGGTTCACGCGCGCAATGTCCTGCTCGATGATCGGGCCGGCGTCGAGCTCCTCGGTGACGTAGTGCGCGGTCGCACCGATCAGCTTGACACCACGTTCGCGCGCCTGCACGTAGGGGTCGGCGCCGGCGAAGGCCGGCAGGAACGAATGGTGGATGTTGATGATCGGCAGGCCGAGACGGGCGAGGAAATCGCCGCTGAGGACCTGCATGTAGCGCGCGAGCACGACGAGGTCGCAGGCGCCCGAGAGCAGCTCGAGCAGCGCGGCCTCGGCGGCGGGCTTGGTCTGGGCGCTGACCGGCTGATGCACGAAGCGCACGCCGAAGGCGTCCACCTCGGAGCGCATCTCGTCATGGTTCGAGACGACCAGCGGGATCTCGCATTCCAGCTCGCCGCGCCGCCAGCGCCACAGCAGGTCCATCAGGCAGTGGTCGGTCCTCGAGCTCATCACGACGACGCGCTTTCGCTCGGCGGCGTAGGCGAGCCGCCAGACCATGCCGAAGCGCTCGGCGACCGGCGTGAAGGAGACCTCGAAGCGCCGGCGTGCGTCGGCGCCCGCGTCGGCGCCGCTGAACTCGACGCGCATGAAGAAGCTGCCGCCCTCCGGGTCGGTCGAGTACTGGTCGGACTGGATGATGTTGCCGCCGTGATCGGCGATCGCCGCGGAGACCGCGGCGACGATTCGCGGTCGATCGGGGCACGAGATCACCAGTCGCGCGAGACTCAACGGAAGTCGATTGTATGCAGCCGCTCGGCGTGCCGAACGGGCCTCGCTCTGCGCGCACCTCGCTCCGCGCGCACCTCGCACTCCGCGCGCACCTCGCACTCCGCACGCGCGCGCACCTCGCACTCCGCGCCCGCGCGCACCTCGCGCTCGAATGCGCCAGCGCCGCGCGCTCCTCGCGCTCGAGTGCGCCGGCGCCCGCGCGGCGGCCGCGCTGATTCTCAGCCGCCCGGGTGCAGGTACTCGTAGTAGGTCACCGGCAGGGTGTAGGCCGCGTAGCCGGTGACGTTCGCGCGCGAGACGTTCTGCACGGGGACCGCCGCGATGTTGACGGTCGGCACCGCCGCGTCGATGCTCGCCGCCGCCTGCGTGATCAGCGCCTGCGTGGGCGCGCCGCCGGCGCTGGCGCCGAGCTGATCGAGCAGCGCCTGCAGCGATCCGTTGGCGTAGTGCTGCTCGGCGCCGCGGCTGACCGCATCGAGCGCCGCGTTGGCGTCCTGCTCGAGCAGGAGGCCCGCGCCGCCGAGCAGCGGCGTGTCGGTGTCGATGCTCGACTCGACACCTGGGTTCTGCTCGAGCGCCAGCAGCTGATCGGTGTCGTTGACGTAGATGATGTGCAGCACCACGCCGATCTGGAGCATGTTCGCGGACAGGAAGGCGAGCACCGTGCTGGCGCTGCCGCCGAGCTCGTCGTCGTTGGTGTAGACGTCCATCGTGATCCCCGCGGGGTAGCCGGCGGCGCGCAGCAGGCTGCGTGCCGCCTCCGGGTCGAAGGTCGTTGGCTGCGGCTCGCCGAAGGCCGCCGGGATCGTCAGGACCGTGGGCTGGTCGTAGCCGGCGTCGAGTGCGTTCGCCGCCAGCTCGGCCCGGTTGACTCCGAGGTTCAGCGCCTGACGCACCAGCGGGTTGGCGAGCGGTCCGCTCGCGACGTCCAGATGCCAGGCGACGACCTGGGGGCCGGTCTGCAGGATCGTCGCGCTGACGCCGTCGGAGCCGGCGCTGTTGACGGCGGTCTGGTAGTCGCCCCACGTCAGGCCGCTGGTGTGCGTGGCGGTCCCGGAGAGCACCGCGGAGAGGCGCGCGTCGGGGCTTCCGATCTGGCGGATCAGCACGCGCGTGTAGTACGGCGTTTGCCAGAAGCCCGGGTTGGCCGTCAGGATGAGCTCGCGGCGAGGCAGGAACCACGACACCCAGTAGGGGCCGAAGCTCGCAGAGTGCGTGCTGCCCCAGAGTTGTGCCCACGGATCGGCGCTGTTCGCATGCGAGCGGTAGAGCGCGCTGTCATAGATCGCCACGTCGTAGGAGGCGAGCACCGACAGCGTGAAGGGGCTCGGCGCCGTGACGTTGATGCGCACCCGGTGGCTGTCGATGATCGTGACCGGGTCCGTCGTGTCGATATGGGCGAGCGCGAACAGGAAGGGTGCCACCGGCGAGCGCGCGATCGCCCGATCGAGGCTCCACCTGACGTCGGCCGCCGTGAACGGATCGCCTGAGACGCCGCGCACGCCGCGGCGCAGCTCGAAGGTGTAGCTGCCGTTGGCCGAACGCTGCCACGCGGTCGCGAGGTAGGGAACCACGGCGTCATCGGGCGGGAGCTGCGCGCTGGGCCCGGGAGTCGCCGCGGCGGGACGCACCAGCTCGCTGGACCAGCTCGGCAGGATCGCCGTCGAGGCCGGGTCCGGCGTGCCGGTCTCGTCGAGGTTGATCGGCAACGTGGCGACCAGGTCGATGAACGTGTGCGCCTGCGCGGCCGCGCTCGTGCCGGCGGTGTTGGCGCTCGTGCCGCCGCAGGCCGCGAGCCCGGCTGCGCTCAGCGCTGCCAGCGCGGCGACGCGCATCGCTGCCCCGGTCACGGCGCCAGTCTATCTGCGCGGACCGCGTCGACGGCCGTGGCGGGCGCCCGCGCGCGGCGCACTGCGTGCGCGTCGCTCACCGAGTCAGCCGGTCATAGTAGGTGGCCGCCGCGGCGTAGGCTGCGTATCCGCCGATCTGTGCGCGCGTGACCTCCTGCGCCGGGATCTCGACCAGCCCGATCGCCGGGTAGCTCGCCGCGACGATGTGCAGTGCGCGCTGCAGCGCCGCGCGCGACGCGGCCGCGGACCGCGAGCTGGTGAGCGGGCCGGCGAGCCGGTCGAGCGCGGGCGAGTCGTAGGCCTCGAGGTTGGCGGGCGAGTCGCGCAGGTAGTCCTCGACGATCGCGAAGGACGCCGAGGCGATCGGCGTGGCGACGCTCTCGAGCACGGCCCCGGCGCCGCCGTCGCGCTCGAGCGCTGCGAGATCCGCCGACGTCGCCACGTGCCGGGCCGTGACGCTCACGCCGATCGCGCGCAGCTGGCGGGTGATTGCCGCAAGCTCCGGCGAGATCTCGGGGCCGTCGTCGTCGCTTGCCGCCAGCACGAACGAGAAGCCGCGCGGATATCCCGCGCGGGCGAGCAGTGCTCGGGCCAGCGCGACATCATGGCCGTAGGTCGGCTCGCGCACCCCCGGCAGCGATGGGAACGTGCTCGGCTCGGGCTGGAGCGCCGGCTTGGCCGCTCCGGCGAAGGCGGCGCGCGCGAGCGCGCGGCGGTCGATCGTCAGCGACAGCGCGCGTCGAACGAGCACGCTCGCGAAGGGCCGGAAGCGCTCATCGGGCACGAGTGTGCTGACGGCGCTCGACGCCAGCGTGACCGCGCGCAGAGCGCTCGTTCGCGCGGCGGTCTCGAAATCGGGCCAGTCGAGCTGGCTGGTGTGCGAGGCGGCGGCCGCCGCCACCTCGCCGAGGCGCAGCGAGCTGGAGGGCACGGCCTCGATCGCCAGGTGGGTGAACGCCAGCGGCCACCAGAAATGCGGGTTCGCGCGCGCCAGCAGCCGCTCGGCCGGCACGAAGCGGGTCAGCTCGTAGGCGCCGTAGAAGGCCAGGTGATCGCTCAGCCAGCTGTGCGCGCTCGGATCGCCGGCGCTCTCGTGTGCGCGCACGGCGCGGCTGTCGAGCACCGCGAAGCGGAAGCCTCCGAGCACCGCGAGCGCGAGCGGTCCGGCGCCCGTCACGTTCAGCCGCACGCGCCTCGGTCCGAGCACCGTGATCGGGTCGGCGAGCTCGATCTTCGCGCGCCCGGCGAGGAAGCGGGCCGTGGCCGAGTGCGCCAGCTCGCGCTCGAAGCTGAAGCTGACGTCGGCGCCGCTCAGCGTGTCGCCGTAGGCGCTGCGCACGTCGGAACGCAGCTCGAAGACATAGTCGCCGCCCGCTAGCTCCCGCCACGAGCTCGCGAGAAAGCCGGTCACCGCATCGACCGGCGCGAGCGTCGCCGCCGCCGGTGGCGCTCCGACGGGACGCACCAGCGTCCCTGCGAGCGAGCTCTCGACGCGCTCGAACGCGGCGCCCTGCTCGTCGGCCGGATCGAGGCTCCGCGGCAGCGCGCCGAGAAGGTCGATGAACACCGCGGCGGCCGACGACGGCGCCGCGCTCGGCGAGCCGCCGCCGCAACCCGTCGCCACGGCGGCCGCGATCAGCGCGACGGCGACGCCGCGCACCCACGGCGCGCGCGACGCTCTGGCGGCAGTGGACACGCTCATCCGCTGAATCCTCCCGCGCGCCGCACGCGAGCGCGCGGGACCGACTGCGCGCCGTCGTAGGATGCTGTTCCGATCGGGGCATGCCCCGATCGGCGGAACGGCGCATGCGCCGTTCCGCGGGAGGGCGCATGCGCCCTCCCGGAAAGCCAGCCAAGGAGAACGCAGTTGGGCACCAACATCGATCCCCAGATCGACCCCGATCGCTTCCGCCAGGTCCTCGGGCATCTCCCCACCGGCGTCACGGTCGTCACGGCGCACCATTCGAGCGGGCCGGTCGCGATGTCCGCCAACTCGGTCACCTCGGTGTCGCTGCAGCCGCCGCTGATCCTGTTCTGCCCGGCCAAGAGCTCGACGAGCTGGCCCAAGATCCGCGAGAGCGGCCGCTTCTGCGTCAACGTCTTCGGCGCACACCACGAGGAGGCCTCGCAGCGCTTCGCCGCGCAGGGGGTCGATCGCTTCGCCGGCGTCGCCTGGCACTCGCGCCCGACCGGGCCGGCGCTCGATGACGCCGTCGCCTGGATCGAGTGCACGATCGAGGCCGAGCACGAGGCGGGCGACCATCTGATCGTGGTCGGCGCCGTCGAGCGGCTCGACATGCGCGAGGGCGAGGCTCCGCTGGTGTTCTTCCGCGGACGCTACGGCTCGTTCTCGGCGAACGACTGAGCTGCGCGCCGGCCGCCTGCGCGCGGTTCCAGCGCGATCGGCCGCGCGATTGGCGATGTCTATGCTTCGCGGACGCCCGCACGATGCGCGGCGGCAACGTCTCGGAATCGGAGCGCCGGCATTTCCACCACCGTGGTCGCGATCAGCAGGCTCCCAGTCGCATGAGTCCCGTGGACGCGCTCACGCGCCGGAGGGTCACGTTCTCGCGCAACCTGACGCTGTCGCTCTCGCGCACCTGCGTTTCGCACTGCAAGTACTGCGCGTTCGCGACCCACCAGCCGCACCTGCACGATCCGGACGAGGTCCGCCGGCTGCTCGATCACGCTGCGCGTCGCAACGTCAAGGAGCTGCTGGTCCTCACCGGCGATGACCCGGCCCACCACCCCGGGCTGCGTGAGCGGCTGCGCGAGCTCGGCTTCGTCGACTTCGTCGACTACGTCGTCTGGACCGCTCGCCAAGCGCTCGAGCGTGGGCTGCTACCGCACACCAACCTTGGCGCGCTCTCGCGCGAGGATCTGGCGCGGCTGCGCGAGGTGACCGCCTCGCAGGGCCTGATGCTCGAGTCAACGCGCTCCGACCTGGTCGCCCACCAGGGCTCCCCGAGCAAGGACCCGGCGCTGCGCCTGGAGACGATCCGCGCCGCCGGCGAGCTGCGAATCCCGTTCACCAGCGGCATCCTCGTCGGCATCGGCGAGCGGCCCGAGGATCGGATCGCGGCGCTCGAGGCGCTGGCGCAGTGCCACCGCGAGTACGGCCACATCCAGGAGCTGATCCTGCAGAACTTCGTCCCCCACCGCCGCTACTACGGCGAGGAGCCCGCCGAGGTCGCGACCGCCGCGGCCGAGGATTACTGGCGCACCGGGCTTGGACACCACCCGAGCCTGCCGTTGCCCGACTGGGCCTGCGAGGTCACGATCGACGATCTGCGCGAGCTCGTCGCCTACGCGCGCGAGCTGCTGCCGGACGTCGGCATCCAGGTGCCGCCGAACCTCTCGGACTCCTGGCCGGATCTTCTCGCCGCCGGCGCGAGCGATCTCGGCGGCCTCTCGGCCAACGGCGACCACATCTCGCCCGAGCACCCGTTCCCCTCGCCGCTCCAGGTCCGCCGGCGACTCGCCCAGGACGGGCTGGCGCTGACCGAGCGCCTGTGCGTCTACGGCCGCTACATCGATCCGCAGTGGCTCTCGCAGAGCGTGCTCGACGTGATCACCTCGCGCTACTGGTCGTTCATCCCGCGGCGCGGATCGGGGCGCCGCAGCGACCGCGTGATCCGCCGCGATCTCGCGGCGGCGGCGATCTCGAAGGGGCGCGACGGCGTCGCGCTCGACGAGCAGGAGCTGACCGCGCTGTTCGCCGAGACGCGTCCCGAGGCGATCGAGGAGATTCGCGCCGCGGCCGACGAGCTGCGAGCCGAGCTGGTCGGCGAGACCGTGACCTTCGTCGTCTGCCGCAACATCAACGTCTCGAACATCTGCATCGTCGGCTGCGCGTTCTGCGGCTTCGGACAGGGAAAGCGCTCCCCCGACGCCTACCAGTACGACCGTGCGGCGCTCGAGCAGAAGGTCCGCGAGGCCGTCGAGTTCGGCGCGAGCGAGATCTGCATGCAGTCCGGGATCCACCCCGACTGGACGCTCGAGGACTACGAGCTGTGGCTTGCGATCATCAAGCAGGCGGCGCCGCAGCTGCACCTGCACGCCTACTCGCCGATGGAGATCGCCCACATGTGCGACATCTCGG
>ODAK010003255.1_pt1 | contig 16906 bp, 14 predicted proteins | sample 1539591 | NCBI WGS metagenome assembly ODAK01 (sample SAMEA3539303, study PRJEB22396) | soil metagenome | biome: tundra; feature: field; material: soil | place: USA | collected 2010-05 | depth 0.15 m
TACTCCATGAATTGAACGTCGAACGCAGCGACTCATGGACAGGGGATTCGGGCAAGGCTTCACGAGTCAAGATCAAGGGCCCCTGGTATAACATCCTCTGCACCGCATATGGCCGGTTGGGCCAAATGACCGAGGCAAGGATTCACGGCACACGCTGCCTGGAACTGAAGGACGCGGCGGTCACCCTGGGCCCGGTGCGAAACCTGGCGGACGTGCCGGTGCCCCCGTTCGATCCATCGCGCCCGGAACGGAACATCATCAGCTTTTCATTGTTCGGCGACAACGAGCGCTACATGCGACCGCGATCCTGAACGCGCGCGCCGCCCGGTTCATCTAATTTGGCTGGACCTGCACTTTCTTCATCGATGACAGCGTTCCCGCGCAGGTCGTACAGGCTCTGGGCTCGGAGGGCGCCCGACTGCTCAAAGTCAACGGGCTGCCGGTCGATCCGTTCGGCACATTCTGGCGGTTCCTGATCGCGGACGATCAGGAGGTGGATCGATATATCGTGCGCGACGCCGACTCGGTGGTGAACATCCGAGAATTTGGCGCGGTTCAGGAATGGCTCGCCTCCGGCCGCCACTTCCACGTGATGCGGGACAATTACGATCACGGCGAGCTCATCCTCGCGGGGATGTGGGGCGGTGTGCGCGCGGCACTTCCCCCGATCGTTCCGTGGGTGAGACAATACCTCGCTTCATGCACCGATCTGTTGGGTCGCACCGCCGATCAGGAGTTCTTACGCGATCAGGTCTGGCCGACAATCCGGACGAGCGTGCTGACCCATGACAGCCAGTTCGCGTTCGGCGAGCGGCGCGACTTCCCGGCCGTGGGCCGCCTGCCCGACGGCTGTTATGTAGGCTGCGATGGCAGACTCATGTTGAATCTCAGGCAGGCGCCGGTCGGTGTGGGCTGAAACCACCGGCGCCGGCGACCGACAACCAACCTTTTGGCCTAAGGTGTCTTGGTGTCGGAGGTTTCCGAGGCGAGTTGCGGCGTCTCCGTCTTGGCCGCGGCCGTGTCGGTCGCGGCGGCCTGGTTCCAGGACGTCGGCAACCCGAAACTCATGACTCGCACGGTCACGAACAGGAAGCCGACAATGACGCTGAGGGCCAGGAGACACTCGATGATCGAAAGACCGCGCCGGCCGGTGTGACGTTGCCTGCCTGGAAACAGCGGGGCAGTCATGAATTGGACTCCATTGAATGAGGTTGACCTTATGTGAGTGGGGGTAATGTAGGATTGGTTACGAAATTCTTGCGGATTCAACAACATCTCCGCGCTGGCGAGTGGATTACCAAGATTTGAGAATTCGTTAGACAGACTGACGCTTTCCCCGGGAAAACCGAGGAAAATCACCTGGATCGAATGATACGAAAGCCACCGAGATTGGAAAGGCTCAGGGTATTGTCCGCCACCGAATCTCGAATTCCAGGCCGGGCCGCATCTTTTCATGACAATTTTATATTTAATTATTCATACCCGATTGTAACGAAACGCCAGGCCAAATGACGACCTGGTTGCATCCCGCGGCGCGTTCAACTGCGCCATTTGACCGGGCGCAATGGCGGATGTGCCCTGATCGCCGCTTCATTGACCTCCGCGCCCCAACCGATACCGGTAGGCAGCAGAAGCTCGCCGTTCTCGATCGTCGGCACGACACTCACGAGGTCATTCTTCCAGGGCACGTCCTCGATATCGATCTCCATGACGCGGAAGTTCGGGATCGCGGCACACAGATGCGCGCTCATGAGGGATCCGATATGGCCGTTGAAGTTGTGCGGCGCGACATTCACCTCGTAGGCGTCGCACATCGCGGCGATTTTGTAAGACTCGAGGATGCCGTTCCACGCGACATCAATGATGGCGACGTCGACCGACTGGTTCTCCAGGAACGGGCGAAACTGGCGGCGTCCGTACAGGGATTCCAAAGACGCGACCGGTGTTCGCGAACTGCGCCGGATCGTCGCCAGTGCCTCAGGGTTGTAGCTGTCGATCTCCAGCCATGCGAGATCGAACTCCTCCAGCGCCCGCGCCAGCCTGATATAGCCCTCTGTCTTAAAATTGAAGTTCAGGTCCAGATGCAGGCCGACCCCGGGACCGGCGCCGCGGCGAAAGGCGGACAGCTCGGCGCGCAAGGCGTCGACCAGAGGCTTGTCGATATTGCACTCCGGCCAGCCGGGACCGTTGAAACCGGGCATATGGATCACCGGCGGGTCGACGTCGAACCGCATGATGTTGGTCTTCAGACCCTTGAACCCGCGCGCCGCGACCTCGGCGCCCATGCGTTCCACATCGCCCAGTGAGCGGATCGGATCGCAGCCGGTCCATTCCTTGATCCGGTCGGCGAAGCTGACGCACCAGGTGCCGCAATGCGACCAATACAGCCGCAGCCGGTCGCGGATAGGCCCGCCCAACAGTTCATAGACCGGAATGTTGAGCGATTTGGCTTTGATGTCGACGAGGGCGTTCTCGATCGCCGCGATCGCCTGCTGATTGATTCCATACGGCGATTGCCGCGTCAGGCCGTGCAGGAACGCGGTGATCCGCTCGACGGGGCGCGGATCCATGCCGATCAGCCGCTCACCCAGCCGCTGGAGGACGGTGGAGAGGCCCTCGGCCCCGAAGTTCTCCATGAATTCGGACCAGCCGATCAGACCATCGTCGGTGGTGATCTTCAGGAAGGAGAAATCACGCCATCCGGCGTTGCAGTGCAGATCCTCGATCTTCGCGATGCGCATGGCGTGGCCTCCGGTCTGGTTGCGCCGCTCGTGGGATCGAAGGACGGACATCCGTGTCTCCCGCGGCTTGCTCGAACGTCCCGGCCAGGCAGATCGCCGGCCGAGGCGTTCAGACCGTATTCCGGGACCCGCGCGAGCGCGTCAAGTGAGACCGGCGAGGCATCTGGTTCACATCGTCATGGCCAGCTTCTCACGAGCCTCCCGCACTGTGCCGCGTCAGGTGGCCCGGACGAGCCGGGCCATGACGATAACGGGGAGACGATAACGCGGGGACGTCGCCGTATGACCCCGCCGGCTCAGGCGACCCGGCGCGACTTTGTCCCGGCGCGCAAATCCTTCGGCACGCGGGCATTCACCCTGGCCGCCACCGCATCGAGTTTCGCCCCGGTCAGGACGAGAGGCGCGCAACCGAATGCCTCCCACCGCCGCATGCCGAAATCGGGATACAGCGCGATCACACCGCCCGCGTTGTCGAAGACGCCGCGGTCACCGTTTTCGAGATAGGATTCGACCGGCAGCCCCTCGGCGAGCAACACATCGTGTTCCGCCAGTTCCACGTGATAATAGATGACCGTATCCCACCGCTCCTGGACGATCGTCTTGCCATTGATCAGGTGTTTGATCGGAATCAGCGAACCATCGACGAACACCGCGTGATCGGGAGAGAGCACCAGATCGCGGGTCGGCGCTCGCGGCCCAAAGGCATGGGCGGACACGCGCACCGGCCAGACCTTCGATGGCTCCGAATGGCGGCCGCAGTCCACGTGGCGGTGACCGATCCAAACGACCGGAGAGCTGCCCGCGAACTGCGCATGCACGATATCGCCCGCCACGAGATGTTCCACCGGCACCTCGCCCGCCGCGGTTTTGATCAGCGTGCCAGCGGCGAAACAGGCCGCCTGCACACCCGACACCTTCACCGTCGCTTTGGTGTTGCCGACGTTTTCCGTGACGGCGAAGACCGCGCTGGCATAATTCAACGAAGCCGTGTTGAGCGTGATCGTCTGCACCACGGTCCCGAGAATGTCCTTCAGGTCCAGAATGTTGCCAGCCAACGTCGCCGTCGTGACGTTGGCGACGGTGGACATGACGAGGGTATCGCTGTTGCCGAACCCCGACAGGGTTCCGTTGAACGTGGCCACGTCATCGAGCAGAAGTTCACCGAAATTTGGGTCGAACGCGACATTGGCGGACAGACCCGACGGCAGTTCCAGGATCGTCCGCGTGCCAATGGCGTTGCCGCCGTCGATCAGGAATCCGCCGGTCCCCGAGTAGCCGCCGGTTATTTGCAGGTTGCTGCTGAAGAAGGGCACCGCCGAGTCAACGATAGTTCCGTTGTTGACGATGCTCTCGGCATACCCCCCGGACAGCGCCTGCAACACGAGCGACGCTCCCGCATCGGCCTGCAGCGTGCCGCCACCGCTGACACTCGCCGCCTGCGGCAATGTCAGCGTGCCGCCCTTCGCGTCGATCACTCCCAGGTCGACGATATTCGTCCCCGCGTCGAGGACGCCGGCGCCGGCGACAATGCCCGTGGCACCGATCGTCAGGCCGTTCGTGGGCGCCGCCAGCGTGCCGCCGCCAAGTGTGAGGGTGCCGTTGACAACCAGCGAGGTGGCTGCCTGGAAGTTTCGTCCACCCAACAGGCTCAGCGTGCCGGAGTTGGCAACCGTTATCAGGCTGTTATCGATCGTCGTAACGACGCCTTTGCCTGACGTCATCGCCGACGCCGTGCCGTTCAAAGTGATGGACGCGGCATCGGTGACAAGTGACGCGGTCAGAAACGCGAGAGTGCCGATGCCATCGGATTCCCAGACGCCGCCGGTCAGCGTTCCACCCGTCAAATTCGTCAGCACGACCGAGGATTGGATCGCCAGCGATTCGTTATTCGCGAAGATCGTTCCTTGATTGGTCAACGTCCCCGTATTGATGCTCAATGTCCCACCCGGCACATCGGCGGAGATCGTGCCCAGATTCAACAGAGCGAAGCCGCCGGCGACGGTACCTGTACCGTCGAGCAATCCGCCCGCCGCGATCGTACTGTCGCTGGTGATTGTCAGGGGACTCGCGTTCGTTACGGTAAGCGTTGATCCGGTATTAACGATTATGGTCATTTGAAGCCTTCCTGAAGATCACGAGTAAGTCGCCATCCTGCTCGACATAAGGAGACACGAGTGAGCCGCGGATACAATCTAAAACCACACGTCGTTTTGGATATGTACCGTGTCTTTGGTTTATGAATCGTTAATCGTTCTGGGTTTATTCATAAATGGCCAGACACCAGGCATCTACCCACCGTTCCGGCGCGCGGACTGACTGAGAACATACAATGCCACATTATTTCCATGGCCATTCCATGTTTACCAAATCGCGGCGGCGGCCGCCATGAAACTTCCGTTTATAAATCGTGAATCACGCCGACCACACCGTTCTTATAGAACGATTTACATTTGCCATCTCATGAGGCGGTCGATTAACGAATGATTAAAGATATGAGCGCCGGGAATGTCCAACCTTTCGCGCGGCGAAAGCGCCCAGGCCAGTCCGGCAGGCGCCAAACCATGTGGATTTGACGCCAAGGCCCCTCACAGCCCGTCATCCCCCGGCCCGAACGGAGAATCTGTCGAACCACATCGTGCTGAGCCAGACGGCCGAGCCGGACCATGACGGAGGTGATGCAGCGCCACGCCGTCAGCACCGCGGCAATGCAGCGCGAGAGCCAGCAGAGAAGGCCGGCCTTACCGTCCCCCGCTGACGGGTGCCGCGTCCGCCGGCTGCATCGCCCGCCACCGCGTCACGTTCCGCAGGTGGGCTTCCACGGTCCTGGCGAAGGCGTGGCCGCCCGATCCATCGGCCACGAAATACAGATCGTCGCTGTTCATCGGCCGGCTGACCGCGCGCAGACTGGCGACACCCGGGGAGCAGATTGGCCCAGGAGGCAGGCCCGCGTACTGATAGGTGTTGTACGGGTTGTCCGAGTCCAGATCGGCGCGGTTCAGCTTATGGTCCAGCACGCCGCTGCCGCCGCTGATCTCATACGCCACCGTCGGGTCGGCCTGCAGCTTCATTCCCATCCGCAGCCGGTTGAGATACACGGCGGCGATATGCGGCCGTTCATCGGGCTTAGCCGTTTCCCGTTCGACGATGGTCGCCAGGATCAGCAGGTCGCGCGGTGAGGTCAGCGGCAGGTTGGGCGCCCGCCCGGCCCATGCGGCGGCGAGTTCTTTGTCCATCGCCGCCTGGGCGCGCCTGAGAATCGCTTCACGGGCCATGCCTCGCTCGAAGGCATAGGTTTGCGGCAGGGCGCTGCCCTCGGGTGGCACCGCGATCAGGCCGGTGGCGGGCTCGGACGCCATCAGCAACCCGGCGATTTGTTTGGCGGTCAGGCCTTCGACGATAGTGATCTTGTGCTCGACCGGTTTGGCGGTGCGCAGGATCGCCAGCACGTCGGCGATCGTGGCTTTCGGCGGGAACTCGAATTCGGCGGCGCGGATACTGCCGTCGAAAAACGTGGCCCAGCTCAATGCCTCAAACGTGGTGGCGTTCTGGATCACTCCCGCGGCTTTCAGCGCGTCGGCGGCGGCGGTGGTGCCACCATGCGGGACGACGACGGCCTTCGCCTCCGGCAACGGTCCGGGTTTATCCCATTGCGCGCGCAGCCAAATTCCAGTGCCGACCGCCGCGCCACCGAGGATCGCGAACCACAGCAACGTCCACAGCAGGCCACGCAGCAGCCCACCCCAGAATGAGGGGCCGTCGTCCCAGTCCTTGTCCGGATCAGGCGGCGGAGCGGAAGATGACGGAGGCGTTGGTGCCGCCAAAACCAAAACTATTCGAAAGGGCCATGCGGATCCGCCGCTCCTGCGCCTGTTTCGCGATCCGGTCGATCACACTGTCCCGACTGGGCTCGTCGAGATTGAGCGTTGGCGGCGCCACGTTATCGCGAATGGCCAGGATGGAAAAGATCGCCTCGATCGCCCCAGCGGCGCCCAGAAGGTGGCCGGTCGCGGATTTGGTCGACGACATCGCGAGGCCTTTGGCGGCGTCGCCGAACAGCCGCTCCACCGCCTCCAACTCCAGGTCGTCGCCGAGCGGCGTGGACGTGCCATGGGCATTGACGTACTGGATGTCCTCGGGCCGCACGCCGCCGTTCTTCATCGCCGCCTTCATGGAGCGATAGGCGCCGTCATGACCCTCGGAGGGCGCGGTGATGTGATAGGCGTCGCCGGACATGCCATAGCCGCCGATTTCCGCGTAAATCTTCGCACCGCGCCGCAGCGCGTGCTCATATTCTTCCAGCACGACGACGCCGGAGCCCTCGCCCATCACGAACCCGTCGCGATCCTTGTCCCACGGCCGCGACGCCGCCGCGGGGCGGTCATTGAACCCGGTGGACAGCGCGCGGGACGCACAGAACCCGGCGATCCCGAGCTCGCAGACCGTGGCCTCGGCCCCGCCGGCGACCATCACGTCCGCGTCGCCCCACATGATCAGACGGGAGGCATCGCCGATGGCATGCACGCCGGAGGCACAAGCGGTCACCACCGCGTGGTTCGGCCCCTTGAATCCGTATTTGATCGACAGATGGCCCGAAGCAAGGTTGATCAGCGCCGAGGGAATGAAGAATGGCGACAGCCGCCTCGCCTTGCCCTGGTGCACCAGCAGCGAGGCCTCATAGATTGTTTCCAGCCCGCCGATCCCGGAGCCGATCATGACACCGGTCGCACAATGATCTTCCTCGGTTTGTGGGACCCACCCGGAGTCCTCGACCGCCTGGGTGCCCGCGACCATGGCCATATGGACGAAACGGTCCATCTTCTTCTGGTCTTTGATCGGGATCCACTCGCCAATGTCGAGTTTGCCGTCGGATTTGGTGCCCCGTGGGACCTGACCCGCCACTTTGCACGGCAGATCCTTGGTGTCGAAGGCCTGGATCGCGGTGATACCGGACTCGGCGTTGATCAGGCGGCGCCAGACGTTCTCGACGCCAAGCCCCAGTGGGCAGACGATACCCATGCCGGTCACGACCACACGGCGCATGGTTGCTTCCTTCTCCCGCGTGCCGGTTATTGGCTTATTTATTCTGCTTTTCGATGTAGTCGATCGCGTCCTTGACGGTGGCGATCTTCTCCGCCGCGTCTTCGGGGATTTCAACGCTGAAGGCTTCCTCGAAAGCCATCACCAGCTCGACGGTGTCGAGGCTGTCGGCGCCCAGATCGTCGATGAACGAGGCTTCCGGCGTGACCTTGGCCTCGTCGACACCCAGGTGCTCCACCACGATCTGTTTGATCTTATCGGCGACATCGCTCATCGGAATGTACTCTCCCTGCTTTGGGGCTGTCGGTGGTCGTTTTGGGTGTACGCGCGACCCGCCCCGGCCGGTCGAGTCGCGCACTCGTGCGTGCGCTTAGCATGGTTCGAAGCGGGGGCAAATTCCAAGATCGCGGCAACTCCCACATGGGGCCGCCAAAGGGGGCCACAAGAGCGGTCTCACAACATCGCCATCCCGCCGTTGACGTGCAGCGTGGCGCCGGTGACCCAGGCGGCGGCATCGGACGCGAGATAAATCACCGCGCCGGCGATGTCATCGGGCTGGCCAATACGGCCCAGGGGAATTTGCTCGGCGATTTTGGCTTTCTGGGCGTCGTTCAGGGCATCGGTCATGGCGGTCTCGACGAAGCCGGGGGCGACCACGTTAATGGTGATGCCGCGCGACGCGACCTCCTGAGCCAGCGACTTGCTCATGCCGATCAGACCGGCCTTGGCGGCGGCGTAGTTGGCCTGGCCGGCGTTGCCGGTCGCGCCGACAATGGACGAGATATTGATGATGCGCCCTGCCCGCCGCCGCAACATGCCGCGCAGGGCCGCCCGCGCCAGGCGAAATGGCGCGCTGAGGTCGATGTCCAGCACCGCCTGCCAGTCCAGGTCGGACATCCGCAGCGCCAGCATGTCGCGCGTCATGCCCGCGTTGTTGACCAGGATGTGCAACGGACCCGCGGCCTTTTCGGCCGCCTCGACCAATGCGTTTGGTTCCGACGCGTCACGCAGGTCCGCCGGACAGACGAACGCACCCTCACCGAGGTCAGCGGCCAGTTCTTCCAGCCTCTCCCGCCGTGTTCCGCTCAGCACGACCTTCGCACCCTGGGCGTGCAACGCGCGCGCGATCGCGGCACCGATGCCACCGGAAGCGCCGGTCACCAACGCCGGTTTGCCATCGAGGCGGAACATCGTGCTGCCTCCGGTCATAGGGTTTTCAGCAGAGCCTCGATCTCGGCCGGGGTGGACGCGGCGGCGCTGGTGCAATCCGGGCTGATGCGCTTCACCAGGCCGGAGAGCACCTTGCCCGCGCCAAGTTCGATGAAACTGGTGGCGCCGAGTTCGACCATGGCACCGATGCATTCCCGCCAGCGAACCGTGGCGGTGACCTGGCGGACCAGCAGTTCGGCGATCCGCGCCGGGTCGGTTTCCTTGGCCGCCGAGACGTTGGCGACGATCGGCATGAACGGGGTTTTGGGGGGCGTTTGCTCGAACGCCTCGGCCATCGCGTCGGCGGCGGGGGCCATGAGGGCGCAATGGAACGGGGCGGAGACCGGCAGCAGCATGGCGCGGCGAATGCCCTTGGTTTTGGCGATCTCGATGGCGCGTTCAATCGCCGGGCGGGCACCGGAGATCACGATCTGGCCGCCGCCATTGTCGTTGGCGGGCTCGACGACTTCCTTCTGTCCCTCCGGATTGAGAGTGGCTTCGGCGCAAATTTCCTCGACCTGGGCCATTTCGGCGCCAAGCAGCGCGGCCATCGCGCCTGCTCCGGCGGGGACCGCCTTTTGCATCGACTGGCCACGCTGTTTCAGCAGCCGCGCGGCGTCGGCGACCGTGAACGCGCCAACCGCGCACAAGGCGCTGTATTCGCCCAGGGAATGACCGGCGGCGACGATCGCGCGGGATTTGATGTCGATCTTGCCCTCGGTTTCCAGCACACGCAGCACCGCGATCGAATGCGCCATCAGCGCCGGCTGGGTGTTCTCCGTGAGGATCAGTTCTTCCCCGGGGCCTTCGAACATCAGCTTGGACAGATTTTGTTTCAGGGTTTCGTCGACCTCCTGGAACACTTCGCGAGCGGCGGCGAAGGCGGCGGCGAGGTCGCGGCCCATGCCGACCGCCTGGCTACCCTGGCCCGGGAAGATGAAGGCGTGCACTGGCATGGAAACTGGGCTCCGAACTGAGGGATCGCGGCGAATGGGCCGGTTTGACGCAGTGGGGCGGCGGCGTAGCGGGGGGGTTCCGGCGTGTCAAGGAAGGGGCGGTCAACGCCCGGACCCCAGGTTCGGTTTGAGACCGTTCCGTTCCGACGGCAATGGGGTTCGGATGTTTTGGGCTGGCTGAAAGCGTGATGCCGGGGCTCGACTTGTCGTCATGCTCGGACCCGACTTATTGTCATCCTCAGGCTCACTTATCGTCATCCTCAGGCTTGACCCGAGGATCTCGGTCAGCGCGCACCTCGCCGGTTCGGAGATGATTTTTCGTCGCCGGGTGCCGCGACAGATGCCCGGGCCGGGCCCCACGGGCGCGAACATGACGATGCGGTTCGGCCGCGTCACTGTCTCGGCATCCCGCGGTCGGACGCTACAATTCGCGAACATCCCGGCGCGGTGACATTCGTTCGTGGCACAGCAAGCAAGTAAGTCGTTCGTAGCACCGCGAGAAAGTAAGTGCTTCAACACAGAAAAGCAGGGACGGCAGTGATTTCACAGAGAAGAATGTGACGGTGTTTCGCGCGGACGTTCGATCCGGCGCGGCGCGAAGCGCTCCCAATGCCGTCTCTGTGAAATCACTGCTGTCCCTGCGTTTCTGTGTTGGAGTCTTACTTTCTTGATCGCACCATGATCCGGCCCGACGTCAACGGTCATCGCCCAACAACAGGCGCGCGACAGCAAAGGGGGCGGCGTGAAAACTGGCCGGCTCCTTGACGAGTCGTGCTGAATAATCGGCCGCCAGCGTCAGACCTCTCGATTCCAACTTAATACCGGCGCGATTAAGCATCGACCCATGGCGGCGTGCCTTCTTCGTAAGCCCCGGGGTTTGTTCCGGGGACCGATTGCCGCACAGTAGCGCGACAGATACTCGGGCCAGACTCGGCGACGACGTGAGCGGCGGGCGTCAGTATCTAAGAGCGCTCGTTTTAAGATCTCTAAATCTTGTCGCGGACGGCCAGGTGGAAGACCTGGCCGTCGAACGGCATCCAGGCGACGGAGAGCAATTCTCGCCGCCCGTGAGGCCTGACCCTGTCCGACCCCGAAAACGCGCGACTTACGCACTGCGGGGAACCTCAGATTTTAGCGTCTTCGCCAAAAGCCAGCGCCAATCAATACGACACCGAGCAGCAAAGCGCCGTCGCTCACAAACGGCGGAATCTCATATGACCGCTGTTGCGTGGCCTGAAGCTTCAGGTCGCCCACACGAGCCACGTCCTCGGTATGTTGCGTCGTGAAGACGGGAACCGCGACGGCGAGCGAGCCCGCCAGAACCAATATCGCACCGAAAATCGTTATCGAGGAGCGACCCATGCGAGACTCCATCGGGAATGCGTGTTTGGGAAGGAACACGTGATCGGCGGCACGATCAACTGCGCGCCACCGATCATGCGGTTCAAATTCAGCGAACTTCGGAGATCAGTAGTGGACGTATCCCACTCCGCCAACCAGCCATAAAATCAGCAGGATGATCAGCACCGTGCCGAGTACCCCGCCGAGTCCGGCGCCGCCATAGCGGCTATAACCATAGTATCCGCCACCGCCGCCAAACAGCAGCAACAGCACCACAATCAGCAAAATCAGGCCCATGACCAACCTTTCAAACAAATGTTGCGCGCGCCGATGGAGCCGGCGCCCGCGGTTATTCTTTCAATGCGTCCCGGATGGCATCGGTCATGCCGCCAATGGCGTTCTGGACCTTGCCTTCGGCTTTGTCCGCCTTGCCTTCGGCCGCTAATTTGGCATCGCCGACTGCCTTGCCGATCGCTTGCTTCGCCGCGCCTTTGGCCTGTTTCATGGCGCGGGCGAACCGCGGTGGATCACCCGCTTCCAAAGCCGCCGCCTCGGAGCTCGTGCGGAAGGTGGCGAGCGCCCTGACTGAGGGGCCCTGAACGGTTGGGATCTCCGGCACTGGCGCGGCGTCCGCCGGCTCCGTCCGGGCCCGGACGGCCGGCGTTTCAGCCTCGGCCGGACCGTCGTTCCGCCTGGACGACAGACTTCGCGCCGCCGCCGTGTGGGCCTGTTCAACGGCCCGCGTCGCAGCGGCGGGTTCGGCCGGCCGCCCCTCCCCCGTATCACGAAGACCCTCGGACGGCCGCATCCGGTAACGCTCAAGCAGGCCGAGACTTCCGGTGAACGACTTGTTCAGCGCGACGAGGTTGCTTCGCGCGCCGCGCCGCATGGTGGCGACCTCCCCGCGCAGGATGTCGCGCACACGGTCGGTCATCGCCTCGTGGAACATAACGCTACGGCCGGCGAGGATGGCCTCGATCGCGTCGCGCGACGAACAGCCCAGGATCATGTTGACGACGGCCTGGAAGCGGGTGAATTGCCGCTGTTTGGACTCGCCGTCGCGCTCGGAGATGGCCTTGGCCATGTTGCCGATCAGGAAGGTCGGGAACTCTTTGAAGCCGAATGCCGGTTGCGTGTCCATGACGGTGCCGCCTCGCGTGGGATAGTTAGCGGCTCGTTAGTATGACTGACAAAGAGGCGCGTCAAGGAATTCTGGCTGATGGGATAGATCCGGGGCTGGCGTGGGACGGCCGCATCGCACTGAACGTCGATCCGTAAGCCGGCCGTTCAGCCGCCCGCTTTCATGCGATCACGTTGGCGACTTCACCTTCTTGCTCGCCCGCGGCCGCGCCGGTTCACATGCCGGGACCGGTGGCCTGGCGACCGGACGGGAGGATACGGCCGCCGGCCGCGTAGCTGGCTTGAGCCTGGATTTTGGTTTGGCGACAGCCTTGTCAGGCGTGACGGTCACGCGTTTGTCCGGTTTCACCGGCGCTGCCTCGGCCGGCTTCCGCACCGCCAGCCGCCGTTTGGGCCGGGACGTCGGATTGGCCTGGACCGCGGCGGGCGCATCGTCACCGGGATCCTCCGCGCCGCCCAGATCCAGACCGAACAACGCCGCCATGTCGTCCGTTTCCAGCACCTTTCCGGCGGCCGGACCCTGCTTCGTCATCGGCAATACCTTACCGATATCCGCGACCAGATCCTTTTCGTTCACCGCCCGCAACTGAAACAGCAACTCCGGCTTCGTATCCAGCCGAGCGCCAACGCCATACATCACGGCCGCGACATGCTTGCACATCACGGCCCCATCCGGACAACTGCACGAGAATTTGATTTCCGTGGGTTTGGGAAACAACCCGGCCCCCTGGCGGCAAATCCGCTCCATCACGCCTTTGGAAAACCGCCCCTGCAACAATTCCACCAGCGAGTCGATCCCGCCTGAGCAATCGGCGCAAATCGACTTCCAGTGCGCCTTCGCCACCTCGCCGATGGTAACCTTGACCTTGTAGATCGACGACCCGCTGACCATCGCCGTCACCTCGCGCGGCGCGATCTGCAAATCGACCACCGAGCCGTTGCGCACATAAGTGCGACCACGCGGCAGGCGGTTTTCATAATCGCGATAACTCTCCAGATTGTCACACCACGCGCGGCCCCAAAAGGTCGCGGCGATCTGTTTCCCTTCGATCTTCACCGGGGAGACGGGGACGCCCTTTTTCTGGAGCTTTTCCATCTCCTTCTCGGCTTTGCGGCGACGCTCTGCGACCGTAACATACGCCGGCCACCGATCTTCGTAACGCGAGGAATAACGCGAATTCCAGTATGCCATGCCGCCTTACTCCGTCATCGCGGTGTGCAGATCCAGGGCGACCAGCCGCATGATGTCAGCGTCCTTCATCTCGGTCAGATTGATCTCACCGCCGCCCGCCAGCAACTCATCTGACAACCCCTTCTTCGAGTCGATCAAGGCGTCGATCTTTTCCTCCACCGTGCCGCGGCAAATAAACTTGTGGACAAGTACGTTCTTCTTCTGGCCGATCCGGAACGCCCGGTCGGTGGCCTGGTTCTCGACCGCCGGGTTCCACCAGCGATCGACATGCACGACGTGCGACGCCGCCGTCAGCGTAAGTCCCGAGCCGCCCGCCTTCAGCGACAGCACGAAGAACGGTACGGTCTCATCGTCCTGGAACCGCCGCACCAGGTCCTTCCGGTTCCGCACCGCCGTCTCGCCGTGCAGCACCAGCCCGGAGCGGCCGAATACCTGACCCAGAAACGCCGCCAACGGGCCGGTCATTTCGCGGAACTGAGTGAACACCAGCATCTTTTCCTGCCGGGCGGCGACCACCTCGGCGATCTCCCGCAGCCGCGCCCATTTGCCGCTGTCTTCCGGAGCCCAGACGCCGTCGTTCAGCCATTGCGAGGGGTGGTTACAGATCTGTTTGAGCCGCATCAGCATCGCCAGGACGACACCTTTGCGCTGTATCCCCTCCGTCTCCTCCAGGCTTTTCGCCAGATCCGCCACCGCCTGAGCGTACAACGCGGCCTGACGGCGGCTGAGACCGCAGAGCGCCTTGGTCTCGGTCTTGTCGGGCAGGTCGGCGATGATCGATTTGTCGGTCTTCATCCGGCGCAAAATGTAGGGCCGCACCAGTTCGCGCAGTGGGCCATAGGGATTATGCGTCCGCTCGGCCAGACCCTTGGTATAGCGCGAGAACTGTTTGGCACTGCCCAACAGGCCCGGATTGATGAAATCGAAGATCGACCACAGATCGCCGAGGTGGTTCTCCACCGGCGTGCCGGTCAACGCGATCCGCGCTTTGGCTTTCAGCGCCTTCGCCGCCTTGGTCTGCCGCGCGTTCGGGTTCTTGATCGCCTGCGCCTCATCCAGAATGACGAACCGCCAATCGGTGTCCGCCAACGCCGGAATGCGCAGCAACGAACCGTAGCTGGTGATCGCCAGATCATGCTCGGCGGCGCGCTCGGGCGTGAACTGTTTGAGCTGATCGGCGGACATCGCGGACGGATGCACGATCGCGGCGTTCAGGCCCGGTGCGAATGTCTCGATTTCCGCCATCCAGTTGCCGAGCAGCGAGGCGGGCGCCACCAGCAACGCGGGCTGGCGGCGATCGCACCGCGCTTTGTCCACCAGCAACAGCGACAGCACCTGAATCGTCTTTCCCAGACCCATGTCGTCGGCGAGACACGCACCGAGGCCGAGTGTGGAAAGCATGTGCAACCACCGCGTGCCGATGAGTTGATACGGCCGCAGCGTCCCACGCAAGGCTGCACCGGGATCGACCGCGACCCGATCCGCCGAACGCAGGTCCTTTAGCGTCTGTTCCAGCCAGGGGCCGGCGGTCACCATCGACCAATCCGTGTCGGCCGAAGCCGGGTCCGCCCCCTCGCCTGAAGACTGGGTGACCGCGGCGCCGGCCAACATCCGCATCGCCTCGGCGAAGCTCAGACCGTCCCGGGCGGCAAGTTCCTCGGCCGCGCGAAATTGCTCCATCGTGCGTTCGAAGCGGGCCCGGTCCACTTCCACCCATTGGCCGCGCAGCAGAACAAGGTCTTCGGTGCCGGCGAGCAGAGTGGCGACCTCCGCATCAGTCAGCGGTTCACCGTCGAGCATCACGCCCATCCGGAAATCGAGCAGCCCGTCCAGGCCGACGGCGGAGGGCGCGCCACTGCCGACCGTGGCCGTTACCTTCGGCCGCGATGGCCGGTTGGCGCGCCAGGAGGCCGGCATGCGGACCACGACGCCAGCGCTTTCCAGCTCCGGCAGACTATGCAGGAAGCGCGCAGCCTCGGCGGGCCCCCAGCGCAACGGATGGAAGATCTCCCCGGCGTCGATCATCGGTTTGAGCCAGGCGCATTGTTCCGCCGCACGTTGCACCGGCAGCAGCAAGGACAGCAGCTTGTCCTTGTTGGCCGCCCCGGCGTACTCGCGCAACGCCTGGCCCAACGGGACATGCTGCGCCCTCGCCTGGGCTGATAGTCTGGTCGTGTAGGTCGCCATGAAGGCGAACGGCTGCTCCGCGTCGCGGCGGTTTTCCGCGAGGTTGAAATGCACGCGGCCAACCAGGTTCCAGGCGGGATTCAGGGACGTCAGGAAGCTCTGCAAACCGTTTCCGGCGGCGGCGAGGGACGCGGCGAAGGCCTGCGTCATGTCCTCCCACATCGTCAGCAGGACATCCGCGGTGAGATATTCGGCCCCCGTCATCATTGGCGCGGTCAGCACCAGGGAAGCGCATTCGGCCGCCGTTGGAGGTGGAACCGCGAGAGCATCGTCGGCTTCCGAGCCGGACGCGTGCAGGCATACCGCGCCCACATAGCGAGCGGCGAAGGCGCGCCACCAAACGAAGGCGGGAGGGAGAGCCTGGCCGACCTCGCCGGCGCCCAGGCGGACGAGGCCGAACCCAGTGCCGAGGGCGAAGGCGTCGGTCAGGCGGGCGGCGATTTTGGCGTCGAGTTCCGGCGCGTCGTTCTGGTCTTCGACGACCAAGCGGCCTTGGGGGGTCAGGCGAAGTCCGAGTCGGGGCATGGGGTGAGGTTAGCGGATCGGGCGGGACAGGGAAGGCGTGCGCGCGGTACGGCGGCGCTTCGGTGGGCAGGTCCATCCCGGCCCGCATTCGCCTGGCAATACGATCTCAGCGGCGCTGCCCGAGCCACCGTCTCTCCTGGCCACGGCGCGCCGCCACGACCGGGAAACTCGTTTCGCCAACCGCGGGTCATCAAAGATGATGAGGCGCCTGGAGTTTCCGAAAATCTTCCCTTATGGACTTACAGATTCTGTCGTGCTGGCGCGAGCCGCCGGAATATAACGGTAGAGCGTCGCCAATGAGACACCGAGCCGGTTCGCAACCGAAGCAACACCGATATCCGGATTGGTCAGCATGGCGCGCGCGGCCTCGATATCCTCGTCCGTCAGCTTGGGCGGTCGGCCGCCGGTGCGGCCGGCGCGCTTCGCAGCCAGCAATCCGGCCTGCGTCCGCTCACGGATCAGGCTGCGTTCAAACTCGGCATTATGCGGTGCACCGCATAAGGCGGAGTTTGAGCGCGAGCTGACCCGCACCCGGAGGCGGCAGCGCACAAGCTTGCCCAAACAAAGAGTGGGGTCAG
>ODAK010003256.1_pt1 | contig 16905 bp, 15 predicted proteins | sample 1539591 | NCBI WGS metagenome assembly ODAK01 (sample SAMEA3539303, study PRJEB22396) | soil metagenome | biome: tundra; feature: field; material: soil | place: USA | collected 2010-05 | depth 0.15 m
ACCGAGGCTAGAGAAAACGCTATTTTCAACCAAATTCGCCTTAGGATGGAAGTTAGCGTTTGCCAGGCTAGGTGCTACGCAATCTTGCTGAATGTCCCAAAAGCAAAACATGTTTTGGTGTTGCAGATACCGGAGAAAAGACCCAAGGACGAACTCTCGTGTAGATTGAGCGTGTGATTGGCCATCGCGCCCCTGAACGGTCATTATGGACTTCAGCAAAATAGACAAGATCAGAAGCTGACGCGGATTAAACATCGTCCACCAATGCGTAAACGAATAGTTTTTGCGAATATCACCGTTCGCAACTGCGGTCATAAAACCGTAGGGAAGTTCGGATCGAGGCCAAAATTCTGAAAGATCGTCGTCCTTACGATGATTCCATTCGGCGCTTGCAGCATCATACTGCTTAGCTAGTTTCTCGTCGAACTTCGCAAAAAAACGCCCGCTGTACGGTACATTGGATGCGGCTCGTTTTGGGTCAAAGCCCTGGATTGCATATCCCGCAATCTGTCCCCCTTTTTTTGACGCGCGTGTGGCAGTCCCCAGGTCCTGCATGATGCCACATGCAGCGCAGGAAAATGTTGATCGCTTCGGAACTGTGCCGCCACCCTTTCCCGTTGAGAAGGACACCTTCGTTTCCGGACACGTCACAGTTTCGGGGAGTTTACCCCGAACCTCTAATAAACGGATCTGACTAGCGCGCTCTGTGTTCCATAATGCCGACGTGTCAGGTCCGTCTTGCGGCGCTCCTCCGAAGGGGCGGCCATGGACATCGTCTTTTGGGCTGCCAGTTAGCCACTCGGGATGAACCAGCAACGAGAGTTCAATCTTTTTACTTTTCCCTTTCCCAAGCTTCACCATTTCCAACCGACCACAGTTCGGGCACGTTGCCCGTCCCTTCAGATCTAGGATCGAATATGGAGCTTCGTCTGGAGCGACGAATAGGGGTATGTTCGGAGCCATTCTGGCTTCAGTCTCTTCGATGTGGAAATCTTCGCTACAAGACGAGCACCGGTGTTCCCAATGCTTTACGGTGAGAACCTTCACCGCCACGATCGGAGTAGTCATAATAGGAGTGCGGTGGCCGCAGCCCGTTGTCTGACATGGGCCGTGCTTTGCCCAAAACGTGTAAATTATTTCAGGGCCTTCGTAACTATAGTCTTTGCGTTCATGCCAATTTAGCGCGAGTGGATCGAAGTTCTCGTCCATTGAGCGGCCAGACGGTTTGTGGGTCCATATGCCCTTTTCGCCGTTAGGTCCTTCACACGCGATGAATGGTAGGATTTGCGGTTTAACATCTGCTTCGATATCACTAAGGAGAGCGTTAATGGATGACGGGTTAATTCGCTTAAACGCGTTTTGAACTACAAACCAAGCGACCGGATTTAGGTCAATGCCTTGAATATCGAACCCAAGTCGAGCACCTTCAATTAGGGTTGTTCCACCACCCATGAAAATATCAGCGACCTTAATTGCCGAAAAATTCTGTTTTTTCTGGTGATTGCCATAAAATGTCTTCCACACGGCGGCGGCCGACTCGGACGGATCATCCGGCGCCTTTGTAGCGGCAGAAATCAACAGCGCCCGAAATACACTCGACGGCCGCCGTGCCCACCATTTACTCATGGTGTAAATAGGTTTGCGCCCCGCTCCCGATGAACTCTCCACCTTGGCGATTTCGTTTACTGCCAGGATTGGGAAGTCAATTTCAAGACAAGTCTTGGGTCTGTTGGGGTCTCTGAAGTCTACTGTTTCTAGAGTCACAGCCTTGCCGGCATTAACTGCCCGACCGATTTCCTCTGCGATGAATTCCTTTTTGGTAGCCATGATTCGGCGGTCCTATTTCGTTATTTCTAGGAACGGCGACAGCACTTCCAATAAAGATGCGCCACCATGTGCGAGTGTCGGATAGCCGCCTTGGTTTCGCCATTTCCAGCGCCCAACAGCTAGCAGGTTTGGGCCGTGCGCGGTATGCACAGGCAGAGCGACCGGCGGGAGAAACGGCCCAGGGTCGTGCTGGCCAGCGACGAAGCGTCCGCTCTTGAAGGTCGTCCTCAAAAAAGCGGCCTGTTCATCGCCAGCATCAAAGAAGAGTCCGGTCGCGGCATAGCCGTGGTCCGAGGTGATGACGACCCGGCGGCCAATCGCCAGCCGGTCCACAAAGCCCCAGAATTCATCGCTCGACAGCCGCTCGGCGACGTCACGGGTGAGCGTGTCGAGCCCCTGGCCGGCTCCGGCGCCGTCATGCACCCGGCTATCCGGCCATGGGTGCCAGAAGATCCAGTTTGGTGTTGCGTCGATCAGGTCAGCGCAGTCCTTCCAGGGAAGGTCGACGCATTCCGTTCGCGCTGGGGTCAGCTTGTGGTTCCCGCCGCCTCCATTGTTCTGCAGCTGGCCGCGGCTGCTGAAGCCCAGGGCGCGAGCGAAAGCGTTCGTTTCGCTAGGCAGCTCAGACGCATGGGCCGTCACGCCGTGAAGGGTGAAGCCTCGCTTTTGCGCTCCCTCGATCAGCCAGGGCAATTCGCGCAAGCTCAGGCCGTCAAGGATCAGGACAGCTTTGGCGCTGTATGGTTCTGCCCACCAGCGCACGAGGCGCTCCGAGGTCCGTTCAACGGCGCTCCCGAATTCTCGCCACAGGTCCCAACCGCATGCCGACAAGAAGAGATCGAGCGTTCCAATCTCCCGATCGCGCCTGGTCACCTCTCCTGGCGCGTTGGCAGTACCCAAGGGCTGAGATGCAATGGCGATTGCTTGCTCGATTACAAGACGCCACGCGTCCGGCGACGGCTCCTTGAGAAACCGCTGAAGGATGGCGGCGTCAATCGCCATCAGCCATCCTCTTTTTCGAGGGACAGCTCGAAGGTCATGCCGTCAGGCAGCTTTTTCAGCAGTTCGCGAAGCTGTGCGCCGGTCGCCGTTGAGACCTTGATTGTGACGTCGGACACTGGCGTCGCCGGCCCGATTCCCCAACCTTCAAGCTTCCCAATCAGATTGAGCGGCGAGGTCGGCGTATTCACAAGCTTCGTATGAGGCTTGGGCTCACTCACGCCATAAATACCGCCACTCCCGCCAGTGGTTCCACCGTTCGGCGGCGCCGGCCATGGCGTGCCACCGGTTGGCGTCGCCGTTGGTGTGACGGGCGACCCACCAGCAATTGGTTGACCTCCACCAAACAAAACGCCGGGCGGTGTGGCGGGCGCGGTCCCAGTCGTGGCGCCGGTCGTGGATCCGCCTCCGGTGGTGGGAACCGCTGACGGTACCAGTAGAAAGACTTCATCAAGCTGGCGTCCTGTATAGGCCAGCTTCGGCCGCAGGCGCTTCCATGCCGTGTCATCATCCTCGCCCGGCATGGCCTGGAGGTATTCCATCCCGCGCAGATTGATGGCGATCTTGCCCCGCGCACATAGTCGCAGAATCCGTTCCTTCATCGCGGTCTCGCCAAGCCATGGGATGCAATCCTGGTTCGCTGGCCGTGGTTCTTGCAACTCACGTAGCAGTTTACCAACCGACGCGTTGTCTGCCGCCGCCGCCAGAACAAGATCCTCAAAATCTTCAGGCACGAAGAGATCGTTAACCAAGGCGGTCTCAATCGCCTCAGGAATTTGTACGCCGGTCGCTTTCAACGCCTCGACATGGAATTCGCATTGCGCGGGATCGGCGAAATTCCACCGGTGGAGGACAGCAAAGCGGTCGAACCGCTTTTTCAGAATGTCGCGCAATTCACCCTGATATTTTGTGTGAAGCTTCCGGTACTCCGGGGCCTGACTGCTCCATTCGGACGCCTTCATCTCCGCCCGCGCCAGGACAAGCAAATCGCGGTCATAGAAGACCGGGGACGAGCCGCTTCGCGGCAACAGGAACCGCACGGTGTTACGGCGCTTTTGCAGATAATCCTTGGTCCACTTGCCAAGGCGGGCGCCGATTTTATCGACCTCTTCGGGCACCACCAGAATCGGCAAACGATCGTCCCACTTATCGGGGTTCTCTCCCTCTTCAAGCTGTGACCAGGGGTCTGCCATCCAGGCCTTCGGCAATGCGATGACGCGGAAAGTCGTTGCCACATCTTCCGAACCACCGACGACGTACCGGATCTCCTTGGCCAGTTGGACGAGATCGGAACCGTCCGCGAAGAGTTTGTCATTGCGGGCGCACGCCATCAGCTTCGCTTGCGGGTTTTCCTCCTCCTTGAAAACGAGCCGCTGGCCATCCTGATGGATATTGAAGCTATTTTCGACGATAGTCGCCAACTCGACCTGGAATGCGTTCTCGTCGAGCGCTTTATCGCGCGTCACGTCAATCTGAAGGGTGGCTGGCTCGGCGCCGGCCTGGTTGCCAACGGCGATCGACCGAAGCCAAAGCGACCCCACGATTTCATGCAGGTGCGGCGCGAGCGACGCATGGTTTGGCACAGCTTCTAAGACCGACGTGATGTTGCGCAGGGCCTTGTCACGAAGCGAGCGATGCTGCTGATTGGCGACTGAATCGAGAAGCGCTCCGATACCTGTGCTGTCATCTTCAAGGTGGAAATCGGCGGCCGTGAGGATTGGGGCTTCCTCTCCACGGCTCTTGAACAGGTTTGCCAAGATACGGATGAGGTCACGAGTTTCCTGCGCGTCCGTCGCGACCAACACCTGATCCTCAAGCAATTGCAAAAGGTGGGGCGCGAATGGCCACGCCTCGCCAAAATCTCTGCGCTTCTTCTCATGCTCGGATGTGGGAATGTTGAGCAGGCGGAAAAACTCTGAGACATGAACGGCTATGAGCCCGTCGATGCCGGCGGGCGATATCTGAATCCGGTTCTCAAACAATCTGTGCAGCAGCATCCTGCGACGGTCGAGTTGAATGCGTTCCGGACTGCCGCCAGCCTTAAAATCGATCTGTACGGGATTTACCCGATGAATTTGCTGATAGGCGTCTGTGTCGCCGTTCCGAACCGAAACCACCAGCGCAAGAAGGTCAGGACGTTCCGCGGAGATCTCAGATAACATCTGAATAAAATTGAAGGCCCAATTTTTCCACGGGTACTGTTTGGTATTGGTCAGACTATCGTACCAGGTCTGAAATTCGTCCAGCAGGAGCATGGTCGGCGTGTGGCGCAGCAACTCCAGGATCAGCAGATCTGACGGGATATCTGTCTTTGCGCTTCCCATTCCCTCCCATTTTCCGCGAATATAGCTTCCATGCGGATGTCGCTCGAAAAGCAGATCCCACAGAAACTTATACCGATGCCGGTGCAGGCTTTCGCCAATAACGAGCATGTCTTTTCGGAGCGAAATCGCCCCGATGGCGGGATCGCCGAGTGTCGTCGCCCACGATTTTAGCCAGGCGCCTGTCGAAATAGGATCATGCACAGCATGAAACAGAGCGGCCATAAGGTGCGACTTACCAAGTCCCCGTTCGCCGATACAGACGACCGGGCGCCCCTGGTTTGGTCCAACAGCCTCGATAGCCTTCAGAAGATCATGGGTTGGGTAGGTGATCTCCAGGAATTCCTCGGCCGCGATCTGGGTCGCTCCGGTGTTGCTTTCGTTCGACAGCTCGATCGCGGTGCCCTTGAGCCGCCTGCCCTTGAATTCCTGGCGTAGATTAAGCCCAAGCATGGCGACCCCCGTCCATTCGATTTTTTGTCTGATTTGGGCGAGCGACCGCCAAGTGTAACCTCGGAGCGGGCAAAGGGGTCGCGTGAACGAGCATCATGGGGGGAACGCCCAAGGGTTGATGATCTCAACCCCACACCCCTCAAAATCCGGCACGTTCCGGGTCGCGAGCTCCGCTCCGCGTGATCGAGCGATGGCAGCGATCTGCGCATCCGGCTGTGAAATTGGCCGGCCAGCCTGGCGTCGACCGGCGGCCAGTGGAGCGAATGCGTCGGCTGCTTCAGAGTCAAAGGGCAGGATGCGCCCGCGAAAGTAAGTCTCGAACGCGGTGTGGGCGGCCTGCTCCAAACGGTCCCGGCGCTTTCCTTCCGGCACCAAGGCGATGCCATAGAGGATTTCTGCCCGCGTGATGGCCGAGACGAATACGGTTGCAGCTGGCATGGCGTCGATCCAGGCCAGGACAGACGGCTCGGGCGCGGACTTCATCAGCTCGGAGACGACGTTGGTGTCGAGGACGATCAATCGTCAAAGGTCGGCGGCTCGCGCATCGGTTCGCGCGGCACCTCGGGCATGTCAAAGCCACCCAAGGGTTTGAACAGGGCGTTGATCGCTGTGCCCAGGTTTTTTGGCCCTTGTGGCTCCTGATTGAGCGAGGAGCGGAGAATGTCGCGCGCCTCGTCCTCCATCGATCGGCCGTGAACAGCCGCCTGGATGCGGAGGCGGGATTTCAGAGCGTCGTCCAGGTTGCGAATCGTGATGCTCGCCACGGTGCCTCCTCAGTCAGCATTGATGTGATTATAGGCGATGATGGCGTACTGCGCCATCGTCGCTTCGCCGCGAAGAAAGCCCTCTATGATGAAGACCGTGGTCGCTTCCCGAATGGCCTCCACCATTTGGTTACGGCGGAGTAGGTGCCACGCCGGTTTCGGGATTGGGCAGGGCGGACTCGGGCGGCAAGTGGGCACAGTTTGGGCAAATTACCCAATGATTGAACAAACTTGTAGTTGTTATCAAAAATAATTGGAATATAAGCCTACCTTGACACGGTAGGGGTCACAGGTTCAATCCCTGTTGCGCCCACCATCTTTTCAACAGGTTACGCCGATTGCGACCGCCAGCGGCGGCGCCGGTGTGAAGCGTTGGCGCAGCCCAGTACTCCAGCCATTGGCCGAGCGCGGGGCCAGGATCGAACCGCGCCAACGTAAACAAACCCAATGTAAACAAACCCAACGTAAACAAACATGGAGGGTTGACGATCATGGATGGTTCCAATCAGCGGTTCATGAATGGCGGAGCGGCGTGGTTGGCAAATCATTTGATCGTCTACGGAGTGAACAAGACCGGCGGTTCCGACAATCCATTCGGCCAGGGTATTGGCACCATCGGCACCGAACTTCCCGTCCACGATTTCGATCTGCGCAAAATCGGCGACATCATGAACCAGGGCAACGCGGCGAAGGCGTACGAACTGCGCAAGCTGACCGAGACGATCGGCTCCGGTAAGGCAACCAAAGCCCGCAAGATCACGGGTTCCACCAATGAAATCCAGGCCTATTTCCTACCCTGGGGACGCGGCTCCACGTTTCGTGGGCAATTGGGTGTTAACGCGGACTATTTCTTTACCCCGACCCTGAACGGCTGCACGTTCGCGCATACCGGCGCCGGGCCCAATCCATCCGTCGCGCACAGCAATTTCGTCGACCCGCTGACGACGATGGCGGACCAGAATGCCATGAACGCCGACCTGACCAACGTGTTCGGTGGTGGGATGCCGCCAAACACGCTGATCAAAGCGACCTATAAGCATCCCGCCGTTGGCCTTGAGGACTTCAAAGCCACCGTGGTTGGCATCCGAACCGGTAACACCTGGAACTTCTACTATCAGAATTACAAGGTCGATTTGGTCCAGGGCAATCTTGTCAATTCGGGCGTGAGTATGTGCGTTCAGATCTGAAGGTTCCGTCGCCCGGTCGCGGCCTGGGTGCGTGCGTCGACTGATTGGCGGGCCGGGGGGTTCGCGAAGCGGCTTACGCGCCGTTGAATTCGCGCCGGCCCGGCGTGACATCGCTCGCGTCAGAATCGCGCCGTCACGCTGGCGATCAATCGCCGTTCTTGTGGTGCGCCGGCCGTCGTGATCAAACGTGGCGCGGTGAGTTGCTGGGCCACCAGCGCCACGGTCACGTTATCCGTGACGCGATAGCCGACGCGCCCGTTGAAGGTCACGTAATTGTCGATGCTGACCAACTGCAACGGCCCAGGAGTCCGCGGCGCCCGGACGTCGAGAAAGCTGGACTGCCAGCGCGCCATCAGATCGGCTTCCCATTTCTCATAAGCATAACCGATCCCCGCGACCATCACATGCTCCGGCACGCTGTGCGCGTAGAGCTGCGCACTCACGATCACGCCGCCCGCGTTGAGGCCGGTATGATTGGTCGTTTCGGCCAGAGCGTAGCTGAGATTCCACCGCCACCCCGACGGGGAATGTCCCCTGATCCCGATCTCGAATCCCGCGGCGGTGCTGTAACCCACATTCGCCGCCTGGCGATACGCGACTGTCCTCGACACGATCGTCAACGGCCCGCCGAAGTCGGTCGCGATCACGGCATCGGTGCGCTGTACGAACAACGCCGTCCGCAGCACCGAATTGATCGCCGGCAGGCTCCGATCGTAGTCAGTCTCGGCGTTCCAGGTGATTGAGGGCAGCAAATTGGGGTTGCCGTAAAAACCGAGCGGACTCGTCGTTCCGGGATTGATCTGGGCCCCCTGCTCCGCCAGCGTCGGCAATTGCACACCGCGTGCCAGCGTGAACCGGAACGTGTCCACGTCGGTCGCCTTCCACACCACGCCCGAGTTCAGGCTCGGCGCGTCGATGCGGACCGCATTGAACTTCGCCGCCGTCAGGCCGCTCACCCCCGTTGGCGTGCCGCTGTAGCTGACCTCGACGTGATCGATCCGGACCGCGTTGGTCGCGGTCACCGCGGGCGCGATCTGCCAGTCCCACATCAGGCTCGCGGCATAATCGATGTCCGCGAGCCGGCCGCCGAAACCGCTCGCCGTGGCGGCGTTGTCCCGGTACTCCAGGCCAACCCGCACGGTATGATCCGTGCCGATCTTCAACAAATCGCTGGCCTGTATCACGGTGACGCTCTGCTGCTCATACGCCGCTAAGGGTTGCAGTTTGGGCAACGTGATGGTGAGGCCATCGAGGCTCACCTGGTTCCGATAGACCGACAGACTGAGGATGCCGATCGGAGTGTCCGCGTTCACGCCGCCACGGAGCGACCATTGATGGAGTTGTTCCGTATCGAACAACGATGCCGGCGTGGGGCGCGATTCACGCATCGTGCCATAACTGCCTTCGAGAAATACCTCGATCTGAGGGGTAATTTGCCACCGTCCATCGGCATTGAAATTGCCGGCGAACGGCGACTGCCGCGTCAACGTGTCGGTCCGGTTCAACGGTCCGGGAGCGAAATCATGTGCCTTGAAACCGCCCGCCGAGAGGCGAAGTCCGGCGGTCTCGCCAATCTTCGCTGTACCAACGACCGAGCCGGTGAGGTAATCCTGCGTCCCGCCGCCGAGGCTGGCCACATTCACGCTCTCTTTCAATGGGTCGTACGTGATGATGTTGATCACCCCGCCCACGGCGTCGAAGCCATACAAGGCGGAGTTCGGTCCCTTGACCACCTCGATCTGGCGGATTTCGCTCAACTGGACCGGCAGACTTTCCCAAAGGATCCGGCCGTAATCCACCATGTAGACCTGGCGGCCATTGATCAGCACCATGACGTGCGGATTGGCCGCCTGGTTGTAGCCGCGAATACCGACATCCTGTGCGCCAAGCCCGGAGGTGCGGACATCGACACCGGTGACAAAGGCGAGCACGTCGGGGATGCTGATCGCGCCCGAACGTCTGATGTCGTCCTGGGTGATGATTTCGATATTCGCCGGCGCGTCGGCGGCGCGTTGCGGCTTACCGGTGACCGAGGTGGTGACTGGCTCCCCGAACAATTGCTCCAACGCCTGGTAATCCACGGATTGCGCATGCGTCTGGACGATGCCGGACAGCATCCACAGGCCCAATCCCCACGTCCACACCCGTGATTGTGTCAGGTTCGTCATGGTCATTCCTTCCGATCTCGTTACAGTTCCTGAATCATCATGCGAAAAGCCGCCACGAATTCGATGCCGGCGGCGGCCGCGACGGCATGATTGACAGTGATTTGCACGCGCGGTTCCGAGGTGATCGCCATGGCGCAAAACCCGGAGCGAACCGCTTCGATATCCGTGGTGACACACAGCGCCCTCGCGGCCCGAGCCGCCGCGTTCAATCGCGGTCCATTGGCGCCCGCGGCGGCGATCACGACCTGGAAGCCACCCGCCTCCAGCCCATTGATGTCGATGACCCTGGGCCGCAGCGTCGTGCGCCCGGCCCGTAGGCCGCCGCTGATCAGGGCCGCGATGGCATCGGCGTCCTGTCGCGAGGCGGCGTTGCCCGCCACATAGGCGATCGCGATGATCGCGTCCGGCGCGGGCGGCGGCAGCATGAACGCGATGGCTCTTCCGACGACCTGCAGATCCGTCGCCGCGAATGACGCGCCCCAGACCTGAGAGGGCAACACCCAGGTCATCACCGCTACCATGCAAGCGACCAATGATCTGACGGCACCCCTGGTTGGTTTGCTGTTTCCGCGCGCCACTTCTGAGGATCACCTCAACTCGTCGATCCCACCTCGCTATCAGCGAATCCTTACCAACAGGATAATCCTCCTGAAGAATGCGCGGTTTAAATACCTGAACTTTCAGCGAGCGTGGCCGCGGGGAACCGGCGGATACCGATGGACGTCGTTGTCGCTTCGGCCGTGACAGGCTCACCACGCTGTCCGAGCCCAGGACACGCCCGGCGAACAAGTCGCCGCGCGTTAACGGTCTTTTCATGTGAACAGCGTACGGCGGGCTCCAACAGGAACGCCAGAAGGAGGCCGGGCTCGGATGATTCGACACCGGACGTGCCTCTGGCGGCGCCTCGCGGCGTGCGTTGTTTTGGCGATTCTGACCGCTGCCGCCGGCCAAGGCGTGGCGGCTGCGGCCTCGCTCAGCGAAAAGGAGGTGCAGATACTGGTTCGGGCCATCGGCTTCCTGCAGCCGCCCCCGACTGGCGCCGCCACGATCGCCGTCGCCTATGACGCGTCCAACCCGGCCTCCAAACAGGATGCCGAGGCGATCGCCAGCTATTTTGGCGAAGGGTTGTAGGCGGGCGGCGCCACCTTGATGCCGAAGCTCATCGAGGTCCGGCAACTGCCGTCCGGCGGGTTCGTCGCGATCATCGCCGCCGCCGGCGTCAGGATCGAGCAGATCGCCGACGCCGCGCGGGTGCTGCACGTGGCCTGCGTCACCGGCGACCTGAACGCGGTCGAGTCCGGCCAGTGCGTGATGACCGTGAAATCAGAACCGAAGGTCGAGATCATCATCAACCGTGCCGCCGCCGCCAGAGCCAATGTCGGCTTCGGCACGGCGTTCCTGATGATGATCCGTCAGATTTGACCTGGCAGTGGAGCGAACAATGAAAATGTTTCATCCCGTGCCGCGGACTCTTTCCGTCGCTCTGCTGTGTCTCGCGCTTAGCGCGGCCCTGGTCAGGACGAGCGCGCAATCGGTGGACTACGGCGCACTGGAGCAATTGTTCGGGGAGCCGGTCACCACCTCGGCCACCGGCAAGCCGCAAAAGGCCAGCGAAGTGCCGGCCAATATGGAGATCATCACCCAGGAGGACATCCGCCGCTCCGGGGCCGATAATATTCCGGATATCCTGCAATTCATCACCGGCCGGATGTCCGGCGCTATGGGTTCGGTGACACCAGTGTCGCGGCGCGCGGCCTGAACCGGGCGATGAACGCGCGGCTGTTGGTGCTGGTCAACGGCAGGCAGGTTTACCAGGACGATTACGGCTATGTCGCCTGGCAGGCGATTCCGGTGGAACTGGACGAAATCCGCCAGATCGAGGTGGTCAAGGGGCCGAACACCGCGCTGTTTGGTTTCAACGCGGTCAGTGGTGTCATCAACATCATCACGTATGACCCGTTGTTCGACACCGTGAACACGTTGACCGCGCGAACCGGCACGCAAAACCTGGCGGAGGGCTCGGTTGTCGCGACCGTGCATCCTCTCGAACACACCGGCGTGCGGGTTTCCATCGGTGGCGAAATGGCGCGGGAGTTCGCCAATCCCTTCGCCTCGCTGGTGACGGCGAGCCCACCGCGGCGCGGCTCGGTCAGTGCCGATGCCAAGGCACAACTCACACCCGGGGTCGAAATGACTCTCTCGGTATCCGAAACGTCATCGAGTGCAATGGGCGAGTGGCCGGACGCATTCCTTTGGAATCCGTACTTGCGGACCAACTCGGTACGCGCCGGGTTCACCGCCGACTCACCGATCGGTACGCTCGGGCTGAATGTCTACCGCAACGAACTGTTTATCGATTCGGTGATTCTCGGCAACTCGGTGCCGCTTCGCAACGTAGTATACGTCATTCAGGCCAGCGACATCGTGAAACTCGGCGCGGATCATACGCTGCGATTCGGCCTGGAATACCGCGACAACGATTTGGTCGATCTGGGCTTCCCCTTCATCGGCGGCCGAGTCGGTTATCAGGTGTTCGCCGCGTCCGCCATGTGGGATTGGCAGATCACCCCGGCGTTATCGTTTACCAATGCGGTGCGCGGCGATTATGTGACGCTGGACCGCTCCGGTCCGCCCACGTTCAATGGGTTCACCGATGCCAATTACAATGGCCGCCGGATCTTCGAGCCGAGCTTCAATACCGGTCTGGTCTGGCAGGTTTCCGGGTCCGATACGATCCGCCTGATGGCGGCGCGCGGTGTTGGCATGCCCAGTCTGATAGATTTCAGCAATGTGCTTGGCGGCAATCCGTATATCAATCCAACGGTCGTGAACAATTACGAGATCGATTACGACCGTCAGCTTCCATTTCTGAACTCGGTGCTTCGCACGGCGTTGTATTATCAGACCAACCGCGATCTCACGATCACATTGGATGGGCCGCAAACCAATCCGTACCTGGCGCCGCCATCTGGGAATATCGGCTCCGCCGACGAGTTCGGGTTCGAAATCGGCATCAAAGGCCATTCGGACTCGGGCTTTCGTTGGAATGGCAGCTATTCGCTCGCCAATGTCACGGAGCATGTGATCACCAACCAGGGGGCGATCCCGGACGCGGGGTTCGATTACATGAAGGGCACACCGCGGCATGTGATTATCCTGGGTGGCGGCTATGCCCGGGATAAGTGGGAGCTTGATGTGTTGGCGCGCTGGCAATCGGAATACCGGGATTACTTTCGTCCGAACCTCGTGCTTCCGCCACAGACCATGCTGATCCACGATTACATCACCGTCAGCGCGCGAGCGGCCTATAAAGTACGAGAGTCTCTCGTGCTGGCGGTTTCGGCCCAGCAACTTAATGCGGCCACCCTGCGGACCACCGCCGCGCTGCCCGTCGAGCGGCGAGTGATCGCAAGTGTGACCGTGCATTTCTGACCTGGGCGCGGTCTTTCGCGGGCGCGCCGGTGGTGATCGGTTCCCCAATGAGGGTTTGCGTCGGTGGCTGATGGACGAACGGGACGTGGCCACCGGCGGCGAGGACGACCTCGCATCAGGGGACAGGTCGCCGCCGAGAAAGTTTTGGCTGGAGCCGGCCACGCTGGCGGCCATGCGCGGCGAGTCCGCGGTTTGCCGCGCGATCTTCGCAATCCTGTTGCTCTGCTCCGTCGTGGGGCCGACGCTTATTCAGGGATGCGGCGGGTGGAAGATCGTCCAATGACAGGGGCGTCCAATAAAGAATTTATTAACCTTCCAGCCGTAGAAGCGATTGATGCAGATGGCCACGTTCCTGTCCGCCCACGATATACGCCTGCTCGCGAGTAGCTTGCTCGCGAGCCTGGTGTTTTGCTCCGTGGCGCTCTGGATCATGCCGATGCGGCCCGCGGCGCGTTGCGTTCGAACCATCGCGCGAACCGCGCTCGCGGGAATGCTGCTCGGCGGTACGATCTGGATTGTGTTGTTTCTTTCCTGGAAGGGTTTCTTCCCGTTCGTCGACGCGGCGATGCCGATGTCCGCGGTGGTCGCCTCATTGGCACTGGCGATTGTTGGCGCGACCGCGACCCTGGCGACCTCGGTCTTTGGTGATTCCGGCACGCGCAATACGGTGCTCGCGGGATCGATCCTGGCGGCGACCGTCTCTTGCATGCTCTTCGTGACAATGAGCGCGATCGCCGCGCCTTTGGTCATCGGCTACAACCTGAGCGAGGTGCTGCTCTCGATGATCGGCTGCACGCTTCTGTGTTCAGTTGGTCTGCACGGCATCAGACACGCATCGACCAGACGCCAGATGCTTCTGCCAGGCGTCCTCGTCGCGGTCGCCATTCCCGTGCTCAACCTCGCGTCTTTGTCCGCTATCCTGCCGTTCACGGAATGGGAAACCGTGGCCGCCACGCCGGGCGCTCTCGCGCTGCAGCCGTTGACCGTGGTGTTTCTGTCCGAGTTCGCCGCGATTCTCGCTCTGACGCGAGCGGGCGCCCAGGTCGACCGACGGACCGCGGCCCGTACGCGACAGGAAAACGAACGGCTGCGGCAACTGACCGACAGCACGTTCGAGGGTCTGTTGGTACACCGTGACGGTCTGGTTCTGGACGCGAACGCGGCATTCTGCGCGATGACCGGCATGACCCTCGACGCGGTGAAGGGCCGGCCGATCAGCGACTTCGCGTCAGCGCTGCGGGCCACCTCTGGGAATACCTCTCCTGGGCATCTTCCGATCGAGACCGAGCTTCTCGTCGCCGGCGGTGAGCCGTTCCTGGTGGAAATGCTCTCCCGCGAAATCAATTTGGGCGACGGGCAGGTGCAGGTGACGGCGGTGCGCGATATCCGTGAGCGCCGCGCGGCTGAGCAAAGCGCCCATGATCGGCAGCAGGTTCAGGATCTGCAGCGCGAAACCGGCGAAGCGCGGGAGCGGCAACGGATCGCCGAGGAAGCGAGCCGCGCGAAATCCGCCTTCCTCGCGATGATGAGTCATGAAATCCGGACGCCGATGAACGCGGTGCTTGGTCTGGCGTCCACGTTGCTGGACGATGGGATGACGCCGGATCAGCGGCAGGCGGTCCTCGCGATCAAGACCTCGGGCGATAACCTGTTACGGATTCTGAATGATATTCTGGATTTTTCCCGCCTCGACGCCGGTCGGATGACCTTCGAATCCGCACCGCTCTCACCGGCTGGCCTGACCGAGGAAATCTTGCGCGTGCACAGTCTGGGTGCCACCGAAAAGGGGCTGCTTCTGACCGCCGGTCAGGAGCCGGGAATGCCTGACAGAGTGATCGGCGACGCGGGCAGAATTCGGCAGGTCTTGCACAACCTCATCTCCAACGCCGTCAAATTCACCAGAGCCGGGTCGGTGACCGTGAACGCACGCTGCGTCGCGCGCGGTGCCGACGATGCCACCATGGAATGGACCATCGCCGACACCGGCATCGGCATCGCCCCGGACCAGCTTGGCACCCTGTTCGATGCCTTCGTTCAGGCGGACAGTTCCATCACACGGCGTTTTGGTGGTTCCGGCCTTGGCCTCGCGATCAGCCGGCAACTGATCGACCGGATGGGCGGAACGATCTCGGTCACCTCTGTTCCTGGGGAGGGAAGTGTTTTCCTGGTGCGCCTCACCCTGAACCTGGCGGACGCACAAGATATGCCGCTGTACGTCCCGGCTCCCGTCGACCTGTTGACCCAACGGATCGACCTGATAGGCCGGCCGTTGCGGTTGCTGCTGGCCGAGGACAACGCGACGAACAGATTTGTGTTTTCCCGGTTGCTGCGGGGGACAGCGGTCGAGGTCACGATCGCCGAGAACGGGGTCGAGGCGGTCAACGCCGCCGAACAATCCAATTACGACGTGATTTGCATGGACATGAGCATGCCGGAGATGGATGGGTTGGACGCGACCCGGGCAATCCGCGCCGCGGACGGGCCGAACCGCCTCGCGCCGATCATCGCTCTGACGGCGAACGCGTTCGCGGAGGATGTGGAGGCCTGCCGCGCGGCCGGGATGGACGACTTCCTCTCCAAACCGGTCAGCAAGGACGTGCTGTTCGCCGCGATCCTGCGCTGCCTGCCATCGACGCAATCGAGCGTGGTCGAGGCGGATCCAACGGAGGCGAACATCAGGTCGCGCCGCGCCGCGTGACGGGCTTAATGATCCGCGGTCAACGGATCGAGCCACGACCTGAAAGAGACTTACATCGCGGCACGTCAAAGCCGGGAAAATTTCAGTCCGGCCGCCGCGGCGCCTCGTCGAAGATCGTGATCGCCAGTTGTACGAGTTGCTCCGCGGTGGCCGCGTAGCCGGCGGTATCGGCATCCTTGGCCAAAGTGATCAGCCGATCGGACAAGGTCATCGGGCTGAGCGTGGTGGACTGGCGGATCCCGGTGTCGATCATGGGGAGCATGGCTGGTTTCCTTCGCGCACTTACGCCGCGACGGCTTCACGCGCGCGTAGGTCGGCCTCCCACCATTGCTGGCGAAACCTTACGAAAAAGTTATCTCCCGGTAAGGTCCGGCGACGTTTCGGGCGCCGTTCGCTGGCCCAGTACCGCGGCACTCGTGTCACCGGCTTGCCCCAGAGCCTCCCGCAGCGCGAGAACCCGCAACGCGGAGGCCAACGGCGTCGTCCCATCGCGTTCCCCGTCCACAGCCGCCACCAGACCTGACAGGTGCATCCCCCGCGATCGCGCCGCCGCGTGCAGCACCTCCCAGAACGCGGCCTCCAGCGCGACGCTGGTCCGATGCCCGGCAAGCGAGAAGCTTCGTTTGATCAGGCCGCTCACGCTCCACCTCCCGCCCTTCAGGAGGCCATGATACGGTGTCGCGGCGGGCTGGCGAGAGAGGGAGCGCATGATCAAACATGGTTCGTGGCTGGTATTGGGGTTACTTGCCTGCCACACGGCCTCGGCCGCTGTCCTGGAGGTTGGGCCAGGCAAGAAGTTCGACAAACCCAGCGCCGCGATCGCTCAGGCGCATGATGGCGATACAATTCGGGTGCTGCCGGGGACCTATGAGGATTGCGCCTCGATCCGGCAGAATCGTTTCACGATTGAAAGCGCGGGCGGCGACGTCGTCATGAAGGACAAGACCTGCGCCGGCAAGGCGATCCTGGTGATCGGCGGCACCAACGTCACGGTGCGCGGTCTGACGCTGGAGAACGCCAAAGTGCCGGACAAGAACGGCGCCGGCATCCGTGCCG
>ODAK010003259.1_pt1 | contig 16887 bp, 20 predicted proteins | sample 1539591 | NCBI WGS metagenome assembly ODAK01 (sample SAMEA3539303, study PRJEB22396) | soil metagenome | biome: tundra; feature: field; material: soil | place: USA | collected 2010-05 | depth 0.15 m
AACGGCACGGCCTCCGGCACCACGCCGGCGCGCGCGGAGCGACGCGCCCTACCTGTCGCAGAGTTATTGGAAATCGCTATAAACTACCGGTGAAGTTTTCGGGACAGCTTTTGCAAGGGACGCGAGGCTTTGTGCTTCAACCACTGCCAGGCAAACCGGCGCGTTGACAATTGCGCCATCATGGCGGCGGTCAGGTCGTCCGCCGCGGGTCCGTAATTTTTTTTCAGATAATAAATTTGGGCAAACAGCATCCGGTTGGTGGCGGCGGCTTGCAGCCAGGGTTTGGCAAAATAAATCCCCATGAACCGCAGATGTTCGTGATCGGAAACTTTGTTGATGCTGGCGCGTGCCGTTTGATGATGTTCATGCACCCGCCACGTCGCCAGCGGTTCGGCCAAGTAAGCGTAATCTCCCTGTTCAAGCAAGTGGCACCACATCTCAAAATCCATGAAGCCGGTAAACTGTTCGTCAAATCCGCGCTGTGCTTGTTGCCGGCGAAACAGCGTCAGCGTGGGCTGTCCGATGAGATTCGTGTTTTGCTCCAGACATCGCACGATCATTTGCCGGCCGTCAAAGCAGCCGGTGCGGTTGGAAAAAATTGTCGGCCGCGAACGACCTCCCGTGAGATGCTGCCGGCAGCCTGCCAGCGAAGCCCGGGGATGCTCCTCCAGCGCGGCGACCAGCTTCCAGATTGCCGACGCCGACAATAACTTGTCGTCTTGATGAACAAATTTGATGTATTCGCCTTGCGCCGCTTTGAGGCAGGCGTTGGCATTGGCCGTCAGTCCCAGGTTGCGCGAATTTTTCCACCAACGAATGCGGGCATCACGCGCGGCAAACTGTTCAATGATTGTTGGCGAGCGATCCGTGGAGCCGTCGTCGGCGATGAGGATTTCCAAATCGGTGAAATCCTGCGTCAGCACCGACTCCAGGCACTCCGCCAAAAAATGCTCACCATTATAGACCGGGATCAGAACGCTGACTTTGGGAGGATTCATTGATTCAGTGTCCTGGCCGGGGCCGCCATCGGACTGCTTGTGAAAAATGAAGACCGCCGAATTTCATGCGCGGAGGATAGCGGTTGCGACTGTGGATGAAAATCGTTTTCCCCGCCAAAAAAATCCGGCGAAGGCGGACGACTATTCGAGCTTGGAAAGAAATTCCGCAGACGTCAGGTCAGGGCGCTCACGAGTTTTTGCGCCAGTTCGGGATGGCGGTCGTATTGATGCAGGATGTTGATGACGTGGCCGCCCGGGCTGATGATCTGGCCACGGTCATTGAATTGCAGCCGCGCTGGGTCAATGCCGCCCATGGTCAAAACCGGCCCGGAAAAATTTTCAAAGCGATGCAGTTTTGCGGGCGGCTCCTTATGAACCAAATAATTATGCACGGCCTTGTCAATCGGCTTCCGTTCCTTTTTTTCGCACAAGATGCGGGTGACGCGTGCGAGGTGTTCGCGGATGGCGGCAGTCGTGCCGAAGGTGGTTCCGGTGGAGACGATGGACTGGTCGCTCATTTCCCGCAAGGTCGCCCGCCCGAATGCCCGCAGCATCGCGCGCGAATTCTGCTCGCACGAGCCGATGGTCCGGCTGCGGTTTTCCAAAAAAACACACAAGCCGTCCGGCAATTCAAACGCGAACGGATCGGCCTGAAAGAGCACGTCACGGACGTCCGTCAGCATCATCTGGCTGTAGCTGCCGCCCCATTCCTGAAGGCATGATTGGTAGAAAAAGTGCCGTGCGCAGCGCGGGTGCATATAAGCCGGCGCGAGCTGGCGGTCAAACAACGCGCGCCGCCGCCGTGACAAAACAAATCCCGGAAGCCTGGCCGCACCCGCCGAGAAGCCTCTCAAAAAGGCTTTCTGGAATGGGACAAGTTGAACCCGCCGCGCCCGCAAAAACGCCTGCGTCGCCACACCCAGATCGCTGACGATCATGCAGACATCGCCGCGATAACCGGACTTTTCAAGCGATAAGAAAAACGGCTTCGTCTGTTCCAGTGACAGCCCGGAAAGCAGGCCGAGAATCAATTTTTTGGAATCGTCCACCATCATGCCAGAGCGGATGGTTCAGCAGAAAAGCGCCGGCATTCAATCGCCAAGCAGTTTTTCCAACTGTGTGCGGAGCGAGTCATTTTCGGAACCAGGTTTTCAGCCCTTTGGGAGACGATTTTTCCGGCTCGGATTTTGGCTCGAAAACATGCACCAGTTCGGGCCGGCTGACCGCCTTGAAAGCCATCGAAAAAGTTTCCAGATTCTGCTCCGGCAGCACGGATTTGAGTTTGCCATAAAGATATTCTGGATCCAGGACCAGACGGGGGAAATACAGCCAGATCATCGGCACATCGTGTTTGGCGAGCGTATGGACAAGGCTGTGCAATTGCGTGGCCAGAACCGCCTCTTGGTCGCGCGGATTTTCAGTCAGGAGAAGGCCCCCCGGCAGATCCCGCTCCTTCACGTTCCGCTGCACCGTCCGGCGGCTTTCTGCGGAGGCAAAAAGGTCACGGATGGGAATGAGCGCGCAGTCCACCACGATGTCGCCTGCCTCAAGAACCTCCTCCAGGTCTTTGCACAAGGCAGGATTCTTCACGATATACGGGGCATTGGGGGTTTTGATGTTCCATTCCATGCCGGCATTGCAACGCGAATTGATGTCGGAGTTCGCGTGGGGAAATCCGGTGTCCAACCCCAGTTCGGTGAGCAACTGCACCAGAAAAGTTGTCCCCGCGCGGCCAGTTCCTGAAATAATAAGATGATGTTTTGGCATTGTGAGGTTGTTTGCGGCGATGCAAAAATCCAACTTGGTCATCAGCCATCAAACCCGCTGACTTTATATCGCATCGCCGTTCCGTCGCCAAATTATTTTTTCAACCGGGTCCGCGCGGGTGCATCTTGACACTGTTCTTAAATGGGGGGGCTTGCCGCCGGAGCGCCGGTCTGTGACCGGCTTTGACCCCTCACCCGGCGCGGCGCGTCCAATGATTCATTCGTTTCGGCCACGGTGGGAGGGTTCACGCGTTAAGCCGACTACAAGTCGGCGCTCCGACCGCAGCACGGTGCCGCTGCCAAGAACAGTGTCAAGATGCACCCGTCCGCGCCAGCTCGCGTTTTTTTATTTTCTTCGTCATTCATGGGCGGAGGGCGGATTCAAACGGTTCGCAGAAACCGGCAGGTGTTTTTCCCGCCCTGTTTTCGCGCGGCGTTCCCAGCGTTGCGGTGCCGTTCGCGGATGGTGCCGGCACAGTTCAAATGGCGAAATCAGTCAAATGGCTTTTCGCCACTTCCATGATGTCGTGATAACAATCGTCAACATTTTGGGCGATGGTGTTGATGTAATGCTCTCGTTCCTGCGGCCGGGGAACCTCGAAGGGATAGTTGATCAACTGCTTGATCTGGCCTTCCAAAGCACGCTTGTAGATGCCTTTGGGATCGCGCGCCATGCAGATATCCAACGGCGCATGAATGTAAAACCAAACCAGTTTGTCGCCCAAAATATGGGACACCAGATCCCGCTGCTGATGTTCCGGGGCCATGGTGGAAACGACCACATTCAGTTCCTGTTTGGTCAGCAGCCGCGCAATTTCCGCGATGCGCCGGTGATTCTCCAGCCGGGCCTCCGACTTGAAGCCTAAATCCGAACATAGCGTCGAGCGCATTTCGTCGCCATCCAGATAGACCACGGGAATCTTCCGGTCCAACAGGCCTTCGCGCAGGCGTTGGGCCAGCGTGGTTTTGCCGGCACCGGAACGGCCAAAAAGCCAGAATACTTTCGTGATGGTTTTCATTTCTGAAGCAGCAGGAAACTTGGCGGGCAGTCTAGGGGCTGGTTTTTTTATGACAAGAAATTTTGCCGCCGGCTTGTGAAGCGGGGTGCATCTTGACACTGTTCTTAAATGGGGGGGGCTTGCCGCCGGAGCGCCGGTCTGTGACCGGCTTTGACCACTCACCCGGCGCGGCGCGTCCAATGATTCATTCGTTTCGGCCACGGTGGGAGGGTTCACGCGTTAAGCCGACTACAAGTCGGCGCTCCGCCCGCAGCACGGTGCCGCTACCAAGAACAGTGTCAAGATGCACCCCGTGAAGCGATTCCAGCTTGTCGCCGCCGGCTGCCGCGTTACGCTTTGGCCGTGGCAGCAATTGAAGCGGAACATTTTTTTGCGCGCACGCGCACCGCGAAGAAAGTCATGGTCCTCGATCTTGGCTTTCTCGGCGACACGGTGCATCTGCTGCCCGCGCTCTGGCTGGTGCGGCAGGCGTATCCGCAGGCGGAACTGCACGTCACCGTCGCCGCGCACATCACCTCGCTCATGGATTGTGTGCCGTGGGTGAATCACGTCTGGGGCTACATGCGCTATCCGCGCCACGCCACGTTGCGTGAAAATTTTCAGATGGTCGCGCGTTTGCGGAAAGAAAAATTCGACGTGGTCATCAATCTCAACGGCTCCGACCGCTCAAGCTGGCTGACGTTTTTGAGCGGCGCGCGCGAACGGCTGGGCCGAATGCCGGACGACGGCGGGCCGCCATTCTGGAAACGCCTGTTCACCGCGCACGTCTCGCATCCGTTTACCGAAGAACCGGTTTATCTGCAACGCTGCCGCTGTTTGCAGAAGGCCGGCTTTCCGTTCACCGAGCCGGAATTTCACACGCAGATTGACCCGGCGGAATTGCGCGCGGCGGAAATTTCCGAAGCGGACAAAGGAAATTATTTTCACATCAGCCCGTTCACCACGGCGGATTCCAAAGAACTGCCGCCGGCGCAGCTCGTGGAACTGATCACCGCGCTGGCGCGGAAATTTCCCGAAAAAAAACTCGCGCTGTCGTGCGCGCCGACGCCGCGCGAGCGGGAGAAAATGGAAAAACTTCTGGCCTTGCTCCCGCATAAACCGTGGCGGGTGTTCGCCGGCAATCTGAACCTGATGCAACTTGCCGCCGTCATCCAAAACAGCGCGCTGCATTTCTGCGGCGATACCGGGCCGTTTCATCTCGCCGTGATGACGAACACGCCGACCGTCGCGTGGTTCTGGCCCAATCCCGGCATCCGCCAGTGGCTGCCGACGGGTGAAAAATATCGCGTCCTCGTCGGTGCCAATGAGCCGGGCGCGCAATTCCTTGGCCGCATCGCCACCAACGATCTGGTGGCCGCCGTGCAATCCGTTTTGCAGTCCGCCTGAATTTGGCTAATATCCGCGAAACAAATTCATGACCAAGCTGCCCATCACCGGTAGCCCGGCCGGATTTTTCACCTGACGGCGGGAAACGGTTTTGCTAGGATTCAAGCCATGAAACTAGCCACGACCCCGGCCGAGCAGCGCCGCTGGATGACCCAATGGCAAAATGCCGCCGTGGCCCTGGCGGAGTTCCGGCGGTTTGAACTGCAAACGCTCACCGAGGCAGACGCCTGGCGGCAGATTGAAGCCGTGCTGTCCCTGGCCGGCCATTACCCGCAGCCCACGGACGCTTCCGGTTTGGTCGCCCAGCAGGCCTGGTTCCGCCGCCTTCATTCGCATGAATGAACTTTTCACCGGCGGCGTGGCTGTCCAGTGCTGGGGGGAACCTGCCCTTCGAGAAAAAAATTATCCGCCGCCGCCCGAACCCTGACGCGCATGACCAAGCTGCCCATTTCCGTCTGTCTGGTCGCCGGCAACGAAGCGCATCGCATCCGTCCGGCGCTTGACAGCGTGAAGGACTGGACGAGCGAAATCATCCTGGCCATTGATGACATAGTGACCGACGGCACGGATACAGTTGCGGAAACTTACGGCGCGAAAGTTTTCAGCCAGCCGTGGCGCGGCCACGCGGCGCACCGGAATTTCGCCTCGGCCCACGCCACGCAGCCGTGGCTGCTGGCCATTGACGCGGACGAAGTCGTCTCCGAAAAATTGCGCGATGAAATCATGGCCGTCTTTCAACGCCACGGTGCCGGTCCGCTGCCCGCCGCCTACAGTTTTCCGCGCCTGTCATATTTTGGCGGTCGCTGGATCCGTCACGGTGACTGGTATCCCGATCGCAAGGTGCGGCTTTGGCGCAAGGCGGCTGGACAATGGGAGGGCGATCCGCATGAAAAATTGGTTTTGCAGGGCGACGTAGTTCCGCTGCGCGCCGATCTGTTCCATTACAGCAACGAAAACATTGATCAAATGCTTGGTAAGATCGAGGTCGTAAGCACGATTTTTGCCCGCCAGTGCCAGACCCGGCAGCGTCGCACCAGTTGGGCGGACCTCGCGATCCGCCCGTTCTGGAAATTCTTCCGCGCCTATGTGGTTCGGCTGGGCTTTCTCGACGGCTGGCCGGGTTATTTTATCGCGTGGGTGAACGCCTTTTCCACGGTCGCCCGCTATGCCAAGGTAATTGAGAGCACGCAGGAAAAATCCAACAAGGCGGGATGAAAGTTTCGCTGGTCATCAACACCTTCGATCAGCCGGATTATCTGGCGCGCGTGCTGGCCGCCGTCGCGCGGCAGGTCGTGCCGCCCGACGAAGTTCTGCTCGCCGATGACGGATCGGGGCAGCCGACGCGAGAACTTTTTTCGCGCTGGTCGGCACAGCAAAAATTCCGCGCCGCGCACCTCTGGCAGCCGCACGAAAATTTTCGCCGCTCACAAATTCTGAACCAGGCCATTGCCGCCGCCCAAGGCGATTATCTGGTCTTTCTGGATGGCGACACTGTGCCGCACCCGGATTTTATCGCCGACCATCGCGCAGCCAGCCGGCGCAGTTTTTTTGTTCAAGGCCATCGCGCGCTGGTCGAACAAAAAGCCGCCGCATGGTTTGGCAAAAATGATTTTTCCGCCGACCGCCGCCGCGCCATTTTGCAAAATCAGATTTCCGGCCTGAAAAATTCCTTCCGCTGGCCTTTCGCCGTCCGCAAAATAAAAAATCATTTGCGTGGCATCCGCGGCTGCAATCTGGCCATCTGGCGCGATGACTTGGTGCGCGTCAACGGCTACAACGAGGATTTTGCCGGCTGGGGCCGCGAGGATTCCGAACTGGCCGCGCGCCTGTTCAATGCCGGCGTCCAGCGGCTGGATTTGCGTGGTCGCGCGCTGTGTTTTCACCTCTGGCATCCGCCCGCCAGTCGCGCGAACCTCGCTGCTAACGACAGCCTGCTGGAAAAAACTGTCCGCGAAAAAATCACGCGTTGCGAACATGGCCTCAACCGGCATTTGTAGGCCGATGGAAAATATCCTGCTCATCCGGCTCAAGGCCATCGGCGACGTGGTGTTCACGCTGCCCGCCATCAGCGCGCTGCGTGAAAATTTTCCGTCCGCAAAAATCACCTTTCTGGTTTCCAAGGAAAATGCGCCGTTGCTGCGCGGCTTCCGCGAGGTGAGCGAGGTGCTCGTGCTGGACCGCGCCGTGTTTCGTGGCGGCAATCCACTGAAAGTCGTCCCGGAATTTTTCCGCCTGATCCGCCGGCTGCGCGCCGGGAATTTTTCGCTCGTCGTGGATTTTCAAGGATTCGGCGAAACCGCCTGGCTCGCGCGGCTCACCGGCGCGTCAGAACGCTGGGGCAGCGTTTACGGTTCCGGTCGCCGTTGGGCTTACACGCGCGGTTTGATTCGGCAGGAAAAAATGCACCCCGCCGAATGGAACTTGGAATTGCTTGCCGGCTGCGGCGTGAAATCCAGCGTCGTCAAAAATGAATTTCTACTGCCCGCCGAGGCCCTGGCCGCCGCGCAAATTTTTTTCACAGAAAACAAACTCGATGCCGGCCGGCCAACGCTGCTCATCCAGCCGTTCACCAGCACCGCGCAAAAAAACTGGCCGCTGGAAAATTTTCTCGCGGTGGCGCGGCACTGGCGGGAACGCGGCGTGCAGGTGATTATTGTCGGCGGACCGGCGGATCTTCAACCACTGGCACCGGCGAGCGCTGAAAAGTTTTGCGTGGCGACCAGCCTGCCTTTGCTGGTTTCGGCGGGGCTGGCAAAACTGGCCACGCTCACGCTGGGCGGCGACAGCGGTTTGGGACACCTGGCCGTCGCGCAGGGCAAGCACGTCGTAATGCTGATGAGGCACAAGCATCCCGGCGCTTGCGTGCCATTCCAGCATTCCGAGTGGGCGGTCACGCCCAAAAATAAAGGCCGGATTGGCGAAATCACCGTGGAAACCGTGCTGGCCGAAACCGGCAACGCCGTAGGACAGGCGTCGCGCCTGTCTCCATCTTGAAAAAACTTTGTGTGGCCAGCACGGACAATTCGCTAAAAGTCCAAACTCCCGCCGGCAACTATTGGCTTTGAAGTTAGAGACAGGCGCGACGCCTGTCCTACTTTTCCGGCAGATAATGTTTCTTGTTGAATTTCAGGCCGAAGGTTTTTTCCAGCCACAACATCCGCCGGTGTTTTTTTTCCCGCGCAGTCAGTTGGTGGTTCGGGTCGGCTTGAAAAATTCCTTCCGCTTTTGGCAGCCAGTCTTGAACGATTTTTGGGTGCGCGCCGGAAAACAGTTTCAACGCCGCCGCGTCAATCTTTGAGTAATCAACCCGGGCCGCCGGCGCGTTCTCCCAGTATTTGTGCGTCGCGCCCGCCTTCAAATTCATCTGCGCCTCGCTGCGCACCCAGCCGTAGTGAAAAATCGTCGCGCCCGTGTGCGCCGCGCGCGGGTAATGCGAGGTCTTGTGGTCGGTAACGACGTTAAAAAACAACGACTCGCTAGACCACGCCGGAATCGTGTTACGGATGATGCGGACTTCGCTGCGATACCAGCCGGGCGACCACGCGATGGTGTTTTTGTTCCCGTAAAAATGCAGGTAGTCAAACGCCAGCGCTTCGATGCGCTCGTTGTTCAGATGTTTGTCCATCGCCGCGCGGATTTTGGGCAAATCGTTTTCATGCACCACCTCGTCGGCTTCGAGATAAAACGCCCAGTCGCCGGTGCAGTTGAAGAGCGCGATGGATTTCTGCTGGCCGAAGACAAAGCCCTTCACCGAATAATCGCTGCGAATGTTCTCGTTCCATTGCGTCGGGATGATGCGGATTTTGGGATCGCCAATTTCGCGGACCATTTTTTCCGTGTCATCGTCGCATGGGCCGAGCGCGATGACAAACTCGTCCACCAGCGGCAAAATGGAGCGGATGGACGCGACGAACGGATAGCCGAGTTTTTGGCCGTTGCGAAGAAAAGTGAATCCGCTGACTTTCATTTTGATTTACGATTGACGATTTACGACTGACGAGCAAACCGAAAAGACGGATGCACCGTTCAGTTCGGGTAGGGGGCGTCGCTCCGCGCGCGCCGTTCGTCGCCAGACCAATGCGGCGCGCGCGGAGCGACGCGCCCTACCGGCCTCAATCACCAAGCAATTTTTTCAAGTGCGCCCGTGCCGCCTCTTCGCGGGAGCTTTTGAATTCCTTGGACATCCATTCACGTTTGGCAAATTCAAAATACTCGCAGAAATTGCCGAGGTGTTTCTCCAGCACCAGATCAGCCCGCCGCTCGCGGCATTGTTCCGCCACGCGCGGATCGTAGCTCTGGCAGTTCAGGCACACGCGCAGATCGGCGCGGCATTTCATGCAGACTTCGCCGCGGCCCGGCTGGCCGGAAATGATCCAGGGTTCACCGCAGTTGTGGCAATGACGAGTTAAAGACATTGGCGATTTAAGATTTACGATTTACGCGTCGCAGATTTTAGCCTCGTAAATCGTAAATCGTAAATCGTAAATTGAGGAAAATGAATTACGCCCTTCGCACCATGACCATCGCTGATTACGATGCGGTGTTCCAGTTATGGCAGGACACCGAGGGCGTTGGCCTGAACGAATCGGACAGCCGCGAGAACATCGCACTTTTTCTGGCGCGCAATCCCGGCTTGAGCCGGGTTGCCGTCGGCGGAGTAAAAATAGTCGGCGCGGTTTTGTGCGGACATGACGGGCGGCGCGGCTATCTGCATCACCTCGTCGTCGCCAAGGCGCACCGCAAACTGGGGCTTGGCCGGCAGCTCGTTGAAGCCTGCCTGGCTGACCTCGCGGGGCAGGGCATTTCCAAGTGCAACATTTTCCTCTTTGCGGACAACGCTGCCGGCGAAGCTTTTTGGCAACAAAACGGCTGGGCAAAACGCCCCGACTTGCAAGTGATGCAAATGAGCCTCACCGGCGCAGGGCAAAAGTGCGGTTGCTGAACTCGATGAAAAAAATCCTCGGGCCCATTTTCTGGTTCTTGCTTGCGCTTGCGGGCGCGGGCGCTTACGCCGTGCTCGCGTTCAAGCGCGGCGAGCCGGTCAACTCCGCGTATCTCCTCATCGCCGCCGTCTGCACCTACGCCATCGGCTACCGGTTTTACTCGAAGTGGATTGCCTGCCGCGTGCTCGCGCTCGACAACCGCCGCGCCACGCCGTGCGAAATCCACGACGACGGCAAGGATTTCGTCCGCACAAACAAATGGATCGTGTTCGGCCACCACTTCGCGGCGATTGCCGGGCCGGGGCCGCTCGTCGGGCCGGTGCTGGCGGCGCAATTCGGCTACCTGCCCGGCGCGCTGTGGATTTTGATTGGCGTCGTGCTCGGCGGCGCGGTGCAGGATTTCGTAATTCTGTTTTGCTCCATGCGGCGCAACGGAAAATCGCTCGGCGAAATGGTGAAGGAAGAATTGAATTCTCCCGCCGGTGCTATCGCCGTGCTGGCGATTCTCGCCATCCTCGTGATCTTGCTCGCTGTTCTGGCGCTTGTCGTCGTGAAGGCGCTGGCGGAAAGTCCGTGGGGTGTGTTCACCGTCGGCGCGACCATTCCCATCGCGCTCTTCATGGGCGGCTACATGAGGTTTCTGCGCGTCGGCAAAGTTCTCGAAGCGACCGCGCTCGGCGTCACGCTGCTGCTGCTGGCGGTCTGGGGCGGCAAGCTGGTTTATGGAAATCCGCATTGGTCACAAGTGTTCGGTCTGCGCGACATTTCGCTCGCGTGGATCATCATCGGCTATGGAGTCGTCTCCAGCAGCCTGCCGGTCTGGCTGATGCTCGCACCGCGAGATTACTTGAGCACGTTCATGAAACTCGGCACGATTCTCGCGCTCGCGCTGGGAATTCTCTTCACGCTGCCGCACCTGCAAATGCCCGCGCTCACGCAGTTCGTGGACGGCTCCGGCCTCGTCGTCGCGGGCAAACTGTTTCCGTTCTGTTTCATCACCATCGCGTGCGGCGCGATTTCGGGATTCCATGCGCTCATCGCCAGCGGCACGACGCCGAAGATGATCACGCGGGAAAATTACGCCCGGCCCATCGGCTATGGCGCGATGTGTTTTGAATCCTTCGTCGCCATCATGGCGCTCATCGCCGCCTGCACGCTCGACCCGGGCGTGTATTTGAGCATGAACGTCAAAGGCGATCCCGCCGCCACCGTCGCCAAAATCAACGCCCTGAATTTTCCTGTGACGGTTGACCAGATGAACTCGCTCGCTCACGACCTTGGCGAAAAAACTTTGTTCGGTCGCACCGGCGGTGCGGCGACGCTGGCCGTGGGCATGGCGCATATTTTTTCCAAGGCTTTCAACGGTCGCTGGCTCGACCTCTGGTATCACTTCGCGGTGATGTTCGAGGCGCTGTTTATTTTGACGACGCTCGATGCCGGCACGCGTGTCGGACGCTATTTGCTGCAAGGCGTTTTGGGCCGCGTCTGGAAACCGCTCGCTAATCCGAAAAACTTTTTCGCCGCGCCTTTCGCCGCCGCATTGATGGTCGGCGCGTGGGGATATTTTTTGATTCAAGGCGTGCGCGATCCGCTGGGCGGCATCAACTCGCTCTGGCCGCTGTTTGGCATCGCCAACCAGATGCTCGCCGCCATGGCGCTCTGTCTCGGCACGACGGTCATCTTAAAAATCCAACTGGCCCCCTCATCCCGGCCTTCTCCCCCGGTGGGGGAGAAGGTGGTCGCAGACCGGTTGAGGGGGAAGCCGGTTCTCGCGCTCATCACGCTGTTTCCGCTCGTATGGCTGCTGGCGGTGACGTTCACGGCGGGCGTGGAGAAAATCTGGAGTTCCGACCCGCGCATCGGATTTTTGGCGCAGGCTGATGCATTGCATCAAAAAATTCCTAATCTGGAAAAAGATCGGACATTGGCGAAAACTGCTGGGGAATCGCTTGCCATTGCTGCTGCCGAAAAAAACTTGCGCGCCAACCGCGTGCTTGAGTTCAACAATCGGCTGGATGCCGTTGTGGCGGGGGCTTTTTTGGCGTTGGTCTCGGTGATCATTTTGTTCAGCGTGCGCGAATGGATTTTGCTTGTGTCCAAACGCAAGTCTGCCGTGCTGCACGAAACCGAGCCGGTCTGGCTGCCGGATTACGCGTTGAAAGAATCCGGCCCGAATCTCCGCAGCGCGGCGGGCGCGGCAGCCATTGCGCTGGGACTGGCGAAGGAGCTGTCCGGCGAAACGCATTTTGAGCGGGTGCGGCAGCAGGCCTGCGCGTGCGAACAACATTCCGACAAACAAATTTTCGCGCAGGCCACGGAAGAAAGATTTAACGGCGTGCGGCGATGCTGTTAAAGTAGGACAGGCGTCGCGCCTGTCTCGAATCCAAATTTAATTAAAATGAGACAGGCGCGACGCCCGTCCTACAAAAAATGAAACTTGGAATTTTTGGTGGTTCGTTCGACCCGGTTCATCTCGGCCATCTGCTCGTGGCGCAGGCGGCGATTGAGGAACTCGGGCTGGACAGATTATTCTTCATTCCGGCGGCGCAGTCGCCGTTCAAGCCGGAAAACCAGCCGGCGTCCGCCGCCATGCGGCTGCAACTACTCCGGCTCGCACTCGCGGGCAAAACGAACTGTGAAATTGATGAGCAGGAAATCCGGCGCGGCGGCATTTCCTACACGGTGGACACACTGCGCGATTACGCCAGACGCTTTCCGGGCGCGGAACTGTTTTATCTCATCGGCGCGGACAATGTGCCGAAGCTCAACGAATGGCGCGAGCCGGCGGAACTGGCGCGATTGGCGGAGTTCGTGGCGATCCCGCGGCCCGGCGGCCCGGCGGCGGTTTTTCCCGCTCCGTTCCACGGACGGATGCTGCGCGGTTTTCCGTTCGGTGTGTCTTCCTCGGAAATCCGGGCGCGGGTCAAGGCGGGGCTGCCGATTGAAAATCTGGTTCCGGCGGCCGTCGCCGAAGCCATTCACAACGCGAACATATACTCCTGAACACCGGCGGGGCAAATTCATGGATTGTTGGATCGTTGGATAAGTGGATTTTTTGGGTCGGCATCAATCCAATTATCCAGCTATCCATTCATCCAATTCTCTACCCACCCACAAATCCCGCAAAAATCCGTGTTCTTCCGTGTCCATCTGTGGTTTAATCTTCCCCGCAAATATGGATTCCAAAAAACTGGCGCAGCTTTGCCGCGATTTCGCGGACAACAAAAAGGCGGAAAACCTCGTCGTGCTCGACGTGCGGCGACTGTCGTCAGTGACGGATTATTTTGTCATCGCCACCGGCACGAGCCAGCCGCACCTGCGCGCCATCGTGGAGGAAATCCACAGCAAGCTCCGCGATGAACACGATTTGCGCCCGACGCGCACGGATGGCATGGCGTCCGGCACCTGGGTGGTGCTGGATTATTTCGACGTGATCGTCCATGTCATGCACACGGAGACGCGCAAGCACTACGACCTCGAAGGTCTTTGGGGCGACGCGCGGCCGCTTAAACCGAAGACGGCAGCGAAGCCGCGGAAAAAAGCGGCTGCGAGAAAATAGCGTGGCGCAAGGCTGGTGGACATGGTCGTGCAGCAACCGATGCCGTCGCCGAGCGCAGTCCCGCAATGGCGGGACGACGGAATTTTCGGGCGTCCAAAGTTATACCGCGTCCAAGTGTCCGCTGTGCGGACAAACATGGTCGCAGCGCGACGAGTTCCACCTCCTTGTGATTAACATTAACTCCCGGTTTATTTCACGGCGGCCCAGACGCGATGCACGTCGTCGTGTTCGTCCAGCGTGTGGAGAAATTCGCCGACTTCGTTCTGCTGCGCCTCGGTTAGTTCGGGAAATTGTTTGGGAACAAATCCGATTTCGCTGGTCACGACGGTCCAGCCGTTGGCCGACAGCCATTTGGAAACGGCCGCCACCGCCGTGCGTTCGCAAATGAACTTTGCGCCCGCCGCGCCTTCGGGAATATCGTCGTTCTGCTCACTTGAAAGTGTTTCAACCTCGTTCGCGCCCGCTTCAATGGCGGCGGTTTCGCGGTCAATGTTCGCGTCGGGATGATGCGCCTCGACGAGGCCGACGTGATCGAACAAAAATTTATTGCTGCCGGTGGTGGCAAGCTGGCCTTTCTTGAAGAGCACGCGGATTTCCGGCGCGGTGCGGTTCACGTTGTCGGTATAAACCTCAACAATGACGGGCACGTTGTGCGGCGCGCGGCCTTCATACACGACCTGTTCCATGATGAGTTTTTCGCCGCCGATGCCCGCGCCCTTGTTGATGGCGCGCTGGATGGCATCCTTCGTCACACTTTCTTTTTTCGCCTTTTCAACGGCGGTGAAAAGGCGCGCGTTCATCGCGGGATCAGCGCCGCCCATCTTGGCGGCGACCGAAATTTCGCGGACCAGTTTTCCAGTCGTCCGACCTTTTTTAAGGCCGGCGACCAATCGTTTGGCATGTAGCCATTGGCGTCCCATAGAGGAGGAATTTAACCAGAAATGGCCACAGGATTCAACCGAATCAATTGAATCAATCGCGTTTTTGAATTAATCCACCGCTTGCCAATTACCGAGGGTCACCGTCCGGCTTTTCGTCTTAACTTCGATCCACAAATCAAATTTGCCAGGATTATTGGTGGGGGAAGTGCAGATATAACGCCAGGGACTGATGTCAATTTCCCATCTCACTTCCGGAGCGATTTCGTCGTCTGGCGAATAAACTGACATAGGGGATGCCAGCACATAAATTTCCGGGTCGTCATTCAATTCCCTCAGCGGCACCTCGAGACTTGGCGGCGATGGCAGGAAATGCGTGATTTGTTCCGCGCGCTCCCCGGAGTTCTTGAAGCCATCGCATTGGAAGAAATGCTTGACGAAATTTGCATCCGCCGCATCCATCCCGCCCAACCGGAACTGGTGATTGGTTGAATTGAACATCACTCCCGCAAGTTCATAAACGAGGGAATTCGTCACCGCGTCCACCACCAATGGCTGCCGGTTGAGAACATGATCAGGCGGGTAAACTCCAAAGTGCGCCTTGTAGGCCTCGATGGCATTGATCAGGCTTTGCCGCTGACGACGAATGCTCGCGCAGACTTTTGGAACGGCCGCATTCACGCGCGCTTCCAGCATTTTTTCAGCGGCGAACGGATAGGCGCAATAGCCCAATCCCGACAAGATCGCCAAAACAATCACCGCACCGGTGGCTTCCCGCCAATTCAGCCGCCGGGTGAATTGTGGTTTCATGCAAGGAAAATCTTATGTTGACGGGTTTCTTTTGTCAAATTTCCCTAAGCGCAACGCCAGCGTCGGCAGCACCAGCAGGTTCAGCGCGGTGGAAGTCACCAGCCCGCCAAGAATCACAATCGCCATATCGGGCCTTCGATTTCGCGTCAGCTTCGTTGCTATTTTAACCCGAACCCCGAAGTTGGAATGGGTGGCGCAGGCGACCGCCTGTGCTACCCAATGATGGCGTTGCTCCTCGCCGTGTTCAGTGCTCACGCCCAAGTCAACCGCATCATCGGCACGTTGCGTCGGGCGGCACGGTCACCATTACCTTCGACGTGACCATCAACACGCCTTTTCCCGCGAACACTTCTTCCGTGACCAACCAGGGAAGTGTCAGCGGCACCGGCATCAGCACGATTCTCACGGACGATCCCACGGTCGGCGGAGCCAGCGACCCGACCATGACCGCCGTGTTTGTCGCGCCGCAAATCACCTTTCCGCCGGACATCACGACCAACGCGGCGGGTTACTGCCCGCCCAGCATCGCCTTCGCCTCCACCGTCACACCGCCGGCGCTCCTGCACCGGTGGTGACTTGCAAAATCGGGCCGACCGTCATCACGTCGCCCTACGCGTTTCCGATCGGGACCAACCATGTCACGTCCACGGCGACGAACGTGGTGGGGACCAATTCATGCAGTTTCACGGTGAAGGTTGCCGCCGGAGCCGCGCCGCAATTGAGCATCGTTCGCAGTGGCACGAATGTTGTGGTTTCGTGGACCAATTTGTTCCCGTGCTACACGCTTCAATTCGCACGCTTACTGGCGAGCAACACGTGGAGCAGTTAACCCGGCCCATTCACCACGAACGGCGGAAAAATTTTCGTGACCCACAGCGCCGCGTTCACCAACCGTTTTTACCGGCTGTCGTATTCGCCTGAAATCCGAAATCCGAATCCCCCGAAACCCGAAAAAAAGACCGAAATCCGAAGGCCGATCCTGACTTCGGCACCTTGGGAGGAAAAGTGTCCACAGCCGGGTCCCTTGTTCCCTTGGTTTCGGGCTACGGATTTCTTTCGGTTCTCGGATTTCGAACTTCGGATTTCTGGATTAGGCTGCTGATCCGCCATGGGCAGGGTCGTGGCGGACTTTACGGCGGCGATGCGCGCCGCTGTCCCCGGAGCGCGGCTGTGTCGCAGACCAGCCGCAGCAGCTTCGCACGACTGGACGGCTGGAATTTTGCGTGACGCCCCAGAGTTTTCCAATATGCTGCGGCTGGTGCTCCGCACACAGCCGCGCGCCGGCCCATTGGCAATCGGGGGTTGTGCGCGGCATGTGCATCCGCCCAGAGTCGTTTCATAAATTCAATTGAGACACCTCGTTTTGCTGATAACATTTTCGGAATGGCAGGGTTTTCCTCCGCAACAAAAATGGACGCGATTGACAGTTTGATTCCCGAAGACACTGGTTCCGCTCCGGCGCTGGAGCCGATGGCCATGGTGGCGCTGGACGCGGGCCGGATGTTGATGGAAGCCGGCGCGAGCGCGA
>ODAK010003261.1_pt1 | contig 16882 bp, 12 predicted proteins | sample 1539591 | NCBI WGS metagenome assembly ODAK01 (sample SAMEA3539303, study PRJEB22396) | soil metagenome | biome: tundra; feature: field; material: soil | place: USA | collected 2010-05 | depth 0.15 m
AGCCCGCTCGCCGGGGTCGACATGGATCGCTTGCGCGACGCATTTGAAACCATGCGTGCCCAAAACGGCGGACAGGATGGGCCGCCGGGGGGCGGTCTCTTTGGCGGTGGCGGGGGAGGTTTTGGCGGACCCGGGGGCGGCGGTGGCGGGTTTGGAGGCGGCGGATTTGGTGGGCCGGGTGGCGGTGGCCGCATGAACTTTCGCAATTTCAATCCCGGACAGCCGCATGGCGCGGTGTTTTGGATGGGCAGCAACTCGGCGCTCAATGCTGAGCCATTCAGCCTGCGCGGCCAGCCTCAGCAGCAGCCCTCATCCGGCAGTAATCGCTTCGGGATTACGCTTATCAGCGCGCCTTATTTGCCGGGTCTAACCAAACCAAGCGGCAAGGACACAGTGTTTCTTACGCTCTCTGGTTCGCGCAATTCAAACCCGCTTGACGAATACGCCACTGTGCCCACAGACGCAGAGAGAGCCGGAGATTTTTCTGCAGCGGGGCTGCCGGCGATTTACGACCCGAGCACCCTGCAGCAATTTATTTCGAATGGCGTTGCAAATGTGATCCCGTCGACGAGCATTGCTCCGCAAGCTGCGGCGCTTCTGAAATACTTTCCTGAACCCAATCTGCCGGGTAGTGTGCAGAATTATCACTTGCTCACCACTGCGCAATCCAACTCAACGCAGGCCGGTGTCCGCTACATGCGCAGCATCGGGGCCAATGCTTCGCCGTTTGGCGCGTTCGGTGGTAGCGGCGGACGAGGGGGCGGCGGAGGCCGCAGGGCGCAGCAAAATCAAGGGCTGCGGCAGAGCGTCAACATCAACTACAACTGGAGCCACACTGCCTCAGATAACGTAAATCTGTTTCCGCAACTGGGCGGCAAGAGCGCTTCAGATTCCGACTCTCTGCAGGCCGGCTACACGGTCGGCTATCACAAAATCACGAATATTCTCAACGTGAATTGGAATCGCAGCAACAGCCACACGACGAACTTCTTTACCAATGGGACTGACATTGCTACCCAGGTCGGGGTTCTCGGTCCGGGCGACGCGCCGCTCAACCCCAGCCCATTGAATTACGGCCTGCCTAACGTGGATCTCAGCAACATATCAGGGCTCTCGCAGCAACAGCCCAACTTTCTGCTGGCGCAGACGATCGCGATGACCGAGACGTTCAGCTGGATTCATGGCAAGCATAACTTGCGCTTCGGCGGCGATTATCGCCGCGTGCACAGCGACGTCCTTTCGAGCCCGAATGCAACCGGGACGTTTACCTTCAGCGGATTGTTCACCGAGGATGCGAGTGGAAATGCAAACACAGGCTCGTCGCTGGCGGATTTTCTGTTGGGTCTGCCGCAGGAGACTACGGTCGATTCGTCGTTGCGCAAAGCCTATCTCCGCGACAATGTCATGGACGGCTACGCGCAGGATGATTGGCGCATGTTGCCGAGCCTCACGCTCAATTTTGGTTTGCGCTACGAATTCTTTGCGCCGTACACAGAGAAATACAACCGCCTGGCGTTTGTCGACACGAACCCTGGTGCTGCGTTCACGGGCCAAGCCGAAGTGCAAGCGGGCGGCGTGGGCCTGTTTAGCGGCAAGTTGCCCGACTCTCTGATTCATCCATTTCGAAAGGGCTTTGCGCCGCGCGTGGGTGTGGCGTGGAGAGCGCCTAAGCAAACGGTGGTGCGCGCCGGCTTTGGCATGAACTACACAGTGAATTTGTATTCAGGATTTGCCCGAACGCTGGCGCACGAACTTCCTTTCGCCGACGAGCAGACCAACGAAGCGCTCAACCCGCAAAATCTACCAAGTTCCGACTGCGCGCGCAGTATCACTCCGACTTGCTTCACGCTGGCACAGGGATTTCCGGCACCGGCGACCACGGGCAATTATGCGATCGATCCGCACTACCAGTTGCCCTACGTGCAGGTGTGGAACATTGACGTGCAGAAGACGCTGCCGTGGGGCGTGGTGATGAACGTTGGATACAACGGGTCGAAGGGCAATCACCTCGACACGACTATCGCCCCGCGCGCGACACCGAGCAGTCCCAACACCGATCCGTCAAATCTGATTTTCAATTACGAGCAGTCCGCCGCATTTTCAAAGTTCAGTGCCGGGACGCTGCGGTTGAACAAGCGGCTCTCGAATGGAATTGCGTTGGGCGTGAACTATCAGTATTCGCACTCGATCGATGATGCGGGAGCGTTGGGCGGGATCTCAACCGTCGTGGCGCAGAACTGGCAAGACCTGGCGGCCGAGGAAGGGAATTCAAGTCTCGATCAGCGCCACAAAGCCACGGGAACGTATCTCTACGAACTCCCATTCGGCAAAGACAAATTCTGGCTCACGAGCGGCAAGAGCTCACATATTTTCGAGGGTCTCTCCGTCTCCGGCACATTCACTTTTGCAACGGGGTTGCCGCTTACGCCAAGTTACGCCGCGGCAGTGCTTGACGTGGCGCGCGGCACGGCCGGAACGCTGCGCCCTGATCGCGTGCCTGGTGCGTCGCTCACAACTGGCGGCGGTTCCAGGAATGAATGGTTCAACACTGCAGCCTTTACCAAGCCGACAGGTCTCTATGGCACGGCATCGCGCAATTCAATCACGGGGCCGGGAACCGTGCAGAACAATATGTCGCTATCGAAAACGATGCAGTTGGGCGACACGCGCAGCATGGAGATTCGCGCCACGCTCAACAACGCATTCAACACCGTGCAGTACTCGGGCGTGGATACGAATGTAACCTCGCCGACGTTTGGGCAGGTGATCTCGGCCGGGGCGATGCGGTCGTTTCAATTTGCATCGAGATTCAGATTTTAGCGGTATAGAAGGGAATTGATGGCGGGTTGGATGCGGAGATCGGTGGCAGTCTTTGCGGCGCTGGCGCTGGTATTGCCGAGCGGGCGGATATCCGCCGCACAGAGTTCCGATTCCACACAAAGCGGGGCGGCGCAACCGGGCGGATTTGTGCTCAAGGCCAATGCTGAGCTGGTTCTCACCAATGTCGTGGTGCGCGACGCGAAGACAGGGGAATTTGTTCGCGGGCTGAAGCAGGGCGACTTCAGCGTCTATGAAAGCGGCAAACAGCAGCAGATTTCAAGCTTCGATTTTCAAAGCGTCGACTTGGCTTCTCCGCTAAACGAGGCTACGATCAGCGGACTCGCGTCAGGCATGAGCGCAAATGGCAACAAGGCTGCAGTCGTAGCCAAGCCTGAGGATTTGCGCAATCACCGATTGATCGTGATGTTCTTTGACTTGACGTCGATGCAGCCTGAAGATCTGGATCGCAGCGTTGCAGCGGGGCGTGACTTTCTGAGTAAAAAGATGCAACCTGCGGATCTGGTTGCGCTGGTATCACTCGGCGACACGCTTAAAGTCGACCAGGACTTTACCGCCGACAAGGCCGCGCTGGCCAACGAGGTCGGTATCTACAACGGCACCGAAGGACAGGGCTTTGCCGGGGGCGCAAACGCAAATAGCAACCAGGTTGAGGACACCACCGGCTACACGCCCGATGAGAGCGAATACAACGACGTCAACACCGACCGCGAACTGTTCGCACTGCGCGCCATCTCAAAGTCGCTTGAAAAAATCAGCGAGAAAAAATCACTGCTCTATTTTTCCGGCGGCATCTCGCGCGACGGCATTGAGAATCAGGCTTCGCTGAGAGCCGCAGTCAACGCCGCTGTGCGCGCGAACCTTGCGATCTATAGCGTGGACACCCGCGGCCTGCAGGCGATCTCTCCGCTTGGCGATGCATCGACAGGCAGCCTGCGCGGATCCGGGGCATTTAACGGCGCGGCGCTCACCAACAACATGAATGCCAATTTTGCTACGCAGGAAGTTATGGCTACGCTGAGTTCCGATACCGGGGGCAAGGCATTCTTTGACTCCAACGATTTTGCGCCTGCCTTTGCGCAGGTCGAACGCGATACGTCGGCCTATTACGCGATCGGCTTCCACTCTTCTAACTCAGCGCGCGACGGAAAATATCGCAAGCTGACGATCAAGATTAATCGTCCCGGCGTCAAGCTCGAGTATCGGCCTGGCTACTATGCGCCTGCGGACTTCAAGCACTCTGGCCGCGAAGATCGCGAGCGCGATTTGCAGGAGCAATTGACCAGCGATTTGCCGGCCACTGACATGGCTGTCTACCTCGACGCCATGTATTTCCGGCTCGATGACAATCGCTTCTATGTTCCGGTTTCGCTGATCGTGCCTGGTTCGCAAATTCCCTTTGTGAAGGGCGGGGACAAAGACAAGGCGACGCTCGACATCATTGGCGAAGTGATTGACGAGGTGAAGCGCCCTATAGGCAGTGCCCGCGAAACAGTAAAGCTGAACCTTGACGGATCATTGCAGGCGCGGCAAAAGAATATCCAATACACCACGAGCTTCAAACTTCCGCCGGGCAAATACCACTTGAAGTTTGTGGTGCGCGAGAATCAGACCGGCCGCATGGGCTCATTTGAGGCCGATATCACGCTCCCTGAGATGAAGAAGCAGCCTCTGAAGATGAGCTCGATCGTGCTGGCATCCCTGCGCCAACCGAGCAAAAGTGATTCGCCATTGGTGCGCGGCGGCCAGGAGTACGTACCCAACATCAGCCACGTTTTCCGCCAGGATCAGCACCTTTACCTGCTCTATGAGGTCTACGCGCCCGCGCGCGCAAAAGCGGGAGAAAACCAGCCAAAAGGCACGAAGCCCGGCATCGATCTGCTGAGTAGTCTGGAACTAATACAAGGTTCGACGAAAGTGTACGAAACGCCCATCGTTCAAGCGAAAGCCGTCAATGTGAATGGGAGGGACGCGGTTGCCGTTGAACTCGATGTGCCGCTGGCAGGCCTCAAGCCCGGGCCATATCTTTGCCAGCTAAACGTCATCGACGACGCCGGCGGAAGCTTTGCTTTTCCGCGTTTTGCGGTGCTAGTGCGCGAGGCCCTCGCGGCAACCAATCCGCTCTCTCCTGCCCCTGCCGCGGCTAGTTCAAATCTCGGGCAAAAGTGAGCCAAGGCTGACACTCGGCAGCATGTTCCCATTCCGGTTATTCTGATGCGGTGGGGAGCAATATGGAAAGCGGCGAAACCCGCAGGGTTGCAGTGATTACCGGCGCCACCGGCGGCATAGGCTCAGCGGTCGCGAAGGCCCTCTCCGCTGCAGGATACTCCCTTGTCCTCACTGCGCCGTCAATGGATAAGCTCACTGCGCTCGCCTCCCAGCTTGAAGGTCCCTGCACCGTCGTAGCCGGGAGACTGAACGACGACTCGCTGGCGGAGACGCTGTTAATGGCAGCGCTCGACAGGTTTGGGCGGTGCGATGTTTGCTTTAACAATGGCGGAATTCTCGAGTTAGGGCTCATCGAGACGATCGATATTGAGCGCCTCACCAACATGGTGAGAGTGAACGTTGAAGGCGCCTTTCGCGTCGCGTACATTTTTTTGAAGCATTTCGTTGAAGAAGAGCAAGGCCATCTGGTCAATATTTCAGGCGGTGTGGGCAAGAAAACGCGGCCCACGGCCTACGCCGCGACCCAATCCGCGATCGAAATGCTTTCAGACTCATTGAGCACGGAGTTGGAAGGCACCAATGTTCAGGTGTCCTGCATTCAACCGGGGCTGGTGAAAACGGGTCTCCATGCATGCTGGGAGCTTCACCCTGAGAATCCATCAGGCATTGCTGAACCACTCGATCCGGACGACATTGCGCAAGCGGTTCTGTTCATTCTTGAACAGCCCGCTGGCAGTAGCGCCACGCCCACTTTCGACGCTGCCGAACAACCATAAGGTCAATCAGAATCAGCTGTTATATTCCCGTCTTTATCCGTGCCGCGGTAAGGGCAATGGCGGCAGCCGGAGCCGCAACACGTTCCGCGCTTCAAATGATAGGCGGCGGTGAAGACCATGAACGGCCCATCAAAGTAGTAGTCTTCCGTTTCAGGCACGTTGACTGCTTCGGGCGCGTCATCCTTTGAATCCTGATCCATTGAATTCATTGTCTCTCAAGCGCGCCGATATGCGTTGAGCGAGCCGTGGCCGGTCGCATCGCGCAGGTAAAATCGATTCATGACATTGACTGCGCAAGACCGCGCCCGCCGCATCAAAATTATCCTCTTTGACGTCGACGGAGTGCTGACCGACGGCACCATCTGGCTTGTGCCTGCTCCTGGTCCAGCGTCCAGCAGCCCTGAGACACAGGCTCATCTTTCGCAGCACGACGATCACGTCGGATTCGGTGTTCAATCCGCCACCATGATGGAAGCCAAAGGCTACAGCGCACATGATGGCACGGCTATCTCGCTGGCGCGACTCGGCGGCATGAAGTGCGGCGTGATCACCAAGCGCGTGAGTGAAACGGTGGCGACGCGCGCCCGCGATTTAAAGCTCGAATTTGTTTACATGGGGCAGGCCTTCAAGATGAAAGCAGTGCGCGAGATCATGGAGAAGGAAGGCGTCACGCTCGAAGAGATTGCCTACGTGGGCGACGACGTCATCGATCTGCCGGTGATGCGCGAATGCGGATTTGCAGTGGCTGTAGCGAACGCGCGTGCCCAGGTTAAGGCTGAGGCGCACTACGTCACTCCCAATGCCGGCGGCTATGGTGCAGGACGCGACGCGGTTGAGTTTATCCTTGAGGCCAAAGACCTGCTTCACAAGGTCATCGAGGAATACATCGACGAACGCAATCCTATTTCGGCGTCGATGGACATCGGCAAAGGCAAGGACTAGAGCAGTTTCGGAATACACGTAGACTTTTTGAGCGCGGTGAAAGGTGGCTTTTTCTTGAGGAAAAAGCCACTTGAGTGCGTGCTTTCGGTCTACACCAATTCCGAAACTGCTATAGCGTTGGTTGGTCCGGCTTATTATTCGGATTTCGCGTGCGCGGGAAAGACTGTTTCGACCAGCACCGCACGCAATGCCTGACGCAAATCAGTGTTAGGGTCAGGTTCCGTATTCGATTGCGGATGCAGCGTTGCTGATGGCGCCTGGTTACCGCTGTCAGTCGTGTTCACAGCGAGAATGCTGGCGCTGTGACCGGCAGGATCGATCAATAATTCCGACGAAAATCCTCCTTGGTCTCCGTCGTGAAAAATGTATCGGTGTCCGCCCGTCTCAACTTCGAAGAACCCCAGACCCATCTTTGGCTGCGAACCGTGAGGTCCGGAGGTGTAGGGCGTCGCCGGTTGGCCGGGTTCGGTTGCGGGAAGCAGACCCGTCCATGCCTCACTAAGTGAAGTGCGCTTCAACACGACTTCGTACAACTTGTTTGCAGGATCGCCGATGAGGAAGCGCAGGTACTTGACCATGTCGGGGATCGGCGCCTTGAGTCCGCTGTTGGAGGTCGTGATGCCAGTGTCGAAATTCAATGGTTGAAGAGTGAGCGTTGAACCGCTGCGCAGGTAGCTGGCCGAAACGTGATCCTCAAGAAAGTAGGGCGCGCGATCGAAGTAGCTGTTCGTCATGCCCAGCGGCTTGAGGATGTTTTTGTCGATGTAGACCTCGAAGTCGTCGCCGCTGACTCGCTCTATGATCTGGCCGAGGAAAACGTAGCCGAGATTCGAATAGCTCCAGCGGCTGCCGGGTGCGAATGCAATATGCGTATATGGGAGCATTGCCGCAACCTGCGCCCATTTGGTCGGTTCAAAGGGCTGCCAGTCACAGTTGGCAGCGTCATCGCAATCCCATGGCCAGGTGGGATTGCGAAAGCCCGCGCTGTGCGACAGCAGTTGGCGAATGGTGATTGCGTCAATGGGTCCGTAGGCATCGTGCACCTGGCGCATTTCCGGCACGTAGCGCACCGCGGGATCGTCGAGCGAAAGCTTGCCATGATCGCGAAGCTGCAAAATCGCGATGGCCGTGAATGTCTTGGTAATGGACGCCCAGTTGTATGCGGTCTCACTGTCGATTGGCCGCTGGTTCTCATGGTTTGCGTGGCCATAGAAAAAGGCCTGCTCCGGGGCTGGTCCATGGACAAAGGCGAAACCGCCGCCGACCACCCCATGCTGGGCGACCACCGATTCAAACTGCGAATGAAAAGCATCGAGCGGAGCATTCATGGCAGCCGCTTGTGCGCAGACTGAGGCGGGCATACAGGCAACTCCGAGCACCCAGGGGAGGGAGAAAAAAGCAGTTATGCGCAACGTCAGCATGGGCAATGATTATACGGCGTCTGTGCGAAGGCGCAGGTTCACTGCAGGGAAGGAACGCAGAATTTTTGGGATGATTATCCGAGGCGAATCTACTCCGCGTCTCTTAGTGCAACCCAATAATACCGTCGCCAGCAAAACTTGCACCGTACCGGGCGCAGGACAAACAGCGCAAGGAGGCCGTCATAAGGGCGCAACTCAGCCGGTTTGAATTGATCGGAGCGACAGCGCGGGCATCTCCGCATCAACAGCACATGCGGAAGCCACGCTGGCCAAGTCATCGCTTCATCGGTCATTGAACTCCTGTGTTAAGGAAAAAGGCGCGACGGGAGCCGTCGCGCCTCGGGTTGCAGTCCTATTATGCGCCGTTTGGGAAGATTTTATTCCTTAGAGACCCCTGCGTCCTGAAATCAGGTTGAAGATCAACACGACTACAGCTACAACCAGCAAGAGGTGAATGAGGCTGCCTGCAATGTGAAAGCTGAAGCCTAGAAGCCACAGAACCAGGATTACTACAAATATTGTCCAGAGCATTTTCGCCTCCGTTTGAAGTAGCGGCGAGGGGAAAGCGGATTTGCTCGCCCGCACGCTGCGTACATAAACCTAAACTATCGACCACCCTGCGCGACAGCCTGCCCCGTTTACTTCGCTCAGTATGCCCACGCGCGCGCTTGAGGAGAACGAGGCTGGTCCCAACCTAGTCGCGATCAAAAAGAATGTCTGAGCAATGTGGCTCAATAAGCCTCGATGGAAGTGGTATCCACCACCAAGTCCATCATTAGGGCTCAGGTATGCTTTCAAGAGTTTGGGTCGAGCCTTCACTGGACGCCCGGTTTGAGTGCACGCGTGGTGAACGATGCAACTTGCTGTTTCCAGGCCCTTTCGCTTTATGAGCAAAATTGACCACCCCGCTGCTCCGGTAAAGGGATATGATTTTGCTATAAGGCAGAGATTTTCAATTCAGCCGGAGTTGAGGGAGGCGAACGATTGGCAGTGAAACGCTCGGTTGTATTGAAGAAAGCGAAACCTAGCGTCCGTGGTTCGCGTACGCCAGCACGCCCAATAGAGGCGCGTGAGGGGGCGCTTGTCCCACTCGAGATAAATGGGGTGACCCAGGTTTTCGACCCACGACATTTACTCACCAGGCTGTCGGTCGGCAAATCACGCCACGAATATCTCTCCGAGGCGACGGTGTTTTCCCAGGGCGATGTCGCGAATGCGGTCTTCTATATTCAAAGCGGCAAAGTGAAATTGACTGTAGTTTCAAAGAGCGGGAAAGAAGCAGTGATCTCGATTCTGCCGGACGGCAGCTTTTTTGGCGAGGGATGTCTCGGTGGCCAGCCTGTGCGCATGGCTACCGCAAGCGCGCTTCAGCGCAGTACGATTGTGCGCGTCGAGAAGCCGGTCATGATCAGCCTCCTGCACCGCGAGCCGGAATTCGCCGAGCAGTTCCTTACACACCTGCTTTCGCGCAACGTTCGCATGGAAGCCGATCTGGTAGACCACCTTTTCAATTCCAGCGAAAAGCGGCTGGCACGGCTGCTGTTGCTGATGGCAAATTTTGGCAATGAATCCAAGCCTATTCCAGTGATCGCCAAGATGAGCCAGGAGACTCTGGCTGAAATGATTGGTACGACCCGCTCGCGCGTCAGCTTTTTCCTGAATCGCTTTCGCGACCTCGGATTCATCGATTACAACGGTGGCGGCATGCAGGTGCATAGCTCTTTGGTCAGCGTTGTATTGCACGATTGAGTTGCGGATCGACCCCTAATAAAATTCCACTGTACCCTGATTAAACCCCAAATCCACCTGCTAAATTGCTCACAGTGTATTCGCTGCGGGAAGCGCTTTTCCCTGAAACAAGCAAATAATTAATCCGAACGTAAATCAAGATTCTTGAGCTAGTTCAGTTTCGCTCGGCGCAGACCCCCTGAATCAAACAGTTTACCGATGGGCATCTGCGTTTCCTGTCTCGGCATCTCATTTTTATATATTGAGTTCTTTGAGCGATATGGTGCACCAGTCGAACGCTTGCGGATACGCTAGTCGGGTTCGTAGACGGGTGCTCGCCCGCCGAACGGAGCAATAGCTATGAGCGTAAAATCCAGACCTACGGTTCTCTTTGTCGATGATGAACCCTGCATGCGCGAAGTTATGACCATGTTGCTCGGCGAAGAAGGCTACGAGATTTTCACCGCCTCTGACGGCCTGGAAGCTCTCGCTCAACTGCGAACGGTTACGCCCGACGTGATCATTTCCGATCTGAACATGCCCCGTATGTCCGGGTTTGAGTTCCTTTCCGTCGTTCGCCGTCGCTTCCCAACGATCCCGGTCATCGCCATAAGTGGGGCGTTTAATTTGAGCGATCATTACCCTGTAGGAATGATGGCCGACGCTTTTTACCCAAAGGGCCGGTGCCATCCAGAAGAACTGCTAAGCATCGTGGCGGAGTTGACTGAATCACCGCTGACCCGACCTACAAATTATTCTCCTCGCCAGCCTGCACCAGTTCAGATGGCGCGCAGCACGGCGAATTGCCAAGGTTTGCCAACCATCACATTGACCTGCACCGAGTGTCTGCGCGCGGTCGACGTGGAACATCAGCAAGATATCCGGCAGGGCATCGATGAGGCACGCTGTTTATCTTGCGACACGCTGATTCGCTACCGGACCGCCAGCCCCATGAGCAGCATTGTTTCCCAAGGCGTGATTGCGTCTGTGCAGCCGCTGGGTGTCCAGGCCTGTTAGCCCTCGATCAAGCAGTGGAACAGATCACTGAGAGCCGATCGAAGCGCTACGCCGTGCCAACTGACTGTCAGCATCGAGCTAGATTGCTCAGCCTTTAGGGTACTAGTGCGCCTATGCTTAATCCGTAGCGTAGCTTTGTTGCGCAGCGGAGACGAGCCATGGCAGCAATCATCGACGGTAGCTTTGCCCCTCTCGATCTCTTCAAGCGGATCGACACACACACCATTACCCGCGACTACCGGAATAAACAAGCTATTTATGCGCAAGGCGACAGGGCTGACGCCTTGTTTTACATACGAAGCGGATATGTAAAGCTGACCGTTATGTCCAAAGACGGCAAGAAGGCCATTATTGCGATCCTCCGTGAGGGAGACTTCTTCGGCGAAGGATGCATAACGAAGAAGTCGCTGCGCATATCGAGTGCCAGTGCCATTGAGCCTTGTACCATCGCACGAGTGACCCGAGCTAACATCAGCCGTCGCCTTCATGAGCCTGCGTTTGCCAAGCTTTTGGTCGCGCATCTACTGCTCCGAATAGAACGAATCGAAGAAGAGTTTGTCGATCAGATTTTCAGCTCCAGCGAGAAACGCCTGGCCAGGATACTGCTGCTGCTCGCCGGCTTTGGAAAGAAATTACGACCGGTCCCGGTCGTTCTCAAGGTGAGCCAGGAGACCCTCGCAGAGATGGTCGGCACGACGCGTTCAAGGGTGAGTTACTTCATGAATCGATTCAGAGAACGCGGTTATATCGATTACAACGGCACACTCGAAGTCCATCCGAGCCTGGTGACCTTCCTTACGAACAAATAGAATCAATTCCCCTCATACCGAGTGATTCGTTCAGGTGTTTGCACGCCTCCACTAACGGAACAGGTGCGGCACAAAACAGCTCGTGTTGTTGGTGATGAGGCCTGCTGACTCGCGAATCCCCATGCCACACGGTTCTCCATCGACCAGCCAGGATCCAAACACTGCTACCTTGCCCGCAACTGTAGCCATGGGGGCAAGCGCCTGGTAGACGTAGCCCTGCGCATTGTCGCCTGTCAATGAACCCTCAACCGCGACCCCATCGCGGACTACCGCAATGCCAGATCCCTCGCGACCCAGCAGAGGCTTCCTTACATAGGATGTGAGTTCGCATGGTCCGCCAAGGTATGCAGGCAGCAGCAACTCGTGGCCGGGATTCAGCTCCCAGAGAATTGCCAGGAGAGCTTTATTCGACCAGAGCATCTTCCAGATCGGTTCGATCCAAAGCATCGAGCCCCACATGCGACGATCTTTGAGCGGGCCGTATTCGCGCAGGGACGAGGTGGGTGGCAGCGTCGATAGAGCGTGCTGACCAAAGGGCTCGTTGAGCATCCACTCCCAAGGATAGAGCTTGAACATCATTCCGATGGCATGATCATCGAGATCCACAAAGCTGGAACGCTTCGCGTCCCAGCCGATGTCATGCATCGCAATATGACGCGTACGCATACCGGCCTGCTCCGCGGTGTCACGGAGGTAGCTCACGGTCATGCGGTCCTCTTCACTGCCGCCGTCAGCGAAGTAGACGGGGCTCGGGGTGTAATCCTTGAGGTCCTTCCATTTTGCAATCAGCTTCTCATGCAGGGAGTTGAACTGATCTGCATCCGGAAAACAATCCTTGAGCCAGTACCACTGCACGACAGCCGCTTCAACGAGCCCTGTGGGCGTATCCGCGTTGTACTCCAGCAGCTTGATCGTGTTGCCGTCATACGAGAGGTCGAGTCGTCCATAAATTGCGGGCGGCTCGCTGTTCCATGCGGCGCGAATGGCTGGGGCTGCGCTGGCCGGAATTCCCATTTGCGCGAGCCTGTCCTGATCGAGAATGGCGTCCCCGGCCGCAAGCGCGAGGCGCTGAATCTCAGCCGTAGCCGCCTCAAGCCGGTCGATCTCGGCAGCCGAAAATTGCCAGTAGGCGGTTTCGTCCCAATAAGGAGCGCCATTTGCCAGCGTGTGATAGGTGAGGCCGACCTTTTCAACCCGAGCCTGCCAATCATGACGCGGCGTTAGTGTGAGGCGACGCATCTATTCTCCCCCATCTCCGCCATGACCGCCGGTGCCACCAAAGCCTCCGCGAGAGACACTGCTGCCGCCAATAACGTAGTCGCCGTAATGGCCTCCGCTCGACCCACCGTAAATGTAACGGGAGCCGCGCGAACCGGCTTGGCAAGCGGAGTCGGATTGGAGGCGGCTGTTGGCGTCGACGCAATCTCGTCGCTCGTCGCGACACGCTGTCATTGACAAGGCGATAGCAGCAAGAAGAGTGAGGTGAACTTCCGGTGACTTGCGCATGCTGTGGGCTCGAGTTATCTAAGGATACGAAAGATGGAAAGGAAGCACAACCCGCTTTATAGAGCGCCGGACCCCGTTCGTAACGATCGGATGGCCCGAGCTTCCGCGGCACTCATTTTGAAAACAGTGAGAGTCGGGAATCGTCCTTTCTCTTCCTACGCTGAGGCGCGTCGTCGAGCCGCTCATAATTGACCCCTCAAAGATGGGCGTCCATGTTGGCTCGCGAAACGTGTCAGTTCCATGGGGAGCTTCTATGCGGATAAGCGGGGTGGTCAGGCGATCCGGGGAGTTGACGTAGTCCCAGGCGAGTTTGCCTTTGATACATGTGGATATTCCGCTTGCGGGACCGTTCGTGGGCTCCACTTTGAGTATGTGCCGGTCGCGCTATCCTTGCAGGTTAATTTTTCTAACCGGCTCAACGTGTATGCGAATTATGCAAGCAACATGTCTGGGGTGATGGGAGCGCTTCTGATCCGCTTGCCTGTGGCATGGTAGATCGCATTTGCTATCGCTGCTCCCGCGCCCGTGATTCCTATCTCACCGATTCCGCGCGCACCCAGAGGATTGAATTTCGTATCCGGAATATTCAGCGCGAAAACTTCGATCTCGCCAATGTCCGCATTCACCGGCACATGGTACTCGGCGAGGTTGTTGTTGACGATCCGTCCGCTTGCTTTGTCGAGGTGTGCTTCTTCGAGCAGGGCCAAACCCACGCCCCAGACGATGCCGCCAATCAGCTGGCTTTTTCCGGTCTTGTCGTTCAGCAGTGTTCCGACGTCGTATACGCCCACAATCCGCCGCACTCTGGTCATGCCGAGGGCCTCGTCCACCGACACTTCGGCAAACACCGCGCCGAAAGAGTGCTTCGAGTATTGTTCTGAGTCTTGTTCAGGTTCAGCGGATGCCGTCGCACCGACGGGCTTGTTGCCATTGCGCGCCAGAAGGTCTTTAAAGTCCTCGCCGCCCGATTGCCCCTTGTGCATGATCTTACCGTTTTGAAAATCAAGATCCTGGGATGCGGCGTTGTGAAACTGTGAATTGTTGTCAGCGGCTGCCATCGCAAACAGCGCCAGCAGCGCCTGCTTCGCTGCAGCCTGCACAGCGGGAGTCACACTGGCTGCGGTTTGCGATCCGCCGGAGACGGGACTCTTTGGCATTGCAGAATCACCGAGCTTGGCGTCTACCATCTCAATTGGCAGTCTGAGGGTAGCTGAAGCCACCTGGGCCATGATCGTGTACGTGCCGGTGCCGAGATCCTGGGAGCCGCATGCGACTGTTACGCGGCCATTGGGCTCAAACTGCACGTTGACCGAGGCAGAGGATCGGTTGGCAGGATAGGTTGCCGTTGCCATTCCCCAACCGATCAGCTCGTTGCCACGCTTCATCGAGCGCGGCGTCGCATTGCGTTTTGACCAACCGAAGCGGGCCGCTCCTTGCTCGTAGCATTCGCGAAGATGCTTGCTTGAGAAGGGCTTGTTTTCAGTGGGATCCTTTTCCGCGTAGTTCTTGAGCCGCAATTGGATCGGATTCATGTTGAGCTTGTATGCTAGCTCGTCCATCGCGATTTCAAGCGCGAAAGTTCCTGTCGACTCTCCCGGCGCACGTTGAAATGTGGGCGTGCCCAAACTAAGAGGCACGAGTCTCTGCGAAGTTTTGATCACTGGCGATGCATAAAGCATGCGCGTCACGCTGCTGGATGGCTCGGTAAAGTCTTCAATCTCAGAGGTATGTGAGTGCACATCGTGCTGCATGGCAGTCAGCGTTCCGTCGCGTTTGGCTGCAAGGACGATGCGCTGGTGAGTCCGCGGCCTGCCGCCCACTGGCCCAAACATCTGCGGCCGTTCCAGCACTAACTTCACCGGGCGCTGAACGACCTTTGCCGCCATCGCAGCCAGCAGGACATGCGACCAAGTCGATCCTTTGCATCCGAAGCCGCCGCCAGTGAAGGGACACAGCACGCGCACGTTCTCATCCGGGATGCCGAAGGATTTCGCCACGGTTTGCTTGACGCCGGTGATGTACTGAGTCGCGTCATGCAGCGTTAGCTTTTCTCCATTCCACTCTGCAATGGTCGCGTGCGGCTCCATAGGATTGTGATTTTCGAGCGGTGTGGTGTAGACCTCATCGACTTTAATTTCGCCATCGGCTAATCCCTGTTCGAGATTGCCGATCGATTTATCGGCCGGATCTTTCCCGTGACTGCCGGGATGAGCGGTTGCAAATCCACCTTCGAAGTCGAAATGCGGGGTTTCCCGCTGATAGCGCACCGTGACAAGAGAACTCGCGTAGAGCGCCTGGTTCAGAGTTTCCGCGACGACCACCGCGATGGGCTGATTGTTGTAATGCACCAGGTTGTCCTGCAGCAGAGACAGGACGCGGCCTGCGGGTGGATGCACCGCGGCTTTTCCTCCTTGCGGAAGCTTCGGAGCGTTGGCCGATGTCATCACCGCCAGCACCCCTGGCGCATGCTGCGCATCCGACGTCCCCATACTGAGAATGCGTCCGCTGGGAATGGTGCTGGTCACCATCACCGCGTAGGCGAGATGCGGCACTGCAAATTCCGCGGAATACTTTGCCTTACCTGTAACTTTCGCGTGCCCATCGACTCGTGTAATCGGATCCCCAATTGCCGTCATGCTTTTTCTCCGCCGGCCGCAGCTAACGAGAAGGCTCGCACAATCGTAGCTTTTGCCATTTCTACTTTGAATGCGTTGTGCTCGAACGTTTTTGCCCCTTCGAGCGCCGCGTTTGCCGCAGCAAGATAGGATTGTTGATTCGCAGGTTTGTCCGCAAGCATTGCCTCAGCCCGCTCCGATCGCCACGGCTTGTGTGCTACTCCGCCGAGCGCAAACCGCGCGCTGCGAATCGTTCCGTTATCGAGTTCAAGAGCGGCGGCGGCCGACACTAGCGCAAACGCATAGCTGGCGCGGTCGCGTACCTTCACATAAGCAGAATGCGCAGCATACGGGCCGACCGGCATGTCGATCGAAAGGATCAATTCATCACGTCGTAGGTTGGTGTCGATTTCCGGATTCCGGCCCGGAAGCTTGTGAAAATCCGCAAATTCGATGATTCTTTCGCCGCCCTTGCCCTGCACGCGAACTCGCGCACCAAACGCAGCCAGCGCAACGCACATGTCCGACGGATGCGTGGCGATGCATGCTGTGCTGGTCCCCAGGATTGCGTGGATGCGGTTAAAGCCCTCGATCGCCGCGCATCCGGAGCCCGGCTTGCGCTTGTTGCATTGTTCGTAGGCAGGATCATAAAAGTAGTAACAACGCGTGCGCTGCAGCAGGTTGCCGCCATTGGTGGCCATGTTGCGAATCTGTGGCGATGCGCCCGCGAGGATGGCCTGCGCGAGCATAGGATAGCGCTGCCTAACTAGCGCGTGATCGGCCGTGTCGGCATTCGTAGCCAGAGCGCCCAGGCGCAAGCCGCCATCCGGCATCTCTTCAATCCTCGCAAGTTCCAATCGCTTCACATCGACTAGGCGCGTGGGTACCTCGACCTGTTGTTTCATTAGATCGATCAGGTTGGTTCCCCCGGCGAGAAACTTTGTGTGCGCCGCGTCGACTGCGCTCAGAGCCTCGTGTGCGCTTTGCGGGCGCTGATATTCAAAGGGTTGCATCGGCCTGTCTCCCTTCGAACGAAAGCGCGGCCGCCTTCAGTTGTGCGG
>ODAK010003263.1_pt1 | contig 16874 bp, 16 predicted proteins | sample 1539591 | NCBI WGS metagenome assembly ODAK01 (sample SAMEA3539303, study PRJEB22396) | soil metagenome | biome: tundra; feature: field; material: soil | place: USA | collected 2010-05 | depth 0.15 m
GACCGTCGGGTGAATCGGCGACCGTGAAGCCGAAGTGCTGTTGGATCGTCTGCCAGACCGTACCGAACACGCTGACGACACCCGGCAACGCGCCGGTGAAGATCCCTGGGTGGCCGGACGCAATCGCAGCGGCAAGGAACGCGACGACCCAGATGAAGCCGATCAACGCCGGCGTCGACAGCAACGCGCCGCCGACGATCGCACCACCCGAGCAGTGCACCAACGGCCGCTGCGGTGCTTCGGGGGTGCGATGGTCGAGGCCGGCGGCCATCGCGAGCAGCGCCGCCCGCAACGCCTGTGCCTCCTCGAGCCGCAGGTAACCCAGCCGTACTCGACCTTCGGCACCGCCTGCCATATCGAGCTTCAACTCGGCGAGTCCGAGCGCGCGCGCCAGCAAGGGCTGCACGATGTCGATCGCCTGCAACCTGTCGATACGTACCTGGCGCGATCGCCGGAAGAGGACACCGGAATCAATGTGCACCTCACCCCCGTCGATCACGAATCTCGTGAAGGCCCAGGACAGCACGCTCGTGACGAGTCCGACGATCAGCGCACCGACCGCGATCGCCGGTAACCACCAACCGGCATGCCGTACCGACTCGAGGTTGTACGTCGCAAGCGCGGCCAACGACACCAGCACCCGCGCCGCTCGAACAACAGGCGTCAAGGGATGCAGGCGACCACCGCGGCGGCGCCAAGCCTGATCGTCCGGTGTGCTCACAATCCGGCCGACTGGGATTCCCCGAGCGCGGCCAACCGGTCGCGCAAGCGGGTGGCCTCGGCCGCAGTGAGTCCGTGGATGCGCGCGTCGGTGCCCGCCGAGGCCGTGTGCAAGCGCAACGTCGAGATGCCGAATTTGCGTTCGATCGGGCCTGCCGTGACATCGACCAGCTGCATACGGCCATACGGGACGACGACGAGCCTGCGCCACATGACACCGTGGGTCACAAGCAGGTCAGCACCACGTTCCGCATATCCCCACGAGTCGTAGTTGCGACCCACCACAACAAAGGCAGCAGCGCAGACAGCGAACACCACGACGACGGTTACGACCGCGGCCAACACCGAACCCGCAATAGCCAACGCGACGGCGGCGAGCACCGCGACAACAACACCAACCACACCGAGCATGACGCGGCGCATCGCGCGCAACCGGACAGAGACGCGCACCCAATCCACTACCGGCGAGGCGAATGCTTCCTGCATGCCGTTCACAGTAGCGCCGCGCACATCGGGCTAATGGCCGCGATCATCGGGCTCCCGTGGTACGCGGCAACTGTATTCAAGGAAAAGGGCAGCACCGATCAACGAAAGCGACGCGACGACGCTGAGTCCGCTCGCGCGGCTGTCACTGTCGACTCGGGGATTGCCCAGCTTGGTCAGGGTGTAGACGAGGAATCCGCCGTACAGGCCTGCGATGATCGCGGCCGCGTGACTACTCGCCTTAGCAAGGACTGCGAGTTTGGCGACGAACAGCGGCTCGATCGGGCGGTTGCCAGGGTTGCGCAGCCGAGAGCGCACCGAAAACCCGTACATCATCTCGAAGCCAGCGAGAAGCACGAGCGAGATCGGCCCGACGATCGGCAGCGCGGGTAGCGAGCTGTAGTAGGACCGCACGAGGAGCCAGCTGACAATTCCCACGGCCACCGCGAGCGCAGCGAGTATCGAGGAGCGAGTCGGCGTCACGTGACGGCACCCGCCGATGGAAGTCTTGGGAGGGAAAGCATCGGAGTGTCGAGCCGTCGGACACCGGTAGTGCCGAGCTTGGTGGCCAGTTCGACCAATGTTCCGTGGCCAGCGATTGCCCCGTCGGGTTCGATCTCCAGCCACGGCAACACGACAAAGGCGCGCTCGTGCGCGCGGGGGTGGGGCAGCGTGAGTTCGGGGTCGTCGGTGCGTTTGTCCTCATACGCCAACACATCGACGTCCAGCGTTCGCGGGCCCCAATGAACCTTTCGCACCCGGCCAGCAGCCGCCTCAAGTGAATGGGCGAGTGCGAGCAAGTCCGTTGCGGCAAGGGTGGTGTCGACGAGCACGACCGCGTTGTAGAAGTCGGGTTGCGGCGGTCCGCCCACCGGTGTGGTCTCGAAGACTCCGGACACGGCAACGACCCGGGTCCCGGCACCAAGTCCGTCGAGCGCCGCTTGTAACGTCGCGGCACGATCACCAAGGTTGGCGCCCAACGCAAGTACCGCTTTCATGCGGTCCCCTTCGGCCGCACGATGGTGACCACCACATCGTCGAACGTCAGCGGAATAGGCGCCACTGGCTTGTGCACGCTGACCTCGACCGACGTCACGCGCGGATCCACGAGGCATGCCGTAGCGATCCGTTCGGCCAGTGTCTCGAGCAGATTCACCGGCACCCCGGACACGATGCCGGCGATGGTCAATGCGAGCGCGCCATAGTCGATGGTGTCGGCGAGGTCGTCGGACCGCACGGCGGCCGAGGTGTCAACGTCGAGTGCCACGTCGACGACAAAGTCCTGGCCCTCTGCGCGTTCGTATTCGAACACGCCATGGTGTCCGCGAACCAGCAGTCCTCGCAGCGCTATGCGATCGCTCATTGCTGCGCGCTCCATCGTGCCGCCACGCGCACCGCATCGACGTCCGCAACGACGTCGTGCACCCGCACCGCCCACGCCCCCGCCGCAGCCGCCAGCGCAGTGACGGCCGAGCTGGCATGGTCGCGCTGCGCCGGAGGTCGGGGCACGCCGGCCACTGCGAGCAACCGGCCGAGGAAGGCCTTGCGTGACGCACCGATCAGCACCGGGCGGCGCAGTTCCATCAATGTGTCGAGGTGGCGGAGCAAGGCCCAGTTGTCATCGCCATCAGGGTCCTTTGCGAATCCGAGACCGGGATCGAGAATGAGCTGATCGAGGCTCACTCCGGCCTCGACGATGGCAGCGATGCGCGCGGCGAGTTCACCCCGGACGTCGTCGACAACGTCGCCATACTTGGCGCGCGTCTGCATGTCGGCGCTGTGTCCGCGCCAATGCATCACGACAAACGGCAAGCCGGACGCGGCGATAAAGGGCACCATGGCCGGGTCGGCGAGCCCACCGCTCACGTCGTTGACGAGGACCGCGCCGGCGTCGAGGGCATGGCGCGCAACATTGGCATGCATCGTGTCGACGCTCACAACGGCGCCAGACGCCGCGAGCTTGTTGATGACCGGGAGCACCCGGCGTAGTTCCTCCTCGGCATCGACCCGCGTGGCGCCGGGTCGGGTGGATTCACCGCCCACATCGACGATGTCGGCACCGGCCGCCACCAGTTCGAGGCCGTGCTCGATCGCGGCGTCGGCGTCGAACCATTGCCCGCCGTCGGAGAACGAGTCGGGCGTGACATTCACGACGCCCATGACCCGGCATCGATCCAGCTCGGGAAAGCCGACCAACCGGCTCACGCTGCGGGGCCGAGTCGCATGAGCTTGCGCAACTGGCGAATGCGCGGGTGCGGCCACACGATGAATGCCTCGGCCTCGAGTGCGGCGATGGCGATGCGCGGCAGGTCGCTGGCGCCGGGGAAGACGATGTAGCGCGGCTGCCACTCCGGCTGAAACTTCGCGTTGAACCGGTACAACGACTCGATCTGGAACCATCGTGATGCGAACACGAGGATCCCCCGCCACGCCCTGATGACCGGTCCGGCACCGAGTCGGCCACCGCGCTCCAGTGCGGACCGGAACACCGCGAAGTTCAAGGACACTCGGGTGACACCGAGGCGGGGGCAAGCGCGCAGAGCCGCAGTGATCAGGTACTCGTTGAGCCCCGGATCCGCGGTCCGATCGCGGCGCATCAGGTCGAGTGAAAGACCGTCGGTTCCCCACGGCACGAAATGCAGGAATGCGCGCAGCACGCCGTCCTTCATAGCGGCGGCCGCAACGCAATCGCCGTCCGCCGGATCACCGAGGCGACCTAGCGCCATCGAGTAACCGCGTTCCGTCTCTGCACCACGCCACGACTCGGCGTGCCGCTGGTACATCGTCAACGTCTCAGGAGTCAGATCCCGCACCCGATAGATCTCGGCGTCGTAGCCTGCTCGTTCGACGCGGTTCACCATCTGCCGCACGTTGCGCATCGTGCGACCGTCGAGACTGAACTCGCCGACATCGACAATCGCTTCGTCGCCGAACTCCAGAGCCGACATTTCCGTCTCGCGAGTCCAGACATCACCACCAAGCTCACTGCAGGCGAGTACCGCGGGCACCCAGGCATGCCGTTCGGCCTCGACCATGAACTCTTTGATGGCCCCCGGCCACGCCTCGGCGTCACCCAAAGGGTCACCGGTCGCGAGCATCACGCCAGACAGAACCCGGTAGGCGATGCACGACTTGCCCGTCGCCGACCAGATGACGCTCTTGTCACGACGCAAAGCGAAGTAGCCCAGGGAATCGAGCTCACCGTTCTTGGCGAGCAGGTCGCGCATCTGCAATTCGTCGTCAGTGCCCAGGCTCGCCCGCGGCTCGGCCGGCCGGAACAGCAGATAGACCGTCGTCAACGCCGTGAACGCGCCCATGGTGCCGAGGGTCAGCGTGATGAGGTCGCCGGTTCTGTCGCCCCGGAAATGGATTGGCCCCGAGACCCCGACCAATCCGTACAGCACGTGTTGGGCGACTGTGAGGAACCCGGCTGATCCGACAACCTCGCTCGACCGCACCTCGATCAGCAAGGAGCCGAGAACGAAGCTACCGGCGGTCAGCCCCAGGAATGCCCACAACGCCAGCCATCGGGTGCGCGGATCCCCGACCGCAAAGAACTCGTTGCGGTACAGCACGAGCCCGATGACAAATACCGCATCGAGCGGCAGCCAATCAACGGTTTCCCGCCAGGTGAAGGGTCCGTGCACGAGGTGCAGCGTCGCGGTGACGATGAGGATCGCGACCACGGCTCGCCACGCTCGGAGTTTGCGGCGTCGAAGTGCACGCGAGAGCAAGATGAGCAACGCGCCCGCGACCACCAGCGCCGCGCCGACAGCGCCGTGCACGACCGCTGGGTTGATCTGGCCCGGCAGAACGTGGTTGATGACCTTGACGCGCTCCCATAGGTGCGGCCTGACCACCATCGCGATGTCGCGCACGCCGAGCAGGAACGTGAAGACACCGGCGACAGCAGGGACCCATCGCCGATGTGACCGGCGCTCGTTCCCCACCGGGTGAGCGGGTCGCCAAGCGGGCATACCCGTCTTCTGGGCGGTCTTCACCCGCACGGGGGTCGGCTCTCCAATCACAACTCAAGAGTAGGCGGGGTGGGCTTGCACAGCGGGGTCATCGGCCGACAATCAGGCAGCCGGGTCAACGACCCGCAATCAGGCAGCCGGGTCAGCGACCCGCAATTAGACGCAGCGCTTCCGCCCTCGTCCGGTCAGACTCCCGAAACGCCCCGCGGACAGCAGACGTCACCGTTCGAGCACCGGGCTTACGAACCCCTCGCATCGACATGCACAGGTGCTCGCACTCGACGACGACGATGACCCCTCGCGGATCGAGAATCTGTTGCATCGCATCGGCGATCTGCGACGTCAACCGCTCCTGCACCTGCGGGCGCTTCGCAAACAGATCCACCAGTCGGGCGATCTTCGACAGCCCGGTGATCTCACCCTTGACGCTGGGGATATAGCCGACATGAGCGACCCCGTGGAACGGAACGAGGTGGTGCTCGCAGGTGCTGTAGATCTCGATGTCCTTCACGATGATCATCTCGTCGTGATCGGCATCGAACACGGTCGTGAGGACGTCCGAGGCGCGCTGGCCCAGTCCGGCGAACTGTTCCGCCATCGCCCGCGCAACCCGGGCCGGGGTCTGCGCCAACCCATCGCGGGTCGGATCCTCGCCAATGGCGACGAGGATCTCGCGGACGGCGGCCTCGATCTTCGGGAGGTCGACCGCCGAGCGGGCGGCGGGCTCGCCGTCGTAGTAGTGCGTCACTCGCTTAAACCGCCGACTGAGGACCGTCAAAATTGGAGGCGTCAATGACCGGGTCAGAGTCGGAGTGGATCGAGCTGCCTGAGCCGCCGTTGGAAGACATGCCGTTGCTGTGCGCTGCGTCGGCGCCGCCAGAGGCCAGAACGGCGACTTCGCGAGGCGTGAGGACCGGCGCCTTTTCCGACGGCTGGCGCTTGCCATAGCCGGTATAGGAGCCGCGATGCGGGCGCTTCTGGACGCGAGCGAAAATCCGCAGCACTTCGTCCTTTTGCAGCGTCTCCTTCTCCATCAACTCGAGCACCAAGTCATCGAGCACGTCGCGATACTCGACGAGGATTTCCCACGCCTCGTCATGCGAGCTCTCGATGAGGCGGCGCACCTCGTCGTCAATCGTGGAGGCAATCTCCTCGGAGTAGTCACGCTGGTGTCCCATGTCGCGACCGAGGAAGACCTCTCCGTTCTCTTGACCGAACTTGCGCGCGCCCAGCTTCTCGCTCATGCCGTACTGGGTGATCATGCTTCGGGCGATCGCCGTCGCCTTTTCGATGTCGTTGGCGGCGCCGGTGGTCGGCTCGTGAAAGACGAGCTCCTCCGCGGTGCGACCGCCAAGCAGCATCGCGAGCTGGTCCATCATCTCCGCGCGGGTCACCAGGAACTTGTCCTCGGTCGGCAGCGAGAGCGTGTACCCAAGCGCACGGCCACGGGGCAGGATCGTCACCTTGTGCACCGGGTCGGCGTTCGGCAACGCATGACCGACGAGAGCGTGGCCGCCCTCGTGGTAGGCGATGATCTTCTTCTCTTTGTCACCCATGATGCGGCTCTTGCGTTCGGGCCCGGCCATGACACGGTCGATGGCCTCTTCGAGGGTGAGCATGTCGATCTGCTTGCGGTCGTGGCGCGCGGTGAGCAGCGCCGCCTCGTTGATGACGTTCGCGAGGTCGGCGCCGGTGAATCCTGGTGTACGGCGCGCGATGACGTCGAGGTCGACGTCGCCCTCGAACGGCTTGCCCTTGGCGTGCACCCGCAGGATGCCCTTGCGGCCCTCCATGTCGGGCCGGTCGACGACGATCTGGCGGTCGAAGCGGCCGGGGCGCAACAGCGCCGGGTCGAGGATGTCGGGACGGTTGGTGGCGGCGATCAAAATCACGCCGCCCTTCACGTCGAAGCCGTCCATCTCGACCAGGAGCTGGTTCAGTGTCTGCTCGCGCTCGTCGTGGCCGCCGCCAAGTCCCGCACCGCGGTGCCGGCCGACAGCGTCGATCTCGTCGATGAAGATGATGGCCGGGGCGTTCTCCTTGGCCTGGGTGAAGAGATCGCGAACCCGCGACGCACCCACACCGACGAACATCTCGACGAAGTCAGAGCCTGAAATCGAATAGAACGGGACGCCGGCCTCGCCGGCCACCGCCCGCGCCAGCAACGTCTTACCGGTCCCGGGAGGGCCGTACAGCAACACACCCTTGGGGATCTTCGCGCCGATCGCCTGGAACTTGGCCGGATTCTCCAGGAACTCCTTGATCTCGACCAACTCTTCGATCGCCTCGTCAGCCCCCGCGACGTCGGCAAAGGTGGTCTTCGGCGTGTCCTTGCTGATGAGCTTGGCCTTGGACTTGCCGAAGTTCATGACCCGCGACCCGCCACCTTGCATCTGGGTCAGCATGAAGATCATCAGGCCCACGAGCAGCAGGATCGGCAACGCATTCAGCAAGATCTCGAGCAGCAGGCTCGTGTGGCTGACCTTCACCGTGTAGAGCTTCGCGCGGTCGAGCTTTTGGGCAGCAGCAACGGCGTCGAGTTGGTTCTCCAGCTGGAGTTCCTGGGTGGGCGCGATCGAGGCCTGGATCTTGGTCGTCGTCGTCCCGGGAAGCGGCGTCTTCAAGGTGAGCTGGACGGTCTGTTCCTTGTCGTGGAAGACCGCCGTGGAAACGTTGCCGGACGAGATGTTGGCCACAACCTGTGACGTTGACACGGACTTAAAGGAGCTACCGGTCGACCACAGCCCGTTCAGCAGCACGAGGAACACGACAATGAGGAGGACCCAGAACAACGGGCCACGGGCATACCGTTTCACGTTCATGGATGCGGAGCGAAAGCTCCGTCCCTCCTACCGAATCGACGCGCTACCGACATCTCGTACCACCCTCGACGGTACACCGCGGGCGAAGCGTTCACCCAAAACGCTGCCCGTCACCGACTGCATAACCGACAGCAGGCCTGTCTCGTTCCCGGAGCCGGCTGGCTCTGCCCCTACTGCTGCCCCTACTGCTGCGCCTATTGGGGGTCGTAGACCGAACGCTTGAGGGTCGCGACGAACGGCAGGTTGCGGTACTTCTCGGCATAGTCGAGCCCGTACCCAACAACGAAATCGCGGGGAATGTCGAAACCGAGGTAGCGCACGTCGACGTCCTCCTTGACGGCATCTGGCTTGCGCATCAGCGCACACACCTCGACCGAGGCGGGACCGCGCGAGCGCAAGTTGGCCACCAGCCACGAGAGCGTGAGCCCCGAGTCGACGATGTCCTCGACGACAACCACGTGCCGGCCCTCGATGCCGTGGTCGAGGTCCTTCAGAATCCGGACCACTCCAGAAGACGAACCACCGGACCCGTACGAGGACACCGCCATGAAGTCGACCGTGATGGGCAGGTGCACCGCCCGGGCGAGGTCGGCCATGACCATGACAGCACCCTTCAGGACACCGACGAGCAACAGCTCTTTCCCCGCGTAGTCGGCATCGATGGCCGCCGCCATCTCGATGACCTTGGCCTGAATTTCCTTCTCGCTCAGCAAAATCCCGGACAGGTCGTCGCTAACGTCAAACTGATCCACCCGGGTGCGCCCCTCGACGAGCGGTCACTAATGCAGGTCCGTACCGACGTAGAGCCTGCCATACCGTCTGCCGGCGCGTTGGCCGCCCGGCAGGCTTACCGAGCCTTGCCCGTGCCAGTCCGTGACGAGCGCCTCGATCGCGATCAGATGGACGGCGGCCAAGCTGCCCGCCGGAATCCCGGCCTGCAGCGACGCGAGCCGCAGCACCCGTCTGCGAACAGCCGGTGGGAGCTGGGCGAGCGCGCCAACATCGAGCGACCCGTCGGCGTCCGCCACTTCGGCGTAGCTGCTCGCTGCCCATTGGTCGAGCGCGTCGGCGTCGTCGCGGGCGAGCTCGGCGGTGCGGGCAAGGGCAGCAGCGATCCCCGGCCCGAGCGCAGCCTCGAGCACCGGCAAGACGTCCGCGCGCACCCGCACTCGGGCAAATGCCGGATCGCCATTTTGTGGGTCGTCCCACACAGGGAGACCGAGGTCAGCGCAGGCCGCTCTCGTGACGGCCCGTTCAACGGCCAAGAACGGACGCCGATAGCTGCCGTCCCAGCATTTCGCACGTGCAGGGCTTCCACTGACGGCTGACATGCCGGCCAACGACCGCGTTCCCGAGCCACGGGCGAGGCTGAGCAACACCGTCTCTGCCTGGTCGTCGAGGGTGTGACCGACCAGGACGGTGGCGGCGCGTAGCCGATCCGCCACCCCGTCAAGTGCGCCATAGCGAGCGGCCCGGGCGGCCGCCTCGGGACCGCCGTTATGGGCGGAGACGTCGACGGCAACCACCTCGACCGGCTCGAGGCCAAGTCCGGTCAGCAATGCGGCAACAGCCGCCGCCCGAGATGCCGAGCCCTTCTGAAGCCCGTGGTTGACGGTGACGCCGCCTACCCGAAGGCCCAGCCGCGGCGCCTCGAAGGCGGCGGCGGCGGCGAGTGCAACCGAGTCGGCGCCCCCACTGCAGGCGATCAGCACCAACGCGGCAGCGTTGAGCCCCCCAAGGGATTCACGGACCGCACATCGGACGGCGGCAACCGCAGCAGTCGGGCCGGCCGGCCGTCGTCCCGCAGTTGAGTGACCGGGGTCAGTCGCCGTCACCCGAGCCATCCTGGCCGGCGCCTCCGACACCCTCGCCGTCCCCAACAGAGGTGCGCAGCACCCGGGTCATCCACAACTCAGGCTTGGTGATTTCCGCTTTGGTCGGCAGGGTGTTCGGCGACGTCCAGACCCGGTTGAAAGCAGGCATCCCAGCCCGTTCCACAACGGCCCGAACGAACGCGGCGCCGTCGGCGTACTGCTTGGCCTTCATGTCGAGTCCGAACAGCTTCCGCACGATGCGGTCGGCCGGACCTTGCCCGCGCCTGCGCTCGGCAAACTTCGCGCCGATCTCCTCGACGCTCGGGATCACTGACGGCCCGACGCCGTTCATGACGTACTCGCCGTGCCCTTCCAGCAGGGTCATGACCGCCGTCAGCCGGTTCAGAATCGCGCGCTGCTCGGGGTTTTGCACCGCTTCGAGAAAGCTCAAGCCGTCCGTGTCGTCGACATCTGCCTCCGACCCGCGCCGCCGCATGTTGGCGCGCACCGCCTCACCGACGTCGCGCAGCCGAGCGAGCATTGCGGCCGGATCGAGGTCGCTCGCCAGCAGGAACGCACTGATCTCGTCGTGCAGGTGCGCCCGCAGCCAGCGGACCGCGGTGAACTGGGTGCGATGCGTCACCTCGTGCACGCAGACCCAGAGCCGGAAGTCGCGGGGGTCAACGTCGAGTTGGCGTTCGGCACCAACGATGTTCGGCGCGACGAGTGTCAGCCGACCGTCGCGCGATTGGCCGTCTTTCGGTGGCAGGAATAGCTCGTACTGACCGAGCACCTTGCCAGAGAGATAGGCGAGCAAGAGGCCGACCTGCATTCCCGTCACCCGAGAGCCGACCGCGCTCACCACGGGCGCCCCCACCTTGCCTACCTGCTTCGCGGCCATCTTGTCGAGCAACGGCTGCATGACCACCTGGAACCCGCCGACGTTCCCTTCGATCCAGGCGGTGCGGTCGGCGACAAACGCCGGCGCGTGCGGATGCGGCGAGGACAACCCGGTAAACGCGGCCACGTGATCCTCGGCCTCGACTGCGAGCAGCCGAAGTTGCCGCACTGCGTCGAAGGCCTCCGGCCTTGTCACACTCGGACCACGCGGCGCGAACCTGCTAGCCGTCGCAGTAGCGAGATCCCAGTCGACGAGCCGCAGGGTGTCGGTCATGGCCCTACGGTACGTCCAGATCAACGACAGCCACAGACGGGGAGGCTTGCTGTCAGTCGGTCTACTGCGGCCTGCGCACCGGCGGTCGCCGTCTTGGCGACACCGGCAACGATCGTCGCGAACACCAGCGTGGCGCCGCTGCTGTCCTGCAGATATCCCGCGAGTGCGACCACGCCGTCCAAGGTGCCGGTCTTTGCCCTGATCAACCCTGCCCCGGCGACTGCCTGGCCACCGAAGCGATCGCTTAGGGTTCCGGAGAAGCCGGCCACCGGCAGCCCAGCCAGTATCGGGGTGAGCCGCGGATGGCCTGGCCCGATGGCCAGCCGCAGCAGCGCGAGTAGCGCGGCTGGCCTGACCCGGTCGAGCGGCGACAGCCCACTGGCATCGACGGTCGCGAGTCCCGACGGGTCCACGCCAAGACCTGCGATCGCCGCCTTCACCGCCGCGACCCCACCGGCGAAGCTGGCCGGGTGCCCAGTCGCGATCGCGACCTGACGCGACAGTGCCTCGGCAAGGTCGTTGTCGCTGCGTCCCAGCATTCCCTGCACGAGTTGTGACATCGGCCGCGACGCAACGCTGGCAAGTGTTGGTTTCGCGGGGCTGGCGTGGATCAACGCAGGCTTACCGGTGACCGCGATGCCGTCGCTGGCCAGCAACGCGGCGAACTCGCCTGCCGCGGCAGCCGCCGGGTCGGCGGCCGTCGCCGTCCGGCCCGGATCGGGATGTCCCTCATCGACTTCAAGCGCCGACACCGGAGCGACATCGCCCTCAGTTTGGTAGATGGGCTTCCAGCCGGGCGCAAGCGTCGCCCCGACGAATAAGGAGGCGTCGTAGCCGAGGCTGACTGCGGTGATCCCGCGCGCCTGCAGCTGCGCCGCCGTCTGCCCCGCCAGGGTGGTGAGGCTCGCCGGTGCCGGGTAGCCAGGGCTAAGTGGTCCGACGGCGGCTGGCCCCGACAGTGTCGGATCCCCGCCGCCAATGAGGACCACCTGGCTGGGCTTACTACCCTGCACCACCCGGGTCGTCAGCCGGGCCCCCGGCCCGAGGACCTGCAACGCCGCCACCGCAACGGCGAGCTTCGCGGTCGAGGCGGGCGGCATAAGGTCTGCGCTGTCCTGGCCGAAGAGCACCCGGCCAGTCGCGGCATCGGCAACCATCATGGCGACCTCGTCGCCCGTGAACGCGTGATCGGCGAGTAGCGGAGCCAGCTTGGCCGTTAGCCCCGCCGTCGTCGGGTCATTGGCGGCGTCCACAGACAACGGCAATAGCACCGAAGCCGCAGGCGAAGGTGCATGCTGCCAAAGCGCGGGCACCGCCAGCGGAGCCGAGGCGGGTGCCCGCGCCGGGCTCGATGCGGCGTTGGTCGATGTGACGCTGGTCGATCTGGCAGCAGTCGGCATTGCGGTGGACGACGGGTGTGGTGTGGCAGCGGCGCCCGCTGCCGCCGTCCCGCCCGTGTCTTCGGACGTCGAGGCGTACAAAGCAACACCGCCGACCGCAGCGGCCACCACAACTAACACCACGACCAGGACGATGCGCCGCGTGCGGTGGCCGTGTACTCCGCCGGTCATCGCATCGCCGCCCCAAACTCACTTGACCCTAGCTCGCTTGCGTTAACGCGGTACGCGACACTAACGAACGACAGGTTGTCAGCGGCGATGAACGTCATCATTCTCGCCATCATCTGGGGCGATACTCGCCATGATCGGGGAGAGCGCGATGGAGTTCGATGTCACGATCGAGATCCCGAAGGGCCATCGCAACAAGTACGAATTCGATCACGAGACCGGGCGGATCCGGCTCGACCGGATGCTGTTCACCGCGACTCGCTATCCGTCCGACTACGGATTCATCGACGACACGCTCGGCAACGACGGTGATCCGCTCGACGCGCTCGTGCTCGTCGACGAACCGACCTTTCCTGGTTGCCTCATCAAATGTCGCGCGATCGGCATGTTCCGGATGACCGACGAGAAGGGCGGCGACGACAAGGTCCTCTGCGTGCCTGCGACGGACCCGCGGCACGGACACCTGCGCGACATCAACGACGTTCCGCCGTTCGACCGGCTGGAAATACAGCACTTCTTTGAGGTCTACAAAGACCTCGAACCAGGAAAGTCGGTCGAGGGTGCGACGTGGACCGACCGGGCAGAAGCAGAGATAGAGATACTGGCCTCGCGCGCGCGTTGGAAGAACCTTCAGCACTGAAGCTGTTCTCCGAACAGGCTGTTCGTAGGGACCGAGCGCTACAGCTGAACGGCGCCGATGTAGTCGGGGCGGAATGCGTTGTGGATGCCGATCTGCTCACCCGTCGCCGGGGCGTCGACCATCTGACCGTTGCCTATGTAGATGCCCACGTGATGAATCGTGCTCGGGTCATTGGTGTTGGTCGCGAAGAAAACGAGGTCACCGGGCTGCAGCTGAGCTTGCGACACGTGGAGACCGTCGTCCCACTGCGCGCCGGTGTAATGGGCGAGTGAGATACCGACCGCTTGATAGGCCCGCATCGTGAGCCCGGAGCAGTCGTAGGCGGGCACGTTCTGAACACCGGTAGACGTCACGGTCGGGCCAACTTCGCCGGCGCCAGCCCAGCGGTACCACAGGCCGATCTGCGACTCCGCGAACGCGAGAGCTGCCTGCCGCTGGGCGGGAGTCGAAATCGATGTGCCGCCCGGGGGAACGATGCCCCCGTCGCCGCCGCTGCTACTGCCGCCGTTACCGTCGCCATTGTTGCCGCCGTTGTTCTGGTGAGATGCGGCCGCTTGCTGCAGGGCCAACGCTGCCGCCCGCTTCTGGGCGGCTAGTGCCGCTGCCGCTGCTGCGGCTCTAGCTGCGGCAGCTCTCGCCGCAGCCGCCTTTGCGGCCGCGGCAGCCGCGGCAGCTTCCTCCGCCTGCCGCTTGAGACCTTGTGCCCGCGCCGTTGCGAGATCCTTCGCGGTCCCACGCAGGACCGCCAGCTGTGCCTGGAGGTTCAGCTGGTTGGCGTTGATCGCGGCGATCTGGCCTGCTTGCGCGTTGACCGCAGCGATCGCGGCGTCCTTGGCCTTCGCGGCAGCCTGCAACTGCACTTGTTGATCCGCCAGAGCCGCATTCGCCGCGTCCTGGGCTGCAGCTTGAGCATCCTGCGTCGACGTCATCAGCGAGATGACGGACTGTTCGTGGCGAGCCAATGCTGACAGCGTTGACGCGCGAGTGAGAAATGCGCCCGGTGAGTCCGACGTCATGAGAGCGCTGAGCCGATCGAGGCCCCCGGCGCCGCGATAGCTCGCAGCGGCGAACTGGTTCATCTGTATCTGCGCATCGGCGCGCGCCTTGTTTGCAGCCGCTAGGTCGCTCTGCGCCTTCGCAAGCCGCTGCTGCGCGGCGTCCACCTTCGCCATTGCACCGTCGTAGGCCTCAACGACCGCCTCGACCTGGTTGTTCAGCTTGTCCAGGCTGGCATTGGCCGCAGCAAGCTGCGCTTCGGTCTGGCCAATCTGTGCAGCCTTGGCTTGCGCGGCTGCATTCGCCTTGTCGACCTGCGACTGGCTCGGGATCACCGGCTTCTTCGCCGCTGCAGCTGGCAACGCTGTGCTGCCGATCGCGCCCACAACTATGGCGATTGTCGTCGTCGCCAACGCGGCGCGCCGTACGTAGCGGGTTGCGCGAAAGTGGAGGCGGTGCACCTAACCTCCACAACTTGGCGATTGCCCTTACTCCTGGCCGACCATAGCTTTCGTAGTCCCACCAGTAACAGGCGTAACAACAGACATTCGACGCACGCGAGAAACTCCACGCTGAATTACACGGTTGTAATTTCACTCGAGGCACCGGAAGGCAACTCTCGTCACACCGCATTAAGTGATTCGGCCGTTCGGCCCAGCAACCTAAGCGCATTCGCCCTGATAGCCCCACCCATCGGGTGGGCGGGTCTTACATCAGTCGAGCGGCAAGCTCCGCGACGGGCGAGCGCTCGCCCCTGGTCAACCGGATGTGGCCGAAACAGGCCTGCCCGCTAAATGCCGACACCACGGCAGTCAGCGCGTTCGTCTGCTCCGACAGGAACGGCGCGTCGATCTGCGAGGTATCGCCGGTGAGCACGATCTTGGAGTCGGCGCCGATGCGCGTCAGCAGTGTCTTACCGACCTGCGGAGAAAGGTTCATCGCCTCGTCGACGAGCACGAACGTCGAGTGCAGGGTGCGGCCGCGAAGGTGGGTAACAGACTCCATCGTCAGCAGCCCCTGCGCCTTGATGTAGTCGAGCGAATCCTGCGCAACTTTGCCGCGGCCACCGTCTTGCCGACGACGGCTGGCGGCTGCACCGTCACCCGACAACGCGGCAACGGCATCGGTGATCGCGGCCATCCACGGATCGATCTTTTCGTCCAGCGTGCCGGGCAAGTAGCCGAGATCCGCGTGACCCACCGGGATAACAGGCCGGTATACCGACAGCCGCTCGAACCTGTGCTGCTCGACCACCATATGCAACGCAGCGGCGACTGCACACAACGTCTTGCCAGTGCCCGCCGGACCGTCGAGCACGATGACCTTGACCTCATCGTCCAACAGCAAGTCGAGTGCGAATCGTTGTTCTTTGTTCGCTGCCTTGAGGCCCCACACAGGCGCAAGGCTCTCCAACAGGTGCAGCTGTCCGGCACGTACCCGTGCGAGCGCCGAGCTGGTGCCCGAGCGCAAAACCGCAAACGTGTTCTCGGCAAGGTCACTGGCGCCGGCGACACCGTCGACGGACACCTGGTGCGAGTCGAACAGCGCGTCGACGACCGCGACCTCCGCATCGAGGGCGATCCAGCCATCGGGGCGCGCAAGTGCCGGCGCCAGATCGAGCGGATTGTGCTCGACGGCGGCAAGCCCAACTGCGGCGGCGGTCAGCCGCAACGCGGTGTCGTTGGACACCACCAGCACCGGCCCGGCGTCCGGTGACGCCATCGCAAGACCGAGCGCGGTGCCAATGATCTTGTTGTCGGGAGTGTCAACGGCCAGACCGTGCTCGCGCAGCAGCGCCGTTTGGATGCCGTTCACCTGCATCCGGACCGTGCCACCGAAGGGGCGCTCCAGCGGCTTGCGTAGATCGCCACCCGCCTCGAGTCGCAGCCCTTCGATACGACGCAGGACGTCGCGGGCCGCCCCTCCTGCCGGGTCGAGCCGCTTCTTCAACCCATCAAGCTCCTGGACAACCGTGAGCGGGATGACCATGTCAGCACCCGGGAACGCGTCGAAAACACCTTCGGGGTCCGACATCAATGCCGACGTGTCCAGTACGACGATCTTGGCGATGGTGACCTCCCCTGTACCAGAACGCGCCGTCATACCAGGATGCGCCGCGACGCGGCGCGGTGCGGCGGTATCCGACGACGCCTCATCGGGATCCTCGGGCTCAGCCTGAACGCCGGCTGGGAGAACGGCTCCGACGTCGGCTGAAACGAGGCTCATAGCGATCCCGTCGTCACGGCCACCGCCCTTTGACGGCGCCTGGAGACGGCCGCCGCAGGGCAGCGGAGCGGCCGCTTCGCCGATCGTGCCGCGACCCCGGCGGTGGTGGGGGGACGCGAGGCGACCGTCCAAGATCGTGTCGCCACCACACCTACGTGAAGCTGCTGCGCACAAAGCCACTCTGCATAAAGCGCCCGCTTGTGGGTACGACCATCGAGACCTAGAAGGACACACCACAGGAGGGAGTACCAATGGGTACCACCGACAAGGTGAAGAACACCGCACAGTCCGCTAAGGGCAACGTCAAGGAAGCGGCCGGTCGGGTGACGGGCAACGGTGATCTGGAAGCCGAAGGCAAGATGGACAAGGCCGCGGGCTCCTTGAAGCAAGCGGGCGAAAAGGTGAAGGACGCATTCAAGTAGCCGAACCCGACATGCGGGAGCGCCAGCCCGGC
>ODAK010003264.1_pt1 | contig 16872 bp, 13 predicted proteins | sample 1539591 | NCBI WGS metagenome assembly ODAK01 (sample SAMEA3539303, study PRJEB22396) | soil metagenome | biome: tundra; feature: field; material: soil | place: USA | collected 2010-05 | depth 0.15 m
CCCGCGCGAGCGCACGCGCCTTGTCCTGCGCCGTCGGCGAGAAATCGATCGCATGCACGTCGAGCCCCTGCTCTGCAAGCCAGACGCTGTTACGCCCCTCGCCGTCGGCAACGGCCAATACGCGACCCGACGCCGGTAGCAGGGGTTTGCATTTCGCAAGAAAATAGTTGGGCGCCTTGCCAAAGATATAATCAGGAGCACTGTAACGTGCCTCCCAACGCTTATATTCTTCGCTCTCGCCGCTCATCCCAACTCCGCTATTTGTCCGCCTGGATATCAGCCTTGCGCACGATCGCTTCGTTCGTGTTGGTGTCGCGCTTGATGCGCTCTACAAAGGCCTTCATATCTTCTTTGGCCGGAATCGCTCCAAAGGCTGCAAACTTTTTCGCGACATCCGGTTCTGCCAAAGCTGCGTGAACGTCAACCTCCAGCTTGCGCACGATTTCAGCCGGCACGCCCTTCTGAACGAACAGGCCGGACCACACCGTATATTCGAAATTCGGAACGCCCTGCTCGGACACGGTTGCCCAATCGGGCTCCGAGGCGATGCGTTGGGAGGTTGCCAATCCGAGCACCTTTAAACGCCCAGAACTGATCAATGGCATGACGCCCGCCATGGCATTGAACCCAATGGGCACGTCTTTGCCGGCCACGGCGACGGCGGCAGGCGAACCGCCTCTGTAAGGAACATGCAGGATTTTAGTGCCGGTCGCTTCTTCGAACATTATTGCCGCAAGGTGCGGCGCCGTCCCAATTCCAGGCGATGAATACGAAATCTCGCCCGGTTTGGCTTTGGCTGCTGCGATGACGTCCCGCACGTTTTTGTAAGCGCTATCTGAGGCAGTCACGAGAACCAGTGGATTGATCGAGACCAGCGTCACTGCGATAAAGTCGTTGACGAAGTATTTCTGGGCGCTTTTTTGGATAAACGGCGTCGTGGTAACTTCCGGGCTGGAGGCCAGCATAAGCGTATACCCGTCAGGTTCGGCGCGGGCAGCGGCAGCATCCGCTATCATTCCGCTGGCACCGGAACGATTTTCGACGATGACCTGTTGCCCCCATTTTTCGGTGAGCTTTTGCGCGACGATACGGGCGGCAACGTCGGTGATGCCACCGGGCGCCCAACCCACCATGATGCGGACCGGCCTGGTCGGATAGTCCAGAGCATGAGCGGAACAAACAAAGCAGAGCGAAGCAACGATAGCCCAAAGCAGACGCATATTATCCTCCCTGTTGTTTTCTCCCTACGCGTCCTTCATTTCCGGCGATCATTTGATCGAACGCCGTTAAGCGGACTTTTGACACCGTTTCTCAAGGAACGGCTCCGCGGCCACGACCCCAGCGGGTCCACAGCGGAGCCTTCCCTTGCCATTCAAAGATCCAGATAAGGATCGTTCATGCGCTTGTCGTTGCGCCTTTTCTGAACCAGTTCCTCGCCGGTCTTCCAGTATTCGCTTCGTACAGCGCGGTCGGCCTCGACTTGGAATTCCTCCGGCCACTGGCCCAGCGAATAGCCGTACCAAGGCATTTCCGGCTTCAGCGGCGGCAGACCCAGTTCCTCCCAGATCGCCTTGGCGCCTTCCATGTATTGCTTGGCCGGCAGCGAGATCGGGGGGAATGGGCGCTTCAGCATGGCGTTGATCAACATCGCCGAGTCGGTGGCCTCGTAATGATTGTCGTCCGCGCCGGTTCTTGGCCCGTGACCCATGTCCTTGTGGTCCAAGACGCGCATGTCCTGATGCGGTCGCATCCGGTAGGCCATCGCCCAGAACACCATGTCCAAATTCTCGGGCTCGATATCCTCGTTGACCGCGATCGTCATCTTTCCAACCGACGAGGAGTAGGCCGAGGCGCCATAGAGGGCGCGCCAGACTTCCGCTTCCAGCGTATTGGATTTCATCTGAATAATGATCAGCTTGCGCAGGTTGGTCAGCGGTTCGTGCATGAACACACGGCTGACGCCACTGATGTTGAGGTGGTGGCGCAAGTGGTGCAGGAACGCCGGCTCGTAGGCGACCCGCTTGATAAGGCTGCTTTCGCTGGGCGTTACCTGGCTGATGATCGAGACCAGAACGGCATCCTTGCGGCGGGTGATCGCGGTCACGTCCATGAAGGAATTGTATTCCTTCAGGTTCATGTAACCATGTGACTCGCCGAAGCTGCCTTCCGGCTCCAGCCATTCGGTGTCGATATAGCCTTCGACCACAATCTCGGCTTCCGCCGGCACGATCAAGTCTACGCTTTTCGCCTTGCAGACGCGGATCGGAGCGCCCACCAGCCCGCCGGCGACCGCGAGTTCATCCATATGCTTTGGCAGTTTGTGAACCGAGGTGAAGGTGATCGCCGGCGGCGCCCCCAGAACCAGCGCAACCGGCATCTTTTCGCCGCGCGCCTTGTATTTCAGCCAGTGATCGTAAATGCCTTGGTTCAGCTCGACTTCAGGGTTCATGCCCAGCCTGGTCGGGCTTTTCACCATGGCCCGGTAGTTGCCGATATTCTGAAGTCCGGTGTCGGGGTCCTTGGAAATAAACATTGAGCAGGAAGCATAGGGCGCATTGTCGAAGCCAGGGGTCGAGATCGGGATCGGCAGCCCATCCACGCCTTTGCCGGGCTGCTTCAGTTCCTCGCCCTGCACCACGATTTCATGGCAGCGCGGGTTATCGACGAATACCGGCGCCAGCGGATTCTGCTCGGCGTGGTTCCATTTCTGTTGAATCTTGTCGACCGCGCACCCGATGCCGATACTGTAAATCTCCCGATTGGAGGCGAGAATCCCTACCGCCACCGGAATGTCGTAGCGGCGGCCGGTACTGTCGATGACGTTTTCGAACAAGAATGCCTTTCGCTGCGACTCCGGAATGCCGCCGCGGAATTGCCAGCGCACCAGCGGGTGCATCTCGGTATCTTTGTTGATCTGCCGCTTCACGCGGATCAGAAGGCCGTTCTTCTCCAGCGCGGCGATATGGGCATGCAAGTCTGGATATCCTGGATTTTCCATATTTTCTCTCCGCCGGGCGTCCGGCTAGTTAGGGTCACACTATCCGTCGCTCCAGAGTCATCGTCGGGATCACGTCAAAGACGCCCTGCCCATCCGACTCTTCACGTCTTCGGTTTGCGTTTCGATTTCGATTTCTTGAGGGTGCTAACCTCGGTATTCATCTTCACGTCCTTGCGCCGTCGTTTCTCTAGCTCTTTGCCGGTAGTGAAATAATCGCCGCGGGTCGCGCGCGTCGCCGCTTCGTCGAACTCCGGAGACCATTCGCCGAGGGAATAGCCAAACCACGGCGACTCCGGCTTGAGCGTCGGCAGGCCGAGTTCCTCCCAGATCACCTTGGCGCGTTCCATGAATTCACGCTTGGGCAACGAGATCGGCGGGAAGTTTTCCTTGAGCGTAGCATCGATCAGAACCGACGCGTCCTGGCCGCCATTGCGCTGGCTGCGCGGGCCGTGGCCTTGATCGCGATGCGGCAGGATGTGGAAGTCGAGGCTCGGATTGGCACGATAGGACATCGCCCACAGGATCGCGTCGGCATTATCGGGATCGATATCCTCGTTCACTGCGATGACGTATTTTCCGGCCGCGCGATGCAACACGGCTGCGCCATAGAGCGCCCGCCACACTTCCGTTGTCGGCGCGTCGCGCTCCATCACCAGCAGCAGCACCTTGCGGATGTTGGTCAGCGGCTCGTGCATCGAGACCCGCTTGACGCATCTGATCCCAAGCGTGTTCCGGAGATGATTGAGGAATAGCGGCTCCATGCCGATCCGTTTTATCAGGCTCGATTCCGAGGGCGTCACCTGCGATATGATGGAGGTAAGTACCGCATCGCGCCGCCGCGTAATCGCGGTTACATCCATGAAGGCGTTGAATTCCTGGAGGTTGACGTGGCCGTGTGATTCGCCAAACGGCGCCTCGGGCTCGAGATATTCGGTATTGATGTAGCCTTCGATGACGATCTCGGCTTCGGCCGGCACCAGGAGATCGACCGTCTTTGCCATCACCACATTGATGGGCGCGCCGACCAGCGCACCGGCCACGTGTAATTCATCGAGCGTCTCGGGCAACTTCTGCACCGAGGCGAAGGTGACGCAGGGAGGCGCGCCGAGCACAACCGCCGCCGGCAGCTTCTTGAAGCCGCGCTCGCGCAGTTTTTCCCAGTGGTTGTATATGCCCGGACGCAGCTCAAGTGACGGGTTCATACCGAGGCGCCGCCGCGATTTCACTTGGCCGCGGTAGTTGCCCATGTTCTGGACGCCGGTATCCGGATCCTTGGTGATGTATTGCGAGAGCGTCGTGTAGGGTGAGATGTCCCAGCCGGGCGTCGAGATGGGAACCGGAATGCCGTCCAACCCCTGCCCGGGCTTGTCCAACGCCTTGCCGGTGATGACAATTTCGTGGCAGGGCGCGTCTTCGACCAGGTTCGGCGGAATCGGGCTTTGCGCCGCGCGCACCCAGCGCGCGTCGATCTCCTCAAACGGACAACCGATTCCGATCCGGTAGATCTCGCGATTGGCTGCAAGCCCGCCGACCAGCACCGGGATGTCGTATTTGCGGCCCTTGCTGTCGATGACGTTGGTGAACAGGAAGGCTTTGCGATCCTTCTGCTCGATCCCGCCGCGGAACTGCCAACGCACCAGCGGATGCATTTCCGTGTCTTTGTTGATCGGCCGATCGACCGTAATCAGCAGTCCCGCCTCATCCAGTGAGCGGATGTGATCGTGCAGGTCGGGATAGGCGCGGCCCAGAGCATGGGGCGACGTCCGCTTCGGCTTGGTTCTGGTGTCCATGGTTCGCCTCATTTCTGTCTTCATTACTGCGCCCGAGAAACGGTCGCCATTCTGTTGCCGAAAGGCCGGATCAGGATTATGCGAGCAGCACGAACGGTGCCGCTCGCACAGTTAGTGCTTAGCAATCCCCGCTGCCTCGGCGAGTTCTGCGTTGGTCTTGAGCTCCTCCCGTATGAACTCGTTGAACCGTTCGGTCGTCATGTGCTCCGGCTGCACGCCGATATTTTCTAACTTCTTCTGCACCACCGGATCTTCCAGAGCCTTCGCTATCTCGGCGTTGAGCCTGTCGACGATGGCGCGCGGCGTCTTCGCCGGTGCAAACACGCCGATCCAGAAATTGTAATTTGAATTGGGGTAACCCGCCTCCAGCGTGGTCGGCACATCAGGCAGCGCCTTCACCCGTTTTACGCTGCTGACCGCCAGCGGCAGCAGATTGCCGCTTTGGATGAAGGGCAGCGCGGCGAGAACCGGAGAATAATAGATGTCGATCCGGCCGGCGATCGCCTCGGTCAGTGCCTGCGGCGCTCCCTTGAACGGAATGACTGTCGCTTTGAATCCGGCGGCCTGCCGGAACCGCTCCATGGTGAGATAGATCGGACCGCCGACCCCGGTCGAACCGAAGGTAATAGGTGACTTTTTCGCCATCGCTACCAGTTCCTGAACCGTGCGAATGTTCTTGGACGGAGCAATGACAAGCACGTTGGGCAGGTTGCCGAGCGTCGAGATCCCGACAAAATCCTTAATCGGGTCGTAGCCCAAATTGGGAAAGGTCGCCGGCGCAATCGTGTATCCTGAAGAGGCAGCGAGAAATGTATACCCGTCCGGGGTTGCCTGGGCCGCCGTGTGCGCGCCGATCGTGCCGCTCGCGCCCGGCCTGTTTTCGATGATGATCGTCTGCCCGAGCTGTTCCTTCACCTTATCGAACACGATACGGGGAACGATGTCGGCCGCGCTGCCGGGGCTGTAAGGGACGATGACGCGAATGGGATTGCTCGGCCAGTCTGCGGCACGGGCCGCGCCGGCCGCGCTCAACGACGCGACAACGGCCGCAGCGAACATCCATGTCAAAGCGCGATCGAAGGGACCGGGCATTCGGCAGGCGTAGTCACGTTGGCGACGTCGCATAAAAATGGTGTTGCTCACGGCATTTCCTCATTTTTATTTTGCACCGAACTATTTGGCACTCAACCGGACCGCATCCCGGCAATTTCTCAAATTCCCCGGTAAGAACCCCGCTGAATTTCTCGTCGTCTCCACTCCCTTGAACCCTCGCTAATCGACCAGATCGGGCTTGGCGGCCGCATCCCAGCCGGCAACGCGGCCCGCCGGCCGGGCGCGGCGAGTCCCCTTTCCACCGGTCCAGCGCCGGACCTTGCCGACATCGATATCGAACAGGTCGAGCACTCGGCCAAGCGTGTGATCGATCATGTCGGCAAGCGACTTCGGCTGCGCATAGAAGGCAGGAACGGGTGGGTAGACGATCGCACCAGCTTCCGTAACGGAGGCCATGGTGCGGATGTGACCGATGTGCAGCGGCGTTTCCCGCAACAACAAGACGACCCGCCGGCGTTCCTTCAAGGCCACGTCCGCCGATCGTGCGATCAGGTTTCCGGTCATGCCAGTTGCGATTTCGGACATTGTCTTGATTGAGCACGGGGCAACAATCATGCCCATCGTCTTGAACGACCCGCTCGAGCAGGCCGCCCCGATATCATTGTACGAGTGCACGACGCTCGCCAACTGCTCGACCTGGGCGACCTTCAGATCAGTCTCGTATGCCAGCGTCGTTTGAGCCGCGCGCGACATGATGAGGTGGGTCTCGACACCGCACCCCTTCAGCAGCTCAAGCAACCGCACCCCGTAGACGGCGCCCGACGCGCCGCTGATGCCGATAATAAGCCGGGGTTTTTGCTTGTCAGTCGACTCGATCATGCAGTCTCTCCGAATGCGTTCACGCCTGGACCAGCGGCCTGCTAGACATTACGGAATCGCAATCCCAGCAGCCTTGGCAAGGTCGGTATTGATGACAAGCTCGTGCTTGACGAATTCGCCGAACTGTTTGGAATCCATCGACATCGACTGAACACCAAGCTTGGCGAGTTTTTCCTGGACTTCCGGCATCTGCAAAGCCTTTCCGATTTCCTTGCTCAACCGGTCGACGATCGCAGGTGGTGTCTTGGCCGGCGCGAAGACCCCGAGCCAAAATCGGTATGCGGAATTCGGGTAACCGGCTTCCTCGGACGTGGGAACGTTAGGAAGCGCCGGCGAACGCGTTGGGCTGCTGACCACCAAAGGAATCAGTTTGCCGTCGCGGATGAACGACAGTGCTGGCAGGACCGGTGAGTAATAAGCGTCGATACGGCCAGTCATGGCCTCGACCAGCGCTTCCGGAGCCCCTCTGAACGAGATCGCCTGCGCTTTAAACCCGGCGCTGAGACGCAAACGCTCCATCGCCAGCTGAATGGGGCTGCCGACCCCGATCGAGCCGAACGTGATGGGACGCTCTTTGCCTAAGGCGACGAATTGTTGAATCTTCGTAATATTTTTTGAGGGCGAAACGACCAGGACATTAGGCAGATTTCCGAGCGCCGCGACCGGTGCAAAATCCTTAATCGCATCGTAGGGCAGGTTCGGCACGGTCGAGGGCGCAATCACGAAGGCCGATGAATGGGCCAGAAGTGTGTAGCCATCGGGGTCCGCTACGGCCACCGCGCGGCCACCGATCGTGCCGCTCGCGCCCGGACGGTTTTCGACGATGATCGGCTGCCCCAGTTGCTTCGACAATTGTTCGAAAACGATCCTTGGAACAATATCGAGTGCGCTCCCGGCGCTGAGCGGCACGATGACCCGGATGGGCCGCGTCGGCCACTCCTCGGCATGCACCAAACTGGCGGTCATCACTGCCGCAGTGGCGATCGCGACAAACAGACCCCTTCTCTTGCACATTTTCGTACTCCCCGATTCAGATTATTATTGGATTGAGCTTCAACCTCTTTTGCGGCGGCTCTTAATTATTGGATCGGCGACAAATTCCGGCGCCGATCGGTACGAACTATCCAGCTGCGACGATCCTCCCTGACTGACCGCGTCCTGTTCATGCCGGCAGCTTCATTCGCGCCGCCCAGTCCTCGCGAAGCTTGTCGCGCAAGACCTTACCGCGGTCGCTCTTCGGCAAATCCGGCACGAAGAATATCTGCTTCGGCGTTTTCGCCGGCGACAGATATTGCCGGCAATGATCGCGTACGCTGGCCTCGGTTAGATCAGGCCCCTTGGCGACGACATAGCAGGCAACTTCTTCGCCATAGATTTTATCGGGCACGCCGATCGCCGCGCCGTCGAGAATGCCGGCATGCTTGAGCAGGACCGCGTCGATCTCGAGCGGAGCGATGTTCATGCCGCCGCGGATAATCAAATCCTTGGTCCGCCCGGTAATTCGGACGAAGCCCTCTTCATCCATGATGGCGAGATCTCCGGTTTTGATGCGATTGGGCCGGATCGCCTCGATGGTGCCGTCATCGCGCAGATAGCCGATTGCGGTCTGCGGGCCGCCGATGCTGACCTCGCCCTCGACGCCGGCCGGGCAAGCTCGACCCTCGTTGTCGACGATCTCAAATTCCTGATGCAGCGCCGGCACCCCGACGGTGCCCAATTTGAACCGGTAATGGCGGTTGCCGCAGATCCAGCCGGCTTCTGACATGCCGTAGAGCTGAAGCAGGCGCACGCCGTACATCTCTTCGAATTGCGTCCACTGCTCCTCGGTGAGCGGTGCCGTGCTACAGGTCATCATCCGCAGTGTCGGAATATCCTTCGCGGTGCCGAGCGGCTTATTGAGCAGCATGTTGAGCACGGTGGGGACCCCCGCGGAGAAAGTGATGCCGTGGTCCTTGATCCACTCGAAGAACCGGCTGTGCGAGAACCGCTTGGCGATGTGCATCGTCAAGCCCTTCTCCAAGAAGGGCATCAGGCTGAGAACTTGCGCCGAGTTCCAGCCGAACGAGCGATATTCGAGCGTGCGGTCGTCTTCGGTCAGTCCTAAGAACTCCAGGGTCGATAATCCGTTGAGCCAGTAAGCGGCGTGATCGTAAACGACGATCTTGGGCCGCGCCGTGGTCCCGGAGGTGCAGAACATGCAGGACAGGTCTTCCGGATTGTTCCGCTCGGGCAAGGCGGTGCCGCTCGATCCCACAGGCAGCGCGGCGAAGAATTCGTCGTTGGTGTCCTTCGCGCCGCCAGCCGACCATTGACCGAAGCGCATGCGCGGCGCCGGGTGATCGCCGACTAAGGCGGCCATATCCAGATCCTTGTGGCAAAGGATCAGGGCCGGATCGACCGCCCGCGTCAGCTCGATCATCATCTTCTCGTTGACCTCGATGTTGAGCGGGCAGATCACCGCACCGATCCGCCATGATCCCAACCAAATCAGGAGCTTCTCGAGGCACTCGTCCGAGAGGAGCAGAACGCGACTTCCCTTCGTGACCCCCCTGCTCTTAAGCAAGGCCGCGATGTCGGTCGCGACCTGATCGAGTTCACCGAACGAGATCGATGAATTCTGATCGAGATCGACGATCGCGGTCTTCTGCGGATCGCGCGCCTTGTATTTGGCGAGCAGCGTGGCAATCGGCTGATAGGGAACGCCAAGCTGATGATTTCCGAAAACGCCCGCCATACCGACCTCCCGACTCCCCCAGCTTTAACGCCCGGTCTTTGCCAGTAATTGCGTCCACCCCGTCAGACGTCCAGTCACGTTGGCAATCTGGTCCTTCGTGAAGAAGTCCTCGAGCTTCACGCGGTCTACCGGATAGACAGGCCGCATGAAATCATCCTCGAATCCGTAGGGGACAGTGGCATCGATGCCCATGCCGCCCTCGTAGCTCGTATTGGTCGCGGTCCATTCGCGGTCGCCCGCGGTCATGCGTTCCGCGGGCATGAAGGTCTGGCCACGGCCACCCGGAGTCGGGTTGAGGATGTCGGTTTGCGGGTTCACGCGCGTCGTGATCGACCACATCACTTCGTCCATGCTGTAGATGTCGGTGTCCTCGCTGACCGCGATGGCGACGCGCATGCCTTGCGAGGTCGCGAGCAGCGTGGTGAGGAAGTTGCGCTGCCAGCCCTCCTCCAGGCGGTTGCGCTTCTTCACCTGGATGATGACGCCGCCCCAGTCGGTCATGCAGTAGGGAATGTTGACGTCCTGGATGATGCCCGGCTGCAACCGATGGCAGAGCTCGAACATCGCCGCCTCGCGGATCGAGGTGTCGATGTTGTGTTCGTCGAGGGTGTGTGCCCCCAGACAGTAGATGATGCGCTTGGCCTCTTTGCGCATGGTGATCGCGGTGACATGAAAGGTCGGCGCTTTGTAGGCCTTGCCCATGTAGCCGGCCCATTCTGGGTGGAAATGGTGCCGGCCCTGCGTTTGGTCGGCCTCGGATTCCGCCGTCTCGAAGCGCCGGTCGCTGGGATCGACATAGCCTTCGATCACCACCTCGGAATCGGCGATCGCCCAGGCGTCGACCGTACGCGCCTTCACCACCCGCACCGGGAAGCCCTGTGCGGCGCCGGCCACGCCCAATTCATCGCAGCCGTAGGGGAGGATCACATAGTCGAAGGCCGCGCCGGCGAGCAGAGTGCAGGCCGGCGGCACTCCAAAGCAGAAGGTCAATGGCACCTTCTCGTTACGCCGATAGGCTTCGCTCACCACCTGCCACATGTGGGACCCGGGAGAAATCTGAAAAGTGCCGACATTCCCCCAGCGGAAATTCATCCGGTTATAGCCGACGTCCGTGCCGTCGCCGAACTGCGCACCGGAGACACAGCGGATGCCGGAGCCGATCGTCAGCTCCGTCTCGAGCACCGTATGGCGGATCGGCACCAGATGTTCATTGACGTCGTTCGGCTGCTCGATCACGATTTCCTGGCACGGCGCCTCGGATTGCGGGATTTCCAGCGGCGGCAGCGGCTTCGACAGCGCGCGCGCCAGCTTTTGCGTGCGCTCCTTGTCGTCCGCCCAGCCGAACATAGCGTTGATCACTTTGATGTCGCCAAACAAGTTGGTTATGACTTGGTGGTTCGGTTTCCCTTTGACATTGTTGAAGATAACCGGACAGCCGCCGTCCATCAGTTTTTGCAGGCCGGTGATCTCGAGGTCGGGATTCACCTCCATGTCCGTCTCGACCAGATCGCCACGCGCCCGGAGCCAGGCGAGCGTGCTGCGCAGGTCCCGGAGGTGGGTCAGTGTACCGGCCGCCGCCAGTACATTCTTGGCGCTAACGCCCATCGTCATTGTCCCTTTCTATTCGCAGGCTTGTTCGCCCGGATCAGTAAAAAAACGAGGCGGCTCGAACGTCGTCGGTTGTTGTGCGCCGATAGCGAACACGAGAACGATCCTCGATCATCCGCGCTTGAGCAGTTCCGTTGCCGCGAGCGTTGCCGAGAGGCGCACGTCATTGCCGTCGAGCGCCGCTTCATAATGATACATTTGGTCGAACAGGAACAACTGCGCATTCGCCTCGTCCGCCAGCCCACGCGAGAGATGGAATGAAGAATGCAGGTGGCAGTCGACAAAGCTGGGCATCGCCATCGTGCCGCTTGCATCGATTGTCCGCCCGGCGGAATAGGCCTTCGCTATCGCCGCGGACTTGTCGCGCGCGACAAACTTTCCGCCATTCACCGCATCGCGGATGATGCGGCGGCCCGGATCGACAGTAATGAGCCAGTCGATATTGGTGACAATCAGATCAACGGATTGCACATGATTCTCGGTTATTTGTTCTCCCCGACATAGATGAGTTCGTCTGCAATTTTCAGTTCGATCAGCACGTTCTCATTCGTCGAGTCCTCGCACAGCAGCGAGCGGTGGCCGATCCCTTTGGGGATGAACAACATGTCGCCCGGGTGCATGATGCGGACGCCCATTTCGGTTTCCCATTTCAGCGCGCCCTGCACGCAGATAATGATCTCGTGGGCGTCAATATTTCGATGCCAGAAGCCCATGTCGTGCTTGCGCCGCTTCGAGACGTCGATCTTGACCCGGTCGGAGGTATAGAGGCGCAGCGGCGTGCCATCCGCCTTGTCGATATTTGAAGGCGAGAACTTCTCGGCGAAAATATTGATCATGCGGAAAATATCGCCGTTCTCGAGCACGCCAGCATTGATCACCGGCGGCTCGTCGTGGGATAGCACGACGTTCTTGCCGTTGATGGTCACGAGCTCGCGATAGATCTGCTTCGCAGCCTGAGGCGTTTCCTGCGACTCGTTCATGGCTGTCCTCCCGTGTTCGAATCCTGGGTACCGGCCGCTTCGAGAACGGCCGAAACGATCCCGGTGTAACCGGTGCAGCGGCAGATGTGGCCGCTCAGCACATCCACTACCTGTTCTTCCGACGGCTTCGGGTTGCGCCGAAGGAAATCGGTGAATGACATCAGGATGCCGGGCGTGCAAAAGCCGCATTGCAAAGCGTGATTATTGCGGAACGCCTGCTGCAGCGCATTGAGCGCGCCGTCCTCGCCGGCCAGCGACTCGACCGTGGTGATCGCGCGGCCATCGGCCTGCATGGCGAGGGTCAGGCACGAGCGCACGGCAACGCCGTCAAGCAGCACGGTGCAACAGCCGCAGACGCCGTGCTCGCAGCCGACATGCGTTCCGGTCGCGCCCAGCGCTTGGCGGATGAAATCGCTCAGCGACATGCGCGGTTCTGCCGCGGCCGCAACAGTGCGGCCGTTGAGTTTCACGTTCACCCTGGCGAGCTGGTCGCGGGTCACTCGGCGCATTGCAGAGCCTCCTCGATGACGACCGGCCCAACGCGGCGCAAGATGTCACGACGCATGCGGCTGGAGGCGTGCATGTCTTCGTAGCCCTCAAGCTCCCAGGCTAGCGCGTTGATGGCGCCGCGCAAATCGGCTCCGACCGCGAACTCACGCGTGGCCGGACGGCCTGCCATGCCGCCGACCCCGAGCCTGATCGTGTTTCCGTTGGCAACCGCGGCGATGGCGACGATGGCGAAGTCTCCGTGCCGGCGCGCCACCTCGCGAAAGGCGACGCGGCCGGACGCTTGCATGGGAAAACGGACGGCCGTGACCAGTTCGTCCGGCTTGCGCGCGGTCATGAGCATGCCGCGCTGGAATTCGCTGGCTGGCAGCACGCGCGTGCCGCTGCGCGAACGCAGGACGACCTCGCCTTGCAGCGTGGCAAGCGACAGCGGGATTTCCGAGCTGGGATCGGCATGCGCGACCGAGCCGCACACGGTGCCCTTATTGCGCGTCTGGAAATGACCGACAAACGGCAGCGCCACCGCCAGGAGCGGAAGCTTCGCCTTGAGGCCCGGCCATGCCAGCAGGCGGTTCTGCGTCACCGCCGCCCCGACCTCGACCTTACCGCCGACCTCCCGAATTTCGGAGAGTTCAGAGATACGGGAGATGTCGATCAGCACAGCCGGCTCGAGCAGCCGCAGATTGAGCATGGCCAGCAGCGACTGCCCCCCGGCGAGCACGCGAGCGTCGTCGCCATGCTGGGCCAGAAGTTCGGTCGCCTCGTCCACCGTATCGGCACGCACGTAATCGAAGGGATGCGGTTTCATGCCCCGCCTCCGACCAGCGAGCGCAGCAAGCCGACCAGACGCCGCCACAGCGATTCGTCAACGGGTGCGGACTCCGGTTTCAACTGTCGCGCCAGCCGCTCGAAGAACTGCCGGATGATGATCGCCGCAGCACCATCGAGCAGGCGTCCGCCGACCGAGACGACCTTGCCGCTCACCGTGACGGCATAGTCGTAGTCGATGCGAGTGCCGGCGGCGGTCGCTTCCAAACGGAGATTTCCCGTGCCCGATGCGCCACCGAGCGGCCCGCTGAGCGTGCCGGCGATGCGGCCGGATTTCTCCGTCACCAGATCGCTCAACTTGACGGTCGCCTCGAACTTGCCGCGCACCGGTCCCACGCCAAGCGAAACCAGCGCGCGATAATCGTTCTCGCCGAGCCGCTGCAACTCGTGGCAGCCCGGGATCACCGCCTTGAGGCTTTCCGGATCGAGCAGCGAACGCCACACCTCCGCCGGCGCCGCCGGCACCTCGAACGAGCTCTGACCACGCAGGTTACGGCCGCCCTCTGCCACCGAAGCAGCGACGACTTTGCGCTCGGGCACGGCGACGGGAGACGGCGGTTCGGGCTCCGCGGTCAAGGCGTGGATACGGCGCGGCGTCACCGGCAAAGACACGTCCTTCACGCCGAGCGCGTCGGCAACCGCATTAGCGATGCAGGCTGGTACGCTCATGCAGTTGCCTTCCGCCAGCCCCTTGGCACCGAGCGGCGTAAATGGCGACGGCGATTCCATATGAAGAATTTCGACGCGCGGGATTTCGCTCGCCGTCGGCACCAGATAATCGGCAAAGGTGCCGGAGAGGAACGCCCCGGTCTCGTCGTAGACGAATTCCTCATACAACGCGGCTGCTATCCCTTGCGCGAATGCGCCGCGCATCTGGCCGTCCGCGATCAGCGGATTGAGGATCTTGCCGGCGTCATGCATCGAAACGTAGCGATCGACGCGCACCTGGTCCGTCAGCGGGTCGATCTCGACCCCGCACATGTCGAAGACAAACCCGTAGGTGAGCGACGTGTTGATGCGGTCATCGTTCGACGGGGGCTCGAGCTCCGGCGGCGACCACACCGCGGTCTCGCGCAGGCTTGGCGCCATGCCTTCCGGCAGCATGACGGGCGACCAGTGTGCCGTGCCGGCAACACGGCCGAACGGTATGGCATTGTCGGGATTGCGCTTGCTGCCGATCTTACCCCTGGCGAATTCGATATCGTCGGGAAGCGTGTTGAGCTGCTTCGCTGCGATCCGTCCGAGCTTATCGCGAATCTGGTTTGCAGCCATATGTGCGGCCACCGCGGTGCCCGGCGTAAAACGGCACGAATAAGTGCCGGCAGCGATCGACCACTGGTCCTTCGCCGTATCTATTTCGAGAGTGACGTTCACGTCGTCCGGCTCGAGGCCGAGTTGCTCGGCGACGACCTGGGAGAGCACGGTCTCGTGCCCCTGGCCCTGCACCGTGACGTCGGCAGTCACCGACACCGCTCCGAGCGGATCGACGTTGACTGTCACCATCGATACGGCGCCGTTCTTCGGACCGGCTTTCTCCCGCGCGTCGGCGGTCAGCAATGTCGACAGATAACCCATGTTCGACATGCCCGGCTCGACAACGGCGGCGAAGCCGATGCCATAATGCCGGCCGGCCGCCCGCGCCGCTTCGCGCCGCTTCTTCAATTCATCAAGCCGCCCGCTGGCGACAGTGATTTCGACGGCACGTACATAATCGCCCGAATCGTAGAGCGAACCGGCCGCGGTCTTGTAAGGAAACTTGGCTGCTGGAATGAGATTGCGCTTGATGACGTCCAGATGATCGAGATTGAGCTCGATCGCGATCCGTTGCACCAGCCTCTCGATGGCCAGATACAGCTGCGGTCCGCCGAAGCCGCGGATCAGGCCCGCCGGCATCTTGTTGGTGAGGACGACGCGATTGGTCACGTCAACATTGGGAATGTCATAAGCGCCGGTGACCGAGCCGTGCATGCGATAGAGCGGGCCCGGCATTGGCGCGCGCAAGAACGCGCCGTAATCCTCGAGCTGGTCGAGCTTGAGTGCAAGAATTCGGCCGTCCTTGGTGACGGCTGCCTCGATCTCGGTGATGCGGTTCGGCCCGGAACTTGCGGCGATAAGGTGTTCAACCCGATCCTCGACCCATTTCACCGGCCGGCCCGCGATGCGCGCGGCAATCGCCATGAGCACCATGTAGGGAAACACGGAAAGTTTAATGCCGAAACTGCCGCCGCTGTCGGGAGGAATGCGTACCCGAAACTTCGGGCCGGGAACGCGTAGCGCGCGCGCCATCACCGGGTGCGTGCTGAATGGGCCTTGGAAATTCGCCAGGACGTCATAGCTGCCGTCGGTCGGGTCGAATTGCGCGACGACGACGTAGCATTCCATCGGCGTGTAGGAGAGTCGCGGATAATCTGTCTTGAGCTTGACGCAGGCATCGGCCTGCGCAAAGGCGCTCTTGGTATCGCCATAGGAGAAATGGCGGACCGATACCTCGTTGCCCGTCGTTTCGGGGTGAAGGAGCGGAGCGGATTTTTCGCGTGCGTTGAGGGGATCAATCACCGCAGGCAGCTCGCGGTATTCGATACGCACGAGATCGGCTGCGTCCTCGGCGAGATAGCGGTCCTCGGCTACGATTAGGACGACAGGCTCGCCGACGTAACGGACCCGGCCGACGGCCAGCGACCATTGATGCAAAGGCGCCTTGAGGGCGATCAGAAACGGATCGGACAGCCTTTTGACGTCCGCGCCGGTAATCACCGCCCAAACGCCGGGCACGGCCAGGGCTTCGGCGGCAGCGATCTGCACAATCTCGGCATGGGCATGGGTCGAGCGGACCACGTGCGCATGCAGTGTGCCAACCGGAACGGGCAGATCATCGGCGTAGCGGCCGCGGCCGGATAGCAGGGCCGGATCTTCCTTCCGAAGCGTCGGTTTACCGAGTAGCCGTGACACAAGTGCCCTCAAGAGAGCGCAACGGATCGAGGCAAGGCAGCCCCTTCCGGACACAACCGCCCAGGCGGGTCGTGCTGAACCACCACAAAACAGCTGAAATGCTATTTCCCCCAACCGGGGAAGTAAAGGTATTCATGCATCATAATGATTTTATTTTCGCCCCGCGCTGCGATATGGTGGCTCCTACCATAGGTTTGTGAGATGAGAATCGAAACTAGGCGGCAGATTAGGGACCTCATGAAAGGCACGACTTGGGCTGACGGCGGCAACGGACAGCACGGCATCACGGTGGCCGAAGCCGATGCCGCCGACCTTGCCGAGATCATCGCCCTCGACGCGCGGATCACAGGTTTCGCACGCGCTGACTTCTGGAAGGACCTTTTCCGCCAGCTGGAAACAAGCGAAACCTTGTGCGTGCTGGTCGCCAAGAGTGCCGGCAAGATGATCGGCTACGCGCTTGGCGAGGTCCGCTCATGGCCGGTGCGCGCCCCAGAGTGCGGCTGGCTCTACGCCATCGGCGCCGAAAAGGAATACCGGCTGCATAAA
>ODAK010003265.1_pt1 | contig 16871 bp, 12 predicted proteins | sample 1539591 | NCBI WGS metagenome assembly ODAK01 (sample SAMEA3539303, study PRJEB22396) | soil metagenome | biome: tundra; feature: field; material: soil | place: USA | collected 2010-05 | depth 0.15 m
TGTTCCGGCTGCGATACAACGACATCACCAACGCGTTCAAATGTTACCGCCGGCAAGCCATCGATGGCATGCAGCCGCTGATCTCGCCGCACTTCAATCTGACTGTGGAGATGCCCTTGAAAGCGATCGTGCGCGGGTACTCCTACGCGGTGCTGCCGATTTCGTGGACCAACCGCAAGTCGGGCATGTCCAAGCTGAAGATCAAGGAGATGGGAAGCCGCTACCTGTTCATCGTGCTGCATGTGTGGCTCGAGCATCACCTTTCGCGCGGCGACTACCTGCGGCGGGAGGAGGCGGAAGAGCACGCCGCGACGCGGCATGCGTAGGCGGCTCTACCAGAGATCCTTTGGAAGCACACGCGCGAATCGCAGCTTCAGGTCCACCCATAGCCAGGTGAACGGATCGCGGAACAAGCGCACCTTTTTGCCTTCACGAAAGGAGCGCGAGGAGTAGTTCACAGGGACTTCGAGCGGCCGGTAGCCTTTCCGGACAAACTTGACGACCAGTTCGTGATCGAAATCGAACCGGTTGCACTGGAACTCGAGACCGAATAGGCAGTCGCGGCGAAAGACCTTGAACATCGTGAACGGGTCCGTCATGTTCTGGCGGAAAAGAACATTGATCAGGCCCGTAAAGAACGCGTGCCCCAAGTTCAGCCCTGTCGATAGGACTTTCTGCCTGGCGAACCGCCGCACCTTCCAGTCGCCGCCATGCCGCGTGCCGAGGACGAACAGCGCACGGTGGGAAAGAATCGGCGCCAACAGGGCGTCATAATCGTCCAGGTCGTACTCGAGGTCGGCATCCTGGATCAGCACGATGTCTCCGGTTGCGTGCCGGAATCCCTCGCGGACTGCGTGGCCTTTCCCTCGCGGCCGGTCCTGGAGCACGAGTTTGATCTCGGGATGACCCTGATACTGTTTCGCCAACTCGCGTGTGCCGTCCGTCGAATTACTCTCAATCACGACGATCTCGCGGTCGACTCCGGGGATCGCCTTCTTCAGCAGCGCATCCATGAGAACCGGGAACGTCCGGTTTTCGTTGAATGCGGCGACGACGATTGAGCACTTGGGGCGCGCCGGCGGCTCGTCCCGTACGGCGGTGACGAACATGCCGGCGGCGGCCAGTTTGCGCACCAGAACTTCGTGAAAGCCGTACCGCAGCAATGACAACTGGATCGTGGTTTCGTCGAAGTACCATCGGTTCCCGGTCCGCCATTCCGTCCGCCGCCGTCCGAAGGAATTGGCCGGCCACAGATTGACGCGCGGAACCGTGAGCAGCAATGGAGCGCCAGGCCGGAGCGCCGCTCGCGTTCTTCGGAGCACTTCGCCGGGCGCGGGTTGCGTCTGCAACTGATGCAGCATGAGGGCTGCGTCATAGGCGGCCGGCGCCAGGTTGGCCGATGCTGTCGAAAGATCCAGAAACTCAGCCCGGAAGCCGTCCGCCTTGGCCCGGTCGAGAAAAACCTCAGTATCCACCCGCGCTCCGGCGCCGGCGACGACCAGCAGCGAGCCGCCGCGAAAGCCGCGGCGCCTGAGCGTATCCATATAGCGCGAGGCGTAGCGCGAGACCGCATCTGGCTCCGTTTCGGAGTCCGCCGAGCTTCTCCGTGGTTGCGCAGTCGGTTTGTGCAGGTAGCGCGTCCAGAGCCACACACCCGCAGCCCTGGCAGCGTATCACCGCTCGTCCGCGGGCGACCAAGAGACGGGCGAAGCTCGACTCGTCACAAACCGGGCAGTTCATTTGGGTCGACGCGCACCCGCCTTCCGGGCGAATCGCCATCAACCCGCTGGCGGAGACCAGCAGGTGCCGATGGACGATTCGGCTGGGAACCGCCCGTCGCAACAGGCCAATTAGCGGACTCAGGATTGGCACGCGGAACCGGTCAAAGTGACGCGAGAGGTAGTCGATCGTCAGCACTTTGCGGCTGGGCGAGACGCGGATTTCGTCGAACCCGCACCGTTCCAACAGCAGCCGGATGGACACCGCGCTGAAATAATACAAGTGCTCGACTTTGTATTCCATCCAGCGGCTGCGCAGGAGGCGGCGCGTCCAACTAATCCAACTATCCAGTGAGGGCGTGATCAACAGCACGATGCCGCCCGGAATCAGCAGTTCGAGGATGCGCAGCAGCCAGCCTTCCGGATCGCGAACGTGCTCGATCACATCCGCCGCCAGGACAGCGCCGAAGTGGTCCCGCGGCAGGGGAAGCATCTCGAATCGTACCAACCGAGACCGCCTGCGCCCCCAGGCAGCGGTTGGCAATCGCCGCGGCGTGCGCGGATATCTCGATACCGGAAACGCTAAACCCGCGGTTACGCGCCTCCAGCAGGGACTTCGCCGTGGCCACAGCCGATCTCGAGCAAGTCCGTGTTTTCCGGCTGGACAAGTCTGGCGAGCGCATCGATGTACAAGGCTCCCGTGGCACTCTTCATTTTCGATTGCCGCTCGGCCGCTTCGTTACGCCGTTCCCCGAGGAAGTAGCCATCGCTGTAAATGGCCGCCAGAACGGAATCGTCCGGCTGCGGGTCCAGAAAATCCAGCCTGCATTCAGGGCACGCGCGCAACGCGTAGTTCGGAACGGCTGAGCGGCGCAGGAGTGCTGGCCGTTCGCACACGGGGCAGCGGGGAGAAGTATGCCGGCGACTGTGCAAAGAACCCCAGATTGTATCAGCGTTTTGGCGGCGCGGCAGCCGGCGGCGGCTTCCGCTCTGCTTTCCTGAAAGCGAGCCGGAATTGGAGGGGAGCCTCACGTGTCTTGGCTGGTCATCCGCAGACCGCTCAGTACGGCTTGACGTTGGTGTTTCTTTACGCCATCATGCGCGGGTTCTCCGCGGCGTCCGCGAAATGGTGCTATTATGCCGCGAGCGCCATTATGATCGGAGCCGGTCTCGTGCTCAGGGCCATCCAAATCTTGCCGACCGCAGAGACAGCCGGCGCTGTAATTATAGTTTGAACGCTCTCGCTGTAAATCGTTGGCGCGGTATTCTTCGGGCGCCGCGGCGGATGTTTGTGAACGGTCCGAATCGCTTATAATGGTTGATTCTTTATGGGCCGACGGGCGTTGATCACCGGAATTACCGGGCAAGATGGATCGTATCTCGCAGAGCTTCTGCTCTCAAAAGGCTACGAGGTCCACGGCGCGGTCCGGCGCGTAGCCTTGGAGGATCCGGAGCACCGGCTGAACCGGTTGAGCGCCGTGCGGGACCGTATCACCCTGCATGCCGCGTCGCTCGAAAGCTTCGCCAGTGTCTATCAACTGGTTGCTAAGGTGGTGCCGGACGAATGCTATCACCTCGCGGCGCAGAGCTTCGTAAGCTATTCTTTCGACGACGAGTTTTCGACGCTCAACACAAACATCAACGGCACCCACTTCCTGCTCTCCGCGATCAAGGATCTGGCTCCCAAGTCGCGGTTCTATTTTGCGGGCTCCAGCGAAATGTTCGGCAAGGCGGAGGAGCTTCCGCAGACCGAGAATACGCGCTTTCACCCGCGCTCGAGCTATGGCATCAGCAAGGTCTGCGGTTTCGAGCTGACGCGTAACTATCGCGAAGCATACGGGCTGCACGCCAGCAGCGGCATTCTGTTCAACCACGAATCGCCGCGGCGCGGTTTTGAATTCGTCACGCGAAAAATCACTTCCGGTGTGGCGCGCATTCTGGCCGGGCGAAGCAAGCAGCTCCAACTGGGAAATCTCGAAGCCAAGCGCGATTGGGGGCACGCGCGCGAATACGTGCAGGCGATGTGGCTGATGCTGCAGCAGCCCGAGCCGGACGATTATGTCGTGGCGACGGGCGAGAGCCACTCCGTGCGGGAGTTTGTAGATCTGGCGTTCTCCCAGGCCGGCCTCGACTACCGGAACTACGTGGTCGCCGACCCAACGCTCTTCCGCCCGGCGGAGGTGAATCTGCTGCTGGGCGATGCGACCAAGGCGCGGATGAAACTCGGGTGGACACCGAGCATCACGTTCGCGTCTCTGGTCCGTGAAATGGTCGATGCGGATTGCCGCGCTCTGGGGGTCGTGCACGAGTCTCTCCAAAGTCAGGCAGTGCGGCATGCGTGAGGATGCGCGGGCGGGTCAGGCCGCCGAAGTCTGGCAGCCACACTCAGCACACTCCACGGATCTCGCAACCGGCCACGTCTTCCCTATCCGCGGCGTGGACATGCGAAGTAGCGCCGGGCACGTCCGACATGCATCGCCGGTACCGAGGTTTGCCTCCAGGTCCGTCAGACTCCGGGGGTATTCTTTCCACCATGCGCGGATACTCCTTTGGGGCTAGGTGTCCTTTTGGGTACCAACGAGTGAGAATCCGTACGGTCTGGTGCTATACTTGAGTCTTTGCAACGGAGATTTATGAACGCACGGTACGGCAATGGATTGTCTTTAGCACTCCTTTTTTCCGTGGCTACGCTGACGACTGCCGCGAACCGCCCCGCGGCCAAAACGGCGCCGCCAGAGGTTCAGGCGCGAGCGCTTGCCAACTACGGCAAGCTGCCCTTGAGCTTCGAAGAGAATCGCGGCCAGGCGGATTCCCAGGTGCGTTTTTTGTCTCGCGGAAGCGGCTATGCGATCTGGCTGACCCCTTCCGAGGTCTTTTTGAATGTGCGAGCGCCAGGCAAGCCGGGGCAACCCGCCAAACAATCCGCGATCCGGATGAGCTTTCCAGGCGCGAAATCGTCCGCCGCTATCACCGGCGGCGAGCGGCAGAGCGCCGTGAGCAGCTACTTCGTTGGGAACGATGCCTCGAAATGGCTCAGCGGCATTCCCAATTACTCCCGTGTACACTATCGCGGCGTCTATCCCGGCGTGGACATGGTCCTATATGGGAACCAGGGCCGGTTGGAGTACGACTTTGAGGTTGCCCCGGGCGCCGATCCCAGAGCTATTCGACTGGCGTTTGACGGCGTCGACGATATGCGCATCGATGGCGCCGGCGACCTGGTAGTGAGCACCGTGGCCGGCGAGATGCGCCAGCACAAGCCCATCGTTTATCAGGAGGGCTCCGGCGGACGGCAAGTAGTCGAGGGACGCTACGTGATCCAGCCGCACAACCGCGTCGCATTTGAAATCGCCAGGTACGACGCCCGCAAACCGCTGATCATCGATCCCGTCCTCAGTTTTGCTACCTACCTGGGTTCTCCGGGCGATGACCTGGATTTACCCGTAACGGCGGCCGCTTCCCGGGCCACCCTTCCGGCCGTTGCGGTGGATCTGCAAGGAAACGTCTACGTGACCGGCTACAACGGCGGAAGCGCCGCTACTTTTTTTGCCGGTCACCCATCCACGACGCTGACGGCTGCCCAAGGCGGCGGCGGTTCTGATGTGTTCGTCGTCAAATTGAGTCCCACCGGAAGCTTAGTCTATACCGTCGTTTTCGGCGGCGGCCTTGCCGATGTCGGTGGAGGAATCGCGGTGGATTTCTCGGGAAATGCCTATGTTACCGGGTTCACGGCTTCCCCGAACTTCCCCATTACGGCAGGCGCACCTCAGATGAGCTTCTACGGTAATGGCAGCGAGCCCAATGTATTCGTGGCTAAAGTGAACACGACAGGCACAGCTTTGGTCTACTCTACCTATCTGGGCGGAAGTGGCAGTTTCTGGGGACGCGCCATCGCGGTCGATCATTCGGGAAACGCGTATGTGACGGGAGCAGCGTCGGCATCGGGCAGTACGCCCTTCCCCTTGGTCAGTCCCCTCTCGAGCACTCCAGCGGCAGGATTTCTGACCGAAGTCAACTCCACCGGTACGGCATTTGTTTATTCCACATTCCTGAGCGCCGGGATCGGCTATGGAGTGGCCGTGGACAGCGACGGCAATGCGTATGTGACGGGATCGAGCGGGACTTCGCAGGTCCCCTCGCCCGCTCAGGGATATGTCCTCAAAGTGAACGCCAACGGTGCGAGCATCGGTTACGGCCCGGTTATTTTGGGACACTCCGGCGGCACGCTGCAGACCGTAGGCTTCGGAATCGCTCTGGACACGCAAAACGACGCGTATGTCACGGGAATGACGAACGATCCGAACTTCCCACAGATTCTGTCCGCCGCGCAAAGTACATACGGCGGCGGATTGACCGATGGTTTTGCCGTCAAGCTGAACTCCAGTGGCCTTCTTCAATATGGCACCTATATCGGCGGGCTGGGCAGCAACCTTCTGCCGGAGCGCGGATCGGGTATCGGGGTGGATCTGGAGGGGAACGCCTACGTCTCCGGCACCACCCAGTGCATCGGGTTTCCCACTATGAGTCCGATTTCCGGCGCCCGGAATGGCATGTCGGCCGTGTTAATGGAGGGCACTGTTAGCGGTTCGAGCTCCACTTGGACGCCCACGACCCTGGCGGGATCTTTCGACCAGGTCAACGCGTTGGCCTTCGATCCGAGTGGCAATCTTTACGCTGGCACCAGTGCGCTCAACGCCGCGGGCGGCGGAGTCCACAAGTTGCCGAGCGGCGGCACCTGGGCGTCCGCGAATAACGGCATCACCTCCACAACCATCGACTCGATCGCCGTCGATCCGAATACGCCGTCTACCGTTTATGCAGCCGGCAGCGGCCACCTTTATCAGACTACGAATGGCGGCACGAGCTGGACGCAACTGGCCCAAGCAGTGGGAACCTCCGCCGCGATAGCGATCGCGAAAACCAGCACTTCGACGATTTATGTGGGATCCAGCACTGGCTTGATTTACAGCACGAGCCCCGGAACGTCGTGGAGCAGTCCTGCGACGCCGCCAGGGACAGGGGCCGTCAACGCCCTGATCGTGGATCCGAACAATACGACGACAGCCTATGCGGGCACCCCCACCGGCGTGTACAAGACCGTCAACGGGGGCGCCGCGTGGAGCGCGGTCAATACCGGATTACCGGCGGGTTCGGGGAGAGATGTGACCAGCTTGGCTATTAACGGCTCGACCAGCACAATCTACGCCGCGACCGCGACAGCGGGTGGATTGTACTACACCACGAACGCCGGCGGCACTTGGACGCAGGCGACTCTGGGAACGCCGGAGCCGATTCTGAGCACACCGCTGCTGGTGGCCGTAGATGCCGGCAACAACGTCTATGTCGCCTTTGAACCAGCCGGCATGGCTACCGGGACAAGCGGTGGCACCAATCAAAGCGACTGGAGCGCGCTCACGTACAACGGCCTGACGCACAACCAGATCCTGGCTCTGGCTGTACCGCCTAGCGGCTCCGGCACCGCCTATGCCGGCATCGTTTCGGCCACCACGGCCTTCCTGACCCGGATCAGCCCGAACGGCCAATCGTTCTTGTCATCGACCTGCATAGGCGGCGCGGACAACAACCTCGGCCAGAATATCGCGGTAACGCCGGGCGGTGCGGCGTATGTCTCCGGCGCCACCACCGCGACGAATTTTCCCGCCACCCCCGGGGCTGTGCAGACCTCCAACGCCGGGCTCTACGACGATTTTGTGGTGGGTATTGCTGGAGCCGCTGGCAGCAGCGGGCCACCCACGGTGGTCGTGCAGAATCCCGTCGACGGTGCAATCGTGTACGGCACGGTCAGGGTTTCCGGCTACGCGCTGGACACGTACTCGTCCGGGGCTACCGCGATCGGCAGCGTGCAAGTGTGGCTGGACGGGAGCTACTTGACTAACGCCACATACGGCGTCAGCGACCCAAGTGCTTGCACTCCTTATCCCACGGCGCCGGGTTGCCCGAATGTCGGCTTCACGTACGAGTTCGCGACCAGCAGCCTCACGCCCGGCTCTCACACTCTCGACTTCTACGCGTTGGATAGTAGCAGTCCCGCCAATATTGGCTCGGCGAGTTTCCAGTTCACAGCCCTAGCGGCACCGCCCCCCGCTCCGTACGTATTCGGCAGCGGGCCCGGTCCGGATGTGATTTGGGAGGAACCCGTGGTCGGATGGGCCCAAGTCTGGTATCTCACTTGCCCCCCTTGTTCCCCGCCGGTCGGAGCGGTAAACCTGACGCATGCCAACCCGTGGAATATAGTGGGCATCGGAGATTTCAATGGTGACGGAGCTCCGGACGTAGTTTGGCAGGATCCCGTCAGCGGCGCCGTACAGGTCTGGTACTTGGGAGGCCCTCAAGGCGTCACGCTTCTCGGTGCCGCGGATATCACCACCAAGAACCCGTGGAAGGTAGTTTCAGTAGCGGACTTTAACCAGGATGGCCATCCGGATCTGCTATGGCAGGATCCCACAAACGGATTTTCCCAGATCTGGTACCTCGGCGGGCCGCAAGGCACTACCTTCTTGGGAGCAGTCAATCTCAACCAGACCAACCCGTGGAACATCGTGGGTACCGGCACTTTCAACAATGACGGATTTCCCGATGTGTTATGGCAAGATCCGGTCAGCGGCACGGTCCAGATCTGGTATATGGGGGGAACCACACCTGGAGCGCAAGGCAGCCAGTTGCAGTCCGCGGTGAATCTCACAGGACCGATGACGACGAAAGTAGTGGCCATCGCCGACTTCAATAATGACGGCCACGCGGACGTAATCTTCCAAAATACGTCCACTGGCGCGGCTACGGTATACTTTTACACTGGAGCGCAGGGCACAACTCCAAACGGGACCGCTGTTTTGAGTACGGGAAATCCCTGGTATATTGCAGGGCCCCACTGATCCGAATCGCGCTTGTGGCAGGGCGGGCGGTTCTTCGCCCGCTCTGAAACTTACACCCATGGGCCCCATACGGCCATCGCCAACGCGATCGAAACGCGATCCTGGCGATGGTCTATTGTGGTTAAGGTGACGTCTTCTCAAAGTAGACTGGTCAGGGCCGCGGTTTTTTTTGCCGCCTTCTACGTTTGCTTCTTCTCCCCCGTATTGTTCTCGGGAAAAGTATTGGCGCCGCCCCCCGATGCCACTTTTTTCTACTACCCGCACTACAATTCTCCCGTCCATTTGTGGGACCCCCTTCTGATGACCGGCTATCCGGCAATGGCCGACCCGCAGCTAATGAACTGGTATCCCCTTGCGCTTTTATTGCGCTTGATTCCCGGATCGTGGAACTCGTTCATCGTGTTGGCGTATGTCCTCGCCAGTTGGTTCATGTATCTGTTCGTTCGCCAGGTGACCGGGAAGGATTTTGCCGGTCTGGTGAGCGGGCTGATCTTCGGGTTGGGCGGCTTTATGAATGCGCACTTGGAACATGTCACCATGATTCAGACGGCTGTCTGGATTCCGGCGATGCTGCTTTGTCTGGAAAGGCTCGCGAACGGGATCCGGTGGCGGTGGATGGCGCTCGGAGGATTGTCCACTGGCGCATGTGTATTGGCCGGCCATCCGCAGATCGCTCTGTACGGCATCACGTTGGTCTTAGGCTACATCATCGTGCGCGGTTTTTCCGCAGCTTGCCCGGCATGGCAATACTATGCCGCGAGCGCCATCACGATCGGCGCAGGCCTGGCGCTTAGCGCCATACAAATCCTGCCAGCCGCCGAGATAGCCGGCATCAGTACCCGCGCCAGTTTGAGTTTCACCGAATTCTCTCAATATGCGCTGCCCCCGTATCAACTCGCGACGCTTCTGTTTCCTTTTCTTTTCGGCGGGGCGGGGCCGGCTTTTCTTTCAGGTATTCCATATTTCGGTTCATCGAGCATCACGGAGGTCGCCGGTTACGTGGGCTTCGCGGGCCTGGTTCTGGCTGCTATCGCCGTGATCTCCCACCGGACAACGCGCGTCTTTTTCTGGTTGGCGAGCATGGCCGTTTCGCTCATCGCGGCGATGGGCGCGGCCACGCCTTTCGGACGCGTTCTGTATGCGCTGCCGGCATTCGGGCAATTCCGGGCAGAGGCTCGTTTCCTGCTGATCTTCGGAATTGCGGCCGCAGTGCTTGCCGGCTACGGCGTGGCTTCCATCGTGGAAGGGAAGAATCCCGTTCGAAACGCGCTTTTGACCCTTGGCGCGGGCTTGGGACTGATCCTCTACGCCGCGAGGATTGCGCTCGTCAATGCGGCGCCGCTACGGAAGGCGGCACTGGCTTCCGGGGCGCGGCACTTCTCCGCATCCCCATTCGCTAACCCGTGGATCGGAGGGCCGCTATTAATCGGATGTTGCATGTGTGTGGTGCTGGCGCTTTTGATCGGGAAGCCAAAGTCCCTGGCACTCCGCGCGGCTTTAGTGCTGGCTGTGGTCCTTGAGCTTTCGGACTTCTCATGGTACGGACGATGGCGCTTTGAATCGCCGCCGGCGGAGGTTTTTCAAGAACCGGGGATCGTGCGCCGCATCGGTCCGGCGGCGCGCCGCATGCATGCGCGGTGGGTGCCAGTACGCGGAGATCTGGGTACTCCAGCGGAAGCGCCGGGCGATCTGCCCATTTTGTGGAAACTGCCGTCGCTTGCGAAATATGGGCCGCTGCTGCCCGCGCGTTACAAAGAGCTAATGACCATGGAAGCGAACGGCCGGTTTCGGGGCCAGTGGTGGGAACCCGAAAACCGGGCGCTGGATATCGCCGGCGGCCGCTTCGTTGCGGTTCCTGAGGTCCGGATCACGGGCGAGGAGATTTTTCGCGGGATTCGCTTCTCGAGCCAGGATCTCACGTTATCCGTCGGCAATGGATGCGGTGCCGCTGCGGCATCGGCAACCATCCCGGTCCCGCAACCGCAAGAGATTCGCGGGCTCGCGCTGGTCACCTTGACCGGATGTTCAGTCGGGCTGGAACAAGGTACGCCGCTGGCCGAGGTCCGCCTGCAAGGTATCCATGGAGCGAGCATTCTAATCCCGATCCGCGCAGGCGTGGAAACGGCTGAGTGGGCAGCGGGGTGCGCCGATGTTGCTCCGGCGATGCGGCATCGCGCGGCGGATGTCTACTCGCGATACAGTGTGCCGCGCGGCGAAGGCGTCTGTCAAGGCCAGACGTACGCGGCCATTCTCAATCTGCGCAAGCCAATCACGACCTCCGCCATGGAAATCCGCTGGTTGCCTCAGAGCATGGGGGTCTTGAAGATTAACAAGATCAGCCTGCTCAATGCCAAAACAGGCAGATCACAACCACTATCCCAGCAAGACGTCCGGTTTGGGGATCCGGTCCGCTGGAGGCATCTCGACAAGGCCGACGGCGTGGCGGTTTATGAGAATATGCGTGCCCAGCCTAGGGTGTGGCTTGTCCCGGAAACCCTATCGGTTCCGCGAGCCCAGATCGTTCGCGCTATCCAAACGTCGCGCTTACCGGATGGGAGGCCATATGACCCGGCTGCGGTGGCCTTAGTAGAGGAACCGCTTGCTTTCCAGGCCTCCGCACCCGATCCGGGCGCCAGGGCTTCGCTTGTGGAAGACAAGGGCGCCTCAGTAGAAATCCGGACGGTCAGCAACCAGCCTGCCTTTCTGGTTCTGGCCGATTCTTATTACCCGGGCTGGCGGGCCACGGTCAACGGCCGGGCCGCACACATCTACCAGACGAACTACATCCAGCGAGGCATTCCGATACCGCCCGGCACGAGTTCCGTACGCTTTGAGTTCCACCCGGCGCAATTTTATATCGGAGGTGCGATCAGTTTAGGCACTCTCGCCGGAATGCTATGCATGTCGGTCCTATGGTACCGGCGCGGGCGCTACAAAAAACGCCTCGTCTCGTGAGTAAAGCCGGGTATTAGTTAGTCCCGCACACCAACGGCTATCAAAGATGTCGGCGCCCACGGTATTATCCCGTCTAGAGGGCGCCAGAGCCAGACCAGGGAATCGAAAACACGGATCTGAAAGCGGCTGAATGTGCGCCTTTTTAAGACCCGCCCGTTCACGAACCAGGCAGGGCGTGTAATTCTGTTAAGTTTCAGCACGCGGTCCACGCGGAATCCAACTTGCTCCATCTTCGACCGGAGCTCGTCCTCTGATCTGAGTATCGGCGATGATGCCCGAGAACCTCATCGAGTGTTCCGTAAACCGACATACCTTCGGATACGAGGATCACTGCGCGCCCGCCCGGCGCGAGCACAGATCTGATATTGGACAGCCCGAAAAGATCGTTTTCCACGTGCTCTAAGACGTTGAGGCAGACCACGGAGTCGAAAGAATCCGGGAAAGGCGCGAAGTCCTTTGCAGACTCCAAATCGCAGTGGTGGACTTCGCAGTTGCGCCGGTGCTGCAACCGGTTCCTGAGACGGCTCAAATGCTCCGCATCTATGCCGGTGGCGAGGTAGCGCCGCATGCCCTTGGCGAGCTGCACGCTCAAGTTGCCGATTCCCGCCCCGAGCTCCATTGTCCGCTTGCCCAGGTACGGGCGGATGGTATCCGCCATCCAGCGATTAAAGCGGGGAGCGTTCGCTAAGACGCCGCGTTCTTTACTTCTGGCATTCGGTCGCCAACCTCCCCAACCGTGATGAATCTCGATCCGAACACGCAGTCGGCGGGGCCGCTCAAAAGCGGCTGGAGCATCCGGGGATAGTCATTCGGAGAATATTCGAGGTCCGCGTCCTGGAACAGGCAGAAGTCGCCTCTGGCCTGAGCAATGGCTGTTTGAATCGCGGCGCCCTTGCCCATGTTCTTCACATGACGAATTAGCCGGATCTTGGACGGATGCACGCTGCAAAGCTCCTCAACTCGCGAAGCCGAATCAGCAGTTGAAGCGTCGTCCACTACGATGATCTCAAAATCTACATTTGGCGGCAGAGGAGAGTCCAGGACGCGCGATAGCGCCTCCGTCACCCATTCCTCCTCATTGAAGAGCGGTACGAGGACTGATAGAAGCATTAAACTGCCCGTTTGCGTCGAATGTCACGATGACAAGGCAATATGGAGAATGCCTTGGAAGCCGCGGTCGTGGCCTCAAATCAATATAGCAAAATCCCCAAGGACGGCTAAGCGGGAGCCGATGCAGAGGAAGTCACCAACCTCAGGACGGGCCGAGGAGATGAGGCGTCGAACGAGTGCCAGTATACTACTTGGCGCCTCTAACGTGCTATTGCGTCGAGTCGCAGCGTGTGGAGCGCCAACCCAACCTTCCGCGCATCCGTGGATAGCCCGACCTCGGCGGGCGACCGCGGATCGTGATTGATGAATTCGATACGGAGCACTGGGGAGCGGATCATCCCGGCTGGCAAGCGCACCTGTTTCTCTATGACCGGTCCGATGTCGCTAATCGACCACTGGGCGGCGACACGTCCGTTCACCAGCAGGGTGTCGTCGAAGCGGCTCCGTCGTGGTGCGGTGAAAGCATGTGCTTCGATCGAAAGCAGCAGATCGCTGGTTGGCGGCGTAGCCAGTGGCAGCACCAATACGGAGTGGCCACCGATCGTCCATGAGCCTCCAGGTTCTAAACCGCCCCACCCTTCGCCTTCGAAGTATCGTCCATTCCCGCCCTCCCTGAAATCCAACACCTCGCCGAGCGTATAAGTCGTGGCGTCGAGTCGCAGCGTGTGGAGCGCCAACCCAACTTTGCGCGTGTCCGTGGATAGCCCGACTTCGGCGGGCGACCGCGGATCGTGGTTGATGAATTCGATACGGAGCACTGGCGAGCGCACCAGCCCGGCTGGCAACCGCACCTGTTTTTGTATGATGGGTTCCCGGTCGGTAATCGACCACTGGGCGGCGACGCGTCCGTTTACCAACAGGGTGTCGTCGAAGTGTCTCCGTTGTGGTGCGGTGAAAGCATGTGCTTCGATTGAAAGCAGCAGATCGCCGGTTGGCGGTGCAGCCAGTGGCAACACCAACACGGAGTGGCCCCCGATCGTCCATGAGCCTCCAGGTTCCGGATCGCCCCACCCTTCGTCTTCAAAGCGGTGCGCATTTCCACCAACGCGAAAGTCCAGCACTTCGCCGGGCGAATAAGTAGTTGTGTCGAGCCGCAGCGTGTGGAACGCCAACCCAATCTTTCGCTTATCGATGGATATCCCGAAATCGGCGGGTGACCGCGGATCGTGGTCGACGAACTCGATACGGAGCACTCGGGAGCGGATCATCCCGGCTGGCAACCGCACCTGTTTTTGTATGATGGGTTCCCGGTCGGTAATCGACCACTGGGCGGCGACGCGTCCGTTTACCACCAGGGTTTCGTCAAAGGGTTTCCGTTGTGGTGGGATAAAGGCGTGTGCTTCGAGAGACAGTGTGAGATCGCTGGTTGGCGGCGCAGCCAATGGCAACACCAGAACGGAGTGGCTCCCGATCGTCCATGAGCCTCCAGGTTCCAGATCGCCCCACCCTTCGCCTTCGAAGTCTAGGGCATTCCCGCCCTTCCGAAAATCCAACACTTCGCCGGGCGAATAAACTTGGCTCAGATCGAGGTTTGCAGACCAGGATCCGTTCCGCAAATTGAGCCCACATAGCCCGTGCTCTATGTTCTTGATCAAAACCCATCTCCGCACGTGATCGATATACTCTTTGTCGAATATCAGCAAGTTCCAGTCCGGAGGAAACCAGCCGCTATAGCCATTGATCGTAGGAAGGTTCGCCGCTCGCGCGACCAGCATTGCATCCATCTGATTTGCGAACGACCGCTGTGCCTGCGCCGGCGCCGTAAAGAAAAACGCTGAGCACCCACCTGGCGGGCGCTTGACTCGAGCCAGGATAGCGTCCTCGGCCGCGCGATTGATTGCATGTGTATGCGTAATATTGATTTGCTCCGCGACCAGCAGGACCGCAAGAACCGGGAAGATCAGACGCCGGACGCGGCCGCGTCGATGCCGTAACTGTTCGAGGATAAGGCAGGCCGAGACTACCAGCAACACGTTCAGCACCAAATTGAGCCGGGCAGGAGCGCGGATCGCCGAGCTGCCTGGAACGACCTTGAAGACCAGCCACCACAACGACCACCTACCCACGCGGATCGGTAACACCCAGAGGCACAGAAAAGACGCACTGAATATGACTACCGACAATCGTGCCCCATGCCGAGCGGAATCTGACCGAGTTTTTCCGAACAGTTTGATGAGGCTCACGACTCCCCCGCCTATTGTCAGGAGCAGGATTATGGGAGGCCAGCCCATCATTCTCTCGCCCGCAGCGAAGGGGTACGCTAAAAGCGGTCTTAACGCGCGGCCCCACATCCAATTCCCAGAGCCAACATTAAGCAAATCCACGGGTTTGGGACTGGACCCCATGCCGTCCGCGAACGTCCGTCCGCCCGTATTTTTCAATGTGGGAACATACGTAACCAGAAACGGAATGAGCGCAACGATGAAGACGAGTACGGCAACGCCTAACAACCAACGTCTGGCGAAAGCCTCCTGCAGCCATTCGAATACCGGGGTAACGCTCCTCTGTTTAAGGATCCGGACCAATGCCGCAATGGCGACACAGGCAGCCGCAGCCAAAACTGTAAACCAACCAATATAGAAGGACGTGAATAAGACGAGCGCGGTCAATATCCCGCAGGCCACACCATACGCGTGCGCGACCCGGACGCGCCCGCTTCCATATGCCCGCCACGCTGAGCAAGCAAGCGCGGCGATTAGCGGCGTGAAGACAACTGTTGCAAGCTGGACGTGCCCCATGGAGACGAAGTACGCATTGGACAGCGTGAACAACACCGACCCGATGAGCGCGACTGCACGGCTTACCCCTGCCACCGATCGGAGGAGCCATAGCATCGATAGGAAACCGATCGCCTTGAAAACAATGAACGCGATTTCGAAGGCCACGTAATAATCGAGCCCGGCGGAACGAGCGACCATGTATGGCAAGAACAACAGGAACATCGCGTCGCTGTAGCCGAGCGCGCCTGGTTCCGGCCAGAAGAAGTTGGGGGATGTGAAGGCTGCTTCGCCGTGGGTCACCGCCCGCCAGTGTTCAAGAATAGCGATGGAAAACCGATTGTCGCCCACATCGCCTGCGATCGCGTTGAAGCCGGACTGTAAGAAATCGCGAAAGAAAACGATTAACGTAAGCAGGCAAACCAGAAACGCGAGGATCAGGAAACGCGTGGCAGTTGAGGCTCTTTCAGATGCGCCCACAACCGCTACGGGTCGCATTTTGTGAAACTTACTTTTACCGCCAGGCATGTGGTTGTAAGGGATCTGGTGCAAAGTTCGTAAGCTGGACACTTCGGATCGCGCGGCCAGCGCCGCTCTCCACAATTCCGGCAGCGTGGCTCCGCGGCCACCCAACTCGCCGGTCTTGAATTGCAGCCTTCCGAGTCTTCTGCATTGGCTCAATCCCGCTGACGGTCACGGCCGCATGATCGAACCGTTTGAACCCCAACCGCCAGCCGCGTGCGCTGCTCGATCCGCCAATGGTCCTCAATCATGAAATGCCATAACCGCAATTATCCAACACTTTCCCGCTTTGTGCCGGAGCGCCGGCCGCGAACCCGCGAACCGGCAGCCAGAACACTTTTGCGCCAGTTGTGGACGGCCCAATGCGATGCTATTAGCGCAGCGGAACTGGAAACGTTGTGGGATTCCTGGGTCATCGCATCGCTATTCGCGGGTTGGGGTTGCTCTCACCGTGCTGCATGCGGGAAGGGCCGCGGCTTAGATCCATTGTAACCTTCCAGCCGCGCCAGCGGTGCACTGGAACTGCGCTGTATGGTGACGCCCGGAGCTGAAACCGCCGGTGCCTATATCTCGCTTATAATGGTGTAGCCGTGTTTGGAAATGCGATGACGGCGGGATCTCTACGGTTATGGGTCAACGCGCGTTAATCACTGGAATTACCGGGCAAGATGGATCGTATCTCGCGGAGCTTCTGCTCTCGAAAGGCTACGAGGTCCACGGCGCCGTCCGGCGCGTAGCCTTGGAGGACCCGGAGCACCGGCTGAACCGGTTGAGCGCCGTGCGGGACCGTATCGTCCTGCATGCCGCGTCGCTCGAAAGCTTCGCCAGCGTCTATCAACTGGTTGCCAAGATTGTGCCGGACGAGTGCTATCACCTCGCGGCGCAGAGCTTCGTAAGCTACTCTTTCGACGACGAGTTTTCGACGCTCAACACAAACATCAACGGCACCCACTTCC
>ODAK010003266.1_pt1 | contig 16870 bp, 16 predicted proteins | sample 1539591 | NCBI WGS metagenome assembly ODAK01 (sample SAMEA3539303, study PRJEB22396) | soil metagenome | biome: tundra; feature: field; material: soil | place: USA | collected 2010-05 | depth 0.15 m
ACTTCCGCGAAGACCTCTTCTACCGCCTCAACGTCATCCCCTTCTTCGTCCCGCCCCTGCGCGACCGCAAGGAAGACATCCCCCTCCTGGTCAAGGAATTCCTGCAGGAATTCGGCACCCAGTACGGCCGCCCCCACGTCGAAATGCACCCCGACGCCCTCGAGTCCCTCCGCCAGTACAACTGGCCCGGCAACGTCCGCGAGCTGCGCAATCTGGTCGAGCGCGTCCTCATCCTCAACCCCAAATCGCAGCGCATCGAACGCAAGCACCTGCCCGCACTCGTCGCCCGCGACACCGCCCGGTCCGCCTCATCCCGCGGCGAAGACTTCTCCACCCTGCTCGAAGCCCGCGAAGCCTACGAACGCGACTTCATCCTCAAGAAGCTCGACGAGTGCCACGGCAACGTCTCCCGCACCGCCGAAGCCCTCGGCCTCGAACGCTCCCACCTCTACCGCAAAATGAAAGCCCTCGGCATCTCCATCAAGGAATAGTCAAGCAATTATCCGAGCGGTCGCACCTCTCCCGAGCAGTCATACCCCGTCTCGGGTCGTCATTCTGAGCGCAGCTCAGAATCTCCGTATTTGTTCTTGCCCTTGCCTCTAGGTAAGCCAAGGCTTCAGCCTGGCATCGCGCGTCCGCCACAAACCGAGCTTCTGCCCCTGGGGTATGCTTTTCCGAATCAGACTTCCACCCTCACCGCATTCCCGCCCTGGCACTTCGCGACATACAGCAGCTCATCCGTCCGCTGCACCGCCGAATCCGCCGGCTCGCCCTTCCTCAGCAGAGCAGCTCCCACCGACACCGTCACGCTCGCCCGCTTCCCCTCCACCGGAATCGGGCAGGACGCGATCTCACCCCGGCATTTCTCCGCGAGCGCCTCCAACTCCGGCAGATTCACATCTCCGGTGCGCCCTCCACTGCTGCTCTTTCGCGTCGGCCGCTTCGTATCCTGCGCAGCGGCTGGCTCAACCTTCTCCCGCCCTCGCCGGCCTCCATTTGTGACCGCAATCACGCCCGTATGTGCAGTGACCCACATAAGGATGCTATAAAGACGGATGCTACGCGCAGCCGTCCATTTCGTCTTGGCGATGTGCGCCGTGATCGCCATACTCGTTGCCATAGACAGGCTCATAGCGTGGCTGCGCCGTCCTAAGTAGCCCCCACCGCTCTCCCCAGGAAACCTCCCAAGGCCCACGCGCTCCCAAATCGTCATTCTGGACTCAGTTTCATCGAGTCCAGAATCTCCGTATTGTGAAAAACAAAGCGCTTAGCTACACCCAACCCCGGAGGGAGGGGTACCCCTTAGCCGAACCCAGGCGTCTACTCCTGCGTCGTCGGATCGATCACCATCCGCACCACCTTCACCGAGTCTGCCGGGAACCCGCCCAGCTTCGCGTGCTCGCGGATCGTCGCCTCGTCCGGAGAGATATAGATGCAGTAAATCTTGTCGTCCGTCACGAAGGACTGCACCCACTGCAAGTGCGGCCCGATCTTGCGGATCGCCGAGCAGGACTTCTGTGCGATCGCCTGCAACTGCTCCACAGTCAATTCCCCCGCACCTGGAATGTTCCGTTCGATCACGAACTTCGGCATGCCGCCACCTCCCGCGAATCGTGCCGAGCAGCATATCACAGTAATCGCAACCTCGGCACCCGCCCAATCCCCAAGTTGTTTCATCGCGTCACTCGCCTCGGGGAACTGGGCGCGTCACCTGTGATAGCAATCACCGCAACCGCTCGCGACCCGGCGTGTACTCGTCGGTATGAGAATTGCGGGGAAATCCTGCGCGCTGAGCCTCATCGCAACCCTGCTCTGCTGCATCAACGCCATCCAGCCCAGCGCCGCTCCGGCACAGCCCAAACCCAAGGACGCGGAGTGCCTCGCCTGCCACGCCGACCCCACGCTGACCACCACCGACGCCGCTGGCAAAACCGTCAGCCTCCACGTCGACGCCGGCAAGATGAAGGCCTCCATCCACGGCAGCAGGTTCGCCTGCGTGGACTGCCACAAGGACGTCAAGTCCTCGCCGCACGCGCAAACGCCCGAAAAGATCACCTGCGCCCAGTGCCACGCCGATGCGCAGGCCGCCTACGCGCGCAGCTATCACGCCACCGCGCGCAAGCCCGACGGCTCCGCGCCCGCCACCTGCACCGATTGCCACGGCGACGCGCACACCATCCTGCCCGCCACTGACCCCGGGTCGACCGTCTACCACTCCAACATTCCCACCACCTGCGGCGCCTGCCACGGCCAGAAGTTCCTGATGGAGTCGACCGGCAACAGCAATCAGCCCTTCGTCTCCTACCAGCAAAGCGTCCATGGCCGCGCCGTCGAAAACGGCTCGCAGCAGGCCGCCGTCTGCACCGACTGCCACGGCGCGCACTCGATCCTGCCCGCCAACGCCGCCAGGTCGCTGATCAACAAGTTCAATGTCCCCGCCACCTGCGGCAAGTGCCACGCCGGAGTGCAGGCCGTCTTCGCCCAGAGCATTCACGGCCAGGCCATCGCGCGCGGCAACTCGCTCGCCCCGGTCTGCACCGACTGCCACGGCATCCACACCATCAAGGCGCCCTCCGATCCCAACTCCACCGTCTCCAGCCAGAACCTCTCGCGCGATACCTGCGCCGGCTGTCACCAGGGCGTGCGCCTTACCCAGGAGTTCGGCGTCATCGGCAACCGCGTCTCCACGTACAACGACAGCTACCACGGCCTGGCCTCGCAGGGCGGCTCGCTGGTGGTCGCCAACTGCTCCAGTTGCCACGGCGTCCACAACATCCTGCCCTCCAGCGACCCGCGCTCCACCATCAACCCCGCCAACCTCGACGTCACCTGCGGCCAGTGCCACAAAGGCGTTACCCAGAAGTTCACCCTCAACAAGGTCCACGTGGATGTCGACAGCGGCCGCTCGACCGACAAGGGCACGGTCGCGGTGCGCTGGATCCGCTGGTTCTACATCCCGCTCATCCTGCTGGTCATCGGCGGGATGTTCCTGCACAACGCCATCCTCTGGCGCGCCAAGGCCCTCGCCCGCCGCCGCGCGCTGGCTCACACCGTCGTCCGCATGAACCGGAATCAGCGCTGGCAGCACCTCATTCTGCTCACCAGCTTCTTCGTCCTGGTCGTCACCGGCTTCGCGCTCAGGTATCCCGATTCATGGTTCGCCACCGTCCTCAGCCTCAGCGAACACTGGCGCAGCATCATCCATCGCATCGCCGGAGTCCTGCTCATCGCCGACGGCGTCTACCACGTCTTCTACGTCGCGCTCACCAGCGACGGCCGCCGCCTCATCCGCGACCTCTTCCCCACGCTGAAGGACTTGTCCGACGCACTCGGCACGATGCTTTATTACACCGGCTTCCGCAGGGAAAAGCCGAAGTACGGCCGCTTCAACTACGCCGAGAAGGCCGAGTACTGGGCGCTGGTTTGGGGCACCGCCCTGATGGCCGTCACCGGCATCATGCTGTGGGCCAAGATCGCTGTCGGCAATCTGCTCGCCCGCTGGTGGATCGACGCCGCCACCGCCGTCCACTTCTACGAAGCCATCCTGGCCACGCTGGCGATCCTGGTCTGGCACTTCTACCAGGTATTCTTCGATCCCGATGTCTATCCCATGAACTGGGCGTGGCGCGACGGCTCCATGTCCGCCGAGCACTACAAGGAAGAGCACGAGCTGGACACCGAGACCCCGGTCGAAGCCCGCCCAGATCCCGACCCAACCGCGCCCAACGCGCCAGGAGGTGCCGCAAGCCAGGAGTAGCAGCGGGCGGTAGCCCAAGGCTTCAGCCTTGGGTCTCGAGCGGTAAGTCGGCAAAAAAAGCGAGGGGCTTTAGCCCCGGGGGAATTGAAAGCGTAGCAACATATTCTCAAACCATTCCAAGAAAGAGGAACCTCCATGAAACTCCGCATCGCAACCGTAGCAGTCGCATCCATCTCCATGCTGGCCATTCCCGCCCTCGCGCAGGACGGCGCCACGCTCTTCAAGACCAAGTGCGCCATGTGCCACGGCGACCAGGGACAGGGGAAGCCGGCCATGGGTGCGCCCAAGCTCGTCGGCACCACCAAGAGCGTCGTCGACGTTCTCACCAAGGGCGGCGAGCCCAAGGCCCCGCACATCAAGCCAATGAGCACCGTCACCGCCGACCAGGCAGCCGCGCTGGCAGCCTTCGTCAAGACCCTGAAGTAAGGACCTGCAGTTTGCTCCACTCAAGGACGGGTGAAAGCCCGTCCTTCTTTTTCCGCCGTCAGCTTATTCGGTCGCTGCCTTATGCTTCGCCGGGTGCGGCGGAGGCGGAGGCGGAGTCAGTGTGATCTTCGGCGGTGCCGGAGGCGCCGGCGGCAGCGGCTGCACATCGCCCTTGCGCACGGTGATGTCGCCGTTCGTGGTCGTGATGTGCACCACCGGCCCGCCGGAGCCGACTGTGCCGCTCAGGGTCCGCCCGTTCTCGCTGCTTTGCGTCGTCAGCGCAAAGTCCGTGTCGATACTCCCGTCGTTGGTGTTCGCCTGCATCACAAAGCTTGCCTGTCCCGGGAGGGTCGCGTGGATCGAACCGTCGCGGTCTTCCAGCGTAATGTAATTGCCCAGCGCAGGCGCCGCGGTCAGGTTGATCGACCCGTCCCGGTTGGTCACCGAGATGTCGCCGGCCACGCGATCCAGTGTGATGTTGCGGTCGCGCGTGGTCAGCACCACCGGGCCCATCGCCTGATCTGCCGAGAGGTTCATGTCCGCGCTGATCTCCAACTCGCCGTCCAGCCGCGCCAGTTGAAAGTCGGTGCGGCTGGTATGGAAGCGGAACGGGCCGGCGATGTGTTCCACGTGCGTCGTCCCGAAGTACTCTCCGGTAACGGTGACGGGCCCGGTGATGTCCGACAGCGTCACATCTTCGCCGCGGCCCTGGATGGCAAGGGAGCCATCGATGCTGTGCGCGCTGATGGACGAGCCCCCGTTGTTGATGTGTACCGTGGCTGCGCCGGTGATAGCGGAGAGATCGACGTCGCCATGGTTGGCGGTCGTGCTGACCGGCGCCTTGACGGAAGCCACGTGGATGTCGCCGCGGTTGGCATTGATCGTGGTGGCCGCGGCCGCAGGCACGGTAATCACCAGGTCGCCGCGCGCGCCATCGAGCGCCGGCAACTTGATGGAGACGGCATTGCCGTCCGTGGTGATAGCCGGGCTGAACTGCTGGGCTTTGGAATCCGCCTCCGAGTCCGAGCGCGAATAGATCTGCTTGTGCACCGCGATGTGGATGCGGCCGTCATCGCTGGTGCCGTTTACTGTGACGTCGCCGCGCGGGTTGTCTATGGTGAGTGAGCCGCCGGCCGGGAAGGCGGCGTCCAGGGTCTGGTCGGACTCGTGCTTGTCGCCAAACAGCTCATCGAACGAATTCTGGTCGAAGTGGTAGCCGGGAAACAGCTTGCTATAGCCGGATGGGAACCCGAGGTTGTGATTGGCGATCAGGCCTATGAACGCGAAGATCACCAGCAGAAAGACAACGCCGCTGCCGACGGAGCGCCGGTATACCGGATGTTGCGGATCGCGCATCGCGGCCTGATCAAGCGCCCACTCGGCCAGCACCACTGCGCCCGCGCAGACCAGCACCAGCGGCCACCAGTGTCCATACCACTCCCAGAAGCGGCTGTGGTCGATGTGGCCGGTCTCGATCAGCAGAAAGACGACGCCGATCGCGATCAACAGAATGGGGCCAAGCACGGAGCGCCGGCGCATCGCGCGCATCTGGTAGCGCATCTGGTCCCGCTGCGCACGCCACAAGGCGCGCTGGGCGCGGGCCTGCTCGCGGAAGAAACGCCGCTGCTCGCGGGGATCGTATCCCGGAGGCGGTACAGGCGGTGTGGGATAGCCGGCCATGGTTTACCGTCCTTCCTGGTCGCTGCTGCCCGGCTGTGCCTGGGGCTCAACCGGGGCGAGGTCCGTGGTGGTCGCCGGCGCTGCAAGCGGCGCGGTTGCCCCGGGAGGAGGCGGATAGCCGTAGCCGCCGGGGTACACCGCGCGCCTCACGAACATCATGACGCCGCCCCCAATCAGGAACAGCGGCCAGCTATGCGACCAGGTGAGGATGCGCAGCGCATCCAGCAGCCAGATGACGCCGATGAAGACCAGCCAGAACGAGCCGCTGAGGGCACGCCGCAGACGCCAGTGATAGTAGGCGGTGCCATCGCTCTCAAATCCCTGGCCGGTCGAGATCATCCTGCGAACGAATAGCCACACGCCGCCGCCGATCAGCAGGATGGGAACCAGCAGCCTGCCGTGAAAGACGTGGAGGACCGGGATGTTGCCGAGCAGAAAGAACGCGCCGAGCACAATCAGCCAGATCGCCGCGGACGGGAAACGATTGCAGCAGGGCTGGTTCGGGTCGGGATACTGGGGCATGGGAGGGACCGGCGGTATCGGAGGCACGCCATTCGCGGCCCACTGCGCAACTGGCGGGACATAGCCGTAGCTGTAGGGAGGCGTGTACGGATTCGCCGGCGGCGCATTGGGATCGTGTGCGCCGGGGCCCTGCGCTGAAGTGCCAGGGGTTGGCGCCGCGCCGGGCTGAGTCGAAGGCGGTACGCCGCTGGGCCACGCCTTGCCAAAGCCGAGCCGCTCGGAGAGATCGTTCAGCCCGAAGGGATTGGGCAGCGGCGTTCCGTCGCGGCGGGCGCGCGCGGTGTGGTACGCCTCGACCACCATGTAGCACATCCAGCCCGCGATAAACCAGCCAAAGACATCGCTGACGTCGCTGGCCAGCGAGACAAATACCGCGAATACGATCAGGTGCACGATGCCCTTGGCATACTGCTCGTTGTACATCGCGCCCACGCCGGGAATGAAGCCCAGCAGCGCCGCGAGTCCAGGGTTGGGTTCACCCGGCGCGGGGGATGGTCCGGCAGGCGCTCCGGCGGGCGGATAGCCGTGTGCGCCGGGGTAGCCGTAGCCGGCCGGCGGCACAGTGCCCGCCACGCGGGCGGCCAGGCAGGTTTCGCAGAAGACGGAGGTTCCCACGTTGCGAACGCATTCGGTGCAAAGCGGCTTTCCGCAGTGCTGGCAGAAGGCAGCGCGCTCACGGTCGAGATGATTGGCGCAGTTCATACCAGTGTCCTTTCTATGCGTGCAGGTGCGGTGTGGCCCGGGTTCCCGGCGCTTTCCTCCGCAACCGGGAGACGGCGGTTTTGCCTCAGGTCCTCGCGGCGGCTGGTGCCTGGGTTCGGAGCAGCCTGCTTGCGTGCGGGCTGGTTGCTGCCGGGCGGGTTACTGCCAGGCTGCGGCGCGGCCTTCTGCTGGTCGGGTTGCTGAGACGGGCCGGGCTGGGCCGAAGGAGCCTGATTGGTATTGACGGGTGCGCTCGGGCTGGCAGGCTGAATGGCGTCGCTGTCCTGGGCGCTCTCCAGATCGTGCACCCGCGACTCCAGCTCGTAGACCACGCGCAGCCCTTCGTAGTACCGCGCGACGCGGGAGTTGGCTGCGTAAAAGTCGCGCTTCAGGCTGCTCGGCTTCAGGTCGCTGGCGCGCAGGTCCTGCAGATGCACGCCGGTAAGGTTCATGGTCAGGGCAATCGAGAAGAACGCCATCGCCGCGGTCATGGCCAGGCGCGGCTGCAGCATGATCTGGCTGAACGAACTGGTCCGGAAAGCTGTAGCCACGCGCCGCGGGAACGGAACCACGTTGCCATACACCGCTCCGGCGACCGCCTGGCCCGGAACCAACGCCGCGATGCCGTATTGCCCGGACGGCTGCGCGGGTATTGGGAGACCCACATGTGCGATCCCACCCGGGACGGCCTGGCCGCCCTCCCCGCCGGTTTGCGCCAGAATGCGCTCGAGCAGCGCGGCCGGAGGCTCCGGCGCGGGCTTCCGCAGCATCTCCAGGAAAGCCGCGCCCCGCCGCGCGTCCGCCAGCAACTGGCTGCATGGCCCGCACTGCTCCATATGCCCATCGAAGAGGGCCTGATCTGCGGCCGAGAGTGTGCCGTCCAGCGCGTCGGCCAGCATCGCCTCACACTGCGCGCAGTGCGCGCTGTCGCTGGACCGGTCGCCTCCGGTCTTGTCCCCGAACTCAAAAACCTTCGGGTTGCCGAAATGTCTGCTGTCTGCCACCTAAACCACCTGCCCTTCTATACGTTGCAAAAGCCTTGCAAGTTCCCCGCGGCCCCGGCTGATCCGGCTCTTCACCGTGCCCTCGGGAATGCGCAGCACCTGCGCGATCTCTTTGTAATCCATGTCTTCCAGGTCGCGGAAGACCACTGCCTCGCGCAGTTCCGGCGAGAGCTGCGCCAATGCCTGTTGGATGCGCGCCTTCAGCTCCAGCCCGGATGCGTGCGTCTCCGGCGACGGACGCGGGTCGGCCAGCCTATCGCCGGCGCTCAACCCGTCGCCATTCCCTTCCGCCCCGAAGCTGGCGTCCAGCGAGTCGGTAGCGCGGTCGGCGCGCGTGCGCCGGAAGTGGTCCACCAGCAGGTTGCGCGCCAGCGTGGTGATCCAGGTCTGAAAGCTGCCCTTGTGGGTGTCGAAGCTGGCCAGATTGCGGTAGAGCTTGAGGAAGACGTCCTGGGTCAGGTCCTCGGCGTCCGTGGCCGATCCCGTGAACCGGTAGCAGATGGCATAAATGCGCCGGTGCTGCGAGACGACCAGCTGCTGCCAGGCCTGCTGATCGCCCGCCATGCACTGGCGGACCAACCTGCCGAGTGCCTCCTGCGCGGCTTCCTGTTCGGGCGTGCGCTGCAAAGTTGCCTCATACCTTGGCCGTTCGGATGCCCGCTCAGAGTCCCGCGCGGGTGTGTGCGCATTGGCATCGGCCGATGGCAGAAGTGTACCGCTTCGCGGAGCCGCATGACCCGCATCCCGAAGAACTGCGTTCCGCCCGGCCTCGTTCCCGCCTGCAGGGGATTTCGTCCCAGAGCCGGCTCCAAACAGCGCCATCTCGCGGACCGCCGCGCCGCGCTTCACCTTGGGGGTGCGGGGCATGATCCCCGCCGTCGGCATCGCCATGTGCAGAACACCCATGCAAGGCCTATACGCAGGGGCGTTCCGGTTGGTTCCAATAGAGCAGTTCGGGGTTCAAGGTTTCCAGGTTGTCAGTTGAAAGAAGAGTGCGCCCGGGGGGACAAAACCTTCAACCTGCAACTGACAACTGTCTTCCTAGTTTTCCGTCGGTGTCTTCTCGGCGTGGTCGACGATCAACTGCTCCACGGGCGCTTTGCGCGACTCCAGCTTCAGCCCCAGCTTTTCGATCGCGCCCGAGACCGTCTGGCCTCCACCTCCAGGATCGGATGCCACCGCACTCGACCCGCCGCCGGCACCGCCTCCGCCTGCAGCAGCCTGTGCCCGCGCCTGCGCAACCATGTCCGCCATGGAGAAATCCATCGCAACCTCGTAGTTCCCCTTCAGGCCGGTCATGTCCATCACCTGCCGCGAGCCCGCATCGGCGCCGCTCATTTGGCCGCTCATTTGGCCGCCCAGCTGCGCCATCAACTGGGTCAGCAGGTCCGCCAGCAGCGTCATGGTCGTCTTGGTTGAAGTCACATGGAGCGTCATGGTCTGCGAGTCTACGCCCCACGTGATAGTCCCCTTCGTTCCCATGTTGATGGTTGCGCCCATGCCGCCTCTGTTCATCGTCATGCGCGCCGGCCCATCCTGGGTGTCCATCTTCATCTCGCCCGGCTTCAACTCCGCATCTTCATCGATCGGTGGCGCGTCTCCGGGCGACTCCTTCATCTTCGGGCCGCTCTTGCCCACCACCAGCGCCATCACCTGGTGCTCCTGCGTCTCGCGATGTACCGCTACCATGAACCGATCTTCCAGCAGCGCCTGCAGCATCTTTGGCGCGTCATCCCTCGTCGACCCCTCCGGCATCCTGGCCACAATGTCGAAGTGCTGGCTGTTCAGCCAGTCCGGCCCAGTGATCTGATACGTCTTCACCTTATACGCGACCATGATCAGATCGCGCAGGGTCAGATAGTTGAACTCCGCCCGCAGACCATTCAGGTGCATGCCGATGTTCGGTATCTTGCCTGCCTGCATGTCCGCCTGGAGCTTCTGCATGTCCAGCAGAGCCGACGGCCGCACCGACGCCACATCGAACTCCAGCTTGTCCGCAGCCGCTTGCGGGGCCGCAGTAGCCTGCGCACTCGGAGCCGCCTGCCCAAACGCCGCACCCGCCGCCAACAGCAGGCCGGCGAACAACGAAACCCCAAACCCACTTCGCATACCGCCCTCACTCAAAACAACTCACAACCAACCCTACGATTCGCTGCGATTATATGCCCCGCGCGCCCAGCGCCCGGTGACGGTCAATCCCGAAGAGACTAATTCTCTGACGGCTTCTCCGTGTGATCGATCGCCAGCACGTCCGCCATCGTCTTTACCGCCTTCAGCTTTAGCCCAAGCTGCTTTTGCAAGGCAGTGAACAGGTCGTCGGCAGGAATATCGTCCGCCTTGGGTGGCCCGCTAAAGTTCGCCTCGGGCGATCCCGGCATCGGCGCAAACACCAGCTGGAAGTCATATCTGCCGGTCAGTCCGGTCTTATCCAGTACCGGCTTGTCCCCCAGATATCCCTGCAAGTCGTCATTCGCAAAGCTGGACATCGTCATATTCGTCCAACTTCTTGTGATCCGACCCGGCCCGATCCTATTCAGTTCCACGCCTATCTCGCCCGGCGGAGTCTTCGCTAGTTTGTCTGTGCCGTTGTCCGCCGCCAACTCATACACCGCAAGCTCCCGCGTGTCGTGATGAAAGGTGAGTTGGAAGCGGTCCACCAGCAGCTTTTGCATCATCACCCTCCACTGAGCGTCGCTCGGCCTTCCCTCGTCATCCTGCACCGCCGCGATATCGAACTTCTCCTCGTCCGCCCACTTCGGCCGACTGATGAGTTGATTCCTGTGCATGTGGTACGCCCAGGCAATCATGTCAGTCAGTGTGGAATTACGCACCGTAAAACTGCGCCCGGCAGCGGTAATCCGATAATCCATCCCAGTCATCGCAAACCACTCCGGTTGGGCGTTTGGGTCGCTCGGCTTGATTCATTCTGCACTACCTTTCAACACCCAAGTTCCGCCTTCAAAATCGAACCTTGAACAACGGATACAAGATGAAAGCCAGAATGCCGCCGAACCAGATGGCAAACCAGATCCGAAACGCCCGGCCCATCCCCATCCACGACGCGCGGCCGAACGGCGTCTTCCAGCTTCCCGCCGGGCGCAGATCGCGGCCCATCGCTTTCATCTCCTGCATTCCGCGGAACATCACGATCATGCCGTATGCCCACACCGCGAACCCGGATGCAAGCGCCAGCCAGAACCACACCTGCGGCGGATGGCCAGCCGGGGATGTTGCGTGCAGCACTGCGACGCCCAGCAGAACGACCACAGCGAACCACTCAAAAAGTATCCCGGACAGACGGATCCAGAAACGTCTCGAGACGTCCTGGAGCTGGAAGTGCTCCTGAGTTCGTTCCGCCGGCAGCGGCCAACTCATCTTTACCATCGCCATTTTGCCGGGAATCATTCCCAGCGCCACCCAGCTCTGAAGCAGCGTGTTCTGCCAGTCGAAGTGCCTTCCGCCGCGCAGCAGCAGACCCCAACTGAGCGCGACCAGCGCCGCTGCCAGCGCTTCCGCCGGCCACGAGATATAGTCGCTGAATCGTCGCGATTCCAGCGCCAGTGCCACTGGCTGCACCGGAGGGTTCGCCCCCAGTTTGCGCCGCGTCCACGCCTGGAAGCCGAACATCGAGGGCACGAACGCCAGCGCAAAGCCCCCGGCCCACCACGGCGTCATCTCCCACCGCCGCGACACCACAATGGCCGCCAGCGCCACCGCCCAGACCCCGTAGAGGGCCGCCACCATCACGTGGAAGCCCGCCATCCAGCTTCGACCGTGCCCATCATAAAACCCCGCCGGGACCTCGACCCCCAAAAAGTAGCCCGGCCCATTCTGCAACGGCAGATTCCATAGCTGCTTCACCAGCGCATAGATAAGCACCGGGACGATCAGGCAAATGGTGAAAATACAGATACCGACTTCGCTTGGTGCACTCATCGAGTGCCCCCTTTCATTTGCAGCAATGCAAGTTCTTCGCGGACTGCTCCTACAATCTCGCGATCCGTCAATCCGCTGAGCACCAGTTGGGTGAGCGCAGTGCGCAGAGGTTTATAGAGTTCGGCCTGCTCCACCGGGCGCGCGCTGCGCGACGAGATCACCGCGCCCGCTCCATGCCGCACCGTCACAAACCCCTCGTCCTGCAACTGCCGGTACGCCACCGCGACCGTATTCAGATTCACGCCCAGGTCGCCGGCAACCTGCCGCACCGAAGGCAGCGTCATACCCTCGCGCAGGCTGCCGCCGGCGATCAAGGCCTTGATCCCATCCGTAATCTGCTGGTAGATCGGCCGTTTGTCGTTCTCATGCAGCGTAAGAAACATCGCGCTTCCTCTGTCTGCTGTATGTATACACCATACACTTTGGGAATGTCAACAGCTATTCCCGCCCCCATGGGATCGCTAAGGTTTCAATTGCTGTGTTTCTGAATTCGCCGCGATGATAGGCCCGCTCTCGAGACGCAACCGTGCGTCATGTCACAGCCACCCGCCGCGACAATCAACAACCTGCAACTGCCTGACTGCAACTGCCTACATCGCCGCTGGAATCACTCCACAGGCAATGCGATTGCCCGCGTTGCCGGTCGGATCGGTCTTCATATCGTCGGCCTTCTCATGCACCATAATCGAGTGGCCGAGGACGGACTTGGGATCGCCCGCCGCCAGCGTCAAGTAGTCGACCTTGAAGGTGATCTCGCCGGTGTGGTTCTCGCCGATGGAGATGTTCTTCGGCATGTCTCCGTTGTGGTGGCCCATCGGGTTGTCCATCCCGTGCTGCTTGCCATCGGGATTGAAGTGCCCGCCGGCGCCCTTGAAGTCGGGCGCATCGCATACTGGGTCTTGGTGGATGTGCACGGCGTGCTCGCCGAACGGCAGGTTCTTCAGCTTCACGCTGATCGTAAGCTCCTTGCCGTCCTTGCTCTCCTTGAAGGAAGCGGTCCCGGCGTCATCGCCGCTGGACGTCTTGATGGGAACGACAAGGGTGCCGCTCTTGGATTGCGCATGCGCGCGGCCGGCTTCGATCGCGAGCACAAGTACGGTGAAGGCAACGAGCGAGAGGACGGAGACGGCGAGAACAGAACGCATAGGGCGCATGGCGATCCTCCTTCAGAAGGTGGGTGCAGGTCGAGGATAGCGCAGAACCTTGAAGAAAGGCTAGCGGCCCGCCGTGAACACCCGCTCCCGCTCCTGTTCGCGCTTCACCAGCTTGCGGCGGCCGAGCAGCAGGTCCCGGAGACGCACTGTCCCGCAGATCGTTTTGGTGTCGCGATCGATGACCAGCAGCGACATCAGGCCCGAAATCGCCATCTTGTCCACCGCCGCGCGGGACGTCTCGTCGGCGAAGGCATACACCTCCGGCAGCGGCGACTCGGGCACTTGCCCGGTGCACTTTGTCTGGCCAAGCTCCGCCATCACCTCAACCAGGCTGACCGTCTCCAGCGGATCGGTCCCGTACTCCCGTGTGAGGTGGGTCCCGCGGCGGCTCAGCTTCTCAGTCAGGATCGAGCGCGGCATGATCAGCGAGGTCATTGCGTACGCAGCCACGCAGCCGAGCATCACCGGTAGCAGCGCGGGCAGGCAATGAGTGACCTCCAGGCAGAAGACAATGGCCGTAAGCGGCACGCCGAGCGAGCCCGAGAGCATCGCTCCCATGCCAACCGCGGCCCACAGCGCCTGGTCCGGGGCGGACGCGTGCGCGGCGTGCGCGGCCAGCTCGCCCATCGCTCCGCCGATCATCAGCAGCGGCGCCAGCACGCCGCCGGAGGTTCCCGAGCCGAGCGAGAACGCCCACATCAGCGACTTGACCAGCACCAGGCCCACCAGCAGGCCCAGCGGAGCGTTGCCCCGCAGCAGTTCCGCGATGTTGTCGTACCCCACGCCCAGCCCGCGCGGAAAGATCAGGCCGCCAACGCCGATCCCGATTCCACCCATCGCCGGCCACCACATCCAGTGCACCGGAAGCCGTTCGAACAGATCTTCGAAGCCATACATCATGCGGCTGAGTCCGGCTGCGGCAACCCCGACCACCAGCCCGAGCGCGAGCGCCCCAACCGCGACCGGCGCAGACTGCCGGTACGGCATATTGGGCATCGCGAACAGGGGGCCGGAGCCGAGCCAGAGGGTGCGCACAATCTCCGCCGTGATGCTGGCGAACGCAACCGGGACCAGGCTGCGCGGCCGCCACTCGAACAGCAGCAGTTCCACAGCAAGCAGGATCGACGCCAGCGGCGCGGCAAACGTCGCCGACATGCCGGCTGCGGCGCCGGCGACCAGCAGCGTGGTGCGCTCCGCATCGGTCAGGTGCATCCACTGCGCCACCAGCGAGCCGAACGCGCCCCCGGTCATGATGATCGGGCCCTCCGCGCCGAACGGCCCGCCCGAGCCGATGGAGATCGCCGCCGAGATCGGCTTCAGCACGGCGATAATGGGGTCCACCCGCGCGCCGTTCAGCAGGATCGCTGCGATCGCCTCGGGAATGCCGTGGCCGCGGATCTTGTCCGAACCGAAGCGCGCCATCAGGCCAACGATTACGCCGCCAACGATGGGCACCAGCACCATCCAGATTCCCAGCGGGCTGCCCGCAGGCGAGACCGGCGCCAGGCTGAGGCGATGGTAGTAAAAGAGATTGGTGGCGAAGGCGATGGCCTTCAGCAGCACCACCGCAAGCACGGCCGCGCCCGCGCCAATCGCGACGGCAACCGCGGAGAGCAGCCAGACGCGGCGGTCCACCGTGAAGTCGCGCAGTACCGAGGAGTGAGAGTTCAACGCGCCCTCCGCGATGCCGAGCCGGCTGGCTTCGTTCGCGCCGCTGAGGCGGCAATTGAGAGCGCCCGCCCAACAGTAGCCGGTCGAGCCGCGCCGCGGGGCTCGCTCCGCAGGGTGCTGATGCGTTCCAGAGCGCGGATCAGTTGCGGCCCGAACTCGTCCAGCTCGCGCGCGTGGCTCGCCGACAAGGCGTGCAGAAGGCCCATCCCCTTGGCGGTGACAGAGAGAACGGTGCGGCGGCGATCGGCAGCGTCCTCCACTCGCCGCACCAGGCCCTGGGCGACCGAGCGGTCGGCCAGTTCGACCACGCTGTTCTGGCGCAAGCCCAGGCGTTCCGCAAGAAAGTTGATGGTGGCCGAGCGGCCCTCAGGGAGGCCCGCGATCTGCAACAGAAGCTGGTGCTGGCGTGGGCGCAAATCATGGCCCTGCGCCACTTGCTCGCTGAATTGCAGGAAGCTGCGCAGGTGGTAGCGGAACTCGGCCAGCGCTTGCAAAAGGCTGGTTGGGGGGGAAGGTTGCTGGCTGTGTCGATGCATAATTACATCGTATCACGATGTAATTATGCCTGGTACTAAAGCAGCGCCAACCTCCGGGCGCGTCCGGGCGCGACGCCTTATCGCGCCATCTGCGCGTCGGGCAGTTCCAACTGCTCGCTCTCCGGCGCGTCCAGGTAGGGGCGGAAGCAGGCGCGGCAGCGGGCTTCGTAGATTCCAGCGGCGCCCACGACGACCAGCTCGCGGCTGGCGCCCAGGCGCTGCGTATGGATGGCCGGCGCGCCGCAAACCATGCACACGGCCGAGAGCTTGGTCACCTCGTCCGCGATGGCCATCAGCGCTGGAATCGGGCCAAACGGATCGCCGGTGAAGGTGGTGTCGAGGCCGGCGATGACGATGCGCTTGCCCATGTGCACCAGCTCTCCGATGAGGTGCACGATCGCCTGGTCGAAGAACTGCCCCTCGTCAATGCCGACCACCTCAACCTCCTCAAGCTGCGGATAGAGCGCGTCGCGCAGATGGGCGACGTTCGCAACCGTCACCGCCTCGTGGGTCTGCGCGCTGTGCGAGGCGATGGCGGTGCGGTGGTAGCGCAGGTCGATGTCGGGCTTGAAGCAGGCCACCTGCTGGCGGGCGATGCGCGCGCGCTTCAGGCGGCGGATCAGCTCCTCGCTCTTGCCGGAGAACATGGGACCGGTGATGACTTCGATGCGGCCGACTTCAGCGCGGCCGGGTTTTTGAGGGGTCATGGTGCGAATGCCTTTTGCAGATCTGGAAATCGAAGGTGAGACAGCCGTTGTTCCCAGCGAGCGAGATTCGCTCGGCGGTACGACCGGACTTGTCGCCTGCGAATCATCCTACGCGCAACCCTGCCGTGGATTTCGCGTACTTATTGGGCGAAGCGCTTTTTGACTCGCGCGCCTGAAGTTGATAGCGTGGAACCTGGGTTAGAGCGCATTCGCGCAGTCCTGGAGCGGCTCCAGTCCCCATCGTTCAATGGTTAGGACACCGCCCTTTCACGGCGGTAATACGGGTTCGAATCCCGTTGGGGACACCAATTGAAATCAATACCATACAGCCTACGCTGCCTTCTCCATTCTGGGAGAGGGTAACTCAAGGCTCCCGTTAATCGGGTTATTGCAGATTCGCCAACCCGGCGGCGGCATCCTTTCCAACCTTGCTATTCGGTGCGAAGCGCAGTTGTCCTCGATCGCACCGCCCAGAACCTTCTTGGGTTAACCAAACAATCAAGACTTGGGCAACTGGTTTCCATTTCCCTTGCAAGTTGTTGCAGTTGCCAGTCTTGCTGGCGATCTAAGTGGTTGAATATAAGGGACGGGGAGTTGGCCTTTGGATTGCACTCTATTGGGTGTCACTGAGAAAAAAATCTCTTGCTTAGGAACTTGTTGAAATTGGTTCTGGACTTCGGCTGATTTTGATTTTGGTTCGTCTATTGAGTATGCGTGGAGACGAGCGGGTTCAGGACAGTATGTTCAGCTATTTGACGTTGGAGCAGCGTGTTCC
>ODAK010003267.1_pt1 | contig 16869 bp, 25 predicted proteins | sample 1539591 | NCBI WGS metagenome assembly ODAK01 (sample SAMEA3539303, study PRJEB22396) | soil metagenome | biome: tundra; feature: field; material: soil | place: USA | collected 2010-05 | depth 0.15 m
GAACCCCTCGGCGCGCATCGTGACGATGACCGTGCGGTTGCCGAGGAGCACCGTGACGTAGGCGTTCGGGGGGTAGCCCGGCAACTGGTAGACGCGACGGACTTCGTCCCACCCGACGTCGCTCTTGATGCTGAAGAGGTCGAGCACGATGCGCGCGCGGTCCTGGTCGCTGACGAACATCTGCGGGTCGTTCTTCCAGATGACGGACGTCGGCTGCAAGCCCGCGCACGTGGCGACGATGGCGGCGAATCCGGCCTTGTCGAGGACGGGCTTGTTCGCCTGCAGGCCGATGAGCTGCGCGATCATGTTGTCGTTGCTGCTCACGAGACCGTCACCTTCCCCCACGTCTCGAGGAGATGGGGCGTCAGGATGCGGACGATGGCCTCTTCCCAGCGATCGAGGCGCGGGTCCTCACGCTCGCAACCGAAGATGGAGGCGGTCACGTAGAGTGCGCCCGAGTGCAGGAGCACGGCGTGCAGCACCTCGTGTACCGTCCAGAACGGCTTGACGTGCGGGGGGATGTTCTCGTCGAGCCAGATCGTTCCCGTGTCCGGGTCGAAGCACCCGTACGCGCCCTTCAACCCGGCGAAGTCCTCCTCCGTCCCGAGCTTCACCGGGAGGTTGAGACCGCACACCGCGACGTGGCCGGCGCGCTTCACTGCTCCACCTCGTACTCGACGGCGTTGATGAGCTCCTCGCCGTCGATGAGCGGGACGGGATTCCCGGAGGCCTTGCGGTCGATGGTCGCCTGCTTGAGCGCGGGCGCGATGCCGTCTCGGATGCGGTCCTGCACCTCGCGCACGGCGTACTTACCGAAGTTGCTCGCCCACTGCCGGTTGCTGAGGAGCGACGCCAGGACGCCCTCGCGCAGCCACGCCATCCACTCCTTCTGGCTCCGGTCGACCCAGGCGCGGAGGAAGGACCGCTCGGGCACCGTGCCGAGGCCGAACTCGTGGATCGCCCCGAGGGTGGCGTTCGTGAGGTTCCCGTGCCCCGAGTGGGGGTCGTCGTTGACGCCGACGCGGATCGTCTTCTTCCGCCACTTGCGGACGTTCTGCGTCAGCTCGCGGTAGCCGTGATCCGTGTCGCGGATGGTCACGCCGGCCATCACGCCACCCTATGGCCGGAGGTCACCTGGGTCATCAGGAGCATGAACTCGCAGCCGTATGACGTCTTGCGGTAGCCGACCTTCTTGCCATCGACCATCAACTTGGCATTTTGCCCGAAGGGGCTCATCGCGAGCTTGTGCATCGCCAGGTACATCTGCCCCTGGTCGGTCTTCGTCATCAGGCCGCCGACGACGCCGAAGGCCCCCCAGACGCTCGTGTCGAGCTCGAGGGCGGCGGCGGCAAGCATCGCCCCGACGAGGATGTCAGAGACACCGTTCGCTTCGGGGAACTGCGCCCTTACCATTGCCAGAGTGGCCATCGACCCACTATTTTAGGGGTCTCAGTGGAACAGATTCCAATTTGCGATTTGGATGGTGATCGGCAGTCCAGACCCCGGCTCGACGGCGGGCGGCGGGGGCGCATGAACAATACCCCAATTCGAGGCCGTCGTGCTCGAGACGGCGACAGCCGCGCTGCGGATCGAGAGCGCGTGCTTCACGTACAAGGTCGACGCCGTCGAGCTCACCGCGACAGCGAGGCTCGGGTTGCCGAGGGAGATCGTCGTTGACCCCCCGCCGATCGGCGCCAAGCCGCCCGTCGCCGCGGAGACCGCGAACGCGACGCTTGGCGAATTGCCCATGTAGGCAAAGTTGACCGCGAGCCCCGTCGCTGTCGTCGGGGCGATGGCTGTCCCCGTGATCGCGCTCGAGATGCAGAGCGCGACCGAAGTGAACGCGGCGAGCACCGTGACGGTCGCCGTCGTCGAAGACACTGCGACAGCGGTCGAGGCCGCGAAGTTCACGACGGACGTGAGGATCGCGGCCGTCGAGGAGACCGCGAGGGCGGTGCTCCCGAACGATGCCAGGACCGTGAACGTCGCGGCCGTCGAAGAGACCGCGAGGGCGGTCGACGAGAACGACGCCAGGACGGTGAGGGTCGCGACCGTGCCGCTCGAGTCGGCCGAAGCGGTCGAGGTGAACGAGCCGAGGACCGTGAGCGTCGCGACCGTGCCGCTCGAGTCGGCGACGGCGGTCGACGGGCCGAACGAGTCGAAGATGATCGCGGGCGCCGGCGCGACGAGGGTGAGCGGCGCCCGCGCCTTCGCCACCCGCACGAGCGTCTGCGCGCCCCCGAGCCCGGCAGGACCCCGGCACCGCGGCGCCCCTCGGGCGCGCGGGACGACCGACAGGTGGCCGCCGTTGAGACGTACGGGGTTCGCCGCGGCCGGAGGAGGCGCAGGGGCGAGAGGCTGTTGGTGGCCGCCCCCGTTCAAGACGCGGGACGGCAGCGGCGCAGGAGCTAGTCCGACACCGCTGCTCCGTGCGAGCAGGATCGCGAAGATCCCGAGCACACGCCGTTACTCCATGTCGGCGACGTACTCGCGCCACGAGGCGTACGGCGCGTAGGTCGGCGTCGTGCCAGTGGGGGCGAGGTTCGCCAGAGCGAGGGAGCACCCCGGGGGGATGCAGAGCTTGCCGCGGATGTCGCGCTGCTCGGCCGGGCCCATGCCGACCGCGGGAACCGCGACGACGCCGTCCTTGGACACGCCGAAGGCGATCGGGAACCAGTTGCCGGCTGCGGCGTTCTGGAGGGTCTGCGCCGAGACAACGATCAGGTTGCTCGTCTTCTGCGACGTCGGGTTCGCGTTCATCAGCTTGACGTTCGCGGCCGAAATGGTCGGGACCGTGGCCGGCGCGAACGCGGGCGGGCAGATGCAGGCGTACACGACGAGGCCTGAGCCCATGGTGCCGGACAGGTCGACCATGCCGAGCACGTCGAGGAAGGCCGTCGTGGTGTTGCCGATGGGGTTGTAGATCATCCACTGCGCGGCGACCGAGGGGATGGCTTGCACCGGGGCGACGCCCGTGGCGCCGACGGCGCTCATGTGGACGCGCAGGCCGGCGCGGGTCATCTCATCGCCCTCGCCTTCCGTCTGCGCGACGCGCAGGGACGTGTTCCCGGTGAGGGTGGCGACGAGAGCGCCAGTGGCCCTCTGAACGAATCGTCCGGCAAGACCTTCGAGGAGCATGTTACCTCACACCGCGGGTTGAAATGTCGTATCCCCGCGCGTCCATGAGCGGGATTGTTTCACTGGAGAGCATCTGGAGGCCGACCATTGTCAGCGTGCGCTCGCGGAGGCCGCGCGTCTCGTCGAGGCGACGTTGCTGCACGCTCTCGGTGTAGAGCGGCCGGTCGGGAGCGGCGTCGCCGCCGTCGATGCCATACTGGCCGACGGCGATCTTGGAACGCGGGAGCTTGTAGCCGGTGACGGGGAGCAGCGGCTCCTGCCGCACTTCCTGCATCGTCGGGTCGATGTACTCGTCCGCAATGACCTCGGACGTGCCGAGTTGCGTCCCGTCGTTGGGGTTCTGGGTGGGCGCGCTCACGAGATATTTTAGGCCCTTACGGCCCCGGCAGCACCGGTGAGAACGGCCAGCCCGCGGGCACGTCGAAATACGGAATACCCTCGAGCGGCGAGAATGTCACGGGCACCTGCACGTACGGCCAAGCGGCGGCCGACGACACGGCGCTCGCGACCGGCTGCATCACGAGCCGCGCGAGGAGGAGCTGCGTGTTCGGCGAGGACGCGACCCCCAGCGCCGCGGAGGTCAGCGAGATGACCACGGCGTCAGTTCGCGACGTTGCAGAGCGCGATGCCGAGCTCGATGGCCTGATCGCGCGTGATGGGGAAAGTCAGCGCGGACTGCGAGCCGGCCAGCGTGGTCGCCTTGGTCACCGTGACGCCGAGGCCCGTCTTCTTCACGAGGAAGAAGCCCACGGGGGTCACCTGCGAGGACGCGGTGAGGTAGGCCGTCGCGGTGAAGACGCCGACCGTCGAGGAGACAGCGAGCGCGGAACTCGTGAAGGAGTCGGTCGACATCGCTCAGGCCCTCAGCTCACACTGAGGGTGAGATTGCCGGTCAGGAACTCGACGGTGTCGCCCGAGCCGACCGCGACGCCCGTGAAGGCGCCGTACGCGAGCAGGTGCCCGCTCGTCGCGGCGTCGTAGACGCCCCAGCCGACCACGGTCCCCCAGGACCCGCCCGGGGTCGCGAACACGATGTTCCCGGCCGTGACGCTCGTCGCCGGCGCGGCGCCGGAGGCGTTCGCCCAGAGCGCGGAGCTCGGCGCGATGTTCTTGCGCACGTAGCTCGTCCCCGAGACCTCGACGGCAGCGCCGTCGGTGGCGTTGATCGGCGCCGTGGTGAAGAGGGCGAAGTATTGGCCTGCCGGAACGGCCGGGAAGGTCGTGCCCTGGTACCAGGCGAGGATTGCATCCTCCATGTAGACGCCGAAGCCAGAGGTGACGGTCATGTACCCTATTTTAGACTCGGGTCGACCGTCAGCGACCCCGGCGCGTCGGTGCAGGGGGCGGTCCCCGCGGGCGGCCCCGGCAGGCCGCGCTCGAGGTAGTAGTTCGCGACGTCCATGCAAGCGACGTGGTCGGCCCCTTCGCTGTAGGTGGGGTTCATCACGGCGTACAGCGCGCACGGGGCGGTGCAGGGGTGCCAGAGCCCGAAGGCGTGGCCGTCCTCGTGAATTGCCGTGTCCTGCGCCTCATCCCAGGAGAGCGGCGGCGTCAGCGTGATGAGGTACGGCGTCGTCCAGCCGATGTAGTTCTCCCCGACGACCTTGTCGAGAGTCGCCTGGGGGACCTCGATGATGCGGAAGCACCCGTCCTCGATGCAGATGTGAAAGCCGTAATGCAGCGTGACCTTGACGTCCGTGTAGGTCCGCCACTGCGCGACGGCGGCCTGCTCGGCGGCGACGTTCTCCGCGCTCACCGAGTCGTCGATCCAGAAGTCGTAACTGTCCGCGACCGGAAGGTGTAGGTGGCCTTCCGTGCTGAAAGGGTCGCCACACCCCGCACCGACGAGGAGGAAGGCTAGGACCCAATACCAGGCGCGGAGGAGGCGTTGCACACCTGATTTTAGGGCAAATACACGAACGGCCGACCCCGTGAGGAGCCGGCCGTCGGAGTTGCGTGGGTTGGTATCAGCCCCCGGCACCGTCCAAGGCCAGGACACTCTTGGGATAAGAGACTCTCAGGCCACCTACCCTCATGTGGCAGGGGACCTTGAACATCAGGTTGATCATCTGGGGCGGGAGCTGCTCGAACTCCTGCGGGATGACGAGGGACAGGTTCTCCTCGTTGCGCTCGAGGAGCATGATGCGCGGCCCGGGGGTACTGCCGTCCTGCTTCAGGCCCGCGGTCTCGAGCATGGTGCTCCAGTACACGGCCTTGAGCCAGGGGTTCTCCTTCTGGAGGTACTGCAGGACCGAGTCGTCCGTGAACGTGGTCGACCGCGCCGTGGTCGAGAGCTGCGACCAGGTGGACAGCGGGAACACGACGGTGTCGGGCATGTGGATGCCCTTGCTGTTCTGGATGAGCGTCAGGAACATCTGGTTGAAGTCGCTGACGATCGTGCTCACCGACGTGGCCGGGAGCGTCCAGTTGTTGACCGTGGTCGAGACGGTGAGGCCGGGGAAGTTCGTGAACCCGTACATCGCCATCGTGTCGTTCGTGTTCTGCGACGTCGGGACGCCGAAGAGGGCCTGGCCGCCGGTGCCGGGGGTCTGGGCGAGACCGAAGAAGGCGATCTGCTCGATGGCCTGCTCCATCGAGCGGCGCGCGGCGAGGGCCTTGCGGGTCTCGAGGGGGATGCCGGCCATGCGGGCCTTGCGGAGGTCCTGGATGCTGTAGGAGTAGCTGGCGCCGAGGCTGAGGCAGCGGCTCTGGAACTCCTGCGCGACGACTTCCGACTCGGGCAGGTCCATGCCGTAGGAGTCGATGACCTTGGCGACGCCCGTGCGGTCGAACTGCCGCCACACGTAGCCCTCGGCCGCGGGGTCGATGCCGGTGAAGACCGGGAGGATCTGCCGGGCCTTCAGGTCCGGGTACTTGACGTCGAAGGTTCGCCCCATGACCTCGGTGAGGTCGCGGAGGAAGAACGCCGTGGTCGCGGCGTCGAAGCGCTGGCCGGTGACGGCCTCCAGGGCTCGCGGGTTGATGTAGTCCGCGAGGTCGTAGCGCTCCCCGGAAGTTGCGGGGCGTTCCATCGAGAAGTTCATCACGCGGCTCCGGGGAGGTTGATGTCGAGCAGGACGATGTTGCCGGTGCCCGGCGACGTCTGACGGATGCGGACGCCGCTGCCGCAAGCTGCGACCTCGTGTCCCGTGGTGGCAGCGGCGACGGCGTCGGTGAACTTGCCCTGATCGGCGATGGCAGTGCCCGTCGAGCAGTAGACGTTCGGGGTCGCCATGACGACCTGCGTGGTGCCCTTCCACTCGCCCCACACGCGACCGCGCTGGAGCACCGGGACGGTGTCGCCGATGTTGTACTGCGGGCCGCCGACTCCGTAGCCGGTGATGCCGTACGCGCCCGCGGACTCGCGAGCCGTCTGCAGGAGCGAGATGCCGACTGCGCCGGCCGTGACCGACCCGCCGAAGGACACGTCCGCGGACGTCTGCTGGGCGTGCTGGACGGACAGAGCGTCCGATGCCATCGTCAGGAGACGACCGGGCTGGATGACCGCGTACGCCGGGAAGGACTGAATCTCCGCTCCGGCGAGGTCCGCGAGCTGCCCGGGCAGGGCGAACGCGGGGAACTGGTTGTAGGTCGTCTGACCCTGGGTCACGGCCGTCATGTCAGTTCACCTTTGCCGAGCGAAGTTCGCCCGAGTTCTGCCAGGCCTTGAGGCTGCCCTGCAGGTGCTTGTTGTAGAGGTCTGCGAGCTTGGGAATCGGCGCGGCGTCGGTGCGGGTCGCGTCGACCACGACCTCGGTGCCGTCGGTGCGCACCGGAGGGACCGGGAGGACCGCGGCGAGCGAGGGGTGCGGCTGCGCGGCGTACACGACCATCACGGCGTCCAGCGCCGGGCCGTCCATGCTGTCGACGCGGGCCGACAGGTCCGGGGTGCGCTTGGCGACGACGGCGCGCTTGAGAGCCAGCGTGCCGACCCCCTCCGTCTTGATGCCGTCCGCCTTGGCGATGGCGACGACCGCGGCGCGCGCGTCGGCGACTGCATCGAGGCGCTCGGGCTTGAGCATCTCGCCGAGCTCCGCGATGCGCGCGGTGGCGGCGGTCAACTCGGCGCGAACCTTGGGAAGCTCCGCGGCGTCGGTGCGGGCCTTGGCCAGCTCCCCACTCAGCGCGGCAATCTGGTCTTTCATGGCCTGTTCATCCATCGCATTGGATTTTAGGCGCGGGTATTCCTCGTCGCCGTTCGAGTCGAGTCGCAGGACGCATTCCGCGCCACCGCGGGGGTTTACCCCGATCGGGAGGAGCGCGACGTGGTTGCCGCGGATGTTGCGCTGCACGCCGTCGTACCGCTGCCCTTCGGGCGTGGTGCCCGGGGTGGCGTCGTAATCGACCTTGTACCCCAGGGAAATGTGCTTGACGTGCCCGCCGCGCACGGCCTTGATCGCCCCCTCTTCCTTGATGTAGAGGTCCGCGACCATGTGCCCGGCGTCTTCGCGGACGTTGTCGCCGACGTGCCCGACGGTGACGTGCTTGAAGGAGGCGGGGGTGACGAGGCGGTTCCCGTCGGCGGCGTGCGGGTGGTTGATCGTCAGCGTCGCGCCGGCGAACGTGGCCATTGCGTCTTTGCTGAACACCTCGCTCGGCGGGCGGTACTCCTTGCGCTCGCGGCCGTCGGGGTTGTGGTACGAGAAGATGCCCGGCTGCGTGAGCTGCCCTGTTACGCGCAAGCTCCCGTCGGGCATTTCCTTGAGCGAAGTCCCGTCGAGGCGGAGGTCGGCGTAGCGCAGCATCACCACGATTTTAGAGGGCCTAAAATACGATGACCGCATGCCGCTTACCGACATCGCCAACATTTCCATCAGCGTCTCGGGTGCGGGCCCCACGCTCGCGGGCTTCGGCGAGCCGATGTGCCTCGCGTATCACACGGCGTACACCGATCGTTCGCGGGAGTATTCGGACCTCTCCGGCGTCGCCGGGGACTTCGCCGTCACGGCCCCCGCCTACCTCATGGCGCAGGCGGTGTTCTCGCAGATCCCCTCGCCCCCCGCGCTGAAGATCGGCCGGCGCGCGCTGCCTTACACGCAGGTGCTCCACCTCACCTGCCTCTCGACGAGCGCGACCGACACGTACGTCTTCAACCTGCGCACCCCCGGCGGGTCGTGGAAGAACGTCACCGTTGCCTCGACGGGCACCGTCGCCACGGACGTCGCGACCATCGCCACGGCGGTCACGGCGCTCGGCATCGCGCACCTCACGGCGTCGAGCTCGTCCCCCAACGTCATCCTCACGATGGCGACGGGCTACCTGCTCGACGTTCAACCGGACGTCGTGCACTGCAAGTTCGTGGACGTCACCCCGGACCCGGGCCTCGCGACGGACATCGCCGCGGTCATCGCCGCGGACCCGAACTGGTACGGCCTGCTGACGGACAGCCAGTCGAGCGCCGAGGTCCAGGCGGGCGCGGCCAACATCGAGGCCGAGGGCGGCGCCGGGTACATCTACATCTACAACAACAGCGACACGGCGAACACGGACCCCTCGAGCACCACGGACGTCCTGTACGAGCTGAAGAACAGCTCGTACGAGCGGACGAGCGGTCTGCACGCGCAGTCGCAGCTCCTCTGCTACAGCGCCGCGGCCTGGATGGGTCGGATGTTCCCGACCGTCGCCGGCAGCGAGAATTGGGCCTTCAAGACGCTCGCGGGCATCCCCGCCGACGCGCTGACGACGGCCCAGATCCACGCGGTCGAGGCGAAGAACGCCAGCGTCTACACGAACATCGCGGGCCTGAACCTCACGCAGTTCGGCAAGACGCCGGGCGGCGAGTGGATCGACATCGTCCGCGGGACGGACGCGCTCAAGAACGTGATGGGGATCGGCATCCTCGCGCTCCAGGCCAACAGCCTCAAGGTGCCGTACACGGCCGCGGGCCTGGACATGTACTACAACGTCATCTCGGCGTCGCTCAAGCATTTCGTCGACAGCGGCTTCCTCAGCGACACGCCCGCGCCGACCATCAAGATCCCGGCGCTCGCCACCATCACATCGACGAACAAGGCCGCGCGCGTCCTGCCGAACGTCAGCTTCTCGGCGACCTACGCGGGGGCCATCAACGCCACGACGATCAACGGGGTCCTGTCCGCATGAGCCTCAAGCGCTACGACGCCGCCCAGGTGACCATCGTCCTGGCCAACCTGCTCATCGACTCGGGCTTCGCCGACGGGGAGTTCCTCACCATCGAGCAGGACGCCCCGATCTACGAGAAGGTCGTCGGCACGGACGGTCAGGTCAGCCGCAGCCGCACGAACAACAGCGCGGCCAAGATCACGATGAAGCTCGCGCAGACGAGCGACGGGAACACGCTCCTCGGCGCGCTCGTGAACATCGGCATCCTCGCCGCGAACGGCGCCGACATCGGCCCGATGCTCGTGCGCGACCGCGTCAGCGGGACGTGCCTCTACACGGCCGGCAACTGCTGGGTCTCCGAGTGGCCGACCGTCTCGTACGACAACAAGGTCACGATGCGCAACTGGACCCTCGAGTGTGACGACCTGGTTCGTGTGGACACGGGCTCCTGATCGAGGTAGGTGCGCGTAACTTGCGCCCCCTAAAATAGGGCATGCGCGAATCGCGAACGCACCTCATCAACGGCTTCTCTTACACCATCCAGCAGCTCGGGGCGAAGGACGGACGGCGCGTGCTCGCGCGCCTTCTGCGCTCCGTCGCCGGCGCCGCGGGGGAAGCCTCGGACCTCGTCAAGGAGGGTAGCAACGGCGCCGAGGCGGCGCTGGCGGGTATCGCCAAGCTCGTCGAGAACCTGTCCGACGCCGACGTCGACTACCTCTGCGACACCTTCGCGCCGACCACGCTGTACGGCCCCGAGGGCAAGGACGTGCAGCTCCAGCTCAAGGACAGCTTCAATGACCACTTCGCCGGGAAGTACGGCGACATGGTGCGGTGGCTCTGGGCAGCGCTGGAGACCAACTACGCAAGTTTTTTCGACGGCCTCGGTCTCGACGTCGGGGCCTGGGTGGAGAAGGCGAAGAACGCGATGAGCCCGACGACCCCGAAGCCCTCGACCGAAGCATCTGGGTCCTCGTCCTCGCCGGCGTCGGGCGCCTGACGGAGATCGAAACGGAGTGGTCCTTCCAAGACCTCTTGGACGGACACGAGATGCTCCGGGAGAAACAAGAAGCGGAGAAGGAAGCCGGGAAGACGAAGAAGTAAATGGCGCTCCGCAACCTCCTCGTAGCCTTCAACATCGACATCACCGGCGGTAAGCGGCTGGCGGATGCGGACAACGCTATCGTCCGCATGCTCGGGAGCGCTCAGTCTCTCGGCACCGCGCTGCGGTCGCTCGGCGCGCTCATGGCGGCGGGCTACCTGGCCAAGGGGCTCGTCAACTTCGTATCGAGCACGCTCGAGGCCGCGGACGCGCTGTTCAATCAGGCGGCCAAGCTGGGCCTGACGACCGACCAGCTCCAGGCGTACCAGTACGCCGCGGCGCAGTTCGGCATCACGCAGAACGAAACCTCGGTCGCCATCCGCTTTTTCAACCGGATGATCGGCGAGGCCCAGCTCGGGACGAAGGGCGCCGTCAAGACGATGGGGCAGCTCGGCATCTCGATGACCGATCTGAAGGACCCGACGATGACGACGGGAAAGATGCTCGCCATCTTCTCCGACAAGCTCGAGAAGATGCCGAACCAGTTCAAGCGCACCGCCTTCGTGATGAAGACGCTTGGGCGCGGCGGCTCGTCGATGCTGCCGATCCTTCAGCAGGGCAGCAAGAAGATCAAGGAGGTCTTCGGCGACATCGAGGAGATGGGCGGCGGCTTCGACCAGGCTTTCGCGCAGTCGTCGCACGAGTTGCTGATCCAGTTGAAGAAGGTCCGCATGGGCTTTCGGACGATCGCCGCCAGCATCGTCAACGAGATGATGCCCGCGCTCAAGTGGGGGACTGAGCTCTTGATGAAGGGCACGAAGGCCCTCGTCTTCATCGCCCTGCACACCTACGGCTTCCGCACGGCGCTCATCGCGCTCGCGTCCACGCTCGGGGTGCTCGCCGCCGCGCTCGGCGTGTGGCTCCTGATGATGTACCCCATCCTCGCGCCTCTCGCGCTGTTCGTCGGGCTCATCACCGCGCTGTACCTCGCCTTCGACGACTTCTACACGTTCCTTGTCGGGGGCGACTCAGTCCTCGGCGAGTTCCTCAACAAGCTGATGGGGACGGAGGGTGCGCGGAAGTTCAAGAAGGACTTGGTCGACGCCTTCCACGCGGTGAGCGACGCGCTGGGGATCACGGGCAAAGACGGTACGTCGATGCTCAAGTCGTTCGCGGACGGCTTCGCGGCGTCGATCCCGACGATCATCGATTGGGGGACCACGTTCCTCTCGTACGTGGTCGAAGGCATCGACATGGCCATCAGCGGCATCCGCATCCTGCTGAACAGCCTCGGGGCAGTCGCGGAGTCGATCGGGTGGTTGTTCGACATCGGCAGCGGGAAGACGCTCGGGAAAATCTGGGGCGATGCCGGGGACGGCAACGACGCGATCACGGGCGGCTTGTCGGACCGCATGGATGCCCTCGCGAACTTGCGCGAGACGCTCGACGACATGAAGAACCCCAACCGCGTCGGCAAAGGGGAGAAGGCCGCGAAGCGCAAGGCGTGGCAGAACGAGCACGGCACCGGCACGCGACAGCACGGCGAGGGTGGCGACATCGACTCGATGGACGGTGCCGGTCTCCCGCCGCCGCCCGCGCCGCCGCCCGCGCCGCCGCTGCAGGTCCACGTCAAGACGTCCTTCTACAACGTCCCGCCCGGCGTGACCGGCACGACGAAGGTTGAAGTCGACGGTCAGAACCGCAACACGTTCGACTCGGTCAACATGGGGATGCCCCTCGCGGTGCCCACATGAGCCTCGCCAGCATCCGCAACCTGCAGCCGGACACGACGTTCCAGATCGGGACGTCGCGCCTGCCCGTCATCCCTTCGTACATCGGATGGGGTGACCCGGTGACCGACCCCGCGTCGGCTTTGGGCTCGCTGCTGTTCGACGCCATCTACAGCGAGGAGCACGACCAAAGCTCCATGGTCACCGACCACCCGGTCGAACAAGGGACGAACATCACCGACAACGTTCGACCCCTCCCCGCGAAGGTCACGCTCGAAGTTTTCGTCAGTAACACCCCCGTCAACTCTCCCCATGCCGTGCGCACGTCGCTGCCTCTCGCCCCTTTGCCGCAGCCTGGCCAGGGGGGCTTCCTCGTCGGCGGGACGTCCGCGGTCATCGGCGCAGCCGCGCAGGGCATCCTCAGCGCTATCGGCTTCGGTAAGGTCGTGAACACGACGGCTCTGACCGATCAGTTCTACGGCGAGACCGACTTCGCGAAGCAGGCGTACGACACGCTGCTCCAGTTGCAGGCACAGGCGGTCCTACTCACGGTGTACACTCCGAAGGAGGAGTACACGAACATGCTCCTCGAGTCGGTGAAGATGCACCGCAACCCGGGCGTCGGCACTGGCGCGAACTTCACGCTCGAGTTTCGCGAGATCGTCATCGTGTCGAGTTCTATCGTAGCTGCGCCGCTGCCGACGATCCCCCGGGGCAACGGGACGGCCGCAACGGGGACGCAGCAGGAGGTAAAACCGTCGGCGGGGCAGAAGGCCAGCTTGTATAAGGCGCAACAGAACAGCTCGGGTTCGTCCGTCGCAGGGAGCGGGGCGGTGCAGTGAGCACTTGGATCATCCCCACCCAGACGTCGCAGATGTTCTGGAACCAGACTACTACACTGGACGGCGTACCGTACTTTCTGCAGTTCAAGTACAACACCCGCGAGGCGTGCTACTACCTCCAGATCCAGTCGGCCGACCAGAACACCACGTACGCGCAGGGGATCAAGCTCGTCAGCAACTACCCGCTCCTCGGCCTCGGCGTCTACGCCGGGTACGCCGGGCCGCCGGGGGAACTGTTCGTGATCAGCCAGTCCACGAGTGACGACTCGCCGGCAGAGTTCGGCGAGCTCGGGGTGGGGCAGCGCTGCCTCCTGATGTACCAGGAGGAGGCCGACATGCTGGCGGCGGCCTCGCCCGGCAACGAGTCATGGCGCAACCCGGACGGCGTCCTGGGCCTCTGACGTGTCGAGCATCCTCCAGAGCACGAAGCTGTTCGGGCGTTCGTACAAGCTCACGCTCAGCTTCCTCAGCCCCGCGCAACAGGAATCGAACGTCATCGCGGTGTTCGTCGGATCGACGGCGTCCGCGGCGCAGGCGTACGACGTCTCCACCCACGACATCGAGTTCGTCGTGGAGAAGTCGTTGAAGCCCGGCGAGCCGAACACGTGCTCGATCAAAGTCTTCAACCTCTCGGCCACTCAGCGGCAGAACCTCTCAGGCTTCAACGTCTACAATCCAGGCTCCCCCACGACCGGGATGACGGTCCTGCTCGAAGCCGGCTACCAGCAACAGACGTCGCAGATTTACTTCGCGGGCGCGCGTGGCGCCTGGTCCACGCGCGCCGGAGCCGATTACGTCACACACATCGAGTCGATGGACACCATCGCACGGCCGACGGGTCTGAAGGAGACGAAGAAGATCCCCCCTGGCGGCCCGCCGACAGGGAGCATCTACCACACGACCGGCGCGCGCATCCCGCTGAGCGACGCCCTCACGGCGCTCTCCGAGGCGATGGGGTTCAAGGCGGGGGATCTGAGCAAAGCGCTGGCGACGCCGGCCGCGGCTATTTTCTCGGTCAACGGCAGCGCCCTCGTCGGCAACAGCGCGCGCCGTATCACCGACATCTGCCGCTCTGCGGGGCTCGAGTGGTCGGTGCAGGACGGCATCGTACAATTCCTCAACATCGGGAAGGCGCTATCGGAGACGAATGCCATCAAGCTGGACAGCACGTGCGGCCTCATCGGCAGCCCCAACGTCGACTCGCAGGGGGCACTCGAAATCACGACGCTCCTCATCCCCGGGCTGGCGCCCGGTGTCTTGATCAGCGTCGACTCGGAGTTCGTCAAGGGCGGCTACCGCATCGAGAAGATCCGCTACGAAGGTAACACGCGCGGGCAAGCGTGGTACGCCCACATCGCTGCCAGCAAATACTGATGCCACCCCCGGAGGGTATGGAACCCGTGATCCCCGCCACCCTCAAGCTGCACAACGCCGAGAAGAAGGCCGCGTGGCTCCAGTGCCTCGTGGCAGCGTCGGCTCTGATCGAGTGCGGCGACGATATTCGCGACATGCCGGAGCTCGCCGACGCCCTCTACAACGAGTACCTCCTGAGATGCCCCCCGCCGGCTTGACCTTCGACGCCCTGCTCCTTCTACTGGTCGAAGCGGCGAAGCGCCGCTTGAAGACGAACTGATATGTCGGGAAAGAACATGATGGACGAGCGCGCCTGGAGCAAGGCAGAGCGACTAGCGGTCGCTGCAATCGTCGCGCCAGCCGTCCGCGAGGCCGCGCGAACCCGTCGTCCGGTCAAGACACTCGACCGGGACGGCAAGGTCGCCCGCGTTGTCGACATCGGTGACGTCGTGGCAGGGGTCCTAGCCACGAGGAAGATCGAACTGGAGGTTCAGGAAGGCGTACGGCCTATCAGTATCGATTGTGAGATGTGTCATAGGAAAGTCTCTGTTCAACAGAACGGAGGGCTGATTCCGAGAGTGTGCCGTAACGGTTGTCTCTTGAAGTGTGCTTGTGGGGCAGTCTTTCAAGCGAAAAAGTGTGCCGCGCAATTTGCGCTTTCGCAGAGCCGCGTGTTGTTTTGCCCGAAGTGCAAAAGACAGAGGATGATCGAAGGTACTAAAGCCCGTCAAGCTGCAAGGTCGCCGGAAGCAAAAAGCGAGAGTTCCAGGCGATCCAACCAAAACCTCACCGAGGAGCAAAAAGCGGCACGGCGAGACCTTATGAGGAAAATCTCTCAGGCTCAAGACCCGAAAATCCGCCAACGGTCCGCTGCGAAAATGTTGGAGGCAAGAGCGCGTATGACAAGTGAGGAACGCAGTGAAGCTAGCCGCAAGGCTATGCAGAGTCGTTCGGCAAGTGAGAAGTCCGCCAGCGCAATAAAAGGCGCCGCCACGCGCCGTCTGAAGACGAACTGAATTTTGCTGGTGCCAACAATCAATATGGAACCCTCCGACAGCCTCGGTACAAATACCCTCACACGTGAATTTTACGCGAAGGTTCTCCAGCAAAAGCCGTTGCCGGGTCACGTTTATGTGGGCCGAGTGAGCAGCGAGGACCCCGTCGTCATCCTCTCCATGAGTCGCTTCATCGCAACGTGTTACCGGAGGAAGTGGTTCACAGACGGGGAAATTGCAGACCTCATGGCAGGAGGCGAAGGAGTTTCCGCAGCAATTCTTCGTTTCCCTGATCGGGCGGAGGCCATCCTATTCTGGCCGGCAAAAACGAGCTGAGCGAACGATGCCCTTCCCCCGAAGCCCCGCCGAAATCTTCGCCGCCTTCATGGACGCCATGAAGAACGAGACCGTCAAGGTCCGCGTTGCGACGGTCACGAACGTCTCGCTCGACAGGCAGACGGTTGACGTGCAGCTCTGCACGAACAACCCCATCTTCGACGAGATCGGCAACGTCTACACCGAGCCCGCGCCGAGCATCAGCGACGTCCCCTACGGCATCCTCCGCGGCGGGGGCATGATGGTCTCGCTCCCGCTCGAGGTCGGCGACGCGGTCCTGCTCCTCTTCAGCGACCTTTCGACGGACGTGTGGCGCGCGGGCGACGGCACCGCGCAGGACCCTGGCTTCGTCGGCAAGCACACGTTCGACAGCGCGTTCGCGATCCCGATGTTCGACCGCGACGCGCGCTTCTTCGTCGACCCGGAGGACAGCACCGCGGCGGGCAAGCTCCTCATCGGTAAGGATGGCGGCGCGGCGCAGATCCGCATCTCGACGTCGGCCATCGAGCTCGGCAACGCGGTGACGGACAACGTGGCCTTGTCGAGCAAGTGCGACATCGAGTTCAACAACATCAAGCTCACCCTGGCCAGCCTCGCGGGGGCGTCGTTCTCGGTGCCCTACACCCCGGTCGCCGGCGGCGTGAAGTCGACGCTCGTGAAAGCCCAATAAAGCTGCCCCCCGCGGGGTATATGCACATCATCGTGAAGGCAGGTCAAGGGGATGGGAAGACTGTCATCGCCGGCTTCATCGCGCGGAATTTGGTAGAGGCGGGCTTCGAGGTCATCTTTCAGGACGAGGGTGGCGAGGTCACGGAACGGCGCTTGCCAGATCATCCGGCGAACAAGTTGGGTTTGTTCGCCGTCAAGCGCATCGTCGTCGGTACTTCTTCGTACCCGGATTTCGCCGAGGCGCCCTTGGGGTTTCCTCTCGCAGGTGACTCCGTGTCATGCCGCATCGTGCTGGATCGCGTGCGTATGGCCTTGGGTCTGCCGCTCGGGACGGATACGCTCGACGCCGACGCGATCGTGGCTAAGATCGAGCGCTTGATGATCGGCCCGAGGTGACTTGATGGACTTCGTCGGCAAGTGCTTCCTCAAGCCCGGCCCCTCCGCCGAGCGCCCCATCACGTTCCTCGTGCGCGGCCCCAAGAACGAGGACGGCGAGCACGCGAGCATCGAGATGGACCTGACCCTCGTGGAAGCCGACGAGCTCTCCCGTGACCTGCGCCACGCCAGCAAGTGGGTGTCGGACGGGCTCTGGCAGCCGAAGGCGCGGTCGTGAGGCCCGTCGCACCGGCGCTGCACAAGACGTGGTTCACGAGCGACGAGCACTACGGGCACAAGAACATCATCGA
>ODAK010003269.1_pt1 | contig 16866 bp, 16 predicted proteins | sample 1539591 | NCBI WGS metagenome assembly ODAK01 (sample SAMEA3539303, study PRJEB22396) | soil metagenome | biome: tundra; feature: field; material: soil | place: USA | collected 2010-05 | depth 0.15 m
TTAAATTAAAAATATGGATAAAAGAGTAAAATTTGATTTTGAGATTTATTTTACCAACGGCGGAAGTATCAAAGGTGAAGACTTTCGACTTGATATTGTCGGTGACGACATTTCTGATAAGGCACTTTCAGACTATATCGTAGAAGATTTAAGGCTATTAATGGCTGGGCAAACTAAAATTCTAAACAAAGAAATATTTAACGAACCTCACAAACGAAAACCAATTAAAGAAAATGTCGGTAAGGGTTTATTTATTGATTTGAGCCACACAATACAAGATGGACTTGTAACTTATAAAGGTTTACCAGCACCAATTGTTTGCGACTATCTAAGCAGAGAAGACTCAAAACAGTTTTATGAGGGAGGAACTGAATTTCAAATTGGGAAAATTGAAATGGTTACAAACACAGGAACTTATATTGACTGCCCATTTCATCGATTTGAGAAAGGAAAAGACCTTTCAGAAGTTAGATTAGAATGTTTTACCGACCTTGACGCAATTGTAATTAGTGTTCCGTTTTCAGAAACATTAGAAATAACTGAAGAACACTTAAAAAACCACGAAATTAGAAATAGAGCAGTTTTGATTCATACAGGTTGGGACAGTAATTGGAATACCGAAAAGTATTATGAAAACCATCCTTATCTGACAGGAGGTGCAGCTAAATATTTAAGAGATTGCAGTGTTAAATTAGTTGGTATCGACTCTCATAATATTGATAGTACATTAGGAAAAACAAGACCTGTTCATACAACACTTTTAGGAGCAGAAATTTTAATAGTTGAACATCTCTGCAACCTATATTTATTACCAAAAAACGGTTTTATTTTTAGTGCAATTCCACCTAAATTTAAAGGAGTTGGGACATTTCCCGTGAGAGCAATGGCTAAACTGACAAAAACTATTTAGTAGACAAAAAACAATGAACCGGTAACAGTTATGGCTTAAATGCTGTTTTCTCTAAATAAACTCGCAACTGGTCAATGCTGCAAGACTTGCTGTTGCTGCCTGCAAAGAAATTTTGAAAAGTATAAAAAAAATCAATGAGCAATATTTGGAAGTTCATTTTCATCATACGTTGGAAATAGGAATTGGTCTTCACTCCGGCGCAGTAATAGTAGGTAATATCATCATTAATAAAACCAATCATTTAATCGTAATGGGGGCAGTGTAAATATTGCTTCAAGAATTCAATCAGCCACCCGTGAACTCAAACCAATTTTCTGATCTCAGAAAAAGTTGCTGATTTAATATTCGGTGGTTCTTATCAAGGAATCGCAAAAGTAATACATGCAAAAGGTGTTGTCGAAGATGTTCGGGTTTATAGCCTCGGAAAACAATATTCAATATAATTAATCTCTGAAAGTTTTATGATAGTCAAGTTTATAAAATGTCGATTTTAGAATAGCTAAAATAGTTTGAATATCGTTTTTTTTAAAAGGCATTTTTTATTAAAATCTATCTTTATTAAATTTGAGCCAAGCGTGATTTGAATTTTTACCTAACTCTGCAATGCAAGTAGACAATGAAAATAAGTCCTGGCAGGAAATTTTTAATGCAGTTGCAAACAATCGGGGGAAATTTTTCACCGCTAAGAATAAGGAATATCCGGGTTTACATGATAGGCCAATCAGTAAACCTGCTGGGAGACTGGATGCAGCAAACTGCCCAGGCCTGGGTAGTTTGGGAATTAACCCATAAGGCTACTGCATTGGGTATTGTTGCATTCTTATCTCAAATCCCCTTTTTTATTTTTGGTCCGTGGGTGGGTATTTTTTCAGATAGATTTGACAGAAGAAAGATCCTGCTGTTCACACAGTTCCTCACTATGCTGTTCGCCTTTATATTGGCTTTTCTTGTGCAAACTAATCGTCTTGTTTTATGGCATGTTTACCTCCTCGCATTTTTGCTGGGAACTGCTACTGCTTTTAACGTTACGGCAGAGCAGGCATTTATAGGAGATATAGCCGGCACTCCTAATATCAGGAAAGCAATTGCTTTAAATAATATTATCAACCAACTTTCAAGACTTATAGGTCCTGCAATAGCAGGATGGCTGATTGTATCAATAGGTATTGCTCCTGCATTCTGGTATAACGGGTTTAGTGTTATTATATCTATTATTTGCATTTTGGCCATACCCTCAAGACAAGAAACCAAAAAAGCAACCGGAAGAGGTTTACAACAATTCAAAGAAGGCTTTGCATTCCTTCATAGTCAGAAATTACTGCGTTTAATTATGCTTTTCGCGGCCATTCAAACCTTTTTCGGAATGTCGATAGTTCAGTTGCTGCCTGCCTATTCAACGGTTGTACTAAAAGGAAATGCCGGAACTCTTGGCCAACTGATTGGTTCAGCCGGTGCCGGGGCTTTGGTGGGAATAGTTATTGTTTTGCCGTATGTTCAAATAATTAAAAGATCATGTATCTCCATCGGCAGCGCTTTAATATGGGCGGGATGCTGGTACATGTTGTTCTCCTTTACAACAAGTCTGCCATTTGCTATGGTCTGCCAGTTCATGGCAAGTCTAGGTGCGGCTAACGTTCTTACACTTTCTATTGGGTTGGCCCAGGAACTTACACCCGTCAACATGCGTGCAAGAATCCTTAGTACTTTTATGATGATTATTTTTGGATTACAGCCGGTTGCATCTTACCTGGTGGGCAGGAGTGCAGATATCATTGGCATAAACAAAATGATGTTAATTAATGGAACATGTATGGTCCTTTTACCAGTCATTCTTCTCACTGTTCCTTCCTTATATAAACTTAAAGCAAGCATTCTGCATCCATTTCCTCTTCTTAAAAGTCATACTGTTTAAGCCTATACTATGCTTTGTACCAATATTTCCAATTAAAGATATTTCAAAAAGACATCTTGAATTACGGAGATCATTAAGATTTATTTAACAATTGAAAAGAGTGGATTTCTGTTAATAAAGAAATAAACTCCAGAAACCGGAAATTCGAACTTTATAAAAACTATTCAGTCGAGGTTCATAACTTCCATGATCAAACGCACTTCTAACCGGTCCTTAAAAAGGCTTTTAGAATATGATATAATCTCTGTCTCAATTTTTTCCATTCTGCAAATTGCGATATTCATGCACTGGAACCGTATGATCGAACAGCCTGCTTCAGTTCCTCTAAATTGTCTACAGAATTTCAGCTGAAGTTTGTTTATTGAAGAATTCACCCCAGCAAATTTTTTCCAAAATGGATGACCAGCAATTAAAAATAGTAGCAGAAGCAGAAAAGACAGTTACAGAATTACTTAAAACAAAAGTAAAACCGCTGTTTGTTTTTCATAATCTATTCCATATTCAACAGGTGGTAAAGGGCACACGCAAAGGGTAGTTACAAACAAAAGAATGCGTACAGTGTACATGAAACTTCGCTCAATTATAGAACACGCAGAATGGAAGAAGAACAATACAACAAATAACAAATATCGATATGAACAAATTATTCTGGATTATTATGGCATTTATGGCCGGTTCTTTTCTTCCTATTCAAGCTGGATGAAATGCTAAACTTGGTAAGGTAGCGCAAAGCCCCATACATGCTTCTATGATATCTTTCATAGTTGGCTCGGCAGCCTTAGTCTTGTATATCCTCATCACAAAACAAACAATTTCATGGGCTGGTATTGCAACGGCACCCGGTTATGTTTGGGTTGCCGGGTTGCTTGGTGCTTTTTATGTTACCGTAATTATCCTGTCGTTTCCCCGATTAGGCCCGGGGTTAACTTTTGGTCTTGTGGTTGCTGGCCAAATGTTTATTTCAGCTTTACTTGAACATTTTAATATACTTGTATCTTCACCTCATCCCATAAATTTATTAAGGCTATTGGGTATGGCAATGATTGTAGCAGGTGTAATTGTTATGAGAATATTTTAGCCCTTAAAAAATTATGAAAAGAAACCAGCCGTTGATAATGCGTTGCAGAAAATTGAGCAGTTTCACAAAATCCAGAATTGCTCCAGATAGTCTCCAAATTCAATCCAAAATGCCATTTTAAATTTGCTATTATTAATAATTAAAACCTTTGAATATGGAATACAGAAAATTGGGAAATTCTAACCTTGAGGTTTCAACTATAACCTTTGGCGCATGGGCAGCCGGTGGTTGGATGTGGGGAGGCACTGAAAGAAAAGATGCTGTTTCCGCAATCAGAGAAGCTTATGATCTCGGAGTTACCTCAATCGACACAGCTCCCATTTATGGACAGGGAACCAGTGAAGAAATAGTTGGTGAAGCTATCAAAGGCATCCCCCGAGAAAAGATACAGATACTGTCCAAATATGGTATGCGTTGGGATCTTGCCAAAGGAGATTTCGCTTTTCACAGTAAGGACACAAAGGGTAATGAGATCGACATTTACAAATACGCCGGAAAAAAAAGCGTCATTAAAGAATGTGAAGATAGTCTTCATCGGCTAGGCACTGATTATATTGATCTCTACCAGATACATTGGCCGGACTCATCCACGCCAATCGAAATCACAATGGAGGCTGTTGCCAGGTTGATCGAACAAGGTAAGATCAGGTATGCCGGTGTATGTAATTACAATGCAGAGCAGGTAAAAGAGGCCCAGAAATATGTGAATGTTGTTTCCGACCAGGTTCCATATAGCATGGTGATGAGGGATATCGAAAAAGAATTGGTTCCTTACTGTTTGGAACAAAATATTTCAATTTTAGCATACAGCCCGATGGAGCGTGGACTATTGACAGGAAAGATGAAACCAGGACATGTTTTTCAGGAAGGTGATCACCGTGCAGGGCTGTATTTTTTTACCGATGAAAACATTAAAAGAACTGACTCATTTCTTGAAAAAATCCGGCCGTTGGCTGAAGAAAAAGATGCTACCATTGCACAACTGGTTCTTCGTTGGACGATTGAGCAGCCGGGAATCACCATTGCTCTTGCAGGTGCAAGAAATGCTAAGCAATCAATGGAGAATGCAAATGCCATTAATGTAAAGCTGACAAAAGTGGAGATAGATTTATTTACGTCGGAACTGAATAAACTCATATTGGTGAAGGAGGACGCCAGTTATGAAGAAAGCGTCCATGCCCAAGAACCCAATGTGCCCCAGTTAAATTAAAATCCATTTCTTTTTGAACGGATCTTTTGCCGGTTTAGTAAGATTATCAAATCATATTGCAAAAGGCACGTGAACAAAACTTCTAAATTCAATTATGATGGAAACAAATTTAGGGAACCCATTAGAGCCGCTATCGATTGAATCGACCAGTGGAATGGTACATGAAATTCTCTCTCAAACCCAAAAGAAAATGGGAGCAGTTCCTGCGATGTATTTAGGAATGGCCAATAACCCTGCTCTCCTCGATTCATATTTGTATTCTTTTCAATCGTTTCTGGAACATTCCGGCTTTACACTCCGTGAACAGGAGGTGATCTTTTTATCCATTTCTGTTGAAAACGGTTGCGAATACTGTGTGGCAGCACATAGTTTTATTGCAGATAAGATAAGCTATGTTTCGCATGACATCATTTATGCGATCCGAAATAATACAGAGATCAGCGATCCCAAATTGAAATCCCTGAGCCTATTTGCCCGTGCTATAACTGTCAAAAGAGGTTATCCATCCGGCGAAGACCTTGACGATTTTTACGACGCTGGCTATTCCGCCAAAGATATCCTTGGAGTTATTGCCGCTGTAGGTGTCCAAACATTCAGTAATTACTTTAACCATTTTTTCCACACTCAATTAGACACAAAGTATACTCCATGGGCGTGGAAGAATAAAAGTGAATCCAATATTGCGGAAAGTGAATCCAGAGTGATTTTGGCAAATTCCAATTAGAATTAAATTCAAAGAATATAATAACAAATACCGGCATCATAACTGCAATTATTGCCCTGTATCCAGGGTCAAAACCCAATAGATCCTGGTTAGAAAAATTATTGGGCCCGTTTAATGAAAAATACCCGTACGGTTTAATACGAATGAAAACGACAATATTATGAAACATGAAAAAACAGAATTAGCAACCTCCGGCCATTACCAGCTTCCTTACAATTTTGGCCTGGGTGGTGTGCCAATTGGCAACGAATTTACTGCTGTTACAGATATCGATGCGCAACAAACATTACAAGCTGCATGGAATGCCGGTGTTCGTTATTATGATGTTTCCCCATGGTATGGCTTAGGTTTGGCGGAGCGCCGTTTTGGCCAATTCCTGCACAATCAGGACAGGTCAGCATATGTTATTTCATCTAAAGTAGGCAAGCTGCTGAAGGCATCAAAAAAGGCCATGGAGTCAAATCTTTTTCCATTGGCTGGCTCACCTAACCTTGTTGAGTTTGATTATTCAGCCGCTGCCGTTCGTCGTTCTATTGAAGACAGCCTTCAGCGCCTCGGCATAGACAGCCTGGATATTGTTTTTGTACACGACTTATCACCTGACAATAAATACCTTGACGGGAAATGGCAGGAACATTTTGAAATAGCGAAACAAGGTGCTTTCCCGGAACTTACCCGTATGCGTGAAGAAGGTTTGATTAAAGCCTGGGGACTTGGTGTGAACAGGCCCGAACCGATACTTGTTACCATGAAGGTGGCCGATCCTGATATTTTTTTGCTGGCATCGCAATATTCTTTAATTGATCATGAATATGCATTAAAAAATGTTTTTCCTGAGGTAAGAAGGAAAAATATCCAGCTTGTAATGGGATCGGCGTTGAATGCGGGTTTTATCTCCGGAAGTAATCGTTATAATTACGGTCACCAAATGCCAGCGGAATTTATTGCGAAAAGAAATCGTCTGGCAGCTATTGCCAGAGCCCATGGCGTAGATTTGAGAACGGCAGCTTTACAATTTGCCGCCATGCCCGATGTAGCCGCTGCCGTCATTTGCGGCGCAAGGACAGCAGACCAAATAACCGAAGATGTGGAATCAATGAAAGTCATAATACCAGGAGACTTCTGGGCGGCGCTAAAAGCTGAAAAACTGATTGCAGGAGTAGCGCCCATTAAATAACAATTACAATATACAACCATGGAAAAAATTAAAATTGGGTGGGTAGGCCTGGGGAATATGGGAATCCCGATGGCAAGAAATTTAATAAACAAAGGTTTTCCGGTTTGTGTATACAACCGGACAAAAGAAAAAGAAAAAGAACTTCTCAATCTTGGCGCTTCTGCAGCCGACAGCCTTCAGCAGCTTTCACAAATCAGCGACATCATTATTACTATGGTGTCTGATGATGCGGCAGTAGAAGAAATTTATAATAGCAATACTGGTTTATTGACTGACCCATCCGCTAACATATTAATGATTGACATGAGTACAGTGGGTGTGCAAACTTCAAAAAAGCTTGCGATGAATTGCAATAATAAGTCAGTGCATTTTTTAGAGGCAAAAGTTTCCGGGAGTGTAAAACCGGCAGAAGAGGGGAAGTTGCTTATAATGGCGGGTGGAGAAATTGCAGATTATCAAAAAGCGCAACCCGTGCTTGAAACATTGGGAAATCCAATTTTTTATTTGGGTGATGTGGGAAAAGCGAGCGCAGCTAAACTGTGCATAAATTATTTTCTTGCGCTGACACTCGAGGGGCTTGCCGAAACAGTGTTGTTTGCGCAGAAGTTGGATATAAATACAAAGGACATGCTCAAAGTGATAAATGAAAGTGGTTGCGCAAGCGGAATAACCAAAATAAAAGCTGAACCAATTTTAAAAAATGATTTCGCACCTGCATTTGCATTGAAGCATATTACAAAGGATCTGAGACTTGCTCAAAAAGAAGGCCTGGCATTTCCCCTATTCCCTCCCTTGTTAGCCAGTTTTCAGGATGCTTCTCAAACGGGTTACGGTGAGAAGGATGTCATGAGTATTATCAGCTTCCTGGATGAAACGGTTTCTGATAAGAGATTTTGATTTGAACATCAAACTACATCATAATATTTTTTATAACAAAAATCAACAAAACAATGAAACGTTTACATGTTACCTTCTTATGCCTTTTACTTGGGTTTACAGGTATAATATATCTTTTCGGATGTAATTCTCATCAAACTGACAAAAAGGTGTCCCCAGGTTCACCCCCTGTCGTTGAAAATACTTCATTGCAATTACCTAAAGGTTTCACCGTAGTTATAGTAGCAGACAGTGTGGGCAAAGCCAGGCATTTGGCGGTAACCAGCAGGGGAGATATATATGTAAAACTAGCCGCTCTCAAAAATGGTAAAGGCATCGTTTATATGCATAATACTAACGGCGACGGGAAGACATATAAACAAACATCTTTTGGTGATTATGGCGGAACAGGAATGTACATCCGCGACAATTATCTCTATGCATCATCCAACGAGGCAGTATACCGGTACCGGTTAAATGAAGATGGACAAGTTATACAACCAGATCAACCTGAATTAATAGTAAAGGGGTTGATTGATCGTCGTGAGCACAATTCAAAGTCCATTGTGCTGGATCATAAAGGAAATATTTATGTGAATATCGGAGCATATTCCAATGCCTGCCAGGTAATGGACCGGACAGCAGGATCACCGGGACAAACTCCCTGCCCGGTTTTGGATTCGGCGGCGGGTATCTGGCAGTTCAAAGCAGATCAGGCTAACCAAAGTTATAATAATGGAATTCACTATGCCACCGGTATCCGAAATGTTGTTGGGCTGGACTGGAATAATGAAGACAATCAGCTTTTTGTGATGCAACACGGCAGGGATGAGCTATTTCAGCTATTTCCTAAACTTTATTCTGCTGAGCAGGGAGCCGAATTACCGGCAGAAACAATGTATGCGCTGAATAAAGGGGATGACTGTGGTTGGCCATATATATATTATGATCAGTTTCAAAAGAAAAAAATACTGGCGCCGGAATATGGCGGAGATGGTAAGAAAACGGGAGGCGAAAAAGCGATTGATCCGGTAGCGGCTTTTCCAGGACACATGGCGCCAGATGGTTTGTTGTTCTATACAGGCAATATGTTTCCTGAACGATATAAAGACGGAGCTTTTATAGCATTTCATGGTTCCTGGAACAGGGCACCTGAAAAACAAAAGGGATACCTTGTAGCTTTTGTTCCTTTCAGGAATGGCAGGCCAAGTGGTGACTGGGAAATCTTTGCTAATAATTTTGCTTGTACAGATTCGATCCAATCACCGGGTGATGCTAAACATCGTCCTTGTGGGTTGGCGGAGGGCCCCGACGGTTCTTTGTATGTTTCCGATGATGCCGGCGGCACTATTTACCGCATTTCATATACAGGTAAATAAAATCAAATGAAGTCTGATATCCCAATCCCATCAGAAAACAATAAATACTTACAGATGAAAAAGGCTTTGCTAGTATTGATATCGCTGATGGCAGTGGCGGCCATTGTTTCAGTAGGTTGCGACTCTCTTTCATCTACCGAAGGGTCTATTGCAAGAGGTGAAAAAATATATACGCAGTATTGCCTACCTTGTCACCAGGTTGACGGTAGCGGTGTGCCTCAAATAAACCCTCCCCTTAAAAATTCAGCTTACGTCCTTGGCGAAGGATCAAAGCTGATCAGCATTGTGACGCATGGATTTAATAACGGTGTGGATATTAACGGTGATACATACACTAACACAATGCCCCCGGTGGGAGCTAATTTTAAAAACGAAGAAATCGCGGATGTGTTAACCTATGTTCGAAATAGTTTTGGTAATAAGGCAAGTGCAATATCAGCCGACCAGGTAAAAGCCTTAAAAAAATAAAGAGCAAAGGATAAGAAGGGATTTTCTAATATTTGAATTAGTTTCAAAATACGATAGGAGTTTGCATGCATAAATCTTAAAATACGAAATACATAAATAACCTATAACAATCAAAACATGAAAATAAAAAATGAACTATTAATGGCAGGTGCATTGCTTTCTCTTTCTACCACCCTGGTGGCTTTTGACCAGAAGACTGCCGAAAAAGATATTTACGAGATTAAGGTATATCGCATGAAAACAAATGACCAGGTATCACAAGTTGATAATTTTCTAAAGAATGCTTACCTGCCAGCATTGCACCGGTTGGGGGTTTCCAGTGTAGGTGTTTTTAAAAATGTCGGGATTGATAGTGCAGTGGAAAAAAGTATATATGTGTGGATTCCTTTGCGTTCTCTGGAACAGATCAATCGTATTGAAGACGGACTTTCTACAGATGTTACTTACAACAAGGACGGCGCTGCCTATCTTAATGTTCCGTTCGACGCCCCGGCTTACTCACGCATAGAGACCATTGTACTACGTGCTTTTAACAAAATGCCGCATTTTCAATCTCCCTCGCTTAAAGGAGATCCTGCTGAAAGAATTTATGAGTTGCGCAGTTATGAAGGTTCTGGCGAAAAATTGCATAGACAGAAAGTGCGCATGTTCAATGAAGGTGGCGAGATCCCTTTATTCAAAAGGCTTGGCTTCAACGCCGTTTTCTATGCCGAGGTACTTGCAGGCAGTCATATGCCAAACCTGATGTACATGACAAGTTTTGATAACAAGGCCAGCAGGGATGAACATTGGAAAAATTTTAGCGCAGACCCTGAGTGGAAAAGGCTATCCGCATTGCCTGAATACCAGCATACAGTTTCTAAAGCAGATATTATTTTACTCCATCCAGCGGATTATTCAGAATTATGATCTTTAGCCTGTCTCCAAAATAAATACAATTTTTCTTAGTTCCTTTGTTTTAAAATTCATGAAAATACTCATCATAGAAGACGAAAAAAAGTTAGCTGATAACATTTCCACTTATTTAAGCAGCGAACAGTTTACCTGCGAAATCGCCTATGATTATTATGAAGCGATTGAAAAAATTCACGTCTATGAGTACGCCTGTATCATTTTGGACATAACACTTCCATACGGAAGCGGATTGGATATTTTGAGGGAATTAAAAAAAGCAAAAAAAACAGAAGGTGTATTAATCGTAAGTGCGAAGGATTCGCTGGACGACAAAGTGCTTGGACTTAACATCGGAGCTGATGATTACCTGACCAAACCATTTCATTTGCCCGAATTGCTGGCCCGTGTTTCAGCTATCATAAGGCGTAAATCCTTTGATGGCACAGATCAGATTTCGCTTGATCACCTGACTGTGGATCTTTCAGAACGGATTTTAAAATCAGGCGAAGAGACCATTGCTCTTACCCGCAAAGAATATGATTTACTTCTATATTTTCTAACAAACAAAAACCGGGTCGTCACGAAAGAAGCGATTGTAGAGCACCTCTGGGGAGATGAAATTGACATGGCCGACAGTTATGATTTTATTTATTCGCATATCAAAAACCTGCGTAAAAAACTTGTGAATGCGGGGTGTCCCGATTATATTAAATCGGTTTATGGCATGGGTTACCGGTTCGTATTCCATGGTTAGCCTTAAAGTGCTATGAATCTTTTTACACGATATAACCGGATCATTATGGTAGTGACAGTGCTGATATTTGTAATATCGAGTATTGTCTATTACTTTTTGATCGATCAAGTCTTACTTAGCCAGGTTGATCTGGTGCTGAGTCATAAGAAAACAAGAATGGAAAATTTCGTGAGTGCAACCGGCAGCTTGCCAATACCAGATAACATAGGAGAAGTGAAGGTGAGTTTCATATCCTTGTCGAAGCCTGTTGACGAATTTCATTCTTTTGTTACCTTATATGATAGCATCGAAAATAAATACGCCCCATTCAGGAAATTTGTTTTCACATTACCGGTCAAAGACAAGTTTTACCAGGTAACATTGACACGGCCATTGGCGGAGAGCCGCGACTTATTATTAACGATTATACTGGTGACTCTTACAATAATTTTGATCATTCTTATCATTTCAGTTTTCACTGGCCGCATTGTTCTTAAAAAACTATGGCATCCCTTTTATGAGACTATTGCCGCAATGCGCAGTTACAAACTGGGAAAAGTTAAGGACGTTCAATTGCCGCCAACAGTTATTAACGAATTTACAATTCTGAATGAAAATTTGATAGATACTATTCGGAAAGCCGAGGAAGAATACCAGTCCCTAAAAGAATTTACTGAGAATGCTTCGCATGAATTGCAAACACCGCTTGCCGTAATCCGGTCTAAACTGGATCTGTTGATTCAGAAAGAAGACCTTTCAAAAGAACAAAGTGAAGAACTGGAAGATATTTATGAATCAGTAAAAAAAATGTCGCAGTTGAGTCGATCACTGCTTTTAATGACAAAGATCGGAAATCAGCAATTCGGCCAGGTCAGCAACATTGACTTCAAAGAAAAGATTGATGAAAAAGTAAATCAATTCCAGGAACTGTGGAATAATAAACAACTTCAACTGCGTTGTCAACTTGATGAAGTATTCATCACCGCAAATGAAAACCTCACAGATATCTTACTGAACAATTTGTTAAGCAACGCGAGCAGACACAACATCAAGGGCGGCAGCATTGATATTCATTTACAGGAGCGCCAACTTACAGTGAGCAATACAGGTTTACTAAAAGCCCTGGATTCAAAAAGGATCTTCCGGCGTTTTTATAAGGAAGAAGCAAATAGCCAACACAATGGGCTGGGCTTATCCATTATAAAACAGATTTGTGAACAATCAAATATTCAAATCGCCTATTCCTATGAAGACGGGAGCCATATTTTCCAATTGAACTGGTAAAGGGCTTTCTATTGAAAAAAATTACCGGTTTAATAGATGTCTAATTTGATTGTGTTATATCAATTGGGAAGTGGCTCTTTTTTTCGATTCTCTAGAATGTATCCAAATTTCGGTTGTTCTTTTACATTATCAATTTTTCATAAGCAGTTAGTTTTGGTAAACGACCCCTGTTTCTACAGGGGTTTATTTTGATACTTATATAAATTGATAACTTTTTAGCAGTTGGTTCGCTATGAATATAACTGCAGCCTTTTTACAGAATTACTCCGCAGTTTTGTTCATGTAATAATAATTATAAATATGTGGTGGATCTACGCATTGCTTTCTGCATTATTTGCTGTCCTCACAGCTATTTTAACAGGTAAAGAAAAAATATTTATTTTATGAAAGCACCTCGTAAAATAAATCCCATAAATAACCGCCGCAATTTAATACTTCAAATCATTCAGCCAGGTCTTGGAGGTTTGATGGACGGGGCCGTATCTTCTTTGGCTCCTTTGTTTGCTGCGGCTTACTCCACCCATAGTTCACATACAACTTTTATTGTGTGATTGGTTACGGTAGCCGGTGCGGGTATCAGCATGGCATTTTCTGAAGCACTGAGTGATGATGGTAAACTGAGCGGTCGTGGCAATCCATGGAAACGTGGAGTTGCATCAGGCCTTATGACTTTTGCGGGAGCTATGGGTCATACCTTACCATTTTTGATTACTATTTTTCCAGTGGCGTTGATGATCTCGTAAATTGTTATAGCTGTTGAACTGCTTGCTACTGCTTTTATAAGACACAAGTATATGCAAACGCCGCTGGTGAAAACATTGGTGCAGGTATTTGCAGGAGGTGTCATTGTTTTCATGGTAGAGATGTTTATTGGTAAAGGATGAAAGAATAAGAAGTAAAGACGTGCAGGTACGGATCACTTTCCCTTTTTTAATTTTCACCTTTCGTATTTCGTCTTACTCCTTCGCATTCTATTCATATGAGCCAGATATAAAATAGAAAATCCAGATTCTCTCCAGTATTCCTCCAATTTTTTTCTAGAATGCTATTCAATATTTGTGTTGTAATCATATCGGGCGGCATAATCTGTCGCCTTAAGATTGCAAATTTTCTCACAGATTAAATCTATCAGTAATGGTCAAAGAATTCTACAAAGGTTTTCTTCCAGCTTTTCTCACGCATCAAAACCAAATGAATGTGAGAATTAAGAATTTCAATTTCTGGTTTTGTGCCATCAGCGGTGGCAAAATTTCCGGGTCTAATATATATCCATTAAAAATTGAGCCTGAAAAAGAGAGATGCAAAACGATACTGCTCCCGAATCGAAAAATAATCTTGCAGCCTAAATTATTACCGGTGAGGAATGGAATACTCTTGCTTCTAATTATTGGTGCCTCTTATAACCTCCAGGCCCAGCCAAAACTGGAAACCAGTTCGCACGCCGGTATTGCCGGCAAAGTTTTCGACTCAGCCTCGGGTGAGCCGCTCAACTATGCAACTGTCACCCTCCTTGCTGCGGGCAACAAAAAACAAGTAAATGGAAGTACTACTGATGCTTATGGCAGGTTCACCATAAATGATGTAGCCGATGGTGATTATAAAGTGGTGGTGGAATACGTTGGGTATCAACCGATCACTTTTAATAATGTAATAGTAAACCGCAAAAATGCTCCTGTTGATCTTAAAACAATTTCATTAGTAAAACAACCAGCTTTGTTACAGGCCATCACTATTTCTATAAAGCCAAAAGTAATCGAGAACAAGATCGATAGAATAGTTTTCAATGCGGAACAAGACCTTACTTCGCAGGGCGGCGTGGCCACCGATATCCTAAAGAAAGTCCCGCAGGTATCTGTTGATGTTGATGGTAACGTAGAACTGGCCGGTAGTTCAAGCATCCGGTTCCTGATAGATGGTAAACCCTCCTCAGCTTTTGGAAATAACATTACTGATGTGTTGGAATCAATACCTGCCAGCCAGATCAAGAGTATTGAAGTGATAACCAACCCGGGCGCAAAATATGATGCACAAGGATTGGGTGGCATTATCAACATCATCTTAAAGAAAAATACTGCAAAAGGCACTAACGGAAATCTTTCCTTGAATGCCGGTTCACGCCTTGAAAATGGCTCCTTCAATTTTAACGCACGCAACAATAAATTCGGAATTAATGCCTTCGTTAGCGGAAACACCAGGTTAAATTCCATAACACCAAATACTTATGATCGTGTTTCCAATAATACATCCGATACAACCGATCTTTTGCAACAGGATGGAAGCTCCAACTACACCCGTCACGGCTTACAATCCGGAATGGGCTTCGACTGGACCTATAACACAAAAAGCAGTTTTTCTGGTTCTGTTAACTATGACAATTTTGGTTATTCAGCCATTGGCATTACGAACCAATCAGAGCGTTTGCTTAACGGAGCAGGCGATCTTATTTCAGAAATTGATGCATTGAATAACAACGGTAATTCTCACGATTTCCATAATGTAGATGCAAACCTTGATTATAAAAGGACGTTTAATAAAGAAGACCGGGAACTTGATATTGCCGTTAACAGTAGTTTTGGAAATAATACAGGCCGGTCAAATAATAATCAATATTCGCTACCGCAGGATTCTCTTAGTTACGGAACTTCTAATTTCAATCCCGCCCAGGAAAACCAAACTGAAATCAAGGTTGATTATACCGAACCCTTAGGTAAGAAAGTAATCTTAGGCGTCGGCGGAAAACTAAGCTTGTATGATATAAATAGCTCTTCAGAAGTTTCGAGCCTTCAAAGCAGTCAAAAATTTTTTTTATATGACAGCTCTTTATCCAATGCGTTGCACTACCATCAGAAAGTATATGCCTTTTATAGCGAGTTAAGTTTTCCCGTTGGCGATTGGTTTGATGCAAAAATAGGAGGCAGGTTTGAGCGTACTGATATTAATGCATATTATTCAGATGCGCAACAACAACTACAGGTTCCGGGGTACAATACTTTTGTTCCCTCCCTATTTTTCTTAAGAAAGCTGGGAGCTGGTCAAAACCTTAAACTAAGTTATTCAAAAAGGATCGAAAGGCCCAATTACGGGGATTTGAATCCTTTTATAAACACCAGTGATCCCAAAAATATCACCAACGGTAATCCCTATCTTACGCCGGAGATAGGTAACCGCATTGAATTAAGCTACAGCAGGGATTTTGGCGAAGAAGGTTCGTTTGTCATCAGCGCTTTCTACCGGGCAAATAATCATGACATTCAGGACTATGTTTTTTATTACCCGACATTGGTAGTAGGTGATTCCACTTATACCGATGTGTCAGTAAGTACCCGCGAAAATATTGGACTCGAGAAGAATGTTGGATTAAGCCTTTTTGGTAATATGAATATCAATAAAAAGTTTAGTTTAAGAACTAATGTTTTCGGCTTCTACCGGCATACCTTAAATGCCATTGATAGCGGCCAAAACTCCAGCAGTTTTAATTACCGCTTAAACCTCAATGCCAGCTACCAGTTTTCAAAAACAATGGCAGGAGAATTTTTTGGAAACTTCAATTCGCCACGCCATGAGGCACAGGGAAATTATCCGTCATTTACCACGTATAGCCTGGCGTTGAGAAAACAGATCTGGAAAAGGAAAGCCAGCATTGCCTTTACGGCCGTGAATCCGTTTAATGAATACGTCAACCGCAAGACAACTATTTTTGGATCGGACTTTACAGTTACTAATTTTCAAAAAATACCTTTCAGGTCTTTTGGAATTAATTTTACATGGAAGTTTGGTAACCTTGAATTTAAAAAACCAAAAGAGGATAACCAGATTAATCTAAATCCACCAGCAGCGGAATAGCTGATTTGCAGATGTGATTGCTTTCATATCAAGGCAAAGCGTGCAGGATGAAACAGAACCGCCGAGCGGATCGCACTTTCTGCCCTGCAACTCCCAAGAACTTTATACCACAGATTGTGCGGATATCCGGCAGCGCTGATTATCAAATTAATATAAACTTTTTAAGTAACTTGGCTTTGTCACTAATTTGAATTCACTTCTTCATATTTTATCTGAATCTATTGCCTATGGAGCTAATTCGCCCCAAAACATGCTATCACCCTTTTGTTCTTATTGCCTTTCACCTAAATTGTTTACCGGGTAACTTGTTGCAGGCCATTCCTCGTTCAACTCGATTTGATTGGACTCATAAAGATATTCAGGGTTCTTTTGGCTATG
>ODAK010003270.1_pt1 | contig 16864 bp, 13 predicted proteins | sample 1539591 | NCBI WGS metagenome assembly ODAK01 (sample SAMEA3539303, study PRJEB22396) | soil metagenome | biome: tundra; feature: field; material: soil | place: USA | collected 2010-05 | depth 0.15 m
CAATCTCCACCTTCGAGTAGTCGCGCCACTTGTCCGGATAGCCGATCTTGTTCATTACCGTCTTCAGCTTTTCCTTGGCCTTGACCTTGGTTTCCGCGCTCATCCAGTCCAGCCCATCGACGTCCTTGCTCATAGCCTGCTCAATAGCCAGCGTCATTTCCAGAGCCTGCTGTTTCTCGGCGGGAGGGAAGTAGCGCGCCACGTAAACCTGCCCCAGCGCCTCGCCCAACTCGTGATCGATGCGGCTGGTGCAGCGCTTCCAGCGCTCCTGCTGCTTCTCCGCGCCGTTCAGCGTGTGCGAGTAGAAGTTCCACGTTTCCTGGTCGAAGCTCTCCGGCATGCTGGTGCCCGCGTAGGCGTGCAGCAGGTGCCAGCGCAAATAGGTTCTGATCTGATCGACAGGGGTATCGGCCACCAGCGCATTAAACTCGGCAAAGAACTTCGGCTCCATGTCGTTCGCCTTGCCTGCGGCGGGCGCATGGACCACGGTCACATACTTGGCCAGGGAAAAGTGCGTAAGCTCCTTGGAGAAGGCTGCCACGTCCGTGGGATGATTCAGGTTTTGCGGGTCGCGCTGCTCGGTAACGGTGAGCGAGGCCTTTGCCAGGCGCGTCTCAATGGCCATCACCGTATCGGCATCCTTGGCGGCCTGCGCATCCGGCTCGCCGGCCAATGCAAAGATCTTGCGCACATGGGCCACATACTGCTGGCGCTGTTCTACAGATTTGGCATCGGTGCGCGTGTAGTAATCGCGCTCGGGCAAGCCGAGGCCGCCCGCGCCGTAGAAGCTGATTACAGAAGTGGAGTCGGCAAAGTCCTGATTTGAACCCATGCCGAAAAAGGCGTTGACACCGATGTTATGCAGGTGGGCCAGCAGTGCAGGAAGCTCGGCAGGTGTTTTGAGCGCGGCAATGCGGTCCAACTCCGGCTGCAGCGGAGCAATGCCCAGCTTGTTCACGGCGGCTGTATCCATGCAACTGGCGTACTCGTCGCCGATCTTTTGTTCGTTGGCCGAGCGCGACTCCGCGGGCTTGGCCGCCTCTTCCAGAATCTGCCTGAGGTGCAGCCGGTTCAGCTCCGCCAACTCGGTGAAGCGGCCGTACGACGTCTGATCTGCGGGCAGCGGATTGCGCTTGAACCAGCCGTTGCAACTGTAGCGATAGAAGTTTTCGCAAGGGTCCACGGTCTTGTCCACCAGCGCAGGATCGAAAACGCGCAACGCGGGTGCGGCGGTTTGGCAAGGCGCGGGAAGAGCGGCCAGTCCGGCGACGAGAACGGCAATGAGCGCAATCAAACAACGATAGGGTGCGGCAGCTAAACGAAACATGCCAAAAACTCTATCAGATTCACGCCTATACGGGCAGTGAGACAGTCGTGCAATTACAATAACGGAGGCAAAACGAAATCCCCCAAGGAGCAACCGAGTGGCGCAACGCACCTTCAGCATCGTCAAGCCGGACGCCGTCCGCAAAGGCTATACCGGCGCCATTCTCGCCGAGATCGAAAGGGCCGGCTTTCAGATCGCAGCAATCAAAAAGCTATCCATTTCCAGGGAGCAGGCCAAAGGCTTTTACTACATACACAAGGACCGGCCGTTCTTCGCCGGGCTGTGTGACTTCATGTCCTCGGGGCCGCTGGTTTTGATGGTCCTGGAAAAGGACAATGCGATTGCCGACCTGCGCAAACTGATGGGCGCCACCAACCCCGCCAACGCCGAAGAGGGAACCATCCGCAAGAAGTTCGCGGGATCGATTCAAGAGAACGCCGTCCACGGATCGGATGCCGAAGAGACGGCCGCGTTTGAGATTGGGTATTGGTTTGCTGGCTACGAGCTGCTGTAGGTGTTCTTGCAGCACCCTCTAGAGACTGTCATCCTGAGCGACCGAAGCGCAGCGAAGGGAGTCGAAGGACCTGCGGTTGCTTCTCGCTATATTGAAAGGCGATAAGCAACGCTCAGATGCAGTCATGTCTTGAATTACTATCCATCCCCAAACAAATCGTCAATCTTCTGCCGCAGTGCGGCCATCTCCTGCCTTAATTCGGTGATCGTAGCCTCCAACTGCACAACGCGCTCTTCGAGCCCCGCATTGTCTCCTGCGTCATTTGCCACAAAAGCTCTGGAAGCCTGCGCAGCCATCGCTGCGGGCAGCGATTCCACCGCCCCCGAAAGCAAATGCGCATAGCGTGATTCCTTGGTTCCCGGCTGGCGGGGCAGCACGGCTGCAAGCGATGGCTCGCGCTCCATGAGCTTTTGCAGGCCCGCCGCCACATCCGTCAGTTCGTCGAAGCGGTGCATGCGCTCAGTGCGGCCACGCAGTTCGCCCGGAGTTTGCGGCCCGCGCAGCAGCAGCACGCACAACAGGGCCGTTTCCGCACGGCTGAAGTTGAAGGCTTCGCCCAGCCAGTGCTCGTACTTGGTTACTCGCCCGTCGGCACGCGCGCGTCCGGCCAGTTTCATGTCTTCGAGACCATGCAAAGCCTGGCGCACTTCCTCTTCATCCAGGTCCATCACCGGCTCCCGGTTCGAGCGCTGGTTGCAGGCGTTGATGAGCGCGTTGAGCGACAGAGGATAGTAGTCCGGCGTGGTGACCTCTTTTTCGACCAGGGCGCCCAGGACGCGGGCTTCAGCAGGGGTGAGGAAAATGGGATCGGTCGGTGGCATAGGTCTATTCTGCCACTTCCTCATGCTGTTTGGGATTCGCGAATTCCAATCAGTCGCATAAATGCAGGGGGCGCGAACACTCGGTGCAATTGGGATGCAGCGGTTGCCGATTAAAGAATTTGAGCTTGGTCAGCGCCAACGATTGTTCCGGTACATTCTCCGAATCCGATCCTTGGCAAGCCTTCTTTTTGCGAGTAAGCGCGAAAAGTGACCCGATCGCCATCTACAAGAAAAGTCCGCGCTTCTCCGCTTGGCAGGCGGATTGGCTCCGCTCGGTGCTTCATCTCGAGGAGACAGCCTTCCGAGCCTTCCGCTGGACCGGAAATGGTGCCGGTGGCGAGCAGGTCCCCGGGCCTCAAGTTACACCCGTTGCTGGCGTGGTGAGTTAGCAATTGTCCGATAGTCCAATACAAGTCACTTAGATTGCCTCTGCCAAATAGTGCAGGCGCCGTTGCTGTCTGCCGCATTTGCCGGGATTCGACATAAACCTCCAATGTCAGGTCGATGCCACCCAAGTGCGACAAAGGAGAAGCCAGATAATTGAGCGGCGCCGGGTCACCTGCGGGGCGCTCGAACGCGGCGACCCGATAAGGGCCTAGCGCTTCCAAGGGCACGATCCACGGGGATATGGTGGTCGCGAAATTTTTCGCCAGGAAAGGGCCCAAAGGCTGATATTCCCAGGACTGGACGTCCCGCGCAGACCAGTCATTAACAAGGCAAAGACCGAAAATATGCTGTTCGGCTTCCGCGATTTCAATGCGTTGGCCCAGTGTGTTGCCGGGACCGATAAAAACGCCAACCTCCAATTCGTAGTCCAGAGACTGCGAAGGTCCAAAGAAGGGCTCTGCTGCGGCGATCCTGGTCTGTCCGCACGGCCTGCGAATTTCATTCCCACTAACCACAATCGATGAAGCGCGGCCATGATATCCGATAGGTACATATTTGTAATTCGGCAGCAGTGGGTTGTCCGGCCTGAATAACTTGCCGACCCGCGTTGCGTGATGGATAGAGGCATAGAAATCTGTGTAGTCGCCTATCTCCGCCGGTAACTGCATCGTTGCTTCATTCATCGCAATCAGCAGTGGCTCAACGCGGTCTCGCGTTTGGCTGTCCGCCGCATCTGCGTTGAGAAGCGCGCTGAGTCTGCTGCGCAGCGCAGACCACGAGTGCCCGCCGAGAGACATAAGGGGATTCAGCCGCATTTCGCAAACTGCCTTCACTAACTCATCCGGCAGTCCTTGAAGCAGTCCTTGATCCGCGCAGGCATGAAGATCGAGGATTTGGTTTCCAATGGCAACTCCGATTCGAGTCTGTTGCCGATGACAAAAGACGCCATAGGGCAGGTTCTGAATAGGGAAGTCGGTGGCAGGATCATTGGCGGAGGCGATCCAACTTCTTAAAGCCATCCGAGTGCCTCCAGGTCGTAAGCCGGTTCTTCAATTAGCTGCGCGAGCAAGCTGTCGATAGCGCTCATTCTGCCGGTGACGCTGCTCCCGGGCCCGCCGCAAACCGCTTCTTCAGTCCCTGCCAGCATTCGAAATATTCGTGTTGCAGTATCCTCGTATTCATTGCGAATCCTGTAGGGCGAACCACGAGTTGAGTTTCGAACATGAAGGCCAGGGTGTTATCGAGATACTGCGGTTTCAGTTCGGCCGCGCTGGCGCGCTCGAAAGTTTCCGCATCCGGGCCGTGGCCTGCCATGCAGTTATGCAGGCTGGCTCCGCCGGGAACAAACCCTTCGGCCTTGGCATCGTAGGCGCCAAACACAAGGCCCATAAATTCATTCATCAAGTTGCGGTGAAACCACGGTGGACGGAACGTATGTTCGGCCACCATCCAGCGCGGAGGAAAGATCGCGAAGTCGCAGTTTGCCGTGCCGGGAACCGCCGATGGCGAACTCAGCACCGTATAAATGGACGGATCGGGATGATCGAACGATACACTGTTGATGCAGTTAAACAGCGCCAGGTCGTATTTGCACGGCGCATAGTTGCCGTGCCATGCAACGACGTCAAGTGGGCTGTGATCGATCGCCGCAGACCAAAGGCGGCCCAGGAATTTGGCGGTAATGTGGAAGTCCCCATCGCGATCTTCGTAGGCTGCTGTCGGGGCTTTGAAGTCACGCGAATTCGCCAACCCATTGGCGCCGATGGGACCCAACTCGGGCAGCCGGAAGGGCAATCCATAGTTCTCGCACATATATCCGCGGGCTTGCTTGCCCAATAACTCAACCCGGAACTTTAGCCCGCGAGGGATGATGCAAATCTCGCCCGGCGCAACCTCCAGGATGCCTAACTCAGTGTGGAACCGCAATTCCCCCAATTGCGGAACAATGAGAAACTCTCCATCGGCGCTATAGAAAAACCGGTCGTCCATCGAGGCGTTCGCGGCATAGAGATGAATCGCGATACCGGTTTGCATAGCTGGGTCGCCGTTGCCGCCCAGCGTAATGATTCCGTCAACGAAATCTGTAACTTTATCGGGCAAGGGCAGCGGATCCCAGCGAAGTTGATTCGGAGTGGTTGGGACCTCAACAAAAGGCCCGCTTCGAATAAGTCCCGCTGCTATCTCTTCATAAGGGCGGTGCGTAACCGAGGGGCGGATGCGATAAGTCCACGTGCGGCGATTCGTCGCCCGCGGCGCGGTAAATGGCGTACCGCTGAACTGTTCGGTATAAAGGCCGAGGGGATGTTTTTGAGGTGCGTTCTGGCCGACCGGCAACGCTCCTGCAACTGCTTCAGTGGCGAATTCGTTACCAAAGCCTGATTGATATCGAACTTCATCGGACATGGAATGCACCTTTCATAAGCCATCGGATGTTATAAATCATCGAGCACGACCCGCTGCTCTGCCTCGTGCATCGCCTCGTAAATCTGGTCGAAACTGTGAACCGCAAAAAGCAACTTGTGCAACTCATCGACTTTCACAGGAGTTTCCAGCACCTCATCCAACGAAAAATCATGGATCGCACAATGACCTTCCATGACATTGCGGCATTCGCCGTGAGAGCTGATAAGTCCGCTCCCATAAACCTTGATTTCGTCCTTTTGCCGGATAACTCCAAACTCGACGGTGTACCAGAAAAGACGACCGAGTTTCTCCAACACTCCTGGATCTGAAATTGAAGCGCAGACACGGCCATAGTGCGCGAGAAAATCGGCAAACACCGGGTGAGAGTGCATGGGAACATGGCCGAAAACATCGTGAAAGATGTCCGGCTCCGGCGTGTACTCCAGCGACTCTCGGCTGCGCAGCCAGGTCGTCGTGGGAAAGCGGCGCGCAGCCAACATTTCAAAGAACGCCGGCGCGGGCAGAAAGCCGCTGACGGGGGTTGAGTTCCACCCGGTTCTCGGCTCAAGGCGGGCACTTATCGATTGCAGGTTGGGCAGGCGGTCCTTTTGCAGACCAATAATCTGAAAGCCGTCAAGATACTCCTGAGCCGCATGTTTTTCCAACTCGGGAAGAACACGACCTACAAGCTCGGCCCATACGGCCTGCTGTTCGCCGGTATAGGTTGAGTAGTCCTGCTGGATGATATAAGGCGCGGCTGCGGAAAGCACCTCGGGCTTCATGTAAGTCTCCTATAGATTGCCTCGTGCCTGTTGCTCGCGCTCGATAGCTTCAAAGAGCGCTTTGAAGTTACCCTTGCCAAAGCTGCGGCTGCCTTTGCGCTGAATGATCTCGAAGAACAACGTGGGGCGGTCTTCCACAGGTCGCGTGAAGATTTGCAGCATATATCCCTCGTCATCTCGATCCACCAGGATGCCTAACTCTTCTAACTCGTCGACAGGCTCGTCGATTGAGCCTACGCGCCCTTGCAATTCGGTGTAGTAGGTATGTGGAACGCGCAAAAATTCAATGCCCTGGCGGTGCAGCTTCTTTACCGTCTGCAAAATGTCATTGGTAGCAAGAGCTATGTGCTGTACACCGGGACCGGGATAGAAATCGAGATACTCCTCGATCTGCGATTTTCGTTTACCCTCGGCCGGCTCATTGATGGGGAACTTGACATACCCATTGCCGTTTGCCATCACTTTCGACATAAGTGCCGAATACTCGGTGGAGATATCTTTTTCGTCGAAGTGCTGGTAGAGCGAGAATCCCATTACTTTCGCGTAGAAGTCTACCCACTCGTTCATCTCATGCCAGCCCACATTTCCCACTACGTGATCGACGTGCAACAGGCCGACCGGGCGCGCAACGGGATCGTTGTCCACAGCACGGAAGGCAGGCAGGAATGGCCCAGAGTAAGCGCCGCGTTCGACAAAAGTATGAATCGTATCGCCGTAAGTGCGAATGCTTGCCAGAACAACGTGCCCCTGCTCGTCCGACAAACCATACGGCTCCGCAACACTGATGGCCCCGCGACTGGTTGTTTCGGCCCAGGCGCGCCGGGCATCGTCGACCCACAGGGCGATCACGCGGACAGCGTCTCCGTGCCGCTGCACGTGTTCTGCAATCGGGTTGTCGCTGCGCAAGGGGGTAGTGAGCACAAACCGAATTTTGCCCTGCTGAACCACATAGGACGCGCGATCCCGCTGGCCTGTCTCCGGGCCGGCGTAGGCCACCAGCGACATCCCCATGGCGGCGCGGTAAAAGTACGCGGCCTGGCGAGCGTTACCTACGTAAAACTCGATGTGATCGGTCCCTTTCAGCGGCAAAAAATCCGCGCCAGCCTGATTTTGGCTAGTGGCGGCATGGGACATTACCTGCGTGGAAGCTGAGTGCGGGGAAGCATTCATGTGAATAACTTAGATGCCGCAAATGGAATTGGGAAAGCAGAAATCGGAGGTCCAAACAAGCACCCGCGGCGCAGGGATGATATGCCAACCGGACCGGGGCCGGGAAATAGGAATTCAGAACGCGAACACAATACCAGATTGGGCGTCCTGGTGCTTTTACGCACCGCAAAGCAGGATAGTTCCGGCTGCCACCGGTATATCCTGAAGTGTTGCCACACAGGTCGACTGCCCTTGGCCGGAAACTCAGGACCCATTTAACTATGAGCACGCAGACAATCGCTGTACACCTTCCAGACGGATCCGTACGCGAAGTGCCCGCCGGCACCACCCCGCTGGACATTGCCAACTCCATTTCGCCCCGGCTGGCCGCGGCCTCCGTGGTGGCTCGGCTCACTCCTGTTGCAGCCGCACCCCTGGCCGGCAAAAAGGACCAGGTCCTCGAGCAGCCCTCCGAAGCGGCCATGTATTCCGCTGAAGACGCCTCAACGCCGCGCCTGGTGGACCTGGCGACGCCGCTGACCGCCGACACGCGATTGGAGCTGGTTACCGAGAAGGACCCCGAGGCGCTCAAGGTTGTTCGCCATTCCGCGGCCCACGTGCTGGCCACGGCTGTGCTTGAGCTCTTCCCCGAGGCCAAACTGGGCCATGGGCCGGCCACCGATGCCGGCTTCTTTTACGACTTCTATCGCGACAAGCCCTTCACGCCGGAAGATCTTGCGCTCATCGAAACAAAGATGGCAGAAGTCATCGCGCGTGACGACAAGTTTGTCCGCGAGTACGAGCCCCGCGAGCAGGCACTCGCCGAATTTGAGCGCGACAGCGACTTCATGAAGACGCACTTCGTGAGCAAATTTACCGAACCCGGCTCGCAGGTCAGTTTCTATCGCAATGGGAAATTTGTTGATTTTTGCCGCGGCCCGCATGTGCCCTCCACCTCGCGTGTGAAGGCGGTCAAGATTACCGCACTGGCTGGCGCTTACTGGCTGGGCGATGAGAAGAATCCTCAGCTCCAGCGCATCCACGGCACTGCGTTCTTCTCGCAAAAAGACCTGGACGCGCACTTTGCCCGCCTTGAAGAAGCAGCCAAGCGCGATCACCGCCTGCTGGGCAAGCAACTGGACCTTTTCAGCATTCAGGATCTGGCCGGCCCCGGCCTCGTCTTCTGGCATCCCAAGGGCGCCATGGTCCGCAAAGTGATGGAAGACTGGATGCGCGAGGAGTGCCTGCGCCGCGGTTACTTGCTGGTGAACACGCCTCACGTGATGAAGCGCGAACTGTGGAAGGTGAGCGGCCACGACGGCTATTACTCCGGCAACATGTACACTCCCATGGAACTGGATGATGCGGAGTACCGGCTCAAGCCTATGAACTGCCCGGGGCACATCCTTATCTATAAGAACTCGCCGAAGAGTTACCGCGACTTACCCCAGCGCTATGCCGAGTTAGGCAATGTCTACCGCTACGAGCGCTCGGGCACCATGCACGGCCTGCTGCGCGTGCGCGGATTTACCCAGGACGACGCCCACATCTTCTGTACCCCCGGCCAAATTGAAGACGAAGTCGTTGCCTGCATCGACTTTGCCGAGGCTGTGCTTACCACCTTCGGCTTCAAGGAGTTCAAGGTCGAGCTATCCACCTGGGACCCCAACGACCGCGCCCACTATGCGGGTTCCGACGAGAATTGGAATCTCGCCGTCAGCTCATTGCAAAGCGCGCTTGAACGCAAGGGAATCGCCTACAAAACCATTCCCGCCGAAGCCGCCTTCTACGGACCCAAGATCGACGTCAAGTTAGTCGACGTGCTTGGCCGCCTGTGGCAACTCTCAACCGTGCAATTCGACTTCACTCTCCCCGAGCGCTTCGAGCTTGAGTACGTGGGCGAAGACGGCGAGCGGCATCGGCCGGTGATGGTTCACCGCGCGCTCTTTGGCTCGGTCGAGCGTTTCTTCGGCGTGCTTATCGAGCACTATGCCGGAGCCTTCCCGTTGTGGCTGGCGCCGGTGCAGGTTGGCCTGGTGCCCATCAGCGAGCGCCACCACGCCTACGCCAAAAAAGTCGAAACGGAGCTCAAGGCTGCCGGCCTCCGCGTCGAAATCGACGACCGCAACGAAAAAATGAACGGCAAGATCCGCGACTTCGCCAATCAGAAGACGCCTTACATTTTGGTCTTCGGAGACAAGGAAGAAGCCGCCGGCTCCGTCAGCGTTCGCACGCGCGGCAAAGGCGACCAGGGCTCGGCGCCGCTGGCCGATTTCATCGCCAAAGCGAAGACGCTGGTGCAGGGACAATCCACGGAGTTGTAGCTAAGCAGCCTCTATAGCCGTCAGGCCCCCTTCAGGGTTTCTTCTTCAATGCGACCTTCTTGGCCGCGACCTTTTTGGCGGGCGGCTTCCTGGGAGCCGGCTTCTTCGCCGCTTTCTTGGCAACTATTGCCTTGGCGGAAGGAGCCGCCTTCTTAGTCGCGCTCTTTGGCTTGGGAGCTGAGGCAGCCTTGGCGGCCGGCTTGGCGGAGGCCCTCTTACGCGCAGCGAGAGTCTTTGCGGCGAGGGCGGCCTTCAATTCGGCATCGAACTCGGCCGGCGTGAGGGGACGGGCGGATTTGCGCAACCTCTCGATGTCGTAGAACGCGCGGCGCTCCGTGAGAAAGACATGCACCACGAAGTCCACGTAATCCAGCAAAATCCATTGCCCCTGGCGGCGGCCCTCGACAGAGTTGGGGGTAGCGCCGAATTCCTTCTTGAGGCGGTGTTCGATTTCGTCGGCAATGGCAACGGCCTGGCGGTCGTTGGTGGCCGAAGTGACCAGGAAAAAGTCGGAAAGACCCGCGTCAACCGGGTCCAGCTCTAGGATGCGGGTGTCTTGCCCCTTTTTGTCTTCGCAGACCGCGGCTGCGGCCTGAACAAGGATTCGGGTTTGCTGTTGCTCCTGCGTTGTCGTCATTCGGTGATTAAGTTCTCCAAACTCAATCGTACGGCATTTTGGCAGGGGGCGGTGTTTATCGATAAAGGCCGTGGGAGCGGATGTAATCGGACACCGGAACGGGGAGCAGGTCGTGCCCTGCAGTCGCGGCCGAGCGGACCTGGTCGCGAATCTGGTCGCGAATCTCCGAGGCGCTGATTTCTATATGCAGCCCGGGGAGCAGGTAGAACGGCGCACGGTCTCCCGCGGGGCTGGCGAGCAGATAAGACCGGACCTCCATCGTTGAAGAGGCCGGGGGCGGGCCAGGCGAGGGCTCCATCGTCAAACCGGTGGGCAACACGGCTTTGAGGTCGTCGAGCGGCTGTCCGGGCCGGGAGGCAACAATCAACGGCGCAACAAACGGAATCTCCGCGGCGCGGCGCCAGTGCCGCAACTGTAGAAAGGAGTCGGCGCCCATGAGGCAATACAGGGCGCCGCCTGGAAGTTCCGCGCGCAGGCGCAGCAGCGTCTCGAAGGTGTAGTTGGGGGTGCCGGCAGGGGTAGGAGCGTCTACAAGCGAAAGGTCGAAATTTGGCGCGCCCTCGATGGCCAGACGCGTCATCGCCAAGCGGTCATCAAAATTGGCGGAGGATCCCTGCGGTTTTAGCGGCTGCGCGCCTACCGGGGCAAAAAGCACAGTATCCAGGGCCAGCGCCGCGCAGGCCGCACGCGCCACGGTAAGATGGCCCATATGGGGCGGATCGAAACTGCCGCCGAAGAAAGCGACGCGCTTGCCGCCTTGTCCGCCTTGTCCCTCGTTCATCCGCCTATCCTATCGTGCGGGGTGCTCTGGTAGCATCATCACCAACATGAGATACCTGATCGTTTTGCTTGCCCTTGCCGGGGTTGTTGTTTCCACGCTGGCTCTGCGGGTTCACTACTCAACCGATACCCAGCCCTGCTCCATCAACGAGAAATGGGATTGCGGAATCGTGAATCACAGCCCGTTTGCGGTGATTGCGAATGTGCCTGTGGCGGCAATCGGAATCGCGGGTTACGTGGTGCTGGCGGGCCTGGCGTTATTCCGGCGGCGCGGGTTGCTGACAATTGCGGCGGTGGCAGGGCTCGCATTTGCGTTGTATCTCAGCCACATCGAGAAGGATGTTTTGATGGTGTGGTGCCTCTATTGCGCCATCTCCCAGGGGATCATTCTGTTGCTCACGCTGTTGAGCGCGGGGTGGTTCGCGGCGGGGAGGATGGGACGGCGCGACGCGCGCTGGTAAAATTGAAATGAAACCATGCTCAAGAGAAGATACGCGCGTTGGATGTACGACTGGGAAACGCGGCTGACGATGCGGGACGAGAACCGCATTGTGCGGCCGCTGGAATGGGGCTTCGAGTGGATTACCCCGTTTCTTGAGGCCCACGGCTTTGGGGATGCGGTACCGGGCCCGGAAGTTCTGCGGGACGATGCGGCGGCCGAGGCGGCCATGGTGCGCATCAACCACCTGCTGATCCGGCACAGCAATATTTTTTACGGGTATCAGCGGCCAACGGACTTCCGGCTTGAAGAACGGCACGCGCACCTGTTTCCTACCAACGTGCGCCCGGAGACGCTGGCCAAGGACGAGGCGATCAAGCGCCGGGCGGCCGAGGGCAAGATTCCGCCGGCGCAATTTCTGCGGTTTACCTCGCCCGAGCGAACACCCTATCCGGAAAACGACCTGGTGAATGCGCGCTGGTTTCCCGCTCCCGCGCACAAGGACCCGCGGCGGCCCAAACAAGCCATCGTCGTGCTTCCACAGTGGAATGGCGATGGGTTCAGCCATAACTCGCTGTGCAGAATTTTCAACCGCATGGGCATTTCGGCGCTGCGGCTCTCGATGCCCTACCACGACATTCGCCGGCCCAAGGAGTTGGAGCGCTCGGACTACGCGGTGAGCGCCAACATCGGCCGCTCAATCTCGGCTTGCCGCCAAGCGGTGGTGGATATCCGCTGCTGCGTGGACTGGCTCGAGGAGCAGGGCTATGAGCATTTCGGCGTGCTGGGAACGAGCCTGGGCTCCTGCTACACGTTCCTGGCTTCGACCCATGACCCGCGAATCCGGGTGAATGCGTTCAACCATGCGTCGACGGCTTTTGGCGACGTAGCCTGGGCCGGGCAGAGTACCCGCCATGTGCGGCAGGCGTTGGAAGGAGCCGGGCTTACGCAAGACCGCGTGCGGGAGTTGTGGGGAGCCGTGAGCCCCTGCAATTACTACGACAAGATTGCCGGCGCCGAAGCCGGGGGACCCCAAAAGAGAGTGCTCATGGTTTATGCCGACTACGACCTGACGTTTCCCAAGGAGTATTCGCTGCAGGTGGTGGAGGCATTCAAGCGGATCGGCCTGAACTTTGAGAGACGCGTGCTCCCGTGCGGGCACTATACAACCGGCGAATCACCCTACCAATACCTGGATGGCTGGTATCTGGGCTCGTTCGTTTACCGCGCGTTCAAAGCGCTGCGGGAAGAGAAGGCGGCGGGTGAAAATGTGCCGGCGCTGCAGCCGGACGAGGCGGAAGAAGCGGTCTCGCGCTAGCGAATTGAACTCGTCGCTGCTCATGAACGAGGCCTGTGGAGGTTCGAGGTATCCCACCCTTGCCGCGCGGCAAGGATGGGGCACCCAACCGGTCTCGCGCTAGCGAATCGCATTCAGGTCTAATCGCAGGAGCTTGGAGGGGTCGAGATACGCGCTTTGCCAGCGGACAGCCCAGTGAAGGTGCGGGCCGGTGACTCGGCCCGTGGCGCCGCTCAAGCCCAGACGCTCGGCAATCGCAACGCGTTGGCCTTCGCGCACGTCAATGCGGCTCAAGTGCATGGAGAGCGTGAACAGGCCCAGGCCGTGGTCGATGACGACGCAGTTGCCTTCGTAGTAGAGCGGGCGGGCAAGCACTACTACTCCGCTGTTTGCGGCGCGAACCGGCGTTCCTGCTGAGGCGCGAAAATCCATCCCTTTGTGAATACTGGCCAGCTTGCCGTTGAACATGCGGCGGGTGCCGAAGCTGTCCGTAGGTTGTGCTGCAACAGGCGCGCGGAAACTGGCGGTCCAAAGCGGCTCAGGAGTGCTCGTGGCAAACACACTGTCTTTAAGCAGCCGCTCTGCTTCTATCTGCTTGAGCGCCTCGGCGCCGGGCTCAACAAATTTGGGCGCGACGGTGAGCGAGCCGGTGCGGTAATGGGCGGGATGAATCTGGACTGTGCGGCTCAGATCTCGAAGGCCGTTGCCGGTGCGAACCACGAGCTTGAGTGTGGACGGGCCGGGAGAAGCCTCCACATCTACTCCGGCGAGCGCAAACCAACGATGGCCGCCGCCGCCCAAAAAGAACCGAAGCTTGCTGCCGAGCCATTCGCCCTCAATCGCGGCATCGCTGCTTGCCTCGACTTCAATCAGCACCGGCGAGCCGGCCTCGACAGTTGCCGGTTTCAGCGTTGCCGATTGAGAAATCGCCGGGCGCACTGCGACCGCAAAGGTAAGCAGGCAGGCGAGAAAAGCCAAAAGTTGGCCTGGCAATGGAAGGATGGAGCCTTTCATCCTGCTTATGATACCTCCTGCATGGCTGCGGAAAAACTTCCCCATGGCGCTTTGTAACAGTCGTCCATCGGCTTTGCCGACCCGCGGGGGATGAAACGGGCTCGCTGCGATTTGTTTTTTTGTTGAACTTGTATTCTCGTTTCTTTTTAGAACCGAAGAAAATAACTGAACTTGACGAAAATCTGTCGATCCGTCGATGTGCCTGGCAATTTGGTCAGCGTGTACGCCGGCGTCGCTGTAGCCTCGTAATCCACGTTCTCGAATGTGTCCGCGTAGCCAAGATATAACGCCGTCCCCGGGTGCGGCAGGTAAGTAAACAGCAACGTCGCGTCGGCCTGCTTTGAGTAAGTGCTCGCAACCAGCGAATTATTGGGCAGCAGCGAGTTGTAATCCATGATCGCCCTGAAGGAATAGTCCCGCGTGAACTGGTAATTGATTTTGGAACGGAGCAAATGATTGGTAAAGATCACGCCATTGGGCAGCGAGGGAGAAGGCAGAGACTCCGGCCGCGTGGCCAGCCGCGTGTAGTAGTAAATCTCATCCAGACGCAGATGCGTATTCGGGTAAAGAGTAACCGTCGCCATGGCATCGTTCGACTTCGCCGAAAATGGCGTGAGCCCCGCCGCGGGATAGTAGTTGGGATTGGTTCCCTGCGTGTACATCGCGGTCATATCGATCCACTTATACCAGGAAGAGGCGAGTGAGATCGATGTAGATTGCTCGCTGAATCCGACGTTGGAATAGCGTTCATAACCCTGATAATGGCTCACCATCATCGAGGTCAATCCCGGCACGGTGACGGAAAAGCTCGGATTCACATACCAGTTCTGCAAGCGGTGTTCGTGGTCGTAGATCACCAACCCATCCAAGGCAGGCCCGTACGCCTGCACGGTGTGATGGCCGCCCGGCTTCCACAGATACACTGCGTAAGTCTCCCAGCGCCGAATGTCGGTGCGGCTTATATAACCCAGCGTCGAATTCAGGCCCGGACTTCGATCCGTATAAATGTTCTGAATGGTCTTGTGATTGTCATATTTCTTCAAACTCAATATATAGCCGGGGCCGGCCTTGTAGCCGCTCGCATCTCCATCCGTCTGCGTGGTCGTAGCCTGGGCGCCAAGGTTCCAGTTCCCCGGAGCCACATAACGAAGATCCACCGATCCAACTCGATTCGACGTGTCTTCGAACTTGGTCCCCCCAAGAAACAATCCCACATGCGATTGATGCCCGAATTCCCGCTCCACGCGAGACACAGCATCGAAGGCGCGAGCGCCGTGTCCCGTTTGCCCCTGAAGCAAAACCTCGCCGGGCGCCCGGTCATCGGCCACCAGTCCCCCCACGCTCCACCGCCCCAGTGATCCCGTGAGCTTGGCGCCAAATTGCGGATCGACAATGCGCCGCGTAAAGAAGAGCTGCTCCGGCATCGTGAAAATCGAAGCGTTCTCCAGAAAAAATGGCCGCCTCTCCGGGTACACCACCTCGTAGCGCTGGTTCACCTTAACCTTGGGGTCGTCGGTTCCAATCTCGCTGAAGTCGGGATTGAAAGCCGCGTCCAGGGTCAGCGCGTCGTGTATCACAACCTTCGCGTCCAGGCCAGCATGATGATCCGTCTGTTGCTGGAAGCCAAGCGCCGGGTCGAGGTAGGAGTCGCGCGAATACAGCCCATATGGGATCAATTGAATGTTGCGGCCTGGAGATATGTCCTCGTCAATCTCGATAGGTGCGAACTGCCCCACGAATTGAGGCATGCGCGCATGTGAAATGAAAGGCCAGACCGAAAACTCGTTGTTGCGGTTGATAATGCGGGCCAGGCAGATATTCCAGATCTGCCTCGGGGCTCGCGGGAAGCGCATGCTTTTGAACGGAATCGTCTCCAGAACAACATACCCATCCTTGGTGACCCGCCCGTCGGTGAACCAGAGCCCTTCCCAACTGGGATCGTCCCCAATGCCATCGGTGGTTCGCCCGTCGAACTGAATTCCGTAAGGGTTCACGTCGAACCAATAGGCGTGTTTGTGGTCAAGAAAAGTATCGATGTTGATGGTGACGCGGTCGTCGTAGTCGATCTGCTTGCGCGGTGCAATGCGCGCGTGGATCTTCGCCGGCTCGTCCTTGCAGATCCAGCCCACGTATAGATTCTTGCTGTCGTAGGAAAGATAGGCCGCTGTGGGTTGGCTCACTGGCTCGCCGTCGTGCGGATCGAATTGCCTGAATATTGTGACCACTGCCTCGGCCTCGCGCGGCACTCCGTTCAAAAAGTCGGAGAGCTTCGGCGGCCGGCTCACACGGGGAATGCGAATGGGCGCCGGTTCAACCCCCGCGCAAACCACGGGAACGATGGCGGCAATCATCAGCACAGCGGCTCTCGTCCCGAGGAGGCGGAACCGGAATGTCGGAATCATAAGGCCTCGAACTCATAAACTTCCAGCCCACTCGCGAACCCGCAGCAGATAAGAACATGGATATGCATAAGTCTACCAAGAGACATGACGCAATACCGGCTAAATGAGCCGTTGCTGCAGAGTTTTGCAGGTTCCAGTGCGGTCGGTAACTCGCTAGTTAGAAACTAGTAATTAGCGGGTTGGCGGTATACTCTCGGCACTCACAAAAAGCCTTGCCATCCTGAGAGCGAAGCGCAGGGTAGTCGAAGGATCAGCGGTTGCTATTGTCTTTGCTCTTCTCCGTCTCATTTCGACACATGCTAATCAATGATCAGAACCTTCTCTGTCGGAGGAAGCGGGACTCCCTACCGTTGGTCAATCTTGCCAGAACATGGATTCAAAGGTACAGGGGCCTTCGCAGGCTGCAGAAAGACTCCGATTCTGGGGCTTTGTAACAGGGCACGACTTCAGTCGTGCCGATAAAGCCAACAGAATCAATGGGCTTTAGCCCCTGGCAGGATGTTCCTTGGGCGAATCCCCTGGAAATCGAGCCCTTTTCCGCAGCCTCTTTAGCCTCCGAGAAGCACTCCCTCACCCGCCGAAGGGTAT